>Ga0209573_1000140_pt1 | contig 188961 bp, 157 predicted proteins | sample TNRBio252014_DNA_FD_185870 | JGI IMG/M metagenome (GOLD analysis project Ga0209573, IMG submission 185870) | Wastewater treatment Type I Accumulibacter community from EBPR Bioreactor in Madison, WI, USA - TNR Reactor_6/25/2014_ DNA (SPAdes)... | ecosystem: Engineered > Bioreactor > EBPR >...
GGAAGGCGCTACTGCCGCGGAACAAAAAGAAGTGCAGGACCTCATCACACGCTTTGACCTCGAAATCCCCTACCGGCTCGAAGAAATCCAGGCTAAAAAATAACGCTAAAAGCAATGTCATCCCGAAGAAGCAAACAATGTCATCCCCGAATGCATTTGCGGACAGGCTAACCTTACAGCCTGCCGCTAGGTACTTAGCCAACAGGGCTAAGTGCATTAACGGACGAGCCCTCCATGAGGCTCGCCGTTAGGTACTTAGCCAACAAGGCTAAGTGCTTTTATCGGGGATCCAAAGAATGAGGTGCCGTGAATGGATTCTTCCTATTATGTATACATCATGGCAAGTCAAAAAAATGGCACTCTTTATACTGGTGTTACCAGTGATTTGATAAAGAGAGTTCACGAACATAAGAGCGATTCGTTTGAAGGATTTACCAAGAAGTACAGTGTCAAAAAGCTCGTATACTTCGAACAGACGCAAGACGTGGTAAGCGCTATTGAGCGGGAAAAGCGTTTAAAAAAGTGGAACCGCCAGTGGAAGCTGGATTTGATTAGCAAAAGTAATCCAGAGTGGCGCGATCTTTACGAGGACTTAATGGATTCCCGCCTTCGCGGGAATGACAGAATGAGTTGATAGAATGACATGTCACCCCTCGAAGAAGCAAGCAATGTCATCCCCGAATGCTTTTATCGGGGATCCAAAGAAATGGATTCCCGCCTACGCGGGAATGACAGATGAGTCGCGGGAATGACAGATGGTCGGCTGAAATGACGGAATAAGTTGCTCGAATGACAGATGAGTAAACGGTACCATTCAAAACGTTCAGGTTTTCGGCACCGTGTCGGAATTCTGGACGGGCGGTTCAAAAGAGCGGGCCAGTCTTTCGGCGTCTTTGATTTCCCGCGACTCTGACTTGAAATCAAAATTCTCACGGTCCTGCTGAGTCGGCCTCGACTTCAGCCACACGCCCGAAGCCGTTCCCGTCATAACAGCAGCGCCGGCCGCGCCATAAATTCCCGCGCCTCCCGCCGCGCCCGCGCCCGTGGCCGCGGGAGCCGCCGCGATCACAGCGGTGCCTGCCACCACACCCGTGACCGCCAGAGTTCCCGCGAGAGCGTAAACTTTTTTGCGGTCGCTGACCGGGCCGTCATAAGGAATCTCGCCTTTTTTTACTTTCGGATCCAGCATTCGGTAATCAGGTCTTGAAACAAGTTTCACCGGGCCGCTCAGCGAAGGGTGCATGCGGGCGCCGTCTTTTCCAAGAATGGTCACATAGGGTTTGCCCGTTTTGGGATGTTCACGCACCGCAACCTGCGTTTCCACCGGGCCGAACACCTCATTTTCCTCCGCGGCAAACGCGCCGGGCATATTCAGCACACTCAAAAGACAGAAAAGCGCCGTCAGCTTTTTCATGCCGCGCCTCCTGATAAACGTCCCGCGGTCATGCTGTCCTGCAGGTACTGTAAAAGCGCGATGATGTTTCTTTCCAGCGCGGCATTCAAATTGACTTCAGGCCCGCCTTTTTTGGCGAACACTTTCTGCTGATCACTCGACCCCGTGGATTCAAAGTACAAAACAGGATTCAGATTCTGGTCATAAACCACGGTTTCGGTGTTCAACCCCAAAGCCTGCCCTTTCAAAGTGACGCGGTTGCCGAAACTCTTGATGCCGACCACGACCAGATAATGAATACCGTATTGCTTCATCAGTTCAGGCGTGGGTTCGGTTTCGACAAAAACAAACTCACGGAACGCGCTTTGAAATCCCTCAATGAGCATCGGCGTGTAAGCTTCCCCGACATGATAGGTCTGAGGATCCGCGAAGCGCCCGCCCTTATCCGTCGAACGGTAGGAAGTGAGCTGAGGGGGCAGGTAAAGAGCGACACGTTTGTCGACCTCCACAATCTCGCGGGCAAACTGGGGCGACAAAATACCGGGAGCGTGAATATCCCAGCCAAAAAGGGCCGCGCATCCCGTCAAGAACGGGAGCAAAAGGACACAGACAAAGGGTTTGAACGAAGCTCTCATAATCTCTGCTTTTAAGTGTTTGACGGCTTCAGGAAATGTTCGTATATTAGTCCGATTGCCGGTCATTAAGTTAGTCTTTTTTAGCGCTTCTGCCGGCATCACAGTCGCAGTCTCCCCCTCGAGTACCGGAATTCCTTACAACCATAACGAATTGAGACATGAAAAAATTCATTCTGGTCTTCCTGGTGCTTGCAGCAGTCCCTTCTACCGGCTGGGCCATGGCAAAAATGCCTCCCAAGCCGGCTGAAACTCCCGCTCAGGCCGAACCTCTCCCGATTACTCTTGAAGAATGCTATCAGCTCGCCCTTGAACAGAGCGAAGCGCTCGCCATGAAAAATGTCGACGTGGAAAAAACCTGGGCGGATTTTCTGGCGGCTTCCGGAGAACTCATCGGCGACGGAAGCTTCGTCATGACCGACTTTTTCATTGAACCCCAGGGCGGCACACCCGCGGGAGATTCAGGCGCCACAGCCAACGCTTTCCGCACTGAACGGCGCGAGAAAAAGTTCGTGATCAGCCAGCCCTTGTTTCAGGGTTTCCGCGAAGTCGCGGCCATCGCCGGAGCCGGCCACCTGCGCGGACAGCGCGAACAGGAAGCCGTGAGGGCGCGCCAGGTTTTATTCCTTGATGTCGTCACCGCCTATTACGCCGTCCTCAGAACGGAACGCGATCTCGAAATCAACGCGGAAATTCTCAAACTTTATCAGGAACGTCTCCGCGATCTGGGCGAGCGCGAAGAGATCGGTAAATCCCGCGCGAGCGAAGCCATCAACGCCCGCTCCCGCATGCGCATTATTCAGGCTGACGGCGCCGAGCTTCGCGGAACCGCGGCCTTTCAGCGCCGTCTTCTTGAATTCCTGACCGGCATCCCGCTTGAAAACCGGCGTCTGACAGACGACAGCGAGGCACTTCCCCTCCCCGAAGATCTTGATTCCTATTTAATCAATACGGATGAGCGCTCCGATGTCCGCGCCGCCTATCATGCCTCCAAAATCGGTTTTCAAAATGTGGTCAGCGCGCAGAGCGAACTCTGGCCGGACATTTCACTGAACGCCAATATGTACGAACAGCGTGAAGGCTTTCAATCCGGCATCGACTGGGATGTGCTCTTTACCATTGATGTGCCGATCTGGACAGGCGGCACCAACCTGGGCGCCATCAAGGCGGCTGTTTCAGACTGGAAAAAGTCCAAACTCTCCTTTTCAGAATCCCGCCGCAAAGCGGAACTTGAAATCAAACAGAACTTCGAACTCTGGCGCGCCGCGCTCGACCGCTATGAAGCTTTGAAAGAATCCGTTCTTGCTTCGGAAGAAAACTACAAGTTCCAGAAGGAAGATTATCAAAACAGTCTTGTGAACAATCTCGACGTCCTCGACGCGCTTCAGGATCTCAACAACGCGAAAATCGAAAGCAGCCGGGCGTATTACGAAGTCAAGGCAAGCTACTGGCGCATGAAGGTCGCCACCGGAGACTGCTGTGAATCTGTCTGAGCTTTCAATTAAAAAGCCGGTGTTCGCGTGGATGATCATGCTGGGCGTCATGTTTTTCGGCTATATGAACTTCAAGGGCCTCGGCATCAGCCAGATGCCGGACGTCGACTTCCCCGTTCTTAATATCAGCGTCACCTGGGAGGGCGCGGCCCCGGAAGTCATGGAAACCGACGTTGTCGACGTCATCGAAGACGTCGTCATGGGTATTGAGGGCCTCAAGGAAATTTCCTCATCAACCCAGCAGGGTTCAGCCTCACTCTCGCTGGAATTCGCCCTGAGCCGTGACATTGACGCCGCCGTGCAGGAAACCCAGAGCAAACTCGCCGAGGTCCAGCGCCGGCTGCCCGTCGATATCGACCCGCCCATCATTCGCAAGGTCAATCCGGAAGATCAGCCCATCATGTGGGTCGGCGTCACCAGCAAAAACGCGACGTTCCGCGAACTGATGGAATACGTCGACAAAAACATCAAGGACCAGTTCAAAACCGTTCCCGGTGTTGGAGAAGTTTTTTTAAGCGGCTTCACAGACCCCAACCTGCGCGTGTGGGTCAACACTTCAAAGCTCGCCGCCCTTGAGCTCACGGTCGAAGATGTGATTACCGCGATTCAGCAGGAGCACATGGAGATTCCGGCGGGCGTACTTGAGACCAGCGTGAATGAATCCCGCGTCCGCGTGATGGGCGAAGCCCGCACCGTCGAAGATTTCCGCAAGATCATGATTCAGCAGCGCGGCGGTCAGCCCATGTATAAACCCGTCATGCTCAGCGAAATCGCGGAAATCGAAGACGGTCTCGCGGATGTGAAGCGCATCTCTCGCGTCCTCGGCGAACGCGCCGTCGGCATGGGCATCAAAAAAATCCGCGGCGCCAATGCCGTTGAGACCGGCCGAGCGATCAAGGACAAGGTTAACCAGCTGCGTCCCAACCTGCCGGAAGGTTATTCCATCGGCATCAACTTCGACAGCACTCACTTCATCGAAGAAGCCGTCGGCGAACTGGTCTTTCACATGGTCATGGCCGCGATCCTGACGTCGATCATCTGCTGGCTGTTCCTGGGTTCCCTCAGCTCAACCTTTAACATCATCATCGGCATTCCCTTCTCGCTGCTCGGCACATTCATCGTCATGAAGGCTTTGAACTACACGATGAACACTTTCACGCTGCTCGGCATGACGCTCGCGATCGGCATCATCGTTGATGACGCGATCATGGTGCTTGAAAACATCGTGCGTCACCGTGAAATGGGCAAATCCAAGCTCGAGGCCGCGCTCGCGGGCGCCAAAGAAATCTCCATGGCCGCGATTGTGGCCACCACCGCCGTCGTCGCGATCTTTCTTCCCGTGGTTTTCATGGAAGGCATCATGGGAAAGTTTTTTCTGCAGTTCGGCCTCATCATTTCCGTCGCCGTCATCCTGTCTCTTTTTGAAGCCATCTCTTTTGCCCCCATGCGCTGCGCGGAATTTCTGGAGATTGGAGAACGCAAAAGCTGGATCGGCCGCAACTTTGAAAAAGGCATGCAGTGGCTGACACGCAAGTACACGTCCACCCTTTACTTCTGCCTTGCTCACCGCTGGTGGGTGCTCGCGGGTTCCATCGTATTTTTCGTGCTCAGCATGACACTCGTCGGAAAAATCAAAAGAGAATTTGTTCCCGCCCAGGACCAGAGCATGTTCATCGCCCGCCTGAAAACACCCATCGGATCCTCGATGGAATTCACGGACAACAAGTTCAAGGAAATTGAAGCCCTGATCATGAAAAATCCCGATGTCACGCGCTACATGTCCGCGGTCGGCGGTTTCGGCGGCGGCGAATCCAACGCGGGCATGATCTTTTTCACGCTTAAACCCAAGGATGACCGCTCCAAAAACCCTCAGACAGGAAAGCGCATGACCCAGAGCGACATCATGGGTTATTTCCGCAAGGAAGTCGGCAAGATTCCCGACATACAGATTTTCGTGCAGGACCTTTCCACCCGGGGGCTCACATCGAAGCGCGGTTTCCCCGTTGAGTTTACGATCCGCGGCCCCGACTGGGACAAACTGGTCGGCTATTCGAAAGAGATTATGGAGGAGATGAAAAAAGATGATCTCTTCCGTGACGTCGATACGGATTACATTGAGGGAATGCCGGAAGTTCAGATTATCCCGAACCGCGACAAAGCTTTCGCCCGGGGAGTTTCCGTCGGCACCATCGCCCGCACCATCAACGCCCTTGTCGCCGGTGAGCGTGTCGGAAAATACACAAGCGCCGGCCGCCGATATGATGTCCGCGTCAGCCTTTTGAAGGATCAGCGTCAAAAGACCGCGGATATGGAAACCATGCTTGTCCGCAACAACCGCGGCGAACTGGTTACGCTTTCTGACGTCGTAGATTTCGTGGAAAAACCCAGCCTCATGACCATCACGCGCCGTGACCGTGAGCGCGCCATTTCCGTTTTCGCGAATGTCGGTGAAGGAAAATCCCAGGCGGATGCCATGAGCCGCGCCGCTCAGCTTGGCGAAAAATTTCTTCCCACGGGTTACCGCCAGGTGCTCAGCGGAACGAGCCAGACCTTCAAGGAATCTTCAGGCAGCCTGCTGCTGGCGTTCTGGCTTGGTGTCCTGATCGCCTACATGGTGCTCGCGTCCCAGTTTAATCACATCATCCATCCGTTCACCGTGCTGCTGGCCTTACCCTTCAGTATTTCCGGCGCCTTTATCGCTCTCTGGATGGGCGGCTTTTCACTGAACATGTTCAGCATCATCGGACTTCTGCTTTTGATGGGGATCGTAAAGAAGAATTCCATTATGCTCGTGGAGTTCACCAATCAGCTTCGTGAACACGGCGAAGAGCCGGTTGAAGCCCTGCGTAAAGCCTGCCCGATCCGTTTCCGGCCTATTATCATGACGTCTGTCGCGACCATTTCAGCGGCGGTGCCTCCCGCTCTTGCTCTCGGCCCCGGTTCCGAAACCAGCGTTCCCATGTCCGTGGCCATCATCGGCGGCGTCCTCGTATCCACCGTACTGACGCTTTTTGTGGTTCCCTGCGCCTACCAGATCTTTATCCCTCTTGAGAAAAAAGAGACCTACAAAAATCTCCTCCGCAAAGTCGGGCTGATGAAATCCAAAGAGGAAACGGGGAAATAAAAGAATAGCTTCCGGACATTAAAAGGGGGCGAGCAAGAATTCTTGCTTGTCCTCTTTTTTTTGTGCCTTAAATGGCAAAAGGGGCGCGCCCCCCCCGGAGCTCGCCCCCTCTGCTTACTGCTACTGCAACCTGATTAATGTGTAGAACCTGACACCTCCCAACTGACAAATCTACGATTTGTCTGCAACACCCTTTCGTCGGCAACAATCCGGAAGGGTGTAAAGGAACGGCGTAACATCCAGACTTTTTCTTCTTTTCCTACCTGCATTAACGGACGAGCCGTCCATGGCCTCGCCGTTAGGTACTTAGCCAACAAGGCTAAGTATTCACTTCTCTTCAGTTCCTGATCGCGCAAACACCAATCAGCGATCCGGAACCCATTACTTCTCGCTTCATTTCCTCCATCGGCGGGGCCGTGCGCGCAGAGTAAGTCGGATCCATCAACGGCATCTGCGCCCTGAACGGCTGGAGGTAATACGCGCTGGCTCCCGAGATCTGCCGGGCCATACACCTGACATCTTCGGCCTCGTGCAATCCTGAAACCAGGGTACTGCGGAATTCGTGAGCAACGCCGGAATCCAGTATGATCTCAATACTCCTGCGGAGTCTGGCATCCTCAACCTTGATCTGAACAACATTCGAATACTTTTCAAAGGGCGCCTTGATATCCATGGCTACATAATCCACAAGACCGCCCCCGATGATGCTGCTCAGCACATCGGGAAAGTACCCGCATGTATCGAGCTTGACCGGGAACCCCATCAACTTCAGTTCCGTCAGAAAGTCCGGAAGGTCAGGCTGCATGCACGGTTCTCCCCCTGTCACCACAACCCCATCCAATCCCCAGTGAAACATCCTGAGGTCACGAAGAACATCCTCCGCCGGTATAACTCGGGCGTAAGGCGTTCGGACGAGGGCCGGGTTAAAACAAAAACGGCACCGGAACGGACAGCCATTCAAAAAAACAACCGCGGCTGTTTTTCCCGGGTAATTAACGAGACTGAGCTTCTGAAATCCGCCGATGCTGATCATGGCTCACCTCCCCGTTATCCGCCAGGACGTATTCCTTCCTCGCGGCAAACTCTTCCTGCTTACCTTCATTCCATTGCGCGACAGGCCTCAGATAACCCACAACCCGGGAGTAAACCTCACAGGGCTGACGGATACCGGCGTCCCGCTCCGTCACAACATCATCACGCTCACCTGTCATCGCCAGATGTTCGCGGCCTGACGCGCATTTGGGACACAGCGGATGTTCACCCGCCAGATACCCGTGTGTGGGGCACACGCTGAATGTCGGCGTCAGCGTGACATAAGGCATTTTGTAATGATGCATCATTTTCCGGATCAGGCTTTTCACGGCGCCCGCATCGGGCAGATGCTCTCCCAAAAACGCGTGAAACACGGTGCCTCCCGTGTAGCGCGACTGCAGATCATCCTGAAGATCCATCGCCTCAAAAAGGTTCTCGGTGAAATCAACCGGCAGTTGTGAAGAGTTTGTGTAATAGGGCTTACCGCCCCGCTGAAACATCGCTTCATCGGCGCATTGCATATCGGGGTAGCGCTTCTTGTCGAGCTTCGCAAGGCGGTAAGATGTTGACTCTGCGGGGGTGGCTTCCAGATTGTAAAGATGCCCCGTCTCCTGCTGATACCGGATCAGTTTTTCATTCATGAAATCCAGCACTCTAAGCGAGAAATCATAGCCTTCGTCCTGCACAATCGAAACGCCCAGGAGATTCTGCATAGCCTCATTCATCCCGACAATTCCGATCGTGGAAAAGTGATTCGCCCAGTAAGTTCCAAAACGCTCCTTCACATGCCTGAGGTAATAGCTCGAATACGGATACAGATTCTGATCCGTCAGTTTCTCAAGCACTTTTCGTTTAATCTCAAGGCTCTCTTTGGCCAGATCCATCTGAAGGCCCAGCTCCGCCAGAAAACCTTTCTCATCCAGCGCTTCATACCCGATCCGCGGAAGATTCAGCGTCACCACGCCCACAGAACCCGTCAAAGGTTTAGCCGCGAAAAGAGAGCCGCCCCGGTGTTCCAGCTTTGAAGTGTCCAGACGTAAACGGCAGCACATCGAACGCACGTCATCCGGCGACATTCCGGAATTCACAAAATTCGAAAAATACGGAATCCCGTACTTCGCCGTCACACGCCACAGCGCTTCAAGCTCCGGCGCGTCCCAGTCAAAATCCTTGGTCATGTTGTAAGTCGGAATTGGAAACGTGAACACACGCCCCTTCGCGTCGCCGGCTTCCATCACTTCAAGAAACGCCCGGTTAAACATATTCATTTCATGCTGAAAATCCCCGTAGTTCCTTGCCTGAGGCTTGCCGCCGATCAGAACCGGCCTGTCTTTCAGCGAGGGCGGAACCTTAAGATCCATCGTGACGTTCGTGAAAGGCGTTTGAAAACCAACCCGGGTAGGCACATTGATATTGAAAATAAATTCCTGCAAAGCCTGCTTCACATCCTCAAAGCGCAGATTGTCATAGCGGATAAAGGGCGCCAGAAGCGTATCGAAGTTTGAGAAGGCCTGCGCTCCCGCGGCTTCACCCTGAAGGGTATAAAAGAAATTCACGATCTGACCCAGAGCGCTTCTCAGGTGTTTCGCGGGACGGCTTTCGATCTTTCCCGAAACACCCTTAAAGCCTTGCTCAAGGAGATCCATCAGATCCCAGCCCACGCAGTAAACAGAAAGCTGGTTCAGATCGTGAATGTGGAAATCCCCCTCTTCATGCGCGCGGGAAATCTGAGGAGGATAAATTTTGTGGAGCCAGTACGCCTTGCTGACTTCAGAGGACAGATAATAATTAAGCCCCTGAAGGGAATAACTCATATTACTGTTTTCCTTCACCTGCCAGTCTTCGCGGGAAAGGTAATGGTCGACCAGGTCGGCTTTGGAGCCTGTCACAATTTCGCGGATGCGGGCATGCTGATCACGGTAAAGAATATAGGCCTTGGCCGTGCGCTTGTAGGTGGAGGCCAGAAGAACGTCTTCAACAGTATCCTGAATTTGTTCTACGGTGGGAAGATGGGCATCATAACGCTCGCACGCGGTCACAATGACTTTTTTGCAGAGGCGTTCAGCCGTGGGACGGTCAAACTCGCCGGTCGCGGCACCGGCCCGGGCAATGGCGCCCATAATTTTCGCGGGTTCAAAACGCACGACCCGGCCGTCGCGCTTGCGGATGGACTTAAAAGGACACCACATGTAAGCCTCCTGGGCACCGCCCTGACAACTGAATGCTACGCCCAGGAGACTCAATGCATTGTGACCGAAGTCACACAAAGCAAAAATAAATCTAACGGTACCGAGGGGACAAAGCGCAGGTAACCGACTAATCGTAGATTTGTCGGTAGCGCTGTTTCCGGAAGCTTCTACCGGAAATAGCGTAAAGAATCGTGTCGTCATTTCCCTATTTCCGGGCGCTTCAACCGGAAATAGTGCCAGGAAATGATGATCAGCGTTCTTGTCCAATAGCGCGAGAACATCTCAAAAAAAAAGGAGACGAACAGTGATTCCTGTCCGTCCCCTTCTCGTTGTTTCAGCCGATTTATTTATCGTTTCACCATTCCCGCTAGAAGCATGCGGGAACGGTGCTGCAGACACCCCTTCGGGTTGTCTGCTACTTCGCCCCTACCCCAAACAGTACCACAGGGACGGTCTTCGCGAGAATTTTCAGATCCAGCTTCAGCGACCACTTGTCAATGTACTGTAGATCAAGGCGCATCCACTCATCAAAATCCACGATCTTGTTGCGGCCATTCACCTGCCACAAACACGTGATACCCGGAGGCATGCTCAGGCGGCGTCTCTGCCAGGGCTGATACTGATCGACTTCCGCGGGGATCGGGGGGCGCGGCCCGACCAGACTCATATCCCCTCTCAGCACGTTAAAAAGCTGAGGCAATTCATCAATGCTGAGCTTGCGCATCCAGCTGCCGCAGCGCGTCACGCGCGGGTCTTTTTCCATCTTGAACGCGGGACCGCTCATTTCATTAAAAGCCTTCAACGCCGCCAAGCGGGCTTCGGCATCCACCACCATCGTGCGGAATTTGAGAAGCGTGAACTTGCGCCCGTTCAAACCGCTGCGGGTCTGCCGGAACAGAATCGGGCCGGGCGAATCCAGAGCCACAATCGCGGCCACGGCCGCCAGAACAGGAGAAAGGACAACAATAGCAGCGCTTGCGACCACAATATCAACGATCCGCTTCATCACAAGTTCAAAGGCTTTGTCCGATGTCGTCTCAAACGTCAGCACAGGAAAACCATCCAGGTTCGTCTGCTTCGCCTTCGCGAACTTCATATTGAAATGGTCAAGAGCAACACTCACACGTTTGCCCAGCTGCTCGCATTCAAGAATTGAAAACTCGATCTTGGGGAGCCAGGTACGAGGCACAACGAACATCACGTCATCAACAACATGGCTGGTCAAAACATTCGTAATATCATCCAGCACGCCCAGTACTTTGTATCCCTTGATTTCAGAACCCACCATTTCAGGATGACTGTCCAGAAGGCCGACGACTTTAAGCCCCCACTCAGGATGCGCTTCGATACGGTCAATATAAGCCTGCGCGCGAGCGCCCGTTCCGACAATCAAAACACGGCGAAAGTTAAAACCCCGCGAACGAATGCGGCGGAGAACTGAAACCACTCCAAAACGGCTAAGGGCAATCAGGACAGTCGTGACCCCGAATACAATCGCCATGAACGGGCGGCTGACGTAATAAAGCTGAAATACGAAGGCAATGAGGGAAAAGAAAACGCCGGCGGCAAGACTGGCTTTGAAAACGCTCCAGAACACCTCGGGAAGGCTCTTGCTCCTGAACACATCATAGGCGCCAAAGAAGTAAAGCGAGCAGCCCCAGAGGACCATACATACGGGAATCAGCTTGTAATAGGCAGGAATCGGATACAAAAGCCCCAGGGAATCGATGGAATAAAACAGCGGCAGAACATTTCTAAGGGCGTAGCCAATATAAAAAGCCGCAAAAACCAGGACCATATCAGAGGCAATTAAAATTCTTCTGAAGACGGCGTCATTTTCTCTAAGCATTACAAACCTAACATTATTTTTAACTGGGGGAAGTTTTTATTCCAATCGAGGCTTTTTAGGAAAGAATTCTTCAAAAACAGGGTTATTTTACACGGTTTTATTAAGATTTAAAGAACTTTTTCCCGACGGCCTGAAACTTTTCATGAAACAGGCAAAAATGGGGTTGTTTTACAGTGCTTATTCCTTATAATGGCCCATCTTCTTGCAATTAAACGTCCCCCTACAAATTCGAGACTTAATTCATGTCCACGAGTGCCTTGAAATCTCTGCTTCTTGTCTCTGCTCTTTTTATGTTTTCCGCCTCAGCCCAGGCTGCCGGCTTTGAAAAGTTTTACACCGTCGACAGCTACGGAAGCACGGCCGAAAAAAACACCTTTGGGACTGGCGATAAACCTTACCTCTATGTGAAGCTTGCGGATGCGGGCCTCAATTACAAAGCAGCCTACTGGAATTCCCCTTTCGGCGAATCCTACCTGACTCAGGATGACCGCACTCTTTTGGGAGCCGCGACAGAGGCCTGGTACGACCTCTCAACATGGAACGACATTCAGAAAATCGGGACATGGTTCGTCTCGGGTAATTACCGCTACGCGGGCCAGGGGCTTCAGCTCGGCGCGGGCACCTATAACTTTTCAGTCACACCCGAACCTGCCAGCATGGTTCTCTTTCTTGTCGGCGGGCTTGCTCTCGCGGCCGTGATGTACAGCCGGAAGTTAGACAAGTTAAAAGTTTAAAGTGAATACTTAGCCTTGTTGGCTAAGTGCCTGACGGCGAGCATTATAGATAGCTCGTCCGTCAATGAAGTTAAAATAGATAAAAGCGTCATACACTAAAAAAGCCATCGGCAATACGCCGGTGGCTTTTTTTTATGTCTGTGTCATCCCTGAATAAACAAACCCTGTCATCCCCGAGTGCTTTTATCGGGGATCCAAAGAAATAGATTCCCGCCTTCGCGGGCCGAAAACCAATGTTTTCATCACGCTCGCGGAACCTTGTCGGTTCCGTCTTCGCAGGAATGACAAATAAGCTGACTAGTCGTAGACTTGTCAGCTACCAAACAAAAGAACTCTCTTTTCCGCGTCCATCGCGAAATAAAGATCGGCCATAAAAGCGGCCAGCGCTTCACGCGCGCTGCGAAGACCTTCCTCGGAATACTCTATCCCCTGTTCATAATCCAGCCTCACAAGAAACCCGCTCTTTGATCCTGAGAGAAGGCCCGCGGCCATCTGATCCAGTTTGATAAAAAAGGTTTCATGATGCCTTTTCCCGCCAATCACAAGCCAGTAAGCGACAAGCTTGTCTTTCACTTCACGCGAGTGTTCACGCCCTTTAATAAAAAGGCTTTTGGCTTTGAAAATACGTCCCTGTGAAAGTTCCACGCTCAAGGGCTGAAAGAACTCGACTTCATTCCCTGTAGAGCGGTGACAATCTTCCGGAAAATGAAAGCTGAAGTTGTTCCTGAGGTCGCTGCTGTATTCGACGATCAGGCGCACGGCTTTCACGCCTCCCTTCAAGGCGTAAACATCTTCCTTATAATACTCACGCACCAGAAGCTGATTGATCGACTGATATTTTTCATCCCGGTATTCCGACATGTCGTATTCATAACTCTGCCAGCCGTCAAACTCCCGCGGCACAAACGCCTTCAGGTCAAGCACGGCACCTGTACTCACTTTTTCAACGGGGTTCAGCATCACGGCCAATCCCGCGGCCATCATCAGTACGGCTAAAACGAGATCTCTTACCACCGCCTTAGCGAACATGAAAGCGCCTCCGGCATACAAAGTCGGTCACCACCACAAGTCCGCCAATCGCGACTAGAAAAAGGACAATGCCCGAAAAGTCGTGAAAGAACCCTTCCGCGTAACGCTTCCCGCCCCAGTTCGCGACAAGTCCGGTCAGCGCGATACGGATAATATTCGCGATAATCCCGAGAGGAATAACAGAAAGGAACAGAATCCACTTTTTAGCAGGCATCGTTTTCTGGAGATACGCGTAAACAGCGCCCAGCGCGAGCAGAGTGACCATCGAGCGAAAGCCGCTGCAGGAGTCGGCGATAAAAAGCTGATAATCCCTGACTTTCAGAATAACCCCTTCCAGAGAGACAGGAACCTGCAGAATCTTCAAGAGGCCGTAACTTCCGTACATACTGATCTGCTTCAGCGGAAAAGTCACAAGGTCAATCGCGAGAGACGGCGGAGGCACGAGAAACAAAAGGTACGCCAGAGGGAAAAGTACTGCGCTCAGAGATTCAGGGGAATAGCGAAGAAGAAAAATTCCCCAGACCACAAGACAGAAAGAGAAGGCTTCCAGAAACATGAAGTGATTAAAAGCGGCGAAAAGATAAACCAGAAAACCAAAAGCAAACACCAGAGCACCCGAAAAACTCCAGCCATTTAGAGGCGACAGACTCTGGCGCTTTTGAAAAATCAGGGCCGCCGCGACAGGAATCACAAACACCGCGTGATCATAATCCGCGGCATCCCAGCCAACAGTCCAGAGACGGAAAAAAACCGGATAAAACATAACGAAGAGGCAACCCAAGAGAAAAAAAAGAAGAAGGAAATCCGCGCGGGGGCTTTGGGTTTTCATTGAGGGGTTATTCTTTTTTAAGAATCTGTCTGAGGAGAAGCCAGAAATAGCGCATGTCATCAACAAGATAGCGCTTCCACAAACGGCCCGGCTCACTGCAGAGCCGGAAAAACCATTCCAGCCCGGCCTTTTGAATCCAGACAGGCGCCCGGGGAACCATCCCTGAAATGTATTCAAATGAAATCCCGATGCCAATGGAAACAGGCACTTTGTAATCATACCTGTACCGGTGAATCCACTTTTCCTGTTTCGGGGCACCAAGCCCCACAAACAGGATATCGGGCTTTGCTTCCAGAATGAGACGAACGATCTTTTCATTCTCTGCCGCATCATTCTCAAAACCAAACGGAGGGCAATAAACACCCGCGACATCAAGATCCTTGTGTTTCGCCTGCAAAGCCCTGGACGCGGCTTGTGCTGCACCGGGGCGTCCGCCAAGAAAGAAAACACGCCGGCCCTTTGTCGCCGCGCGCTCACAAAGTTTTGGAAACAAATCAGAGCCTGAGATTTTTTCGCGCAAAGGATTTCCTGTCAAACGGGCGCCCCAGAGAAGAGGCACTCCATCCGCAAGAACCAGAGAAGAGTCCTTATAAATCTGTCTGAATTCAGCGTCATCCTGAAGCTTTACCAGATGATCGACATTCGGGGTCACCACAATCGCGGGCAAGCGCTGGCTGACAAGTTCATCAGCCGCGGCAATCGCCTCATCCATGGTGAGGTTATCAATCTCCACGCCAAGCAAACGCACCTTGGGTGTCATCTCGCAAATAGCCATCTTAATTGACCTGCCTTTTATAAACAGATCCCGCATAACGGGTCATGTAAAGTTCTTTGCCTTCGGGAGAAAAAGCCATCGCGTTGGCGCCTGTTCCTTCGGGAAGGTCCGCCGTGATATCGCGGGATTCTTCGCCATGCTTGTCACTGATAAAAAAACGCCCGCCGGAAACGCCGCCCCATTGCACCGTGCTGAAAGCCACTTGTCCTTTAATTTCGGGGTGCGGAGCAATCGCTTCCACGACACCTTTGCCGGAATGCCGAAACACGCGCTGCCACTTTTTGCCGCCGTTACGGCTCACATAAAGAGAAGGCCCGTTATTATCGCCGCCCGCGTAAATCGCGCCGTCGGCACCCACCGCGAGATCAAACACCCAGGTCATTTCAGAAAAAACCTTGTCCCAGGTCTCGCCGCCGTCCTCCGAAAGATAAACACCGCCGCCTTTGCCGCAGGCTCCCCAGTAAACCTTCATCGGGTTTTGAGGATCCACCGCAAGTCCGTTATAAATGCGAAGCGATCCAGGCTGCCCCTTGCTTCTCACCCAGCTTTTGCCCCGATCTTGGGAAACATACAAACCGCCGGTATCATCCCCGTCCATCCCAAGATAAACCCGGTCGGGGTTGGATTTCGCGTAAGCCAAGCCTCTGGGATACCCCTCGCCCCACATCGTATTGCCTTTAGGCCTCGCTGAGGGAAGCCCTTTTCGGACAATTTCGTATGTTTTTCCCTTATCGCGGCTGATCATGACCTGGTTCAGCCGATCTTCCCAGGGTGATCCTGTCGCAATCACGGTTTCACCATCCGGCAATAAAACCACTCTCCAGACGTGCCCATTGACTGACTTCTGATAACCCTTTGAAGGAAAAACCGCCTCGTATCGGCCGCCGCCATTGGTGCTGCGAAGCAAACCGTTGTCCATCGAAGCCGCCAGAACAAATCCCTTTGAACCTACTGCAAGATCCGTACCGACGACATTCGGCGCGCCTTTAATTTTTTCATTCCAGCTCGCGCCGCCATCATCGCTTCGCCACACACCCCACCAGTCCGTTCGAAAAAGCACCTTTTCATCAAAAGGATTAATCTTTACGGAAGCAACCCTCCCGCCGTTTCTTGCCCAGGAACGCGTCGGGTTCAGCACAATATCCGCCTTCATACCGCCTTTGGGTTCTGTCCACCAGACGCCTTCGTCACGGCTCAGCACAATCCCGCCGTTCCAGCCCTTTTCCCAGATGCCCGCGAGCAGGCTGCTTTTCTCACCCTGAAAAAAATCGACTCGTTTCATGGCGCCGCGGGAGCTCGCTTCAAATTCCTTCCACTGGTCGCCATCATCCACAGAAAGCATCAGGCTGCCGCCGGACACCGCGTAAAGGCGGATCGGAAGTTTGGAGGGGACAAATAAATCCGAGACCGGCTTATCTGTTTTTCGGACCTTATCCCACGTCTCTCCGCCAAAAGCGAATCGCATGATGCCCGTATGCGAAGCCGCGTAGAGAAACCCGCTCTTTTCTTCGAGTGCAAGGGCGGTAATGGGTTTTCCATCGCCAAAAGGCTTTTCTTTGCCGCCAAGACGCTTCCAATCGGCGCCAAAATTACGGGACACATAAACCGCGCCTGTTGTCGTTCCAATATAAAGAACCCCCGGGTCTTCGCTCGAAACAGCCATCACCCGTGAAGATGCCGGCCGAAAAAAAGTAATTTCCTTACCGGAAACGGCCGCGGCTTCCCAGTTTTCACCCGCATCACGAGAAACAAAAACACCGCCCTTGGTTGCCGCGTACAAAATACCGGAATCCGACGGAGCAACCGCAATATCCGCCACAACAAGATGCCCCAGACCTTTATTGATCGCCGTCCACTGTTCACCCAGATCATCGCTTTTCCAGATTCCCGCCACATCAGAAACAAGATAAACCCTGTTTTTCACATTCGGGTCAAACTCGAGATCGGGGTAACAGCCGCCGCCGTACCAGCCCGCGAAATTCCAGACAGCCGAGGTTTGATCAGGCTGCGCCTGCGCCGAAACAGGCGCTGGCCGACAGATTACCGCCAGCAAAAAGAAGAATGGAACAAGGCTAAAATTTTTCACTCAAAACCCCTTCACTAAACCCCATGGCCCAGTTAATCATGCCGGCAAGTACCGCAGGCAAAGAGATGAGGTATCGCAACGCATATCCCGGGCCGGCGGCAACAACACGCCCCGTCAGGAAAAACCATTTCAAAAAGGCAAAGAACGGTGCAAGGAAAACCGGCCAGGAACCTTTCAAGTACCAAAGGCTTTCATTAGCGAACTTTCGGTAAACAAAAATATATTTCCCAAGCAAGCGCATATTCTTGAAAAAGCTGGTCCAGCTTTCCCTGAAAATATGATAAACACGCGCCTCGGGCAAAAACCAATAATCCGTCAGCCGGCTGACTTCATGACCAAACAGCACATCCTCTGAAGCCCGAATCTCCGGGAACCCATTGACGCGCTCGAAAAGCTCTTTGTCGCAGAAAAGATTGCAGGAAGGTGAAAAGGGTTTCTTTTCTTTGACTCGATGAGGCGTGTACTCATTAAACTGAATGAAAAATTGAGCGAGAGGCAAAACCCTGTTCTTCTGAAAGTCAGGAATATCAATCGAACCGCCGCCCGAAAGAATACCTTGCTCACGTGCCGCAAGAATCTTTTCAACCCAGTCCAGCGCCGGAAAAGCGTCAGCATCAATAAACAGAAGCAGATCCCCCTCGGCTTCACGGGCGCCGATATTCCTCGCCACAGCGGGCATCACAAGGACTCCGGCATGCACCCCTCTCACTATCGTATCTCTGAAAAGCTCAGAAATCATGCGCGGGGTATCACCGTCGGTGGAGGAGTCTACGACAATAATTTCACGGATCTTTTCAACCGCCGTCTGACGCAAAAGCTCTGTCAGAGTCTTCATAAGCGTCGAGGCTGAATTGTATGAGGGGATAATTACGGAAACTTTCATACCTGGGCGGGTTTTTCTTCCAGCACTCGTTCGTATACACCCAGCGTTTTCCGGGCAATCAGATCCCAGTCAAAATGTTTCGCGATCCAGCCAATTTGATCTGAGCGTTCTTCGGGCGTGAAGTGACGCATGGAATAAACCCTCATTTTTTCAACAGCGCCATCAATGTCGCCTGGATAAAAGAAACGGTCCTCAGGCAACCCCACCTGACGGTTCGCGGGAATATCGGACACAAGTACGGAGAGACCGTAGCTCATCGCTTCCAGCAGCACAATCGGAAGTCCTTCATGGTACGAGGGCAGCATGAAAATACCCGCGTGACTATAAAGCTCTTTCAGAGGTTCGCCCGTAACAAAACCGGTCAAGACAACTGCCGGATTTTTGGCGGCAAGTTTTTTCAAATTCACACTATAAGAATCTTCATGATCTGCCCGCCCGACAATAGCGAGCTTCCAGCCGGGTACTTGTGCCCGGTTAAAAGCCTCAATCAAGTCATGAAAACCTTTCTCTGGAACAAAGCGTCCGACCGAGAGAAAATACATTCCCTTTTCCAGGCCGAATTTATTCAAAGCGCCTTCACCGTCAGAGGGGGAATGAATCACAACACCATTCGGGATCACAGCAGGTTCCCGGTTAAAAGCCTTGCGAAGATGCGCAGCAATGGGTTCTGAAATCGCGATCACTCGGTTTGAAAAAAGGCTGCCGAGCCTCTCGCTGAAACGGAGAATTCTCTTGGCTAGTCCATTCCACTTCTGCCGGTCATAATCAGGGCCGTGGTTCGTGCTCACAACCTTGAGACCAAGAAACCTCGCTACGGGCACCATCATGGACGGACCAATCGCATGAATATGAACTATATCCGGTTTCAGCGAACGAGCCTTGAACACGCCCGTGAGCGTGTGCATGAAAGCCTCCAGAAATTTGTTCTTCGGGCAAGACACCGCCAGAAGTTCAACACCCAAATATGTTTTCCGGCCAGGCCCCATATAAGGTTCCCTGCCCAGAATAATCACTTCATGTCCCTGCGCGGCCATCCTTGTGTAGAGATGTTCACAGTGCGTCTCAACACCGCCTTGAATGTTCGGAAAACCTCTAAGACCCAGAACAACAACTCTCATAACTCCCCCTCTTCCGGGAAATCACCGTCCGGATACGTTCCGATATGCCTGCGGCGACGTCATCCCAAGTCTGACGTTCAGCAAACCGGATTCTCTTTTCCCGCGCCTGGGGGTTGTCGCTGGTAAGAGCCTGATTTAACAGAAAATTATAATTCGGATAATCCTTCGCGATCGCAACATACTCCCGAAAATGTTCCACTTCCAGAATTGCAACAGAAACAACCGGCTTTCCGGTCGCTAGGTATTCAAGAAGCTTTTTGGGGTTCCGGTAATTGTTAAATGTGGTCTCAACCTTGTAATACAAGCAGCAGACATCAAAACACTGGAGATACGCGGGCAACTGCTCATAGGGCCGCTTGCCAAGAAAGTGAACATTGTCCAGCCCCTTCAGCGCATCCATATCCGCGTACATGTCGCCTACAAAAACAAAAGAAACCGCGGGATTTTCACGCGCGAGGTACTTTAAAAGATCAATATCCAGGCTGTTGATCTCGCCCATATAGCCGGCAATGGGGCTTTTAATAGCCCTCAGGTCTTCCGGAACAGGAAGCGTGTTCCCCTGAGATTTCTCAAAGTGATCGTAATCCACACCATGCCCCGTGTAATGAGTCTCCGGATTAAAATGTTTCCTCTCTTCCAGAAGCGTGTGATTCACAAACAAGGCGAGGTCGGCATTCCTGTGAAGGTCATTTTCAAGTTCGATCATATAAGCGTGATCCACGCCCGGATAATGCGGAGTATTGTCCACGCAGTAGTAAACAAGGCATTTCCCGCCCTCACGGCGCAACGTCATGGCGGTGTCTTTCGCAACCAAAACAGTAACCCAAAGGATCGGGTTATCCAATTTCAAAAGCTTGATCAGGAAGCGAACCTGAAAAAGCAGCATCGCTTTATTAAATCCTGTAATCTGCTTCTGGAAACGCGGAATCATCGGAATCGCGAAGGGCGTAAAAACCCAGATGTTTTTTTCAGCCTGTTTTACAAAACGAAAAAAGCTTTGCAGCTTCTTGAAAACCCGTTTATAGGCAAACTTGTCTTTCTTGAAATCCGGCATCTTGATCCCCGGAGAATTCACAAAAAGAATCCGGTTATCAGAGGCAAGCGCCTTCATAATATGAAGGTTGGAATGCGGGTTATGAAACCACCAGTCCTCCCCGGCGAAACAGATAATATTTTCGTTCTTAAGCTTTTCCATTCTTAAACTTCCATTCCTGTTTTATTTAGACTCGCGATCTTCGATCCTGCAAGAACAACACCCACGAAGAAAAAAAAGTACCAGTTAAAAACAAGGTAATACAGCATATTGTCGGACGCTGACGCGAACAGGTACCCCATCAGCAACCCTAGAACAATGATGTTCTCAGGTTCGGCCGCAGGCCCTGACTTTAATTTCGCGCTCTTCCAGAGCGAAAGCACAAGGTTCCAGTTAAGCATGAGGTAAAGAAAAAGGCCCACAAGCCCCATTTCAAACGCAATTTGCAGATAAACGTTGTGGGTTCCGATGCCAAACTTCTCTGCATGCTTTGAGAAATGCTGCGAAAGCGGGATAAAAGATGCCAGCCCGTATCCCCACACCGGCGATTTTTTAATTTCCGGAATGGTGCTTTCCCAAACTTCAAGCCGCCAGTTAAGAGAGTTGTGGGTACTAGTCTTTCCAAAAAGCTCCCCTACGCGCTCTCTCGCCGAAGAACTCAGAGGCATAATCGCAAGAGGAAGCAAAACCGCGAGAAAAAGATACTTCCTCTCTCTCAGTATTCCATAAGTCATAAAAACCAGCCACGCGGCCACCCAGGCGCTCCGAGTTTTAGTCGCGAGCAGCAGAATAAACGCGTTCAACATCAACATCATGAGAACGAACTTCATCCCTTTTCCGGTTTTGAAACTGATTGATTTCAGAACATAAAAAATGACTGAAATCACCAGCACCAGATAAAAAGCGAGCACATTAGGGTGCGAGAAAGTTCCTTTCACGCGCGCTTCGTGAAGGCCGCCCGCCAGCAAATCCATATTCGCAAGAAAAAGGGGTGCAACAGCGGAAATAATAAGAATCTTGATCCAGTTCTTTTTGTCCACAGGCGTTTTGATAACAGCAAAGGGAATGACAAACATCACAAAATAGCTGATGTAGTTTAAAAAGACTCTAACAGCATCAAAACGGACGCAGGAATATCCAATCGCAACGAATGAAATAAAAAGAAAAGCGGCCCAGCTTTTAAAAGCCTGGCCAGAACACACCGTTTTCATTTCCTTAAGAAAAAGGAAAGCGCCTAGAAAAATAATAAAAAGGTTCATCAAAGCGCCAATCCCCATCCCGCTTCCGCCAACTCTACTCAAATTGGTCAGAGGCTCAATCAACGCCCGGGAGAAAAGAACAAGGAGGACCATTTTTTGAATATCCACAACCATGATCAAAAGCAGGAGCATCGCGACAGGCACGCCAAACAAAAGATAGGCATTCCCGCTCAGCTTGGGCAGCAGGATCAGGAAGGCAAACCCGGCCATCACGCCAATCACCGCGGCCAGAAACCCATTCCTTAATTGATTAAACGGTAAGCTCAGCATAAACCTTTTCAAACCGCACCGCGGTATCTTCAATATTAAACAGGCTGCGGCACGTTTCGTACCCTCTCTGACCGACATTTTTTCTTGTATCCGGATTGTTCACAAGCGGCACCAGCACATCCACCCAGGGTTCTTCCTTAAAGGGATCGCACAAATAACCGTTCTCACCATGACGGATGAACTCATCATTGCAGCCTACCCCCTGAGACACCACAACCGGCACCTTCATTTTCAGCGCTTCAAGAATCGCGATGGAGTGAAGTTCCAGAAAGGAGGGCAGAAGGAAAACATCGGAGACCGCGAGAAGGTCATACATGTTCGGGTGGAAACCGACGAAGCGCACATCTTTTTCAAGGTTCAGCTTGCGGCTCATGGCCTTGTACTCTTCAAGATGTGTACCGCTTCCAGCGATCATGAACACAGTCTGCGGTGCGCGATTTACAACCCGTCCGGCAATCCTGAGAATAAGATCAATATTTTTCGTGGGGTCCATGCGGGCGCTTGTCAAAACCACAACGGCATCCGAAGGAATTCCGTACTTCATGCGAAAGTTACGCGTTTCAAGCGTCACCGGATCACCATTGAACGGAATCCCGTTCTGCAGCTCAAGCACACGCTCAGGGCGGGAAAGTCCTTTTTCCACAACGTACTGGACATTGTCCCGGGTCAAAACAATCACCTTATCCGACTGTTTCCGGAAGTACTTGATAAAACGGTATTGATCCAAAAGACCATGCCGCCTGGCCAATTCCTCAGACGGTGTATACCGGAAGTCATGCACATGCTCAATCACCCGAGCCCCGGCAATCTTGCCCGCCAGAAGCCCCCAGATGTGGCCATTAAAATTATGAGTCTGAACAATATCGATTTTGTTCTTTCTTATATAGGCAGCAATTCTGAAAACAATCGGCACCGTCTGAAGGCTTTTGATCTTATAACTTTGCTCAGCGTATTTGAACAGCCGAACGCCAGCCTTCCGGAAACGGTCCTCAATTTCTCCACCGAAGGAATACGCGACGTGCGTTTCGACTTTCTCGGGGTCAAAAGCATTCACAAGGTTCAGGAGATTGGTCTCTGCACCGCCCAAGCTCAACGTTTTAATAATATGAAGAACTTTTACTTTTTTCATTTCTCTCTCGATTTGATAACTTTCGCGGGAATACCCCCGCAAATAGAATTAGAAGGAAGATCCTTGGTCACCACCGAACCCGCCCCCACAATAGTGCCATCACCGATCGCAACCCCTTTCAGAACAATCACACGGGCGCCAAGCCAGACATTATTCCCGATCTTGATCGGCGCCTTCACATAGCCCTGCTGATTAATCGGGCGGGATAAATCGCTGTTGCTGTGATCATGGTCATAAAGCTGAACGCCGTCAGCAAAGAGACAGTCGTTTCCGATTTCGATCTTTCCAAAACAGACAACACGGATGTTTCTGTTGAAGTAATTTCTTTCACCAATCGACAAAAGCGCACCGTCACCGACTTCAATGTCATAGCCCTTTTCAAATACATTGGCAGCACCCATGTTCAGATAGCTCTCCTTGCCAAGACAAAGCTGCCCGCAGGCAAAAAGTGGCAGAGACTTCGTTTTAATCTTTGCACCGTTTACAATCTTGATCCAGAAACCACGGATCCGGGCAGTCAACCGTTCTATTTTCCGCACAGAATTTCCCTTACTTTTTTAAATAACCGTAACGGCCAGAGACTTTATTCTTCAAAAAACCGACAGTTCTTTTAATCATCTTAAGCAAGTGCGCGGGATTTCCGGACAATTGGAACGCCCGCCATTGCTGGCCTAAACTCAACAGGAGATTTCCACCGGAAGCATAGATAAAACTCATCCGGTTGCAATGCTGGACCATAAAAGCGGCTGGCAAACGCTGGTAATCAGCCGCGTACTTTTCTTCGATGAGCCGATGCCCCCTAACAATAGAAGTAGCATTTCCAGAAATGCGGTTGGGATCCCCTTCCACGTGATACAAGACAAGGGGCTGGGGCAAATAATCAAATTGGCATACCTTGCTCAGCCTTATAAAAAGGTCCCAGTCCTGGCAGCTTTTCATCGCAGCATCTAACCCGTTTACGGTGGTCAATACAGTTTTCCGAATAACCACCGTTGAGAAGGTACCCACGCAGTTCTGCACCAGAAGATCATTCGTAAAATACCCCCTCAAAGAAGGTGTAAACTGACCAAGCTTATGATTGTTTTCATCTACATGCGAAAAACCGCAGTAAACAAGCCCAAAGCTCTCGTCCAGCTTCAGAAAATGCGCCATCTGCTTTTCAAGCTTGTCTGAAAGCCACTCATCATCACTGTCTAAAAATGCAATAAATTCACTTGTAGAGTTTTGAATACCGGTGTTACGGGCAGCGGCACCGCCCTGATTTTCCGCATGGCGAATGTACTTAATGCGGGGATCCTTTATGCTGCGGACAGCCTCTTCCGTGCCGTCCTTCGACGCATCATCCACAACAATAATTTCAAAGTTCTGATAGGTCTGTCCCAAAACGCTTTCAAGCGCTTTTTTTATCAGGCTCTGTCTATTGAATGTGGGAATTACAACCGCGACTTTTGGCGGCATAATCAACGCTCCGCTCCAGCATTCTCAAATACAGAAAAGCAGCTTTTTTGTTTAACAGTTTTGTTTGTTACGAGAATCTTTTCTTTTTCTAGCTCATAACCAGACATCATGCGCTCAAGACTCGTCTGCATCTTCTTGGGATCAATTTCCTCACGTCCATCAAACAGGTAATCCATTTGATCGTAGGCTTTAAGTAATTCGTCATACTTAACAGCCCAACCAACAACAATCGAGGGAATCCCGTTCTTATATCCGTGAATGATCGAGTGATAACGGGAAGCCACGGTAAAATCGAACCTCCGTATCATTTCTTCAAGCTGAAGACAGCTCAGATCTTCCTGCAGCAAAATGACATCATCTGAATCAGAAAATGCGCTCTTTATCTTCGAGCACACGGACAAATCTTCCTCTGAATGCCGCAGAAGATAAACCTTCCGTCCATTCTTCAGCAATAAACGGATGATGTCCTTATACAAAGCAAGGAGACTGTCCGTTTTACCACGCTCAAAAACGCGGGCATTGGGCATGATACCAACGGCAGGCTGTTCAATAACCGGGTGTTTCGCATCAATATTTGTCTTATAAAGATTGCCTGCAAGAGGTGCTTCGGACTGAAGCACAAGATCAAACGACTTTTCCACATTCAGGGAGACGAAGTTCTTGAGCATTTCCACACCTTGCTTTTCCCTAGCAAATATTTTCTTCACCATGGGAAGATACTGCTTGAAGAGCCAACTCAACTGATTTCTATAAGTAGCGGGATATTGGAAAGGCCCGAAGGACTGAGGAAACATCAAAAACGGCACTTTGAACTTTGCCGCAGCCGCAATATTCAGAACATAGTCCAGCGAATACCCCCAGCCGAATTGTGACGTCAACGCAAAACCGCTGATGTCGATCATACACGCAGAATCTTTAAAAATGTTCAGCAACTCTTTTTCTTGTTTTTCAAATTTTTTGTTCTTCACAAATAACTTATTAAAATCTGAGAACAGCCGCGTTTTCAACTCAAATGACCATGGATAAACATCAAAAGAATATTGCTCTTTTTCCGCAGCCGATCTTTCATAATCCCTAATTGAAAGCAGGCAGCATTTCAGATCGGGATAGTTCCTTCTAAAATAATCCACAACAGCAAAGGTCATGGCCTGGGCACCCTTATTGAACAGCTCCCCGCCTACGATGAGCACATAACGCTTGTTCTTCTGAAAAAAGGGCACGCCATCAAGACCTTTTGAAAGCTGTTCAGCCTTCAGAAGAGCATTCAAAATCACCAGATTGTTTCTAACAGGCTGATAAATCTTTTTCAGTAAAGACATTGTGCTTTTTCCATTCAGCAGACAGGCTGCAGCTTCACAGGCTCGACCAGCTCGTTTGTTTTTCCAAAACTTCGGATTCTTTCATTGTTAAGGACAAGGTCTTCTGTCCGCTTCTTAGCAGAAAACGGTATTTTCCCCTCGGGATCCGGGTAGCCGATTCCCATCAGCATGACCACAAACTCATCTTTTTCCAGATGGATCAATTCCCGTATCCGTTGATCAAAATAAGTAACGCTGGGCCAATTAATGCAAACCGTACCTAACCCCAGGGTCTCTGCCGCGAACAAAAACGACATTGCAGCCAAACTTGCGTCTACCATGGGGGCATTCAGATCGCGCTCTTCAAAATAACCTCGATAACAGCCAACGATGACAACAATGCTCGGCAGATCATATCCGGCAACCCCCCCGGTGATACCAGCAAGTTTTTTTACAATGGTCTTCTCATTAAAGAAAAGAAATTTGAACGATTGGCGATTGCAGGCGCTCGGTGAAAACGCCGCGATTTCCATAGCTTTTCTTACCGTCTCATATTCAACTTTCTTATCCTGGTAAATGCGAATACTCCGGCGTCTCAACGCAAGGGAATGTAAATCCTCGTAAGACACATTCAATGCCGGTCGCAGCTTCTCTTCATAGGGAACTCTTAAAGGCTCGGCATTGTTAAGATCCAACGAGCTGAACACTTTATACGCGCTCTCGATAAGCGGTGTATGCCGGGTCGTCAAAAAATATTTACTCAGCACAGCAACCCCCCAAAGCAGAGAGTCTCTGTCAAAGGATCCTGCAGCAAGACCATGCTTAAGATAGGCAACAGTTTCACCAATATAGTCTTCTGCAAAGGACGGCTTCAAAACTTTAAACGACAGTCCTTTCTCCAGTCTGTGAATGTTTCTTCTAAAATTATACAAATTGGATTTTTGACTCTGGTTAAGAGAGACGCCCTCACGGAGCGCCTGAAGCCTGAAAAAAAGCCGGTTTTTCAGGAGATAGATCAGCCACATTAATTTATTTTTCTTAAGAGAATCTTTGATTTTCTTAATCACATTTCACCTCTCTAGAAATTAAGTCTCAGGCGGCGTCTATCTTCCAAAACAAATTGTTTGGTAAGAAAAAGAAGCGCGAAATAAAAGGGTATACTGACCACCGCAAGTGTCAGGGTACGCATCCAGCCATCCTCATGATTCAGCAAGATTTTGACAGCAAATAACAGCATCGTTAAAACGATGCTCACGGTATAGGCCGGTACAAGCTCAGCAACGAATGACCTCAGGTTGAGCCCAATGAGCTTTAGTGTGACGTGCGCTGAATAGTGATACCACCACCAGGAAAACAGTGTGTAATTAATCGCCACCCCTACCACACCCCACCGCAAACTTACAGCAACCACAATCCCGGCAACAACAGCGTTAAAGATTCCCATCCTCAAATGCTGTCGAGATTCACCGACTGAAAGACGAATGCTTCCAACCGTCGTGCCCACAGACTGAATCATCCCGGAAAAACAAAAAATGCGTATCAGAACAATAGCTGGCGCCCACTTCTGGCCAAACATCAGCATAATCAGTTCGGGTGCCAGAACAAAAATTCCAGCCATAAGAGGAAATGTCACGAGAGATATCGCTCGTATCATCTTCAAGTAAGCCGCTTGAAGCTTAACAAGATCATGCTGAATTTTAGAAAATGCGGGAAAAGTAACCCTTGTGACAACAGAAGTTATGTTTTGAAGGGGGTAAAGCATAAGCTTATAGGCAAGCGTGTAGTAGCCAAGAGGCTCCGCGCCCAAAAACTTACCGATCAATAGGTAATCTAGGTTTCTGGAAAAGTAATTCACAATATTAAACCCTGTAAGATTAGCGCTATAGGAAAAGATTTCACTTATCGCCGTTTTTGAAAATCTGAAGCGCGGCCGCCAAGTGGAGAAAATCCAAAGCCCAATGGCAGTTCCAACAGTTAAAGTCAGCGTTTGATAGACAAGACTCCAAACACCTTGGCCTGACCTCGCTGCCACGACACCAACAACGCCGGAAACGGTCACCGCAAAAAGTTCCACAATGGTGACCTTTTTAAACTCCATGCGTTTTTCGAGAAAGGCTCGCTGCACGATCACAAAAGACGAAATAAAAAAATTAATCCCGATCACAGACAAAATGGGTGCCAATAACGGTTGACCGTAAAAAGCCGCAATCCAGGGAGCTACCGCCAGCATCGACAGACTAAGTAAACCGCCGACCACCAAATTAAGCCAAAAAGCGGAATCATAATGATCCTCTGTCACTTCGCGTTTTTGAATAAGCGCACTACTCATTCCCATTTCTGAAAAAATGCTTACAAAACCTGTAAAAACTGTGGCCATACCTAAAAGCCCAAAATCATTTGGTGACAACAGCCGCGCCAAAATAGCTGTTATCAGAAACTGGACAACCTGTTTCCCGCCCTGAGAAAAAAACCCCCAGAACAATCCCAAAAAGGTTTGTTTTTTAAGACTCATACTGCAAAAACCTTTTCCGTTTTTGTGTTGCTCTCACGGCGCATTTTGATCACCTTCGCTGGATTACCGGCAACAACAGCCCAGTCAGGAACATCTTTCGTCACGATTGCGCCCGCACCAACAATGGCCCCTTGTCCAATAGTCACACCAGCCAGAATGACAACATTCGATCCGATCCAAACATCATCTTTGATCGTCACAGGACTTTCACCTGAAATCCCCTGCTGGTTCATTGGAATATCCGTCTGGGAGAAATTATGATTCGCCGTCCAGATCGTCACATTCGGCCCCATCATGACATCATTGCCTATCCGAACCGTGCCGTGCAAGGCCGCGTACTGGCCAATCGCAGAATTGTCGCCAATAGAAATATCCTTGCCGCTATGAATGAAAGCGCAGGGTTCGATATTAACGTTTTTACCGCAATACCTGAAAAGCTTGCTACAGATCCAGTAACGGATCTTCATTGCAAACTTTCCTCCCGGCATGTACGAAACGGGAAGCTTGCTGGCGAACCCGTAGTAAAGACTGCAAAGAATTAGCTTCTTCATAAACTCCATAGAAAACCCCCGTTGATATGATCTCTGGGGGATTGAGATGGTTTAAACCAACTAAATCAAAAAACCTGATAAATGATCTGGGGGATCGGAAAAGTACGCTGGTTCAGAATCGAACCAATCAGGTTTACTTTCTTCTGCTCGAGGGGGGCGGCAGAGGCTTTCGCGACTTCACGTCGCGTTTTGTTTTCGTCTACAACAATGGCGGTGCCGTCAGCGTAAGCTGAAAGAACAGCGGCATCCTTGAATTTCACAAGACCTGGCGAAGTGATCAGGATCAGATCGAAGTGCTGGGCACTGTCCGCGATGAGGTCAGTCATTTTTCTGGAATCCAGAAGAGTGATCGGATTAAGCTCGGTCTTCCCTGCCGGAAGAACTTCCAGACCGTCTTTTGTCTTCTTCGCGATTTGCTGAAAGATAGCTTTGCCTTCGAGAAGTTCCGCGAGGCCGGGCTGCGCTTCAATCGAAAAGAATTTATGCACCGAAGGGTCGCGCAGGTTGGCGTCGATCAGAAGAACACGCTGACCGAATTTGGACGCGAGCTGCTTACCAAGTTCAGACACAATCTCTGCCGGCAGGCAGTCTTCGACAGGCGACACGAGAAGGGTTTTCAGTTTTTTGTCTTTGGCAAGAAGGTACATCTGATCCGCAAGATTCTGGTAATAGGCCGGGCGCATACTTTTCTTCTGCGGTACGGAACCCAGAAGCGGAATACCCAGAGTCTTTTCAGCTTCGAGCGGAGTTTTAAATGTCGGGTCGAGATATTCAAGGAGGAACGCGAGCGTGATCCCGAGAATAAGGCTCATCACAAGGGCGATGAGAAGAAATAGCTTTTTGGATTTTCCAACTGGCTGAATCGGAATAACGGCCTGCTCGATGATCTTCACACTGGCCGGACCGATCGCATCCGCATTGGAGATCGGGCTGCCGTCCATGGTCTTGAGCATCTTGTTGATGTTATCGCGAAGCTGCACGACCTGCGGGTGTTTGCCGCCGTATTTGAGCTGGATTTCAGCAAGCTGCTGCTCGAGGTCAAAGATCACGTAGGAGCGGCTGACAGCGTTGGCAATCGTCGCCGCGACAAGGGGATCAAAATCACGCACACCGATCGTGAACGTATTGGTATCCAGAACAGGTTTAACCGTGATGGATTCGCGCAAGCGTTCAAGGGCAACGCGGAAACGAAACGCGCGCTGCTGATCGGGCGGAAGCTTGTGAACAATACTCGCTTTTTCCTTCCGTTCAACAATCCATTTTTTCAAAGGGCTTGAAAAACGTTTCTCGTAATCGAGCGGAAACATCTGGAGTGCGAGAGCATCGACCACACGCTGAAGGATCGGGACGGACTTCACGATTTCACTCTGCGTGACCGTGATTTTTTCGCCGCTGCTGTAGCCGGTCAGCTCACCATAATAGGGTGATTCGACAAGCTTTTTGGCCGAAATCAGCATTTTAACGTGAGCTTCATAGTAAGGCGTCTGAAGCTGAAGACCCAGATACACGGTGGCGGTAAGAGACACCGCAAGGACCACAATAACGGAAGCCCGGCGGAAGAGAATGCGCAGATAGTCGCGGGCGGTAAGTGTTGAGAATGCTGTTTCCATTTAAAAGACTCCTTCTGAAACAACGACCACGTCGCCGTTCGTGAGAATGATATCCGCGTCCGTAGAACCATTCATGATTTCTTTCACATCGATCTTGATCGTGGTGTATCCGGGCGCGCCCTTATTGGGCCGCAGGATTTTGACTTTGCTGGAAGAACCGAATTTCGTGAATCCGCCGGCAACCGAAAGCGCCTTAAAAACCGTCATGCTTTGATCGAGCGGATACGCCCCCGGTGTGGTGACTTCGCCGTAAACGAAGAAGCGGCGGCTGCGGGACTCTTTCATGACCACGGAAACCACGGGGTATCTGAGGTAACCGTCGGAAAGCCCCTGTTCGATCGCGTGCTGGATTTCATCCAGTGTTTTATCTTTGACAAGCACGCTGCCCAGGTAAGGAAAGGAGATGTATCCATCCTGGGTCACGGTCACTTCAAGGACGAACTCATCAGGCCGCAGGACGCTGATCATCAGAATGTCATCCGAACCTACGGTGTACTTGTCGGACACGGAAGTGATTACAGCCTGATCCTGGGCCAAAAGCGGCACGGGCTGTAGAGCAATAGCCGCGAGCAGGAACGCGGTAAAAAAATGTTTCATTTTCAGGTCTCCCCTTTTTTGAGCTTTAAAACCTATTAACCAAAGACATAGGCCAGTTTAATCATGGCCATGTTCCGGGCGTATTCACGAAAACTGTCGGTGGAATCGACAAAATTGAAACTGTACGACAAAGTTGCTTTCAAATCTTCGGTCAGGTCGTAATTCAGACTCGCGTTTAAACCAAAGAAGTTGTCTTTCGTATCTGTGCTTTCAAAATCGCCTCGCCCGTAGAACGCCGCGCCGTTCACACTCAAGCGTTCCGAAACCTGCCGGCGCGCTCCGACTGAAACCTGATGGGCCGTAAAAACAGAACTTTGAAATGAGCTGGTCGTGCTGCGCGTTTCATACTTAAAAATCTGAAGCTGCGTTTTCTCATCCAGCTCAGCGTTAAGCGACACTGTAAAAAGCGGTTTAATAATAAAGTCATTGGCGAAATCATGAATCAGGTCAAGGCCGCCGCGCCCGTCGATAAACAGTTTTTCACTCAGATACCGCTTGATGCCGAGAGCAATTGTGTTGACGTTCGCGTTAACAGAAGGGTTAATCCCCGCTTCTTCGAAAGCATGGTGTAAAAACTCATAGATCAGCGAGTAAATCGTCGCGGAGCTGCGGGCGTAGTCGATATTGAACCCTGCCCTGTTAATCATCGAATCCCGCAGATCAGAGCGGGACAGTAAATTGAATTCATTTCCGTATTTCAGCGTGCCTGACCACTGGCTTGAGAACAGCCGCATGTATTCGAGGTCGGCGCGGTTACGGAGACGGCTGTAACGGCCGTTGGTACTGCCGAACTGATCATCAAAGCTTCGCGCTTCTTCGTAATGCTTAAAGTTGTTTTTGAACCGCAAGGTATCTTTGTCCGTCATCAGGTACTCGTACTTGAGATCCGCGTTCTGCGCGTTGTTGTTGAAATCGCTTTCACGGGCAAAGATCTGCTGCGTCGTTCCCCCTTTAAGATCCAGGAGATGCTGACGGCCTTCATATTTGGCCCTGAGTCCGACATCAAGTTCGCTGACCAGGTCCCACTTCTTGTTCGTTTTTGTAAACGTGACATTATCGTCGAAGGTTTCACCCGCGCTCGCCTCAATGGCGACATCGAGTTTCTTGGATTCAAAGGGATGATAGGCTTCCGCCCTGGAGGATGGAGCAATAAAGATGCCCGAAAGGATCGCAAGGATCAGAAGTTTTGAACGCACAATTTCACTTTTATGAATTAATTGAAGTTACTAAGGATAATTCTGAAGATAGGGGAACGGGGTTATCCTTGCGCGCGCATTATACCAGAGAGGGCTGGCTATTCAAAACACCTTTATAAACCCTTTAGCTTTATAGAGTTACATACATAACATAGCGAGCTGTCCCGGACAAGGCAGGACAAAGGGATTTCAGGGGACAGGCATGCAGTCGACAAGTCATAGACTTGTCGACAACACCGTTCCCGAGGCATCAGTCGGGAATGGTGCTATAAAAATTACAAGTTTACGATCTGTCCCCTGCAAGCGGAAAGTGAACGAAGGTACCGGGCTGACTAGTCGAAGACTTGTCAGCAACGCTGTTTCCGGGTGCTTCTACCGGAAACAGCGCATAAAGGAATGGCGCGAGTAAAAGAAATAGCGCGTAAGGAATGATGAAAAGAGCTAATCAGCTACTCGAGAGCGCACAACTTCGAAGGCTTTTTGGGCGGCGTCAAAGCGGTCTGAAAAATCAATTCCTTCTTCGCGCATTTTGACCATCAAGAGTTCATGATACTTTGTCCTGAGAGCATTGATGTGTTCTTTTGCTTGATGCTCTTCATCAGGAATCTTTTCTTCAGCCGCGACAAGATCAAAATAGATCAGCGCGGTTTCATAAACAGTCATAACTCGCCTTTTGCGACTCTTAAAGCGATCTGCGTCGCATGGTCCCTGTCTCTAAACTTTATTCCCTGCCGCTTTAGCAATTGGATGAACTTCCAATGAAGCTCTACTCTTTTTTCTTCCAGCCGACGAAGATTGGCAGGATCGGTCGTTTCCTCTATTTCTTCAATAACAGAAACATACGCTTTTGCCAGATGATAAAGATCACTCTTCATAAAATCCTCAAACCAAGGAGATCTTTCGAGGATTGATTCAAGGATAAGACTTGCGTAGTTCCTTGAAGAAAAGTGATCTGCTTTACTCAGGATAGGATAACAATCTTCCGACGAAGAAAAAAGTAAAATGTCGGACTTCAGGGGACAGGCAGGGATTCTTTGCCTGTCTCCTGCAAGCGAAAGGTGTTTGTTTAGCGGCTGGTAAGAGGTCTCGAAGGGTGTCATCCCCGAAATCTTCAATCGGGGATCCAGGGTAGCCAATGGATTCTTTGCCTTAAATGGTCCCGTTTACCGCCGGGACATGTAACGCTAGTTACGTGTCCTTGAAGGTAAGCGGTACCCTTTAAAACCGAGAAGCCCGCCGATCAAGACGAGAAAAAGCGCGGCGGGTTCAGGCACGTTGGTGGAAGGAACGCTTGAAGTTGTCAGCCGGACGTTATCGAAAAGAAGCGCGGAGGTGTCCCCGCCTGTCGCTTCGATGACACCGACACCGATGGTGTAAAGTCCGGCGGAAGGAAAACTGTAAGTGAAAGTGCGCACGCCTGTCGTGTAGCCGAGAAGATCGGCCTGAAAAAATTCAGGATAGAACGTGTCCGCGAGCTTGATCGCTGAAGGGCCTACGGTGACAAACGCGAAATCGTTCAGCGGATTGGCCGGGGTGCGGTCGGTAATAAAGGACCAATCAAAAGCGAGTGTATCGCCCGCGTTGACGCTGATGTCCTGTTTAATGCCGGAACCATCGGAAGGAACGCTGGCGGTCATCAGAGCGAGAGTGCCCGAAGGAAGACCGAAAAAGGATTCCACGAGGCCCGCGCTGACGGGATCGGGATCACTGCTGTCGAGGCCTGTGCCGAGAAGGGCCTGATAACTACCCGTGCCCGTAAAGGTCACAGCACCGGGGCTGACAATATTTCCATACGCGTCATAGACGGTGCCCGGCCCTGAAGACGGCACACTGCCGGCAAGCGGTCCCGCGATCAGAATTTCACCGATGGAAGACCATCCCGTGAAATCACCGGATTCAAAGCCGGGATTTATAACAGCCGCGTGCGCGGTGGATGCGGAAGAAAGAAGAATGGAAAAAATGAAAGCGAAAAAAAAACGAGAGATGGGTTTCATGGGATACCTAAAGTTGAAAGTTAAAGAATAAAAGCATTTGAAGGGGTACAGATTACTGAGGGGTGATGAATTCTAACAAAAAAGAAGGAATTTGAAAGGGAATACTTATCCTTGTTGGCTAAGTACCTGTCGGCGAGCCACATGGAAAGCTCGTCCGACAATGAAGCAAAAAGAGTTAGAAAGTGTAAACGCAAAAGGGCGAGGGTTTCTGCTCAAGGGGATCAGTCTTTTTTAATATCATCAAAAGCGACGACACTGCCTTTGCGGATGTCTTCCATGGAACTTTCGATTTTTTTGACGAGTTCCTGGTTTCTAAGTATTTCGATCGTTTCCATCATGCTCTCGTACTCCTCAAGAGAAATGAGTACCGCCTGCTTTCTCCCGTTTACGGTGATGACAACCTGACGTGTTGTTTCAGCCGTGCTTTTTACCAGTTCGCTCAGTCTGTCTTTCGCTTCTGAAAAACTCATGATTCTCATTTTTCGCCGCCTTTGTTAGCCTTTATTTCAGGCAATAATAACCTATATAAACATAGGTTATTTAAAAGATACCCCTTAAAAACGCACCCTGGCATACATATTCTTTGCCGCATCCTCTGCGATGATAGCGCAAATTATTGTTTAAATAAAATTATTTTATGCTTTAATTATAATTAGAATCTGTTTGGTAATACAACTATATGGTTGTATTATTTCATTGGCTGAAAATTAAGGACAGCCGCATGAGTAACTTTCAGGCTTTTTATTATCAAAAAGTTTCGGGGAAAATGCCCGTTAAAGAATTTGTTGATTCTCTTCAATCTAAATCTCAGGAAAAATTCTTTTTTGCACTCCATCTTCTAGAAGAATTTGGCCCCGGTCTTCCGGAACCACATTCGAAAAACGTTGGTCATGGCATTTCCGAACTTCGTTTTTCAGGTCAAGAAGGATGTCTAAGGGTCATCTACTTCTTCTTTGAAGGCAATAAAGTAATTTTGACAAATGGATTTATCAAAAAAACAAACTACCTGAGAGAGAGAAGGCACTTGCTCTCTCAAGAAGAAAAGATTATTTAGCCCGTCACGGCAAAGGTTTCGCATGAAAAAAAATTCTGTTAGCGCCCATCTCCAGGAAAAAATGAGCGATCCTTCCATGAGGGAAGAGCTGTCTCTGCAAAAGCAAAAATTGGAAGTGGTCAAAAAGCTCATTGCTTTCCGCATCGAACAAAAAATGACTCAAAAGCAACTCGCAAAATGGGCGGGGGTCTCACAGCAGCATATTTCTAAAATTGAGTGCGGCATTTTTTCGAATATTGCCACTCTGGAAAAACTGCTGGCACTTATCGGCTACGCGGTCAAAATTGAAATTGTCCCGATAAAGAAGCAAGCTGCAGCCTGAAGCTTTGATCTTGCCGACAAGTAGCCAACAACCAAGGGACAAAGCGCAGGTTTGCCCCCCCTATCTACGACTTGTCAGCTGGTCGGCGGGCGATTTCAAACCCTTTTTGGGCTGCATCAAAGCGATCTGAAAATTCAATTCCTTCTTCGCGCATTTTTGCCATCAGGAGTTCATGATACTTTGTCCTGAGAGCATTGATTTGGTCTTTGGCGTGGTGTTCTTCAACAGGTATCTTTCCCTCAGCGACAACAAGATCCGAATAAATCAGGGCGATTTCACGGACCGTCATAGCTCACCTTTTGCGATTCTCAACGCGATTTGCGTTGCATGATCCCTGTTTTGGAACTTGATGCAGAAAGTCTATAACTAGTCGGCTAAGTCATGTACTCGCGCTATTTCCGGTAGAAACTTCCGGAAACAGCGTTGCCGACAAATCTGCGATTAGTCGGCTACTCGAAGAAAAGTGATCTTTTATTTGAGATTAGGATAACAACCTTCGGGCGAAGAAAAAAGTGAAATTTAGGGTTCCCAGGAGACAGGCAATAAACCACTGTCCGTCCCCTGTGTTCGACTGATTTTTGCGGTAATCCGACTGTTGCGTGCAGGAAACAACAATTTCATTAAGCAGATGCACGCACCTGCTGTGCAGCTCTTTCGTCGGTGATGAGTTTACTGAGGAAGCTGACGTTGATGGTGAAGCCCTGGCCGCTCAGGACGAAGAAGTTGTCGGCGTCCTGGCTTTCGAGTTTGAGCGCGCGGACAAGTTCTTTTCGGAGTTCCTCCGGACTGGTGCGGAGCGTTTCGCTTTCCAGCAGATTCGACAGATGGACCTGTGAGCGGGCCACAAGTTTTCCAAGAAGAAGCGCGTTGTCTTTGTCTTTCGCGATTTCAGACAGGGTCGCCTGCCCGCCGAGGATCAGCGGGAAGTACGCATCGAGAGCTCCTTCAGCGGTATCTCCCATATAAGCTACGGGCACTTTCACCTGGTCTTCACCCATCAGGGTCATCGGACGGTTTGTCTTGAAGCCGCCGCGCAGACTTACATCCGACTGTTTTCTTTCCAGAGCTTTGCGCAGTTCATCGGGCAGAGCGCCGCCGAACAGGATTTCGCTCACACCCTGCGCCAGACCGTCCGCGTAACCGCGGAAGAATTCACGTTTCGTGACCTCATCCATTTCAAGGCCTGCCGGCATGACAAAACCCACGGCGAATTTACGGGAATAGGTTTCACCCTGATCGAGCCGCTGCAGCAGGCTCTCAACCGCCTGGGTATTGCGCACAAAGACGCGCGCCAGAATTTTCTCTTCAAGTTTTTCAGGGCTTTCGCGGAAACCGGTAATCACGATCTGGAAGAGGCCCTGATGTTTCGTGACATCCAGCTGAATGTTTGTCTGCCCGGCCTGTTCAAGGAAAGTGACAAGCTGATCGAGAGCGGCCTGTTCGCGGGCAGGATCGATCGCTTGCACCGCGTCCGCTGTTTGTACCGGAGCCGCCGCTTCAGCAAGTCTCAGTTCAGAGCGGTTCATTTGGTAAGCGAGCGCAAGGCCTTCGACCTGGCTGTACGTTTCCGCGAGGGTTATTTCCTCACGCCCCAATTGGATCGCAAGTTCACGGTAAGCCAGGACGTCCGCCAGATAGGGAGTTTCGACTTTCCCGTTTTTTACGGCCAGATTGGGAATACCCAGCGCGATACGCATAAATTGTTTGCTGTATCTCAGCTTCGCCTGAAGACCCGGCTGCACAGTCACTTCCCTTAAAACACCTTCGCTTTCCTTGTCTGTGAATTTATAGATCGGAAAAGGGAGACTCGCCTTTCGCCTTTCGAGGCTATCGAAGAAGGTCTGGTCCACGGCATTCGTGTTGACCGAGATAGCTTCATAGGCGTAAGCGCGGATTTCCGGGAACTCGTCCGCGTCCAGCATGATTTTCTTGAGTGTTTCAATCCAACCGGAATCGTCCGTCACGCCAAGCTGGTAATAATTCGCAAAAAACGCGAGGCCCGCCGCGCGTTCGATGCTTGCCTCGGCAGAGACCATGGCTTTGTAACGTTCAAGACGCAAGGGATCCGCGCCCCTGAATTTTTCCAATTGGGCAAGCGCCTCGGCCGCGCGGTCAATCCCTTCCAGCGTGAGATGAGACTGGATAAAGTCATGAAGTTCCGCGATCACCTCTTCGGTGACGTTTTCTTCAAACCATTTCGCTGACTGGACGTTGTAGAGTTCCGCGAAAACATTATTCACAAAATCCTCTCCCGCCCTGTAAGTATCCACATCCGTCAATTGGTCCAGCCAAGAGGGACCGAATTCTGCCTCGGGCTGGATAGCCGCCTCAAGGACGCGTCTTTGCGCTTCCGCTGATGAAACAGGTCCGAAAAGATCAATGAGCCGGTCGGTAAGTTTGACAAAGGCACTTCTTACGGCCCGATATTCCGCAGCGTTAGGCAAAGGAAACGCGGGTTCGATTTCGTTGGCCCACAACCGAAAGAGGAAGTCGTGGATTTCGCGTGCGTTTTCGCTGGAGATCACAGGGGTTTCGCCGCGTGCAGCCGCCTGAACACTTTCTAGGACGACATTCGCCGAAGCCGTCAGCAAATCAAGGATTTCCTTCTGCGTAAACTGATCAAACCTCGCCCCATAAGCCTTGAGGTTCAATGTTCTGAACTCTTCGCGGATCTCATTTTCAAGGGGCGATTCGCCGCTTCTTAATTCGGAGCGGGATTCCAGGAAGTCCGTCATCGCGGCAATAAGAAGATCTAATGTTTTGAGCTGATCTTCCTGACTTTTGAAGAACTGCAGAACATCAAGAATATCATCAATGGTTTCTGTCTCGTGTCTGGGACTCAACATTAAATCCCCCGTTTTAAGGGTGTCTCTGGAAATTTCCATGGCCTCTTTAAAGAGAAGCGCGATGAGGGCGGCAGAACGGTCACTTTGCGCATACTTTCTCAGATGTGTTGCCAGGATCTGCGAGGCCATGGTGTGCTGAGGATTCCCCTCGACCCTTAAAGTAAGGTGGTTGGCGTAAACGTAATTTGCGATTTCACGCTCGGGTCTTGCGCGCAGTTCGGAACGAGACTCCTCCGTTTTCTCCTGAAGCAGGTAACCGTAGTACGACGGAAACACCTTAAAAAATCCGTCGTGTCTCTGTTGAAATGCGCGCAGCACTTCAAGCTTTGAGTCGGCGGTCATTCTTTCCCACTGCTTTCCGAACAGAAAATGCTGCATTTCATGGGCCTGAATTTCTTCCCGCTGTAATCCTTCGGAACCTTCTTTTTTAGCAGCCACAAAAGTGAGCGCTCCATTTTGTATGCCGCCGATAACCTCTTGCCTTTCACTCCTCCGCTGCTTGATCTTCGCGATCAATTCATCGCTAAAACCGCCTTCTATGTCGGGAGTTTCTGCCGAGACATCTTCGTTCAGAAGGCCGTAAATTCCGGAACTTTTCACGGACTCAGGCAAAAACCCCAGATCAACCAGTGCATCAATGTCCTTTTTGAAAAAGACAGCCCTGAAAAGTCTGAAGTCCATCACGGGCTTCCCGCTTTCATTCCACTGATCCGCATACATCGCTAGCTCGCCGATCAAGAAAGCTAAAAATTCATTCAGGGATTGTTCCGCCATTTCGTCCTGCGTTGTAAAGACCATTCCGCCTTTACCTTCATAGACGGCATCGAGCTTATTGAGGTAAATAACGTCGTCGGTAAGGGCGTACACGCCCGCGTCGGAATGTCTCAGCTGCCAGGAAAAAATATTGGACCGGTTCGCTGACGCTTCAAAGGCAGCCCTATCCATGCCAAGCGGAATGAGAACCTGATAGTCAGCCGCCGCGCCTTCCGGCACTTTCAGTGCCAATCGTGTCGGAACACTTGAAGTAATCGCTCTGGCGGCCTGCTTAAAAAAATCGGCCATTCCTTCTGCCAGGGTTTCGTCTTTTGAAAACTCAGCGGACAAGGCGTTTAGATCGTAGTATCTTCCGCCCTCTTCTTTTTCATCGAGAGAAAAATAAACACGGTCTGCCACGGGCCCATCATATACCACGAGAACACTTCCGGCTTTTTTGTCGCCTGTCATAAGGTCGAACACAAAGGCATTGTCATTGAAGTACCCCTCATCAAGGAGCGGACGGGGATTTTGCACCCTTAGCGCGCTCGCTCCCTGTGATTGATTTATTAAAACCAAAAAGAGATCCCTCTTGATCTCCCGAGCGAGCTCGATCTTAATCTGCTGGGCGCGGCTGTATAAGGTTTCAATCGAAAGCGGCGCAACCTCACGGAGAAACTGCTCCAGTGCGTCACTAAAAAACTCTCTCGGAATCCTCATCTGTGCCGTGAGCTCGGTGACAAGATTAAAAAACACCGAGTCGTTAAGAGCGTTGTTTACGAGACTGCCGTCGCCCCATGCTGTCCTGAGGACGCGGAGAATCTGTTCTTTGTCTTTCACAAGGCGCGCCGCCAGATTTTTTTCAGCCGTCTTTCTTTCAGACCATTGCCGGGCGAATTTGGCCGCAGCCGCATCGAAACGCGAGGACAAGTCCATCTGGAACAGGGTTGAGTCCCGGGCTTCCCTTAATTCAGAGCGGCTCAGTTTGAAATTCTCAAAAGCCTCCACAAACGCCCTGTGGTAGGGCTGAGTGTTCTGCCGGGCAAAGAAGTCAGCGGCTGTCTGAAGAGCGGCAAAACCTTTTTCTTCTCCCAGACCTTCCACCACCGCAGCGAAGAAGCCCGCCCGGGTGCTGCCAGCTTCATTCCACTCCCATTTTTTCCTGCCCGTTTCCTGAAAGACTGAGCGGAAAAGCGCGAGGACTTCGGCGGCTTGAGCCGGGGTTCTCAAAACAGCGCCGCCGGCATCATGGATCTTGAGAGAATAACGCTGGCCGTTTGAGGTAAGCGGCCCGGACGCGTCAGGAAGAACGGTCAGCTGTCCGGCGAACAAGGAAATGTCTTCAATGAAATAGCCCGTTTTGGCCCAGACATCAAAAAAGGCTTTGATGGCTTCTTTTTCAAAGGCTTCGCGGTCCGACCCGCTCAGATGTTTAATAAAATCCTCAAGGCTCGTGCCCGCCAGGAATTCGGCGGCAATAACCGTTTTAACAGAGCCGTTGACCGTGATGTCATATTCTCCGCCCGTTCGAACGACATAGGGACTGGCCTGAAGTTTGTCGAGGATTCCCTTTTCATCGAGCGCTTCTTCCAGCGGCACCAGAAGCGCGAACGTGGAAAGAGCTTCTCCTTCGCCGATATCCACACGCAGCACTCTTTTCTGCGAAGGATCGCCTACCCGCGTCAATCGCGCGGCCGCTCGGTCATCAAAAGACAGTCCCAGGTTTCGGGCAATCGCCGAAAGCGCTCCGGACTGCTCAAGGTTTTCAAAGACCGCGACGTCTTCCGGAACTCCCTGCACGGGCCGCAGCTCGGAACGAATTACGCCATGCGCTGCCGCGAACTGCGTCTTCATGTCTTCCCTCACAACTTCATCGACGGCGTTATAGCCGAGAGTGTTTAAATAATGAATAAGAGGCGAGTCAACAGCATCAAGATTCTGGGCAAAGACAGCGGGTGTCCATTCAGGATTATTCAGCAGCTCGGTAAAGGCTTTTGAATAATCCACAAGGGGCAGCGAGCTCTTAAGAGTGAACAGATTCAGTTTTATATTTCTATGCAGTGCATTGCGGAAGCTTTCAATGTCCGCCGGCCTGTACCCCAGCTCTGTCAGAATGGAAACGACAAAGCCCGACCCATAGTCCGGAACGGAGCCCGCGGCGAGTTCCGCCTTAAAGTCTGATTTGGTCTTGGCCATCTCTTCACCGAGACGCTGAAGAAACGGCCACATTTTTTCAAGCCCGAAGACTTCATGAAAAGCGTCGAGAAAATCTTCGCCGTACATATGGTGGGTCCCGCCAAGGTATTTGGGGACTTGAGAGAGCGGCTGCAGACGGCCGCCCAGGCTTTTTTCAACATCAAGCTGAAGGAAACCGCTCAGGCGATCCAGCGCCGCCTGCGGCACCTGAAATTTAACGCTTCGGCTTCTTACACCCGGTACATCGGGGGTGGAAAACGACCATCCGCCTGCGACGTATTCAGCAATAGCCTCTTCAAGCGCGATGCCGCGTGATTCGCGGAAATCAGACTCAGTCATAAGAGAACTCAGTAAATGTCCCATTTCATGCATCATGGTTTTTCCGGATGTCACAGGATTAGGCATTTCATAAGGCACGATCCCGGCATAGATCTTCAAGCCCTTTTGAGAGTTGGCATGCGGCAGCCCGCCTGCAACATTGGTCTTTCCAAAGAAAATTTCGAATTTCCGGCCCTCGGCGAGCCGCCCGCCAATTTCGTAAAACCGTTTGAACGCGGTTTGATAACCGCGCATCATAGCCTCAATGATTTGTCTGTTTTCTGATTCGCTTCTTTTCTCAAACTCTTCGTCCGGCACATGAATGTTTAAGGTGATGCTGCCCATCTGCACAGAATAGCGCACAAAACTGACTTGATAGGAATTGCCGCGGATGAAAAGAGAGGTGTAGTTGGGACCATTGTTGTCGACGATGACTTTTTCCGGCGCACTGATTTCAAAAGGCGCTTCAATGTCACTTTCAGATAAATACTCTTCCCGCAGCTCGGAACGCGCCCCCGCGAGCGCGGCCACAACTCTCTGAACATCAGCCTCAGAATGGCCGCCTGAGATCAGGATGTAATTGACGAGCCCCGCCTGCGCCTCCCCGGCCGCCGTAAAAGCAGCGAGCTCCTGCAGAGCCTCAGCGGAATCCGGATTCTTTAAAACATTTCCCATCAACCGGTCTGCTTCAACAAGCACTTGAAAAGACTCCTCAACAGAGGACTCCAGCTGTTTTTCAAACTTTGTCAGTTCCTCGATGACGATTCTGAGATGCGCCGGAACGCCATCAGTACCAAAGGCTGCGAGAAGCCGCTGAACTGAAGCGCCCGAGACAATGGGAAAATGGATAGAAGCGAGATCGAGCTCTTTCTGAACAAGTGCGATCTGAAGCAGGATCAGGTCGACTTTTTCTTTACGGTCGAACTTGTAGGTCATGCGGGTTTTGTTCTTATTGTAGTACTCGGCGGCTTTTTCAAGAATGCCAAAAGCAATACGGATCTGTTCTTCAGGCACGGGGCTGCGGGAAAAAAGCGCTGCGACACCCAGCAGAATCATGAATTGAAAATACCTGAAATCTCCCGCCCCTCGCGTGTCATCCTCGTCAATTTCATCTTCCGTCGCGCGAGCGCGGACAACGTCGGCGAGTTTATCGTAGATTGATTTCAGATCTCCGAGCTTCTGGTAAAGAAACGGCGTATCCACGTTGACCGACGAAAGAACAATACCTCTCTGCCTTAGAGCTTTCAGTCTGTCTTCGGGCGTTTTAAAACGAAAAACGTTGATCTTTCCTTCCGTACGGCCCAGCGCGTCTTGAGTGAATCCAAACCCCGGAAACTGACTATCGACAAGACTGACATAAAATCGTGTTCCATCGGCCAGAACAATTTCCGTCCATAAATGCTGCGCGGGCTTGCCGCCCTGGTAGTACTCTTCCCCGGTTCCCACAATCGCCTCAACGGTGCTGATGCTAGCGTCATAACCAAGATCTTTCATGACAAAATCGTTCGCCAGCCGATTGAAAATGCTCGTGGAATGCGGGCAGACCAGACAGGCTTCGCGTTTGACCTCGTCCGAAACTGACTTCAGCCCCTGTGAAACGCCGAGAAGGCCGAAAACAATTCCTTTGATTCCCTCCACGTAAACCTTCAGATTACTCTCGAATAAATCGGTCGCGGTGACTTCCGGACCCGGCTTCTCATTCGTGAACGGATCTGACGGAATAACATTATTCAGAACATGTAAAAGAACCCGCTCTGAAGGCGTCAGGGTTTCACGGCTGCTGTTCAGCTGGTGATAGACCGCCTGCAGCCCCACTGAGCTGTCCGTACTGAGCATAAGCTCTTTGAGTTTCTGCACGAGAAGCGCTCTCACCGCGGCAGCATTGCCCGCCTCTGTTAAATCCACATCACCCGCGGCGAGAATCGCCGCATGAATCTCTGTTCGCGGCACAAAGGCTTCGTCGATGCGGTTCACTGTAATTTCCGAGACCTTCCGTCCGAGATTGCCTCCCAGAGTGTTCGCGATAGACTCCACATCATCCATGGTTTTCTCCAGCTCAGGGGTAAAGATGACCGTATCGTCAGGGTCGAACGCGTCGTCATCATCTTCCTCAATGCTTCGAAGCTCAGACCTCGGAAGTGTGATCACAAAGCGGGCGCCGCGGGACGGATCCGCGGCATCAACAAATTCCGCGCGGATCGTTCCACCGGCGTTTTCAATTGTTCTGTACGCGATCCAAAGGCCGAGCCCCGAGGAACCCGAGGCGCTCTCGCCTCTCGAAAAGAGTTTCTGCATTCCGTTCGCGTCTGTCTGAAGAAGGGCGGACAGACCCGAGACATCCACAGGAAAACCCGGGCCATTGTCCGAAAGAGTCAAAATCAGCTGATTTTCCCGCTCTTCAAGACTGAGGTTAAACCGCGGGGCAAAGGTATTGTCCCTGTATTTCTTGGCATCCAGGGCACGGAAGGAATTACTCATGATATTGCTTAAGGCCGCGATCAGGTGATCCGAATCGACGTTCGCGATTAAGACAGCCTGAAGGGAGTCGGCCTGCGTTACCTGAATTTTTCCAGCCTGCAGTGTTCCCCAATGAGACAGAAGAGTCTTGAGTGTTTTCGATACATTTGAAACCTCCGGAGTGCCTTTAAAATCACCTGTTTCCAAATACTTCCGAAAAGAGCGAAGGCGTCCGAGATAGTAATCGCGCTCATCATTCCAATTCCATCCTTCAAATCCGAGACTTTCGGCATCAAGTCCCTCAAAAGAAAGTTTTTCAAGGGCCGCTTCCAGTTTCAAGAAAGCGTTGATCAAGGCATCAACGTCAGCCTGAGGATTGGGACTGATAAGTCCGGGCTCAAAACGGTCATTAAAAATCTGATTGATAGCCTCACTGTCATTTTGAATTCTTTTCCCGTCCGGGCTTTCCAGCGCCAGAAGAACCCCCGAGAACTCGGCGACAGAAACTTCATGCCCGTACATCCCCCACGAATTACGAATCCGCTCAAAAACCACATCACTCAAGCCGCCGTCCTCTTTTGTGTCAGTTCTCAATTCGGACTTTGACTGAAGGCTTATTTCTTCGCGAAAGGCTTCCACGCGCTCGATGCGCTGTTCTCTTTCAGCGAGCAGCTGATCCGCAAAAGCGCGGATTCTCGCGTCATACGCCGAAGCGTCCTCGCCCGGCTGAAGTGCAAAAAGGTTCAGAAAGTCGTTCAAGCTCATTTCACGGTTCGTGATTTCCGCGATGATTGTCCGGGTCTGAAGCGCGTTGTAATCGAGACGGTCCAGTGTTTTCAACGCGCGGACAATGGAGCGCGTCTGCTGACGGGCGGTGCTTCGCGGCGTCTCGCTTAAAAATTTCCCGGTATAGCCTTCATAGATGAGATTCATGCTGGCCAGAAACCAGTGAAAACCGTCCAGGAATCTGCGGCCGGCTTCTGTTTTTCCATGCCCCCGGAACTGGGCATGCGCTTCATCAAGCAGAGCGGGAAGACCGATGTGACTATCCCGGAAAATAAGACGGTTTAAATCACGGTGTTCAGCTTCATGTCTTGCCGACGTTCTTCCATCAAGAGAGATGGCTTGAAAGCGCTGGGCATCTACAGCTCCGCTTCCGCGCTTATGAACGCCGCCAAGATCGATTTCAAAACCAAGCAGATTCAAAGGATGCGACGGCAGAAGGCGTCCGGCAAAGTTAATGAAAACGAGACCTAACGGCGCGAGAAGCATAAAGAAAAAAAGCGCGGTCAGCGCAGTCGTTGCCGTCAGAGCCGGCACAAAAGCACCCGCAACAAAAAGCGCCAGAGTGACAGGGACGACCCGGGCAGCTGTTAGAAAGGAGAGAGGCGATGTGTTATGGAGGATAATGGCATTATTCTCGGTGTCAAACTCGGCCCTGCGGAGCGTTTTTTTAATCACGCTTACCGGATAAGACTTCCCGCTTTTGGTTCTCAAAGTAAAATCCGTTCTCTCATTAATTCTTCCGCTGATCGAAAGGTATCGGAGATAAGTTACCGCCCTCGCACGCTCAACCGTTCCCTCGACAGCCCCGAGACCTTTAAGAATCTTATGGCTTCTGTCTTCAGCGCTTAAGCGCACCGGCTTAAGGTATTCAAAGGCTGATGCTTTATCCAGGCCGAGCTTGTCAGTAACGTAATTTTCCGCGGCGAGGTAGACAGCGTTCCAGGCGGTTTGAAATCTTCTCTCTTCCTGATAGGCCAGTTTTAAGTCGGTCTCGTTTTCAGAGAGAGCCGCGGGCGATTCTGTCGACGCGACAACGCTGTTCCAATACTCCATGAACCCCTGAAATTCGAGCGGCGTCAGCGCGCTTAAAAGTTTAGCGGCAAAGTCTTTGTAAGGATTTTCTCGGGCAAGCTGAGAAACATCGCGGTAAAGATCCTCATAGGAAGTGTAGTCAAGATCGCGGAAGAAGGTTCTCTCTGCACCGGCAGCGGGAGCCGCCTGCCCGGAAATCTTCTCCAGAGATCCAAGACCCTTGCGGAAGTTTTGAACATTTTCATTACTTTGCCCCAGTTCAAGGGCACGTTCGACTTTTCGAAGCCGCGCGATACTGCTCTGCATAATGACACGCTGAAGAGCCATCTGCCGGGCTCCTATATTCTTAAAAAGACCAAACGGTTTCTGGATACTGATATTATTCGGAAAATCCGAAACCAACCCCCTGTAGCGCCCCCCCACAACGGCCCGGTCCAGACGATCTTCACGCAAAGCCGCGCGGGCCTCTTCAAGAAGTATTCTGATCTTGTCACGCACGGCTTTAAAATCAAGCTGACTGAACCCGATTTGAAATGAGGCTTCGTCGGCAAGCAGATCAAGAATCTGGACGCGCTTTTCCAGCTCTTCAATATAATCCTGGTCAGTGCCGCCCTCCGCGGTCAAGGAGGCGGTAATACGCAAATCCCGTGAATCGAATTTATCAGGAAGATACAGAACCGCTTGTTCAAAGTTTCTCTGAGCGGCAAGGGGCTCAGCCGTTCTTTTTACTTCCTTCGAAAACTTTGAGTTTAATTCCATCTGCCGTTCCTTTTCGGCCGCGTTCACGGGTCCTTTCAGGCGCGTCGCGACAAGAGTCTCCGCTAAACGCAGAAAAGCTTCCGGCGGAACTCCCAAAGCTTCGGTGGCTCGAAAAGCAATGATAAGGGAACCTTTTTTGAAAAACTTTGCTTTGCTTAGCTCCTCAAAAGCTTTTTCTTTTTCGGAAATCCACTTGGGCCCCAGGTCCCCTTGCCTGCTTGAAAAGTAGCTCACGCGAAAACCTTCCGGAATCGCTGCAAGAGAAAATGTCGTTGGATACAAAGACGGTTCCCAGTTTTCCATCGGCGGAATCACGGCAAAGACAACATTTTCGGAAGCCTCGACATAATCGCGAAGTTCCTTCTCATTGCTGAACGTTCCATGAATGACGATTTCATTTTCGGAAGCGGGAGGCACGCGGGGACTTTGAATCGCCCGTTCTGAAAAACTGCTTATCGCCCGCCGCGCTTCAGACGAAAGAATATCCGGCCCGTAAAGTGTTTTGAGGTAATAAAGGCCAAAAAGGGCGTTGAGCTTTTGTTCATTGGCGGCTGCAGGCGCCAGAAGATTTTCCGTCAAGGATTGAAGATCCCGGGATATCTGTTCAGCATTTTCAAGCGACTGCAGATCTTCGCCTCTGAGCTCTGAACGGGCCTCTGAATCAGCAACGCCTGCAGCATCCAAGCCAAATTCCTCGGCCATTAAGCTGGCTATCGGGTGATAGGCATCAAATGTTTTTTCGTTTATTCCCGGGAGAACAATTTCGCTCGAAAGGTTCGGGAAAAGGGCATTGTCAACGCTCGAAGAATCCTCAATTTTGGTAATCCGGCTATCCCCTGCGCTATTTTTGAAATATCCTTTAAGTGCCGCTCGCTGAAGATTCACGCCAAGCGAACGGAGAAACTCAACAACGCCGGCCTGCTCCTCGGAATAGAGTCTTGATTGAGCACCGCCTGGAATCTCTGTTTTTTCAAATTCGTGAACCGCGTTCAGAAACTGAAAGAGATCATTCATCAAGAATCCCAGCTGTTCACGCTGTGTAAGCGTTGTCCGGGGTATCACGGCGTCATTGTCCTGAAAGTTGAATTTGCCATCGACAAGGTTAACGTTTCCGGAATGGGGCGCGTAATGAATATAACTTTCGTTTAGCCCGCGAAGCGCGCTGCCGTACTGTTCAAAGAGCTCGTGCAGATACCCTCTTAAGCCCTCCGCATCCGAAGGGCTCAAGTTATTTTTCCGATAAGCGCGGTAAGCCTGAGAAACCGTCCTTCGAACCGTCTGATAAAGGCGGACGTCGGACTCTTCATCAATCAAAGAAACATAATAACCGACAGATGCCGACGTTTTCTGTCCCTCATTCGTCAAATAAGAAAAGTCTCGATCCTTGTAAACGCCATAGGCAACGGGCGCATTCGTAAGAGTCCCGGCTTGTGACATAGCCAGACTCGCATAGTACTCAGTCTGGGCGTCACCAGCACGCATTGCCCGGTACGGCTGCGCCCAGGATCGGCCTAAACGAGGCTGTCCCTTCTCATTCACGAAGAAATAAAGACTGGGTTGACGGTCCATCATTTGATTAAAAGATTTGATTTCACCTTTCGCGGGAACCCGGGTACCTTTCAGCTTGATTGCTTTGAAAACACGGTCATTAATGACAACGGGCTGGGAAAGCCGGAAAACGATTGTTCGGCTATGAGCGTATTCCCCAACAGCGTAGGGCTTGTTAAAGTGATTCGCCAGAAATCGGTTTAAAAACATCAGCAGACGATTAAGAGCGCGGGCCGGAGCAGCGAAGAGGCTCCGCCTATTTTCAGAAGCCTCAAGCAAGGTCTGGATCATGAGGGTCAGAAGATCATCGCCCTGAGTTAGGACTCTTTCCATTTTCTCGCGGTCTCGATCCGACATGAGCTTTAGAACTTCGTTGTTCCAGACAACTTCGCTGGTCAGTTTTCCTTCAAGCGGATTACGAGTTTCACCCTTAATTCCAAACGTCTCGAGCGCGGTGCGGGGCTTTGCCTGGGCGTCCGGTACATCCGCGGACGCGCGCAGTTCGGAGCGCGCAGCCGAGGCGGTCCATTTTGCGATCACTTCGTCGGCAAGATTCGCGGCAAATGTTTTACCGTAATCGGCACCAAGCCCGCGGTAATAGCTGATCGCCTGCGATAATTCGACGGAGGATGGAGCGCCTTCAGGAAAGAGCCTTTTGACGCGGTCCGCGAACATCCCCCGCCCCACAGCCGAGTCTTTCAGAAATTCATTCACATAAAGCGGATGACCGATCAGCAGATAACGGGGTTCCAGATCGGTAAAACGCTTACCCTTCAGCTCACTGACATAAGCGAGTTCAGCTTCAACAGCTTTCTCGTAAGATTCGAGAAAGGCTTTGAGAAAGTTTTCAGTAGATTCACGGCCGCGGTCATAGAGGTCGTGATCAGTAATGCCAAAGCGTGCTCTGTTTTCCAGAAGGTGATTGAGTTCCGCTTTTTCATGCAGTTTTAAAATGGCCGCTTCCGGAGAGCCTGCGCGAATAAGGCTGATCTGGGCCTGTCTGCTTTCGATGATGCTTTTGTAAGGCGCATCCGGATACAGACGCGATTCCGTGATGAGGCGGTCTATGCCGCGGTTAATATATCTTTCAACAAGCTCATTGCTGATCTTCGCATCCATCGATGTAAGCGATTGGAGCTGATTTAAAATCAACGGACCTGGAACGGCTTCGTCCTGACCAGGCCCCAGAGCCGTTCTGAGTTCGGAACGGGGAGAATCCCTGCGGACGGCCTTATCACCCACAAGCAGCGTATTTGAGGGGTTATCAATATCAATCGCGCTGAAGGCTTCATCGATCAGGGCTTTGTGCGCGGGAAAGGCTTTTTTCAGTTTATTGGAGAGCGTAATGGTGGGAGCTTTGATCCAGTTCCGGTCTGCGCTGCTCAACCCATCCTTGAATGCTTCAACGGTCTCCTGAGTGACATCCGGCGAGATTGCACCAATCTTCACAAAGTCCCCGAAGTCATTGGGCAGGGTGATAAAAAAACGGCCGTCTTCAAGTTCTTCAATTCCGAAATTCTGCAAATGACTCAAGTCTGCCTGTCCGTAATACCCTGATTCAAAAATATTTCTCAGGATCAGCACAACCTGTTCAACGACATCCTTGACCTGGCTGTCAGGAACCCGCTGCTTAATTTTTCCGCCGCCGAACAAGAGCACCGGCACCTGTCCCAGATAATCCTCCATACGGGCCCTTTGATCATGGCGTTTCATGTCATATGAAAGTACGATCGTGTTCTGATTTTCCAGGGCAACGGGGGTTCCGTACGACTGAAACACGGCCTCTCCCGGATGCTGAAGGACAAACAGCGGTTCCTGAGTGCGGGCTTTCAGCTCAGAGCTTTTCTCGCGAAAAACTTCAGAGACCGTATAGTCTTCGGGATCAATTTTCCGTTTATCTGTTTTCTCGCCCACGATTTTAAGTTCTACTGCGTAAAGAGGCTGGCCCTGAGCGTCCGCGCCGTACAAGACATGGCGTCTGAAAGAACCTGTGTCCGAGCGCACAAAAACGCCGTCAGCGATTTGAATGGGCTGCGCGTTTGATTTAATCCATTCAATGGGCTTTTCATTTCCGGGAACTTCCGCGTTCACCTTGAGCTTTCTCCATTCCAGAAGATTACGGAATGTGGTAAGGACTTCCTGGAGGGCTTTTGATTTTTCAGCATTTAACAAAATCGGCGCGAGAAGCGCATACTGCTCACGGAAACGGGTTTCGTTTTTGGAACCTTCAGTGATTACGGCGGCATTGGCTGGGTCATCAGGTGCGGCAAAAACGGGCGCGAGTTTTATCTGTGCCCACAAGGAAAGAGCCGCTGCAACATCCTCGGGGGTCCTGTGCCTCGCCAGACGATTTTGAATAAGGCTCATAATGGGCGACAGTTTGTCTCCATGATTATGGGCAAGCCCGATGATCGTCTGAAGTTGTTCATTGGAAAAAACACTGTTCGCATCATTCTGCGCGGCGCCGAGTTCGTCCCACAGCCGCCGGACTTCGGCATCATCCCGGACTTCGCCGTTTACATAACTCACAAAAGCATCGAATTTTTCCTTCACGCTTTCGGGGACCTGTTCCAGACTGCGCAATTCGGAGCGGACCGTCTCCTGGATCCCATCCGGAACTTCCGCTTCAAGGGACGCCATACCGTCAGCACTGACTTGAATTTCCACCGGAACAAAGCCCGCATCGAAGTTAATAAACTCCTGATCAAGCACGTCGTCCGGGGCCGCCGCTGCCGCCGGGGCCGCCTGAATCAGCATGGACGGAGTAAGCAGACCCGCGACGTTCTGCGGCGTGAGGCGACCGCTTTGATCGAGATCTTTCATGCCCGAAATAAATTTCTTTACGCTCTCGATCATCGCAAGTGTCGCGTCATCTTCATCTCCCTGCTCGACAGCCTCGTCGATGTAGCGCGTGTATCGTGAGGCTTCCGCGATCCGTCCCTGTTCTGAAAGATCACGGATGATCTGGTCTCTCCAGGCTTTCAGCGTGCGGCCCTTAAATTCTCCCAGCCCGGCATTGCGTAAGGTCTCGATCATCTTATCGCGGGTCCCGCGGACAAAAGCGCTGTATAAATCAATTTTGCCGTTTTCAACCCTAAGGTGATCTTTCCAGCTGACGCCCCCCTTCATCTGTTCTTCGTAATGGTTTTCATCAGGAAGCTTTGAGATTTCGGGCATGAGAACCGCGTAGGAAATTCCTCTCTGCCGGAAAAGCTGCGTCAAACCCTCCGCGTGAAAGCCCCCTGCGACCATCAGTGAATTGCGGACCTCTTCGCCGTTCCGGGATTTCGCGGCAATCAGCCTGTCGAAGAGCACCTTGTCTCTTTTCTTGGCATTCAGATAAAACGCGTATTGAAAGCTGAACTTTTCACTGGGAACGTCCAGAGTGCGCTGCGAGGGATTACGCATCCAGTCCCGGATTTTCTTCCAATCCGGCTGGTCCAGCTGCAGGCGGGCAAAGCGTTCGAGAACATCGCGTTCTTCGCTTTGAAAATCAAGCGCCCGCTGATCCGCGTTTTCGATCAGCAGATCTTTGACTTCGCGGATATATTCCCGGAACTCCCGGAAGAACCACGCCCCCTCGATATTCTTGAGCTGCTTTGTGATCTGCATGGAACTGATCAGCTTGTCTGAAACAGGCACCGGAATTTTGAGAGAGGACGCGAGCTGACTCAGGTAGAGCGCGAATTCCGACGAACTCAGCTGCGATGTTTGAAACTGCTGGCGCTTCAGCTGAAACTCTTTATACAGAGTCCTCGGCATACGGTTGGTAATCTGGGGCCGGTCAAAAATCTCAGCGAGTTTTCTGACTTCAGCTTCATTGGCTCTGTCACGGTCTTCTCCGCCGGCAGCCTCATCCAGAATCAGCCTGAGCCGGCTGCCTTCGGCGGGCTTTTTGGTTTTCGCGAGTACCTGGAGTACGGAAAGTAAATCTTCCTTTTCTTTCCTGAAGTTTGTAAGAGCATCATCCGCTTCTTTCAGCGCGGGAGAATAAACAGCCTCTTTCTGAACGCTAATCGCCTCGTCCCGGGCCTCGAGAATCTGAAGAAGTTCCGGCTGGGATTTCTGCGCAAGCAGGTAGTAGCGCAGACCGTCTTGATAAAGTGTCCAGTCTTCAAGGCCCGCATAATCGCTTTCTGCTGAGTTAAAAACAGCAGAGGCTGTTCCTGCCGTAAGTTCTCCTTTATCCAGATAATCGCGGAAGACTTCGCGCATAACATCCTGCTGGGGAAAACTTTTGAATATCTGAGGGTCCAGATAGCTGGAGGCGCCTTCAAGCCCGACAAAATGGATTCCGTAATTTTTCTGAAAGTGCGCGATCAGGCGCTGGATGCTTTTCTGCGCGTCAGGAATCGCGTGCGCGTCCTGAATAAGAATGACCGTCTGGTTCTGCGTGCCTTTATAAATCTCTTCGACCTTTCCAAGCCCCCGCGAGAGATTCAACTTCTCAACGTCGAGCGCCTGAAAAGATTCCGCTGAGGCGGGTGCTTCAGCGGGAGCTGCGTACACCTTCGGCAAACTTTGCTGCGTGAGACCAAAACAGCAAAGAACAAACACCGCAGTTATTTTCTTAAATGGCCTTCGCGTCATAGGGATAGAGCACGCTCCATGTTTAGACAGACGACACCCATCGCTGTTTAAAAAGTACCCCCTGAGAGAGAACAATTAAAGCTAAAAGCATCCTAAAACTAACTTTTAATAGTATTAAGTAACTTTAATTAGTATAAATTGGAAGAAAACGCGGGGTGGAGTGGCGGAAAAGAGGAATGTCTTGGAATGGTACCGTTTAAGCTTTAGGCATTTTCCCGAGAGCGTCGACGTCGCCGATCATGATCAGGATATCGTCCGGGCGGATTTTGTGTTCCGCCTGAGGCACGATATGCAGTGCCCCATCCAGAGCATTCTTGATGCCGATGACATGAACGCCGTACTTTTTGCGAAGGTCGAGTCCTTTAAGAGTCTTGTTATAGAATTCCTTCGGCGCCGCGATTTCAACGATATCAAACGCGTCAGATAGACGGATCACATCAAGGCAGTTTGTGTTCACGAGATTGTCCGCGTGCCGGATGGCTTCATCTTTCTCCGGAAAGGTCACATCCGTGGCGCCGACAAGACGAAGCACTTTCGCGTGATCTTCCGTGGTGGCCTTGGCCAAAATGCGCCGGACACCGGCTTCTTTAAGAAACGACGTGAGCAGAATGCTCGCCGCGACTTCAGTGCCGAGACAGACGCAGGCCACATCAAAATTTTTAACACCAAGTTCCAGAAGGACGTCTTTATCGCCTGCATTGCCGACGACCGCGTGAGATACGGAATCTTTAATGTCCTGAACTTTGTCTTTATCTTTATCGATCGCAACGACTTCACACTTTTTCCGGGATAATTCCGCGGCCAGCGTGAAACCGAATTTTCCAAGCCCCAGCACAAGTATTCTCTGCATCTGAAATCTCCTTATCCGATGATGACTTCTTCTTCGGCGTATTCGTAGCTTAAGGGTTTGCGTTTCTGTGTCAAGATCGCAATCCCGACGGTCAACGGGCCGACGCGGCCGAGAAACATCAGGAGGATAATCACCCATTTCCCTGCGGCAGAGAGCTGCTCGGTAATCCCTGTCGAAAGCCCCACTGTACCAAACGCCGAAGTGGTTTCAAAAAGAAAACTCAAAAGAGAGGTCCCTTCTCCATGCGGCTGGCCGCGGCATTCCGTCACAGCCAGCAAAAGTGAAGAGAATTGAATGAGAAGGAAAGACGCGCCAAAAATCGCGAGCGACTGCCCGACAACGGTTACGGGCACCTTGCGGCGGAAAAGAATCACAAAGCCAGACCCCTTGATCTGGTGCCAGATCAGCGCCGCCAGCACAGAAAAGGTGCCGACTTTGATACCGCCCGCAGTTGAACCTGAAGCGCCCCCGATAAACATGAGAAAAACAACAAAAAACAAAGTCGCTTCCGTGAGGTTTCCGGTCGCAAGCGTGTTAAAACCGGCGGTGCGGGAGGCCGCTGAAAGAAAAAGGGCGTTCATGAACTGAAACGGTGTTTCCTGTCCAGCGAGCGTGTTCCGGCTTTCAAAGAGCCAGATAGCCGCGGTCCCGATCACGAGAAGAAAAAACGTCGCCGACAAAACTACTTTTGAATGAAGCGACCAGGTAAAGCGTTTATTTTTTTGAAACCGCGAGATCAGAAACGCCCGCAGCTCTTCAATGACCGTGAAGCCAAGCCCACCCGCCACAACGAGCACTATCACAACGCTCATCACGGTGTAATTACTTTGAAAACCTTCAAGGTTGTCCGGGTACAGACTCAGACCGGCGTTGCAGAAAGCGGCCACGGAATGAAAAATCGCTGAAAAGAGCGCGTAGTCGACGGGGTGATATTTCTGCAGCTCAAGAAAAAGAAAAAGAGCCCCGAGCGCTTCAAAGCTGATCGTCATCAGAAAAACAAATCCCAGGCTGTGGAGCAGCGAATAGGCGTCATGTTCCCTTGAAATACTGCCTAGAGACAGGCGGCTTGTCATCGTCGTCTTGCGTCCGAGCAGAAGACTGAAGAAAAGAGAGAACGTCATAATGCCGAGGCCGCCAAGCTGGATCAAAAGAAGAAGAATCCCCTGTCCCAGCGGCGTAAAATCCTGGCCCACATTAAGCGTCGCGAGGCCGGTCACACAGACGGCAGAGGTTGCCATGAAAAGGGCGTCCAGCCATGAAAGACTGTACATGGGATCCGTCACTCCCGGCAGTTTCAGCAAAAGCATGCCGGAAAGAATCACACCCAGAAAGCTGAAGGAAATAATCGCCGCGGGATTACTTTTCATTCAAAGAATTGGCCTGCGAAGGTTTGAGGGAGCGGGAAGGAGTTTTTCACAACAGCCAGGTTTTTGTAGAAATCCCGAATCGTTGTCACGACGCGGCGGCGGTGTTCTTCGTAAACACCATGCGCTGCGCCCGGAATAATCAGTAGACGTGACTCCCGGATGCGCGCGGCCATTTCATGAAAAAGAGGTTCGGGGAAAAACTTGTCTGTCGTCCCGCCGACAATAAGCACGGGCATTTGAATGCGCGGGAGCGCGTCCCAGGAATCATGAAGCATTCCCGCCTGCCCCGCGATAATGAAGTCTGAGGGATCGTGAATGCGCGGCAGAAGCAGCTGTTTCAAAAAAGCCTTCATCACTTTGTAACGGAACCCCTTGTGACCGCGGGTGTAAGTGATCGCCATGGTTTCTTCGTAGATTTCATTCCATTTATGGGCTCTTGCCCAGGGAATCCAGCGGCGCGCGATCTGCAGACCCAGAGGTCCCATTTTGTAGGCGGCCGCGATGACAGCCAGTTTTCTCACAAGCTTCGGGTGGTCCGCGGCGAGATGCTGGGCGATTAATCCGCCGAGCGATACGCCCATGACAAAGGCAGGGCCTGTTTCGTTCTGCAAAATGCGCGCGTACTCCGCAGCCATATCCTGAGTCGACAAACCCACCGGCAGATTTCGTTTCCGGCTGACGAGAGTGACCGTGTATTCCCGCATAAACTCGCGGAACATGAGTTCAAAAAACCACGGAAATTCACGAACGGAAAAAAGGGCGTCATGCATGGGCGGTAAGATAACAAGGTGTTCTTTCCCGCTGCCAAACTGGACAAAAGGATGCCCGCCTGAAAATTCACCGGATTTTATTGAAGTTCCAAAAAACATACTTTATTTCATCCTGCGCTGTCAAACAGCGTGCGTTTGAGAGATGCCGTATTGCGGGGGGCTTTTGTTATTGTAACCCTGTTTTTTTAAAACCGTATCGATTTTATCATTTCTCCCTTAATAGAGAGGGCTTTTTTCAGAGGGCCTCGGAACGCCGGGAGAGCGCCCATTGCCTCAGCCGGGCTTCCTGCGCCGGGTCAAAAATATTGAACTTCCATTCCCGAAGGAGCTGAATCGATTCTTTAATGTCCGCAGGGGTCGGGTAAACAGGCGACAGATTCGCCGTCGCCGGGGCCTCAAGAAGCTGAAGAGCCGCTCTGTGCACCCTTTTCTGATGACGCGGCATTTCAGGAAAACTGTTAAGAGACGCAAGACCCGCAGCCAGAGTGATCCACACAGAAAGGAAAAGGCACAGAAAACCGGATACGTTCATCAAAGGAGTTCTTTTCTCAACGGCATTCAAAGCGCGCCCGGCAAGCGAGATAAGCAGGAGCAGGCTCACCCAGAAAAGATAGGAAAACGTCACATAACGGGGCGCCATGGATTGATCGATACCAAACCCGGCGCGCCCCACAGCCGTCACGGCTCCGTTGATGATGGCAAACAAACCCAGCGAGGCAAACGCGGCAGTCACCCGGGCAGGAACCCCAGAGCGGAAAAAAAACAATTTTATCGAGACAAGCAGATAAAGAACAAAGCCCGCGGCCCCATACCAGAAGGCTGTCTCAGCCCGGGGCGCGAGGACCGATCCAAGATAACGAAAGAAATAGGCACTCAGTTTCAAGACATCTGCCGTGAGTCCGGGATGATGCGGCGGTCTGACATAACCGCTCATCCAGAAAGCGAAAACAGCGCCCCCTGCCACACACCACAGCAAAAGCGCTTTCGTTCTTCGATCGCCCGCGCAGAAAAGCAGGAGGAAAAAGCCCGCGGGCCAGACCATAAGTCCGGTTGTGAAAGAGCAACTCGCGAACACTCCGCAAAAGACAGACAGAAAGACAGATCGCCAGCGGAACTCGGGCCGGGACAAAAGCAGCACGCACAAAACGCCGCCAAGCGACGAAAAAAAACAGACAAGCTCGCTTGGCCACGCCCAGTTTTCATGCTGCCGAAAAGAAAAAACAAAAACCGACACCGCGGCAGGAAGCCACAGCAGGTTCTTTTCTCCGAGGGTTTCCTTCTCCCGGAGGATCAGCCCGTAAAGGCCTGCCCACGCCGCCGCGGCAACGCCAAAATTGAGAGCGATCGGATACCGGAGATCCCACCGGGTGGCCATCGCAAGCCAGCCGTGAATCAGTTTGGCGGTCAAAATACGGTGCTCATTGTGCTGACGCCAGAAATCCTGAAACCCCGCGGTTCCATGATGCAGCGGGTTCAAAACAGACATAAGCGCCCAGTCGTCCGCGAAAGGAAAATAAATGGCGTAGCGCATCACAGCCCAGGCGGTGAATGCCGCGGGGATCATGGCCAGAAGGAACGGAAATGTTTTTTTTGCGGCGGCAGTGTTCATGATGTTTTGTCTGTTTTCAAAAACCATGTCCGCGGTTCACGGCTTGCCTCAACAGAACCTCCAGCTTCGAATCAAAAATATTCATTTTCTTTCTTCTCAGAAAAAGGATGGGACCCCGAAGCATGGAGGGGTCCGCAAAGAGTAACGACAAATCGGCGTCAGGGCTTTCCAGGATTTCGATGCCCGCCCGGTTGACGCGTTCCTGGTGATGCGCAATCCAGGGAAGACTTAGAAAGGAAATCCGCGAGGCCTGGAACGTTATCGCAAAACAAACCAGCAGAGGCAGCGCCTGCAGGAATATTTTCCATTTGTTGCCCGAAGCAGATCTCAGGAAAAAAGCCCGCGAGACAAGAACACTCAGGAGAAGAATGCTGATCCATAAATAACAGGAAAAAGTCGTGTATCGAGACTCCATAGCTTGATCAACGCCGAAACCAGCGCGGCCGACGGCCGTGACAGCCCCATTGAGGATTGCGAAAACTCCCGGCGCGGAAAACGCGGCAACGGCACGCGCCGGAAACGGCCTGAAATAAAAAAGTCCGCCCATAAGAACAGGGAAAAGAAACAGCGCTGACAAACCCAGCGCGAATGCGGTTTCCGGCTGGTGCGCGAGCGGGGATCCCAGATAAAGGACAAGGTAGCGGAGAAGCGCCGGGATCTCATAGACCAAGGCCGGATGATGGGAGGGTTTTTCGTAAGTGAACGCGTAAAGAGCTGTCATCACAGCAGCCGCGAAACTCCAGAGCAAAAGCGCCTTGTTTCTTCGGGAACGATTCTCAGCAAGCGAGAAGAAAATCATCAGCAGCCCGGCAGGCCACAAAAGAAAGCCGGACAGAAAAGAACAGCTGGCCGTAAGAGCGCCGACGAGGGCGGCTGAAAAAGACTTCCAGGAAAAATCAGGCCGGGACAAAAGGAAAAAAGAGAATGCGGCACAAACAGAGGGCAGATAGAAAACAACCTCGGCGCTCCAGATCCAGTTTTCAACCTGCCGAAGCGAAAAAACGAAAACCCCCAAAGCGAAAGGGATCCAGAGAAAGTTCTTTTCTCCAAGGGCTGCGCGTTCGCGCCGAGCCATAAGCATCACAAAAAGCCAGGCCCCCGCCGCCAGAAGATAGTTAAAGAGGAACATGCCCCGCGGATCCCATTTTGTGAGACTGGCAATCGCGAGAATAATCAGACGCGGAAAAAAAATCAGATGATCATTGGAGGTTGCCCATAAATCAGAAAAGCTGAGAGTCCCCCGGTCCAGGAGATAGGTCAAATGAACATAGCTCCAGTCGTCCAGATAAAGCGTAAAGACCGGGTAACGGGCAATCACCCAGGCGGTGAAAACCGCGGGAAGCAGGGCCAGGAGAACTCCGGACAGAAAGAATTTTGACTGATTTTGTTTTTTTAAAAAAGCGGAAGAATCAGGAGAGGCCGTCAAAGAGATAAAACCCTAGCGCATCAGGAAAATGATCAGGCATTGCGCGCAAATGACGCGCAGAAGCATGACGGCGGGATAAACCGACGCGTAAGCGACAACCTGGGCGCTCGAGGTGTTGATTTGATTGGCAAAAGCGAGCGCCGGCGGATCCGTCATGCTGCCCGCAAGAAGCCCGCACAGCGTCAGGTAATTCATTTTCAGTTTAAACTTTGCCCAGAAGCCGGCAATGAGAAGCGGCACGGTGGTGATCACGGCGCCCGCGAACATCCAGTAAAAACCGTCCCCCGCCACCAGCGTTTCAATAAACTTGTCGCCGGAACGAAGCCCCACACAGGCAAGAAAGAGCGTAATGCCGACTTCCCGCAGCATATAGTTCGCGGCCGGCGGCATGTACCAGACCAGAGGACCGACGCGCCCGATGCGGCTGAGAATAATCGCGATGACAAGAGGTCCCCCGGCAAGTCCAAGCTTCACAGGTGATGGAATGCCGGGAAGATGAAAAGGAATGACCCCCGCGATGATGCCCAGGACGATACCGGTAAAAACAGCGATGAGCTGCGGGTGGTTCAACTCTTTGGGGGCGTCTCCCATATCAGACGCGAATTTTTTTATCGCCTCTTCCTCACCCACCGCCATCAGCGTATCGGCAAAATTAATGACCAGGCTGGGCGTCACGGGAACTTCAACGTCACCGCGCAAAAGCCGGGTGACTGTCACGCCATAGCGCTGCCGGGCGGAAAGTTCTGAAAGCGTTTTTCCGGCCGCCGACGTCTTGCTGATCACCACGCGCCGGGCAATGATGTGGCCCTTTGTGCCCCGAAGATCCATGTGGGTTTCCGAGCCGATAATGACGCGCAGTTCTTCCAGTTTATCTTTGGGGCCCACGGCGCGGATAATATCGCCGAGTCTGACGACGGCGCCGGGAAGCGCTGCGTGAGTCGTGCCGTCATGCACGACTCTGGAAATGACGACCCCCTGCTCATTGAGCGCGGGAATTTTCCTGACCGTAAGTCCGTCAAGATTCGGATTCTCGACGCGGATGTCCATAATGACCGGCTTGGGATTCATGCGGGCGTGATGCTCAGCGTACTCTGCCGCGTCGTGCGCCGGCTGAATGCGGAAGACCATCCGGATGATCAGCATGCTGATAATAATGCCCACAATGCCGAAGGGATACGACACGGCATAACCCAGCGCCGGTAATTTCATTGCCTCCGGAGGAAGTCCAGAAACCTCTTTAAGCGCCTGCTGAGCGGCCGCGAGACTGGGGGTATTGGTCGTCGCTCCGGAAAAAATACCGGCCGCGGCGGGAAGCGGAACACCGCCCCAGATGCTGAAAGCGGCGGCGATGAGCGCACCGGAAATGACAATGAAAGCGGCAAGGGAATTTAAAGTCAGGCCATCGCGCTTGAGTGAGGAAAAGAAACCGGGGCCGACCTGAATACCGATCGTGTAAACAAAAAGGATTAAACCGAATTCTCGCGCGAATTCAAGAATCTCGTGGTTCATCGGGACTTTGAAATGCCCAAAAAGCAGGCCTGAGAACAAAACACCTGCGACACCCAGCGCGATACCGTGCACCCGAATGCCGCCCAGCACAAGGCCGGAGGCGATCACGAGACCAAAAATAAAAAGCGTATGAGCAACTGTTTGAGAGGTAAACAGGTCAATTAAAAATTGCATCGTTTTATCCAGACATTAAAACTGTTTTAGGGTCAGACTCGCTTTTCGATGGGAACATAGGGGCGTTTTTCCGGTCCCGTATAAATCTGACGGGGCCGGTTGATTTTTAACGCGGGGGAAGACAGCATTTCTCTCCACTGGGCGATCCAGCCCGGCAAGCGTCCAATGGCAAACATCACAGTAAACATATTCAGCGGAATACCTATGGCACGAAGAATAATCCCGCTGTAAAAATCCACATTCGGATACAGTTTCCGCTCGATAAAATACGGGTCTTTAAGCGCGACTTCTTCGAGCTGCTTGGCAATTTCAAGCTGACGGCTGACAATCCCCATTTTGTTTAGAACATCATCGCAGGCTTTTTTGAGAATCTTCGCGCGAGGATCAAAGTTTTTATAAACACGGTGGCCGAACCCCATGAGGCGGGCTGTGGAATTTTTATCTTTCACGCGCGCCACAAATTTCGCGACATCAAGATCCTCTTTTTCAATATTCGCGAGCATCTCGATCACGGCCTGATTCGCGCCGCCGTGTAGAGGCCCCCACAAAGCGCAGATACCCGCGGACACGCAGGCGTAGAGGTTCGCGAGACTGGAACCCACAATACGCACCGTCGAGGTGCTGCAGTTCTGCTCGTGATCCGCGTGAAGCACCAGAATCATTTCAAGCGCGCGCACGGCCACAGGATCCAGCTGGTAAGGCTCGGCGGGAACCGCGAACATCATGTTCAAAAAGTTTTCAACGTAGCTCAGACGGTTCAGCGGGCCGACAAAAGGCTGCCCGATAGACTTTTTGTAGGAGAACGCCGAGATGGTGCTGATCTTGGAAAGAATACGGTAGATATTCAGTTCCATGTTCTCGGGGGTGTTATGCATGCAATCGGGGTAATAACTTGAAAGCGAACACACCATCGAGGAAAGGATCGACATCGGATGAGCCGTGGCCGGATACCCGTTAAAGAAGCGCTTCATGTCTTCATGAATCATCGAGTGGCGGGTAATGTGATCGGTAAAAGTGCCAAGCTCCGAGTGGTTCGGAAGCTTTCCATAAATCAGAAGATAGGAAGTTTCAAGAAAAGTGGAATGCTCGGCCAGTTCATCAATGGGAAAACCCCGGTAGCGGAGAATCCCCTTTTCGCCGTCGATATAGGTGATGCTGCTGGAGCAGGACCCGGTATTGACGTAACCGGGATCGAGCGTGATCGCGCCGGTTTCAGAGCGGAGCTTCGCAATATCAATACCGATTTCGCCTTCGCTGCCTTTATAAAGGGGAAGCTTGACAGATTTATCGAGAATCCGGAGTTCGGCTTCTCCCTTTGGCTCAATTCCGCTCATATCAACCGCCTTGCTGCTTCGATGGGTAAAACGTGGTTCTCCACGCCGGGAAGTAAGGAAGCTCTATGTTAGACCTTGCTCCGCCCGCAATCAATATCAAAAAAAGACTTTCTCACGGAAGTGAAGCGCCTTTTCCTGAGGGGATCCGGCTGTGCCAGCTTTTCCGCGTCTCCTGCCCCTGCCTGTATTGATTAAACTTTACCTCCTTTTTACCTGGCAGCAATACGGTGCAGCACCTGTCTACTTAAGATCGCGGCATGCTCCTGCTGCGGGTTTACCACAAAAAATTAACGGCTCTTCTTCTCTTCTTTTCGGGTTTTACCCTTTGCGGGTCCTCGTGGGCGGAAAGCCCAAGCGCAAAAAGCGATCCGAGGCCTGCCCTTATTCTTACCATCGTCATCGACGGACTTTCCGTTTCTCAATGGGAAGGGATTTTACCCAAACTGGAACCGGGAGGACTTCGAAGATTTAAAGACGATGCGGCGTTTTTAAAAAATGCGTCCTACACCCACGCCTCCACGGTCACGGCTTCCGGCCACGCAACGCTCGCCACGGGCGCTTCTCCCGCGCGCCACGGCATCATCGCCAACGAATGGATAGACCGAATTTCAGGAAAAAACGTTTACTGCACCGCGGACAGCGCTCATCACTATCTGGACGAGATCACAAAAAAGAATTCGGGTACCTCACCGGCCCTGCTGAAGATACCAACACTTGGCGACATCGTCAGGGAACAGACCGGCGGGCAATCGCGAACCTATTCCTTTTCAGGGAAAGACCGGGCTGCGATTCTTTCTGCCGGAAAAAGCGGAACCGCCTATTTTTACAGCTTACGTACGGGCCGGTTTATCACAAGCAGCTATTACATGGAAAATTATCCCGAGTGGTGGACGCGCTATTACGAAGACCAGCCCCAGAACCGTTATTTCGGATCGGTCTGGAACCCGGCAAGGGATCTTTCTTTTTACCTGCATCCGGAAAACAAGGAACGGTCTCATCACGCTGATGTTCACGGATTGAGTCAGGGATTCCCTCACCGCGTGGACGGCGGAGGGAGCAAACCGGGACCCTCGTATTACGCGGCTCTTTTGAGAACCCCATTTTCCAATGATGAACTTCTGGATTTTACGCGCGAGGCCATCACGTCCGAAAAAATCGGGAAGAACCCCGCCCTCGCGCCGGATTTTCTGACGATAAGCTTTTCAGCCCATGATTTGATTAATCATTCGTTCGGGCCTGAAAGCGTCCAGGCCGAGGATGATCTTCTTCGCCTCGACGGTTCCCTTCGGAATTTTTTTCTCTTTCTGGATTCATGGATTCCCCGCGATAAGCTCATCATGGTTTTATCTGCGGATCATGGATTTGAGAACTCGCCGGAAGATTCTCTTTCAAAAGGATTGCCCGGCGGACGCATCGACGGATGGAGTCTCGTGGATGATTTAAACGCTCACCTGCGTGTTTTGATGGGACCGGGCGAATACGCGTGGAAATGGGATCTGCCCACGATCTACCTCAACCCAAAAGAGAGCGGCGAAAAGCAATGGGATCCAGCGGCCGTGGAAACCGCCGCGGCGGAGTTTCTGAAAAAACGAAAAGGGATCGCAGACGTTCTTACGCGGACACAGCTGCTGGGGAAAAAAACAGGCGGCGAAAACAGCTTTCTGTCACCGGCTCAGGCGTCCTGGGATCCTGATCGAAGCGGGGATCTCTTCGTCGTCCCGGAACAAGGCTGGTATCTATTTGAAATGCCGCACAAAATCACGGCCAGTCATGGAAGTCTTCATCCTGAAAACCGGAAAGTTCCGCTGTCCTTTTCAGGCTCGGTTTTTAAACCGGGAATCTATAGCGAAGAGGCCGACATCCGCAGCGTCGCCGCCACACTGGCTGAAACCCTCAACATATCTGTGCCGGAAAGCGTAGAAGGACATTCGCTGGATTTCATCTTCAAAGCCCCTGAGACGTTTTCTTCCAGCCAGCTTAAAGCGCGGCAGGATGCGGCAGGGCTTCCGTATCAAAAAGAAGTTCAACTTCCCGGAATCGATTCTCAATCTGGAACCCCACGCTCCGGTCGTCTTCTTCCGTCCAGACCCCAAGGGCTTCCAGGACTTCAACATCCGTCAGAACGTCCGTTTCGGGAGAAACTGATTCGGTCCTGACTTGCGAAGATGTAAAGCCGGGCGTTTCCTGGGGAGCTGACAGGGTGCCGAATTCCGGTTTGATTTCTACAGCAGTGTCAGGACGCGAAGACAGCATAAAAAAAGCAGCGCCTCCCAAAGCCGCAGCAAACACCACGGCAAAAGCCGCCGCGGGAACCGAAAAGCCATGTCCCGAGGGAGCCGCTCCGCCAGCCAGGATTTGTTTTTCCACGGATTCTTTAAACCCCTTGAGGACTTCACGGGGCACTTCACGGGGACGCACAGACTCGAGACTCTTTCTGATAAACGCGTCCTGCTGCTCAAACTCGTTTTCGTTCATGGCCTTACCCCCTTCACTTCAAGATAGTCACTCAGACGGGATTTCATTTTCTCGCCTGCCTGCCAGAGATGCGCTTTTACAGCCCCTTCGGAAATCATAAGCGTTTGCGCGATTTCATGGAGCGTCATTGCGTCAAAATAGCGGAGCGAAAAAACAGTGCGCTGTCTTTCCGGCAGGGTCTTGAGGTCCTCCCTGATGCGCGTTTCAAGTTCACGGTCAAGTGTGCGGGCCAAAGGATCCGGCGACACACTTGGAATTCTGTTTTCCGCGGACGTTTCATCTTCCCCTTCAAAGCCTTTTATATCCTGCGCCAGATGGCTTCGAACTTTCCGCCGCCGCTGAAAGTCACGGCAGTGATTCACGAGGATCCGGTAAAACCAGGTGGAAAAAAGACTTTCCGACTTGAAAGACTTAAGCGCCTGGTAAGCTTTCACAAAAGCTTCCTGCGCGGCATCACGCGAATCCTCCCAGTTTCCGAGAAGTGAATACGCGAGACGAATGGAACGCTCCTGATAAAGCGCCACGAGCGCGCCAAAGGCTTGAACATCGCCTTCGCGCGCCCGGGCGGTAAGCTTCCGCTCCTGGCTTTCAACCGCAGTGTCCATGGTCTTACTGATTCCTTCCGCCTGGGCGCCGGGCGCTTCCCCCGGGACCCTGCTGAGGCTTTCTCATCTCGCCGCCCCGCTCACGAAATCCCTGCGCTCTATCTCCCGCGCCGGGGCCCTTGCCAAAATTCCCCCGGTCACGAAAATCCTCACGGCGGTCGCGGACATCCTCTTTACGGTCACGAATATCTTCCTGACGGTCGCGCCAGCCGCCATCATGCTGCGCATCCCGAATGTCTTCACGCCGGTCGGCAACATCTTCCTTCCGGTCACGGACATCTTCCCTGCGGTCCTGATTTCTTTCCATACGCCGGGCAGCTTCGGGATTATCTTTCAGAAACTGTTCTTTCTCATCCGCAGACAAACTCTGAAACTGTTCGCGTTTCTGCTGAAATTCTTCGCGGCGCTTTTCCCGGACCTCCTGAAACTTTTCGGGATCCTCTTCTCTCAATCTCTGCATTTCACCGCGCCGCTCCATGCGTTCCTGACGCTTGTCCCAGTTCTTGGCGACGCGCGGATTCTTCTCCATGATTTCCTGAAATTTCTCGGGGTTCGTCTTCTCGATTTCTTCAAGACGCCCCACCTTTTCCTTCATCCTGCTCTGAAACTCTTCCGGATTTTTTTCCCGAAGATCTTTCATTCTTTCAAACCGCTTGCCCTGAAACTTCTCTTTAATCTCTTCGAATTTTTCGGGATTCGTGTCTCTCAGATGCTCAAGCTTTTGTTTGGTCTTCGCTTTCTTCTCCTGAACAAGGCGCTGATACTCTTCGGGGTTTTCCTCCCGAAGTTTCTTCATTTTCTCAATACGCTCAATACGCGCGGCGCGCGCCGACTGGTTTTCACCCGCCTGAGGAGGCTCTGACACCGAAGCCTCTGTGTCTTCCGCAAAGACAAGCCTGCCGGAAAAAAAAGGCGCTGATAAAACCAGTACCAGAATCAATCGTTGGGCATTTCTGAATTTTGTTTTCATGGCTGATCTCCTGAACTTCGGAATTGGAACCGCACGTCTTTCACTTCCTTAGACGTCCCGGATAAAAAAAGGTTTAAGCCATTGAGGAAGGATTCTTCTTTGTTTATGTAAGTTCATTATTTGAAAAGGCTTATGACTTTTTAACAGCGGCCCTGACGGCAGATTCCAGGCAGCCAAGAGCGAAGCGGAACTCCGGCTGAGGGGCCCTTCTGAAGGTCTTGAGCCACTCCCGGGCGAGTTTCAAAAGGCGGGCCTTTCGGTCAGGCTGAGCCGTCCGGCAATCCTGGACATTGTCATAAAGATCAGCCGTTTTGATCATTTTCACAGGAAGAGGGGCATCCTTGAGCTGGGAAAGGTACGCGTATTCGCGAAGGGCCTCGGGCAAACGGCTGTCTTTGGAAAGAAGCGCGACGTAGGAAGCGACAAGGGATCCGAATTTCTCCTCCACGTCTTCGAAATCCCGAAGCGTGTCTTCAAAAATATCGTGCAGGACCGCAGCCGCGAGCGAGCGCTCGTCGGTGACACCAAAAAGATGCCGAAGCGTTAAAGCGACCCGGTAAGGATGGCTGACATAAGGGGTCTTGGCGTCACGGCGAGTCTGGCCGTGATGGGCGCGGGCCGCGAATGAAACCGCGTCGAGCACCAGCCGAAAAGAATTTTCCGCGGCAGGCTTCGCGCGCGGCGCGGAATTTTTTTTCTTCTTTTTCAGAGCCGTCATAAATCTCCAGACTGGCGTTTAAAAAAGGTCAGGATCCTGCGGCCGCGGGGACTTCATCAAGAATCGACTGATTCTGAGGGACCGGAGGAAGAGGCTTGCCTTCCGAAAGAGCACGAACTTCAGAAAGAAGATCCTCTTCAAGATCAAGGCCAAGCTCGGAAGCTTTCTCAAGATCTTTAAGGGACTTCAGGTAATCCTTGGAGTGATAGTACAGAATGCCGCGATTGTAATAATTCAAAGGATCCGAGGGAGCCTCCGCGATGCCAGCGGTGAACTTTTCAATACTCGCGTTCACGTCCCGGAACATCGAAACTTCATCGTAAATTTCAGCTTCGACTTCTTCGCCCAGCGATTTGGCCATATCGAAATCAAAAAGGGATTGTTTGAAATCACCTTTGTAGTAATTCGCCATGCCTCTGTTGTAGAAGGCGGTTCCCATACCGGGATTCAATTCAATGGCTTTGTTCAGCTGGGTCAGGGTCCCTTCCAGATTACCTTCGGCAAAAAGGATCATCGATTTTCCGACGTAGGCTTCCGCCATCTTTCCGTCAAGGTCGATGGCCTTTTCAAAATCAGCAAGCGCCGCTTTGAGGTTACCTTCTCGGCTGTAAAGAATGCCCCGGTGAAGATAGGCGGGGGCAAACTTGGGATCAATCGTGGTCAACAGGTTGAGTTTTTCAGCTGCTTTGGCGTTGTCCCCCTGTTCCAGATAATCAACAGCTTTTTCAAGCTGCTCCTGGGAGGATTCAGCGTACAGCGAAGAAGAACCGCATAAGGCGAGAGCGAGGAACAGCATTCCTGACAAACATTGATTTTTTTTCATCGTAAGTTACCCAAGGTTTGGCGTTAAGCTTTCCGGTCTGAGCCTGACCGGTCAAACATGACACCGTTGAATGTCCTGCCTCCCAAAGCGTGACAGAGTATAGCAATTCTCAGGGGTTCGGAGACGTTTTTTTGTTCATCGACTCGCGGAACCTTTCCAGCTCCTGGTTCAGGGTCGCCATAAGCTCGGCGGTCGCCGCTTCCAGATCCTTTCCTGTTTTTTCGGCCTGCTCATTGATCACGACGATCGCTTCGCTGGCGATCTTCTGAAGCTCATCCGATGTCTTCGCGGCTTTCTCGTTCAGAACCTGATAAGAGTCCTGGGTCGTGGCCTGAAGATTGCCCATCGCGAGACCCGCTTTCGCTCCAAGCGTTTCACGGTCGTCCTCCTGGCAGTCACGCAGCTCGCGCGCTTTTTCAGCCTGCCACTGAAGAAGTTCCGCCTGCTTCGCGTTCGCCTGAAGATAGGCCTGGAAGGTCAACACGTTGGTGACCGCAAGAGCCGCTGTAATAATAAGTAGAACCGCATAAAGACTTTTCTGCATACGTTATTTCTCCTTAAATCGTGAACCGGTTCAAACGGTTACGCAGTTTGATAAGCGCTTTGAGCCTTGACTCCCGTATAAAGCAGACAGCAGGCTCCCATCTGTACGACGTGATAAAGATCATTATGATTCAACGGCCCGAAAAAAAGAGAGCTTTGCTGAAGAGCGGCCGCCGCAAACGAAGCAAGAATCCCTCCTGCCAGCCAGCCCGCGCCGGAACCCGGGCGGCCGCTCGTCCGAAGGGAAACGATCAGGACAAGCGCCATGGAAAGCAGATAATCAACGATGACAAACAGGAACTTGTCCGCCGTTAACATGACCGCCGCAAACAGAACAAACTTCGCTGAAGCAGCGGCAAGGAAAAATCTGGCCGCGGAACCGCGAAAAAAAGAAAATCCCGCGCCCGCCAGCATAAACAGACTCGCCAGGCCAACGGATAAAACAGTGCTTTTCCAGATCAAGGTTCTGACGGCGTCAGAAAAGTAAGGTTTAAATCCGTGTGACGTCCCGCCCAGAAACGCGCCGGCAGCGATCATGAGAAAAGTAAGCGCCCAGAAGCGGACAAATAACTGCCTTTTGCCGGGATAAAGTCTGTTCAGACGGAAAGAAAAAACCGCGGCCAGAACCGCCAGAAGATAGTCCGTAAGAACAGTAAAAGGTTCCTGAATGGTCATCGCATGATAGAACCCGGCGGGCCTGAAGCAGGCCCGCCGGAATTCCGGCAGTTTTTTACTTCGCGGGGGGCGGTTCCGCCGCTTTAGGGGCGAAACGGTTCATCTGCTTGATCACAAAAAAGATACTGAAGGCCACAATGAGAAAATTCACGATGGTGTTAATAAACAGTCCGTAATTAAGCGTCGGTGCGCCTGCGGCCTGGGCTTCGGCGATAGACACATACGCTTTTCCATTAAGACTGATGAAGAGATTGGCGAAGTCCACGTTTCCAAGAAGAAGACCCAGGGGGGGCATGATGACATCATTCACCAGCGATGTTACGATCTTCCCGAAAGCTCCGCCGATGACAACACCGACGGCCATATCCACAACATTACCCTTCATTGCGAATGTCTGAAATTCCTTTAAGACGGACATATTTCACCTTTTGTGGGAGACACCGGAAATTTCCCGGCGCATAAGAGTCTATCTCAATATTAACTTCGGGCTGCAATTTCGGCTTTCGGCCTGCGAAACCCAAAATTCCGCTCCTGAATTAAATATCGGGAAAGACTCTAAGTTGGAAGTTGCAACAAACTGCTAAATCAATCATCATTATCAACACTAAACAAAATAAAAGACAAGCGCTTTCTTGAGCAAGGATCAGCCTCTGACTTCCCTTTCAAACGAACCTTCAAGAACCCCGGCCCGGTGGAAAATTGCGGCGGCGTTTGCCGCTGTTTATATCCTGTGGGGTTCCACCTATCTGGCAATCCGTTTCGCGATTGAAACCCTTCCGCCCTTTCTGATGGCGGGTGTGAGGTTCATGATCGCGGGAAGCATTCTGTATCTGTGGGCAAGACTGCGGGGAACTCCGAGGCCTCTGGCGGTTCACTGGCGTTCCGCCGCGGTGATCGGAGCGCTGCTTCTTCTGGGGGGCAACGGAGGCGTCGTCTGGGCGCAGCAGTTTGTTCCATCAAGCATCGCGGCCCTGATTGTCGCAACCGTACCGCTGTGGATGGTGTTAATTCAGTCGTTCTGGACGCGGGAAACCTTTCCTTCCCCGACCGCCTGGGCCGGCATTCTCCTTGGGCTGGCCGGCATCTGGTTTCTGGCGGCTCCGGATCATGCCGAAGTTCATGGAATTCCGCCCTTGGCCGCGGGAGTTCTTCTTATGGCTTCGCTTTCCTGGGCGTTGGGATCTCTGCTGACACGCCGTCTGACATTGCCGGATTCTTCACCCATGTCCATCGGGATGGAAATGCTGTCCGGAGGAGTTTGCCTGCTGAGCGCGAGCCTGCTCGCCGGCGAATGGGGACGCTTTGACCCATCCGCGGTTTCTTTCACTTCCCTGATGGGGCTGGTTTATCTCATTGTTTTTGGAGCGCTTGTGGGATTCAGCTGTTATATCTGGATTGTCAAAGTCACGCCGCCGGCCCTGTCATCCACCTACGCGTATGTGAACCCCGTCGTGGCGGTTTGTCTGGGCTGGGCTTTCGCGGGCGAGGAACTTTCGGCAAGAACACTGACAGGAGCGGCCATTATCATCACCGCAGTCTTCATCATCACACTCGCCAATCTTCGCGCCGCCCATAACAGCCCGGCAGCAAAATTCTAGAAGCGGTTTCATAAAGACGTCATCCCCGAAATCTTCAATCGGAGATCCAAAAAACTCCATGGATTCCCGCTTTCGCGGGAATGACAAGACAACTTGTGAGGACGCTTTTAAACAGCTTTCTTAGGCGCCCTTGATAGAAAACGAAACATTCACGACCGCGGTCACTTTCTTTTCAAGCGACGACGTATCGTTCACGCCCCAATCCGAAACTTCCAGGGAATTGACCGGTGTAATCTGAAAAACTCCCATTCGGGCTGAGCGCATCAGTCCGATCGCGTTGCCCGCGGAGCCGGTCATTTTTTCGGCACGGAGCTTCGCATTACTGGTGGCCTTTGCAAGCATTTCAACCTTGAGGTCTCCGAGCTTTGTGTAAAAGTACTCGGGTGATTGCGAAGAAAACTGAATTCCCTGATCAATCAGCTCGGTCGATTCCCGGGAAACTCTCGTTACGGCGTCTACATCCGCCGTGCGCACCTCAATCACCTGGGTAATGTGATAGCCCTCAACATCGTTGGTATCGCCTCCCTTTTCATTTTTACGGTAAAAGGTCGAGGTGGACGCCTGGGCCGCGACAATTTCTTCCTCACGTATTCCTTTGGAAACAAGGTATTCTCGGACCTTCTTGAGGTCTTCACGTACGAGACCGAAGGCCGCGGGCAGCAGAGGGTCACGGCGCCAGAATTCGGCGCGCCAGACCGCGTAATCCGAAACGATATTCTGCTCGGCAGAACCCGTAACCGAGATCACTTCCTGTCCCATCTTTTTAACCTCGATCATGGTCTTTGAAATGATCAGCGATGAGGCGACGATGCCGGCCGCCATTAAAAGGCCGAAGATTGTGATTTGCGGGGTCTTGAACGGGTTTTCTGTCTGCACGGAATGCTCCTTTGAACGTCCTGGGTTGTGGGTGGGAACAGGGTTATCGGCATCACAAATGAAAGCCTTACAGCAAATTGAAAATAAAATGCCCGGTTACAGAAAAAGGGCGTAGTACCCGATAAACAAGGGGTGATTTAAATCCCCCTTTCCCCCTTCCGGAGGCTCGGGGCTTAACAATGGACCGTGGGACGTTCCGGCCCCTGAGGATATTCACTTCATGACTCTCACTTTTTTAAAAGAACAGATCCAGCTCGCCACAGACCGTTTTCTTTCGTCTTCTTCCAAACTGCAGGACATCGACCTGCTGCGCCGCTCAAAACTGGTCATCAGTTTTTCAATCTCTTACACGGCCTGCGGGCTTTTTCTCGTTCCCTGTTACTTTATTCTGGGAGCGCCGATCGGGGCTTTCGCGATTCTGCTTTCGAATCTTCTTATTTTTTTGACCGTCTACCTGATCAAGCACACAGGTTCTCCGATCGTTGCGGGCAACTGGGTCGTCGCGAATGTTTATGTGCTTCTGTTTTTTTTGACCTATATCAGCGGCGGTTACAACGGTCCTATGCTGGCCTGGCTGGCTTCGCTCCCTGTGCTCGCCACTATTCTGGCGCGCAAGGACTCGGGAAGAATCTGGGTAGGATTTGTCATCCTTCAGATCATGGTTTTCTATTACCTGGAGGTTTCAGCTTTTCCTTTCCCCGTTCATTTCACGGAAAAAGCCATTAGCCTGATCAGGCTTCTTTCCCTGATCAGTTTGACCGTTCTCATCTGGCTTTTCGCTTCGCTGTATGAGTTTTTTCATCAGGAAGTCATGAAAGTGATCTCTTCGCTCTCAGTGCTGGATGACACCACAAAACTTTACAACCTGCAGGGTTTCCAGACCCTTTCCAAGCAGCAGATGCGTCTGGCCGCGCGTAATTCACGGCCGATCGTGGTGATCTCCATGGATCTTCAGAGACTGAAATGGATCGAGGAAACCTGGGGACGCAAGGAAGGCGAGCGGGCGATGGCGACTGCCGCCCAGATCCTGCGCACAACACTCCGTGAGTCGGACATTATTGCCCGCATCGAGGAAAACGAGTTCGCCTTTACAGCCATTCCGGCCAACGAAGCGGACATTGACATTATTCTGGGGCGCTTAATTCTGAATATGAAAAACTTCAACGATGAGAAGAAGGTTCCCTTCCCTGTATGGATGAGCTTCGGCGCCGCGATCGTTGATCCTCAAAACCCCGGACCCAGGCTTTCGTTTGAACAGCTCCTGGAAAACGCGCGCAAAAACAGAATCGAGCAGAAAGCAAAAGAGCCCGCGGAATAATCCGCAGGCTCCATGGCTGAACTCTTCCAGCAGGCTGTTTACTGTCCAGCCTCTTCAGGCAGACTGTTAAGAAAAGTCATAATGGCTTCATTGACAGCGTGAAGACTTTCCTGAACAGAAAACATCGCCATCCTGGATTCAGATAATTTCATCTCATAGGTCAGCTCGGGAACATCGCCAAGAATCGACCGCATATCTTCTCCGAGGCGATACAGATCGTCTCTGGGGATGCGGGTATCGATAGCGTCGAAAATAGCCACTTCAGGAAGCGCGGCCAGGCCGGACTCCTCGATCAGGCGCACCAGACGTTCCAAAAGATTTCCTTCCTCATCAAAAAAATCCGGATGCCGCAGTGAAATCAGATCCGGGTTCAAAGTCTCAATAGCCTCGGCCGCCGTTTTCATTAAAGTAAAATAATCATGCAGCGAAAGCAGATAAGCCCTTTCCTCCTCAGGCGCAAAACGCAGACGATGTTCAAGCTCCTCCCGGCTCATAACCGGCTCCAGGCCGCGAACTTCCCGCCAGATCCCCGGAATTCCACGAAGAAAATCATTCTGCGCTTTGAAGACCGTCTCGATGAATTGAAGCTGACGGGACCGCTCAACGGCGCCGGCGCCCGACTCTACGACAGCCAGAACAACAAGCGCGTCTTCCTGGCTAACCGTGCCGTCAGAGTTGATGTCCGGCAATGTAACCGTTCCCTGCTCCCGTGAATTCTTTGTCACGATTTCCGTCACGATCAAATCAGTGTCCAGCCCGTTAAGCTCTCCGTCCTGATTAACGTCAGCGGCAGACAACAGCTGCGGCGTGATGTCATAGATGGAAAAAGATGCCGCCTTCGCGGGCTGGCTGACACCATGGCCTGAGTACAAAGTCTCAAAGAGGAGAAACTCCGCGGGTTCTTCATCCTTAATCACGGAGAGAAAATGAACAAAGCCGTCCCGGACAACACTGTAGCCTCCGAACGTGCTTAAAACTTCCGGCTTGCGGACCATTCTTATTTCGTGCCCGGGATACTCTTTTTGCGCAGCCTTCAGGGACATCAAAGTGCCAAGAACCGCTGGATCCATTTCTCCGTTGCGGAACTCCACAGACATCGGCATTCCCGCCGCAGTCACTTTCAAGGTCCGGATATCCACGTGAATCAAACGCTTCCAGGGCAGAAGTACGTCCGTGTAGTTTTTATATTCCGGCCAGGCGTGCTCCATGAAATCCGAGCGGGTTTCAGAAAGTTCCTCGACTTGAAGAAGTCCGGCAAATTCGGCCAGCGTTTTCTGAACCGCCGCTTCCTGTTCCTGCGACCGCACCGCCAGCTGCCGCTCGGCTTCCTGAATCATGGAAGGAAGCTTGGCCTGCCGCTCGCCGGCCTGTTCAATCATTTTACTCAGCTGCTTCCGGGCCTCGGCAGGATCACCGAGATCACGGTAACTCGCAAACCGCTTGATCGAGGCTTCCGTAATATGAAGGTCCCCGGACGATAATCCGCGGCGCAATTCATCTGAAATCAGATCCAGCGTCATCATCACCTGCCGGGGAAAAGCCATCTCCTCCGGTTTCCCGGCATCATCCTGCCACAGCATCCCTGTGACTTTTTCATGCAGCATTTCATCGAGCTTTTTGTACTCTTCTTCTTTTTCCTGTTTCGCTTTCAGCGCTTCTTTCAATTGATCTTCAGACACAGTCAATTGCGCGCGAATAGATTGTATTTCTGCCAGCGTTTGAACCGCGCTGTTCTCCGGACTCTGAGCGGGAGAAATCGGTACATCGGCACCCGCTTTAATCCGCAGTCCGTAGTTCATATCACTTATCGCGCCGGAAGCCGCGCCTTTGACACTGCCCGCGCTTTGGTGAGATCCGTATCCGCCGGAGTCCTGAGCCATTAACACCCCGGGAAATAAAACCCAGGCGGAAACCATCAGTAACACTCGGCCTGCGGATTTGAGTTCTGACTGATCGAAACGCTGCATGGGTTGGTAAGCCTCTATGGGACGGTTTTGAACAGCTGATTAGGCAAAGATTCCTTTTGGGTGATACCTATAAAAACTTACATTGCAAAAAAAGAACTTTCAAGATCAATTGATAACATTAATGATAATAAAATGAGATTGTTTAGCGAATTGGAGCGGTCAGAAAGGATTTTGGAAGGCTACAGCGTCAGGATAAGGCCTTTTCAAGTCTATGTATTTCTTTTTGAACTGAGGGGGAATCGAAGCCCAGCCGGGCTTTCAGAAGAGCGGGTGAAAAATCGTAATAGAGATCATAAAGGTACGGCTCCAGATAGGAAACAAACAAGGCTCGTTCCACTTTCTCGCGGTTGGTTCCAGCCTGGGCGGTGAGCTTGTCCATCGTTCTGGCGACCAGAAGGTTCCGCCATTTCGGCATAAACTTTCTTTCCTCTACGAGGGCTTCATGAAGAAAAGTTTCCGTGTGGGTGATTTCAGTTTCTCCCTTATAGCGCAGAGAAAGAGTGAACACCGTTTTAAAGCGCCCGTCCTTTTCAGGGATCGTTACAAAACGGTAATCGACCGCCGCCAGGAAATAGCGGCTGGCGCCATCATGGCCAAGATCCGTGAGAACAAACTTCTGCCGGTTTTCATACCTGGGCACAGCCCGCCCCTCCCGGAAGGAATCCTTAATGACCGCAAGATCTTCGGATTTTTCAAAAAACTCTTTTCTCAGGGATAAATCAGAAATTCTGGAACCGGAAAGCTGCGTCAGAGGATAAGGTTCAACCCGGCTTTCACCCCGCGCCTCAAGTTCCCGGGCTTTTTCAATCAGCGCCGGAATCGCTTCGGGAATTTGAGCTGTTGAAGTCCTCACGTATTGAACGCCGAGCTGCTTCAGCGAGGCAAGGGCAGACGGTCCGTAAAGTTTTTTCACATGCTCCAGCGAGGTCTCAAGCTCGAATGCGAAACGGGCTTCCAGATCCGCCCGGCTTTCTTCATCAAGCAGCTCGCTGTTGCCGGGGCGGTATTCCCCGCTTGTGAGCACGCTCTTTAAAGTCCCGTCGGTCAAACGCAGAGAAACCGCGATTTGAAAAAAAGTGTATTCCCCGTCCCGAAACTTCAGCGTTGCCCGGGATTCAAAGCGCCCTATGTCGGCCCTGCCGCCTTCAAGAGCGGGGCCTTCAACACGAAGCGACTGGGGATTGGCCAAAGGCATCGAGATGGGTTCCTGCGCGGGAGCATCGCTCTCCTGAGACGCGGGCGACTGGTTTTCCACCGCTCCGGGCATCATTCCTCCTGGGCTCGAAGGTGAGCGGAAATCCAGTCCCACAAGCGAGGCACTGTCTGCGGCCTGCGCGGGCAAGGAAACAGAAGCGAAAAGGACTAAAAGAAACAATGTTTGAAAAGATAAGATCGTCTTCATGGAAAAGACCTCCGAATAGGCTGTCTTTAATTATCGGCAGGCGGAAAGAAAAAATCAGAGCGGACTGCGGTTAAAAACCGTCGAAGGTTTGCAGGTAGGTGGCAAGATTGACTGTTTTTCCGGCAATGTCCAGTTTGCGGCGGATATGATTCCGGTGGCTTTCAATCGTCCCTTCGGAGATATTCAGAAGCCGTCCGATCTCACGGGATGAGAGCCCGTTCTTGATCATCGAACAGATCTGAATTTCCTTCGGCGTAAGTCTGTAAAAGCGCTCCGCGATTTTAAGCCCGAAAGCGCTCGTAAGATCTTTGAGATTTTTTTCGATTAAAACCACATAAGGCGCGGGTGCCGGAGAATCATTCACTTTCAGCTTCTCAAGCATCGGCAGAAGAACATTCTGAATGTTGGCGGTGACCTGCTTTTTGATTCTTTGCTTGTCTTCTTCAACCTGGCTCAAAGCTTCTTTCAGCGAAGTATTTCGCTGCTCAAGAAGCTCCAGGCTTTTCTTCGCTTCTGTCCTGTCCTGAAAGAGAAGAATACCCGCTGTCACCGGGCCGCCCTCTTCCTGCACGGGCCATCCGTAAACCCTGAAAAAAGCTTCACGGATCCAGACGTCATACCCTTTGCATTCTCCCGCGAGAATCTCACGGCAAAGAATTTCCTGATCCGGTGAAAAAAATGGAACCGCTGAACTCTCTGCAGGCAGGCTGTCAAAACCGGCTTTTTTTAACGCGTCTCCGCCCGCGTAAAGACAGGATAGGTGACTGTCAAAAGCAACAATCGCGGTATCCGGAATCCGATTGAACAGCGTCGAGAGAAGCATGGCCTTGTCTGATGGAAAAAACGGCATGGCCCCTTCCTGAAAACTGGGTTATTTTTTAGAAATCATCGAAGGCTTTTTCCTGTGCTCTTCGATCCAAATACGGTACCGAATCTGTGATTCGATTATTCTGGATACTCTTTGCATAAATGCCTCCGGGGCAATGACAGCTTCGCTTTTGGTACCGGGAGAAACATTTTTGTCACAAAGCAGGTGTATCCCGGCTTTTTTTGAGCTTTCAAAGGGTAAATATGCATAAGGCGTGCCAGGATACGGAATTGCCCTTTGAGCCAGGCATCCGCTTTCCCTCTGCATCTTCTTTGCGAATTTCGTCAACACGGATGAACCGCGGCAGGAATAAAACAAAACCTTGGGGAGGCTGGTCCGCTTCTTTATAACAGCAGCTTTAAAAAAATCTAGGCGCGGCTGTTCAGGTAAGCCTGTATACCGAGCTCATCGAGACGGCCGATCTGGGCGAGAACTTTGCGCTCCTGATTTTTTCTATACTCCTTGAGAGCCCTGCAAAGACGGGTGTCCGAAAGAGCGAGGATGGACGCGGCAAGCAGACCCGCGTTGCGGGCCCCGTTGATCGCGACGGTCGCTACGGGAATTCCGGCTGGCATCTGAACAATGGAAAGAAGAGAATCAAGCCCGTTCAAAGATGAAGATTTAACCGGTACACCGATCACTGGCAGCGAGGTCATCGCGGCCGCCATGCCGGGAAGATGGGCAGCGCCTCCAGCCCCGGCAATCACAACCTTGATTCCCCGGGCTTCTGCGGAACGGGCATAGCGATAAAGCCGCTCCGGCGTGCGGTGTGCTGAGACGAGAGTAACCTCACACGCCACGCCAAGTGTTTCAAGAATCTCCGGAGCCTCCTTCATCACGGGAAGATCTGAATCGCTTCCCATGATCACGGCGACTTTGGGATTGTTTTTTTTAGCTGCTCTTGATTTTGATTTCACGGCTCACCGCCTTTGCGATTTGAATGGCCTCCGCGGAAACAGGACGCAGAACGGTGAGGTGCCCCATTTTCCGGAAAGGCCGGGTTTCTTTTTTTCCATATAAATGAACGTAAACGCCGTCGGCGCCCAGCGCCCGGGAAAGCCCCTCATACACTGCGGGTCCGGAGTGCCCGTCTGCCCCGATTAAATTGACAATCGCCGCCGCTGAAACCTGCTGCGCGGAACCGAGCGGCAAACCGATCAGCGCGCGCAGCTGCTGTTCATACTGGGAGGTCCGGCAGGCCTCAATCGTATGGTGGCCGCTGTTATGCGGGCGCGGCGACATCTCATTCACAAGCACTTTACCTTCCCGCGTCACAAACATTTCAACCGCAAGCACCCCGACATAATCAAGCTCTGTCAGAAGCTTCCGGACGATCTCTTCTCCCTGGCGGTGAACATCGGCGCAGACATCCGCGGGCGCGAGAAGACAGTCCAGCAGATGGAGCTCGGGATCCATGATAATTTCCACGGTCGGGTAGATTTGAATGTCTCCGTTCTGCCCGCGGGCTCCAATCACGGCGATCTCTTTGACAAAGGGAATCTCACGTTCCAGAACACTGGGCGCATCAAAGGCCTTGGCAAGATCAGCGAGAGCGCGGAGCTTTACAACGCCCTTGCCATCATAACCCGAAACCCGGAGTTTTTGCACAGCAGGAAGAAGATCCGCGTGTCTTTCAAGATCTTCTCGCGAATCGACCAGCACATAATCCGCAGCCGGAATTCCAAGGGAGCGGTAAAGCTCTTTCTGTTTGCCCTTGTCCTGAATCATTCGGATAATTTCAGGTCTTGGAAAAACCGCGACACCGCTCTCTTCAAGACGCTTCAGACCTTCCGTGTTAACGTGCTCGAACTCGACGGTCACCGCATCAAGGTCCCTGCCAAAACGGAAAACCTCATCAGCGTCCAGAGGGTTAGCCTGCACAAAAGCCGCGCTGAACCCGCGGCACGGAGGATCCGCCTCACTGTCCATAACGTGGACCGAAACTGGATATTTTACCGCGGCTTGAAGAAACATGCGCCCCAGCTGGCCGCCCTTGATCACGCCTATTTTCAGATGCTTCATGACTTCCTCAGAATTTTTCCGGCCTCAGGACTTCCACGTCGGTGATATAAAGCACCATCGCGTAATCCCGGTAGTAGCGGTCGTTAAGATGCTGAACAATACTGTCTTTAACGCGGGTCTCGCAAATGATCTCCATTCGAATATTGCTCGACTGATCCCAGTCACCGCTGCGGCTTCCCCGGGAACCCTCCCCGCGGGCTTCGGTCACTGTATATCCGTGGGCTCCGAGTCTTTTGATGTCTTCAGCCAGCGGAGCTTCCAGCGCGGCTTCCGTGATAATGGTAATGAGTTTTCGAACGGCTGAATTCACAGGTCACCTCACCCAGGAAAAAACCAGATTTGAAAAATAAGCATAAACGGGAATTCCTATCGTTAAATTGAACGGAAATGTCACCCCCAGGGATGCCGTCAGATAATAAGCGGGATTGGCCTGCGGGATGGCGACACGCACGGCTGCGGGCGCGGCAATATAGGAAGCGCTGGCCGCCAGCGTTGAAAGCACGATGCATCCGCCCAGGGAAAGTCCCGACAATGCCCCGGCCCAGGCGCCGAGAAAGCCCGAAACAAGCGGCATCGAGACAGCGAATACAGCCAGCCGGGGCCCCGCAGCCCGGAGATCTTTCATGCGCCCGGCCGTCACCAGCCCCATCTCGAGAAGAAAAAGCGCCAGCACCCCTTTAAAAGGGTCAACAAACACTTTCCTCAACGGTTCCGCGTGCGCGTCAGAAGTTAGAAATCCGATCGCCATCGCGCCGAGCATCAGGAAAATACTTTTTCCGAAAAACAGCTCGTGAAAAAGTTTTTTCCAGGAAACCGGACCCGACTGCGCTCCAAAAACACGGGCCAGCACGATCGCGACCATAATCGCGGGCACTTCCATGAGGACAAGAAGAACCGTAACGAACCCCTCATAACCAACACCGGACTTCTGCAGCGTCCCCAGGACAACAGCGAAGGTCACGGCGCTGACCGAGCCGTAGTGAGCGGCCAGCGCCGCGGCATCCGCGTTTGAAAAATCCGCCAGCCTTCTCAGCGCCGCGTAGGCGATGACGGGAATCGCGACTCCGAGGGCCAGTGCCGCGGCCACAGGAAAGAGCGCCTCGGCGGCCGGCGTCTTCTGAAGCGCCAACCCTCCCTTAAGACCGATGGCGATCAAAAGATAAAGGCTGAGGGTTTCATAAAGCGGCTGCGGAATTTTCAGGTCTGAGCGAAAAACTCCAGCCAGGATTCCGAGCAGAAAGAACAGCACAACCGGATCAAGAAGATGCTGCATGGCCGCCCCGGAAACAACTCTTTCCTGTCCAACAAACCGCGCGCAAAGACGCAGCGGGCACTCTAGTTTCTGAAAAGAGCGTCAAGGGCATCCTCCCGGCTTTCAAGAATCCCCTTCAACATGGCCTCAATTTTCGCGGCTTCATCCGGAATAACCTGACGGACACTTTTTTTCCAGAGCGGGAAATTTTCCAGAAACTCCTGATCCCAGCCGTCGAGAGAAACGCCATGCTGTTCGAGATCCCGCAAAACGCTCTGATAAACAATCAGAACAAGATAAGCATCGTCGAGGTAACCGAAGAAGGCGTAATCTTCCTCGGGAAGAAAATCCTTGGGGTGATAGAGATACGTCAGAAGAAACCCTCCCAGTTTTTTGACCTCGGGGGAGGCATGCTCATCCTGCCAGTGCCGGTAAGCCCGGGGGATAAGCCCCGGCATTAAAAGGATAATCTTCCGAAGCCTTTTCTCCAGAAGCTGCGTGGCCCGCTTCCCCACTCTCTTTCTTAAAGAAAAACGAAATGTATCCTCCGGATCAGCAGCCAGTTCTTTGAGCCTGTCTTTGAATGCTCGCAGCATAAACACCTCCCCGCGCCCCTCGTTCCGGATTTGGAACATTGTCAGACGCGTGAGGATTCTCGCATTGACGAGCTTGTTTAAAAAATAGATAATTATTAAGTTAACCATTTAAAAAATAAATGATCCCATTCAACTATCACCATCTCTATTATTTTTTCAACGTCGCGAAAGAAGGCTCCGTTTCGCGGGCGGCAAAAGCGCTGCGCCTTGCCCAGCCGACACTCAGCGCCCAGCTGAAGCAATTCGAAAACTACCTGGACAGGAAACTTTTCTTACGGGAAGGTAAACGGCTGCTTCTTACAGAAGACGGCTACAGGGTTCTTTCCTACGCGAAAACGATCTTTGACGCAGGAACAGAGATGATCGATAACCTGAAGGACACACCCTCCAGGGGCCGGGGGCGTCTTCAAATCGGGGTCTCGGGATTCATTCCCAAAACAATCGTGGACAGTCTTGTTCGTTTTGTTCTTGATAAGGCCCCAGGCACTTATCTGACGGTAGTCGAAAAGGAACCGGACGCCATGCAGGCGGATCTGGTCACCCATAAACTCGATATGCTGCTCAACGATCTTCCCTTCCGAGCTGCCCGGGAAGAAGGGTTCGAGAATTTTCTGCTGGCCAGGATTCCTGTGGTTTTCTGCGCAAGCCGGCAGGTCGCCAGACATCATCGGTCAATTCCCGCCAGCCTGCACGGAGCCCCCATGATTCTGCCGACGGCGCAAAGCCAGACTTACCACGCCCTTCAGGAATTTTTTCTGTCCCGCAAGATCAAACCCGACATCATCGCCGAAATCCAGGACGTGGAAGTCGCGCGCCGTCTGGCGCTTTCAGGCAAAGGCATCGTTCCCCTCAATCACTTCACGGCAACGCGCGCTCCGGCCAGAGAAAATCTGGTCATCCTCGGCGCCTCGGTGAAGATTCCCGTCCACGAGACCCTTTATCTGACACGGAAGCAAAGACAGCATCCGCATCCGGTCGTGACGAAGATTCTGGAAGAGTTTACCGTTGGTTAAAACAAGCCCCTCTCTCTGCTGATTGTTCAAAGCAGTCGCAAGGAAGCCGCCCTTCGATTGAGCAAATGCCGCGCTTACCCCTTTATCAGCCCCTGAGACTCCCCTTCTGACAAGAAGGAAATCTTCGTTACGCGCGATTTCGGCATGAGGATGTCTTCTTCACAAAATTACATCGACTTTACTTAACTGCAACGGGAAAGAAACGAAACATATGGTGAAATAGGTTCGTTCATTTTTAAGAACGCCTGACAAAAATCAAGGAGCCGGCCTCATGAAAGTCGACCTTCATTGTCATACTCTTTTTTCAGGGCAGCCCTCTGAATGGATTCTTCAGAAGCTCGGCTTTCCAGAAAGCTATACGACACCCCGCCGCCTTTACGATCTCCAGAGAGCCCGGGGGATGACGCACGTTACAATCACGGATCATGACAGTATTCAGGGCGCTCTGGAAATCGCCGGGCTTGAGAACACGTTCATCAGCGAAGAGGTTACAACCTACTTTCCGGAAGACCGCTGCAAGCTTCACGTGCTGGTTTACAACATTCGTGAAAAAAACCACCACGATATTCAGAGGATCCGGGGAAATGTCTATGACCTCGTGGACTACCTGACCCGCAGAAACATTCCTCATGCCGTTGCGCATCCTCTTTTCTCGATGAATGGGAAGATGGGCTTTGATAATTTTGAAAAAATCCTTCTCCTCTTTAAAACCGTTGAACTCAACGGATCACGTAATGAGGCCATCAATAAGGCTTTGCTTGAAATCAGCGCCCTGCTGACCCGGGAAGATATAAACAGGCTCATGGAAAAACATAAAATTCTTCCGCCTTACGGAGGGGAATGGAAAAAAAGTTTCGTGGGCGGATCTGATGATCACAGCGCCCTGACTCTCGGCTCGCGCTACACGGAAGTCAACGGCGTTTCAAATCCCCGCGACTTTTTTGAGGGTGTACACCGGCATGAAAGCCGCGTGATCGGCGGAGAAGCGACGCCGCACAGCTTTGCCCGGAATCTTTACAGCATCGCCTATCAGTATTACAAAAACAAACTGAAAAAAAATCCAGAGCTTGGCGGCGATATCATCCTTACGGTTCTCGACCGTTTTTTAAGTGCGGACCCAAAAGCCTCGTCAAGAAAACCCGGGTTCTTTACAGCGGCCAGGTATCTGTGGAAACGCGGCTTTAAAAAGCCTGCGCCGCCGTCGGCGGCAGCTCCTTTCTTCGATCATTTCCGTTTTCAGATCCGTGCTTTGGCCGAACAGGATCCTTCGGTAAGAAAAACCCTGTCGCTCGACACAAGCCATCAGGAGGCCGTGAATGAAGCCTGGTTTGAACTTGTCCAGAAAGTTTCAGCGCGTCTTTTAGCGCACTTCAATACGCAGCAGCTCAGGGGACTTTTTCAAGCCGACTTCCCCGCGCTCTTTCAATCGATGGCATCGACGGGTGTTATGTACGCCGGGCTGGCGCCTTACATCCTGGCTTACTCGCTGTTCCGGAAAGACATCACGTTCAGCCGCCAGATCGTGGAAAGATTCAAACAGACCTCGTCCGCCGGGACGGTACCCTGTGAAAAGTCAGAAGTCAAAGTGGCTCATTTCACGGATACGTTTCATGAAATCAACGGCGTCGCTTTGACACTGAAGCGGCAGGTTTTGACTGCCCAGAAAACGGGCAAAGATTACACCCTGATCACCTGCGATTCGGGACAAAACCCTGAGACTCCGGGGGTCAAACATTTTAAACCCATGGGTTCTTTCAGACTGGATGAATACCGGGAGCAGAAATTTTATTATCCTCCTTTCTTTGAAATGCTGGATTACTGCTACCGAGAGGGATTCACGCACATTCACTCTTCCACGCCGGGGCCCATAGGCCTGGCGGCTTTAGCTGTCGCCAGAACGCTGGGCTTGCCTCTTGTCGGAACCTATCACACGGCCTTTCCCCAGTATGTGAGTTATTTTGTGAATGACAACGCCATGGAAGGAGCCATGTGGCAGGGCATGCTCTGGTACTACAGCCAGATGGACGCGGTCTTTGCACCCTCACACAGCACCCGCATGGAGCTTCTGGATAAAGGGCTTTCACCGGACAAGGTCTTGCTCTACCCGCGCGGTGTAGACACCCTGCTTTTTTCTCCGTCCAGAAAAACAGATTTCTTCAAGACCCAGTGCCGTATTTTCAGCGGCAACAAGCTGCTTTATGTCGGCCGGATCTCTAAAGAGAAAAACCTGCCGCAGCTTGCCCGTGTGTACCGTTCTCTTCTTCAGAAAATGCCTGACACCCATCTAATTGTCGTGGGCACTGGACCTTACCTGGAAGATATGAAACGGGAGCTCGCTGGAACACCCGCGATTTTCACAGGCGATCTCAAAGGCGAGGCTCTTTCCGAAGTCTATGCCTCGTCTGATCTGTTCGTTTTCCCGAGCACGACAGATACTTTCGGCAACGTGGTTCTGGAAGCGCAGGCCTCCGGACTGCCGGTCATCGTGACGGACTCCGGCGGTCCTCAGGAAAATATTCTGCCTGGAGAAACCGGCTGCGTGGTCAAATCCAATGATGACGGCGCTCTGAAAAGCGCCCTCCTGACTCTTCTTTCAAAGCCGGAAAAAATGCTGCGCATGGGCAAGGCCGCCCGAATGTACATGGAAAGCCGTTCCTTCGAAGTCGCTTTTGACGCGGCCTGGAAACTCTACAGCACCATCGGAACAAAAAAGTCCGCGGCCTCGGAAGATTTTTCGAAAGATACGGAGAAAGTTATGGTCAAGGCTTCGGGCGCATGAGCGCTCCTGAAGATCTTGAGAAGACGGCGGGGAAAACCTCTCTGGTCATTGCCGTTCCGAGGTTAAGACCAGCCTATTCCGAAACGTTTATCCAGGAACATCTGACTCATCTTGAAAATGAATCGCGCTATTTTTTCTCACCCTGGTTTTTGAATCCCGTTCTGCTCAGCCGAAAAAGCGATGAATGGGAAAATCTTCCTCGCCCCGCCCGGTATTTTTTACAAGCGGCGGCAAGACCCTTTCTGGATATTTGCGAAGATCTCCATACCGCCGCGCTGAAAAAATTCCTGAAGCATCATAATCCCGGGGCGGTTCTCGCGGAATTCGGACCCGTTGGGGTGTCTGTCATGGAAGCATGCCGGGCTGCCCGGGTTCCCTTTGTTGTTCACTTTCACGGCTTTGACGCCTCGAAACGCTCCATTCTTCTTTTGTATCAGCGCGCTTACAAAAAAATGTTCCAGCAAGCTTCGTCGATTATCGCCGTGTCCAAAGATATGAAGAAAAAACTGATCCAAATCGGGGCGCCGGAAGAAAAAGTCATTCTCAACCCCTACGGCGTGGACACTGCGCGTTTCAGCGGCGCCAATCCGGCCAAGGCCCCGGCACGCTTTCTGGCCATAGGCCGCTTTGTGGAAAAGAAAGGTCCTCACTTCACACTGCTCGCCTTCAAACGCATGCTTCGAGAGGAACCCCGGGCGGAGCTTGTTATGGCCGGCAAGGGCCAGCTCCTGAAATTCTGCAAATTATTGACCGCGGAACTTGGTTTAAACAACTCTGTTTCATTTCCCGGTGTTCTGCCTCAGGATGAGATCATTCGCCTGATGCGCACAAGCAGAGCCTTTGTTCAGCATTCCGTTACGGCAGACTGCGGTGATTCGGAAGGAACTCCGGTGGCGATTCTTGAAGCTCAGGCCGCTGGATTGCCGGTCATCGCAACGAGACATGCCGGCATTAAAGACGTCGTGATCGAAGAGCGAACGGGCCTGCTCGTCGAAGAAGAGGATGTGGAAGGCATGGCCAGACAGATGCTGCGTCTTGCGCGCGATGAGCAGGAAGCCGAAGAAATGGGCATTTTCGCCCGAGTCAGGATTCAGAACAGTTTTTCTAAGGCGATGAGCTTTCAGCGATTGAGAGAAACGCTTCGCTCAGCCGCACGGGCAGGATTTAAAAATTAAACGGCTTTTTTCTGCCGTAGAACACCCGACAGGCTTTTGACGGCCTCCGCCAGAAGAAGGAGGGCCAGAACGGTCAAGGCGAGCGCTGTGATCCCTACAGCATCCGTCGGAAAGCGGCCGGCCTGCAATGCTGCAAAGACAGGTTTCATCATCAGAAACAAAGACCACAAAGTCATGATCAGAATAAAGGTCATCGGAAGAGCGGCCAGCAGCCACATCTTCCCCGCTCTCGCCATCCAGACAGCAATCGTCATCAGGGTCAAACCCGCGAGCAGCTGATTTGAAGTTCCAAACAGGGTCCAGAAAACCTTCCACGCCGGCAAAACGTCGCCGTCAGGCCCCGTCACCTTCATCGACACGCAGGCAATCGGAATTGCGAGGCTGAGAAGCACGGCAAGCGTACTTCCCCACCGGCCTTTCCACCCCGTAAGTTCCTGAATGATGTAGCGCGCCAGACGTGTCGCGACATCAAGCGTGTCATAAATAAATGTCGTGAAGGCAAGCAGTGTAAACGCCCGCGCGAAATCAGCGGGAATGCCAAGGTGCTGAACAAAGTTCCCAAGCCCCTCGGCATAAATACGGTCCGGGGAAGATCCCGCGAGAACACTTCCCTTGGCAAGAATCATCACGGTCGCGAGCGCGAGAAAGGCCACGAGCCCTTCCAGAAGCATCGCGCCATAGCCCACCGCGTGGCAATCCGTTTCCTTGGCGATCTGCTTTGACGTCGTGCCGGAACAGACGATGCCGTGAAAACCCGAACACGCGCCGCAGGCAACAGTCACAAAAAGCAGCGGAAAAAGCGGAAGGCCTTTATCACTTGTAAATCCGATGAAGGCGGGATATTCGATTTTTTCACCGCCGATCAAAAGACCCGCGAACCCGGCGGCAAGCGTGCTGTAGAGAAAGAATCCGCCGAGATAACCACGGGGCTGAAGCAAAAGCCACACAGGAATGACGGAGGCCGCGAGACAGTAAAAGAGCAGGATGTAATTCCATAACTGCTGCGGGCTGAGGCCTGCCCAGGGTTCAAGAACAAGCGGCATGGAAGGTCCAAACCAGATACTGAGAACAACAAGCGGAAGGAAGATCAGCGTCGCGATCCAAAGCGGCCATTTAAACTTGTTGAGAACCACTCCCAAGGCGAGGCCCAGAAAAAGATAGAGCATCGACGAGGTCGCGACACCGCCGCCAAGTTCGGGATTTACAAAGGAACTGCTGGTGAGATCCGTGAACGCGACAATGACGTAAATCAGTGAAAGCCAGACAAAGGCGAGAAAAAGAAGGTAGCCTTTGCGGCCGAACTGTTCGCCGACAATATCGACAATTGAACGGGCCTTGTGGCGGACCGAGCCGACCATGCTTGAAAAGTCGTGCATGGCCCCGAAGAAAATGGCGCCCGCGACAATCCAGATAAGAACAGGAAGCCAGCCAAACCAGAGAGAGGCGAGAATCGGTCCAACGATAGGGCCTGCCGCGGCAATCGCGGAGAAATGCTGGGCGAGAAGAAAACGTTTTCCGGTAGGAACAAAATCGACGCCGTCATTCACTTCACACGCGGGCGTTTTCCGGTCTCGCCTGAGGTCCAGGTGACGCGCCAGAAAACGCCCGTAAGTGAGATGCGCAATGCCGAAAACAGCGACAACAATCAGTGAAAGTGTGAAAAGGCTCAAACGGCTGACTCTCTGTTAAGCGCGCTTGATAATTTCAAGTTCTTCCTGGGATTTTTCGGCTTCTTTCAAAATAAAGCCGATCAAAACCACTGCCGCGGCAGCGGCAAGCCAGAAAGCCGTCTGGGAATTCTCATACTTCACCACCAGCGGAATCGCGAGCAAGGCCACCATGTTCATCACCTTGATCAGCGGATTCAGCGCAGGGCCGGCCGTATCCTTAAGGGGATCCCCAACGGTATCTCCTGTCACGGAAGCCTTGTGCGCGTCTGAACCTTTGCCTCCAAAAGTGCCGTCTTCAATGAGTTTCTTCGCGTTATCCCAGCCGCCGCCCGCGTTTGACATAAACACCGCGAGAAGCTGGCCGGAAAGAATCATTCCCGCAAGAAAACCGCCGAGAGCTTCTTTTTTCAAAAGAAATCCGACAATCAGCGGTGCCGCAATCGCGAGCACTCCGGGACGAATAAGCTCCTTCTGCGCGGCGGAAGTGCAGATCGCCACCACACGCGCGTAATCGGGAACCTTGGTCCCTTCCCAGATTTCCTTGTCCTTCAGCTGTTCACGCACTTCCTTGACGATCAGAAAAGCGGCGCGCCCAACCGCCTTGATCGTAAGAGCGCTGAACATAAACGGAATCGCGCCTCCGATCAGAAGGCCGATAAACACATTCGGATACGAAACCGAAAGCGACGCGGCAATGACATCGTAAGCCTGATGAGTGATGTTGCTGATATCGGTAATGTACGCGTTAAAAAGGGAAATGGCCGCGACCACAGCCGAGGCAATCGCAATTCCCTTCGTAATCGCCTTGGTCGTATTCCCGACGGCATCCAGGTCTGACAAAATCCGGCGGGCTTCTTTCGGAAGTTTCGCCATCTCACCGATTCCGTTGGCGTTATCCGCGACAGGTCCAAAAACGTCCATCGAGATGTTATCGCCCGTAAGCGTCAGCATACCAATGCCGCACATGGCGACACCGTACGCGACAAACGTCGGATCCGTGCCCACGTAAATCATTGCGGACAAGGCGATCGCGCCGCCGATGACAAGGATGGCCCAGACCGTACTTTCAAGGCCGACGGCCAAACCGGTAATAATCGCCGTGGCGTGACCTGTCTGACAGGATTCCGCGATGGACTTCACCGGCTTATGCTCGGTATGCGTGAAGTACTGCGTCAGGCGCTGAATCGCGAGCGCGAGAACGATACCGACAAAAGTGGTCCAGACAGGCCGCATATCAAGCCCCTGAATTCCAAGGTTGGCCCAGAAAGGAAGGCCCTCATATTCGGGTTTTCGAAAATAGAAAAAACCGACCAGAACAAAACCGACGACGGAAACCGCCGCAGAAATAAAAAAACCGTTTGTGATCGCCTTCATGGCGTCACGAATATCCTCGGTCGTCCTGACCATGTAGGTTCCAATCATAGAGGCGATGACACCGATCGCCCGCACCAGCAGCGGGAAAATAACGCCCTGATGGCCGTAAGACGCCCAGCCCAGAATCATGGCCGCGACAATCGTCACTTCGTAGGATTCAAAAATATCCGCGGCCATGCCCGCGCAGTCACCGACATTGTCACCCACATTGTCGGCAATGGTCGCCGCGTTGCGGGGATCATCTTCGGGAAGATCTTTTTCAATTTTACCGACAATGTCCGCGCCCACATCCGCGGCTTTTGTGAAAATGCCGCCGCCGACGCGCATAAAAAGCGCCAGGAGCGTGCCGCCGAAACCAAAACCTAAAAGAACCTCATAAGCCTTTTCGCCGTAAACCATGAAAATCAGCGTGCCGCCGAAAAGTCCAAGCCCGTCAGTGAGCATGCCCGTCACAGTGCCCGTGCGATAAGCGATTTTGAGGGCGTCACTGAAACTCCCCCGGTTAGCCGCCGCCGCGACTCGCACGTTACCGCGCACCGCGAGGTTCATGCCGACAAAACCTACCATCGCCGAAAAAATGGAACCCATCAGGAACGCGCAGGCCCGGCCGACCGCCAGGTGCTGGGTGCCCGCCGTGAAATAAAGCGCGCCCGTCACCAGGAGAATCAAAAACGCGATGGTTTTAAACTGCTTATAGAGATAGGCATTGGAACCAATGAGAATGGCATTGCTGATTCTTTGCATTTCAGCCGTGCCTTTGTCATGCGCCAATACTTGAACGCACAAAAAACCGGCATACAGGAGACCCACAATAGCAGTCCCTAAAACACACCACAGACTTAAAATTTCGAGTTGAGAGAATCCGGTAAGATTAAACAAGGGGTGCCTCTCGTGTTTTTTCTGAAGTTGCGGTTTTCAGTTTATGATTTAATGCTGTTTCTGCGGCCGGAGGATGGAGATCACGATCGACGCCGTGAGAACGACGGCAATCACACCCAGCGCGGCGGCCACGGGTATTTTATAAAATTCAGCGATCACCATCTTGATCCCGACAAAAATCAGGATCACCCCGAGCCCGTAATTCAGATAATGAAACATCTTCATAAGCCCGGAGAGAGCGAAAAAGAGCGCCCGAAGCCCCAGAATGGCAAACGCGTTGGAGGTGTAGACAATGAACGGATCCACGGAAATCGCCAGAATCGCGGGGATGGAATCCATCGCGAAAATAACGTCCGTGGTTTCAACTACTAATAGAACGACAAAAAGCGGCGTGGCATAAAGTCTTCCGTTCTCGCGAACGAAGAATTTCTTATCCCGGTATTCTGCCGTAACCGGCATGATTTTCCGGAACAGCTTCAAAACAATGTTCTTTTCCGGGTCAACGTCATTGTCGCTCTTGGCAAAAAGCTTCGCCCCGGTAAAAATCAGAATGGCCCCGAAAACATAAATAATCCAGTGAAAGCGCTCGATAAGCGCGATTCCGGTAAAGATAAAAAGCGCGCGCATGATCAGGGCGCCCACAATTCCCCAGAAAAGGACATTGTGCTGATAGGCGGCAGGCACCTTGAAATAGGAGAAAAGCAGGAGGAAAACGAAGAGGTTGTCAACGCTGAGGGATTTTTCCAGAACATAACCGGCCAGGAACTTCATGGCCTTTTCTGAGCCCCAATAATGATAGATCCCTGCGTTAAAAATCAGCGCGAGAGCGATCCAGATCGCGCTCCAGATCAGGGCTTCCCGGATTTTGACCTCATGTTCCTTGCGGTGGAACACAAGCAGATCCAGAAGGAGCATCGCAACAATGAAGATATTAAAGTAAATCCAGATCAAAAGTGGCTCCTGAAAGTGAACAGAAAATCTGCCTGATGAGGCCTCATTCTATTCAAAAACATGGAAATGAAAAGCAAAAGATAGCATTTTGTAAAAATCAGGCGAGGCGTTTGTTGAATTTTCGAATACTGATTCCCAAAACCAGAACCGCCATCGCAAAAAGCGGAAGAATCTGCGGCCAAAGGTCCGCGAAACCGAGACCTTTCAGAATAATGCCCCGGATAATCTGGACAAAATAGGTCAACGGGATGAAGTGACTGATCACATAAATAGGAAAAGGCATCCCTTCCCGCGGGAAAATGTAGCCGGAGAGAAGAATCGACGGCGGGACAATGAACATGACCATCTGGGCGGCCTGCTGCTGATTGTCGGCAACTGTGGAGGCTAGAAGACCGATTCCAAGACAGACCGTCAGGAAAAGAAAGGTCAGCGTAAACAGGGTAAACATATTGCCGCGGATCGGAATATGAAACAAAACGCGCGAGGCGACAATGATCGCCGCGGCGATCAGCATTCCGATTCCGATGTAGGGAATCAGTTTTCCGATCATGATCTCATAGGATTTCACGGGCGTGACAAGCAGCTGCTCGATATTCCCCCTTTCTTTTTCCCGGACAATGGCGGAAGCCGTGATCATCGGAATCAGAACCTGGAGAAGAAGCCCCACCAGTCCGGGAACCATAAAGAAAGGCGTCTTAAGATCCGGGTTGTACCACATGCGCGGCCGAAAATCGACCGGCAGCGTTTCCGCCGGAATGAGAGATTCCTTTTGTATAAAAGCCTGCACGATGGCGCGGCTTGTGTTTAAGGCCGTATTTGCGGGGTTGGAGTCCGAGCCGTCGATGGCCATCTGTACCGCGGGACTCCGACCGGCCAGGACATCCCTGGAAAATTCCGGCGGAATGCGCAGACCCGCCTTGGCTTCTCCCCGGTCAATAGCCTTTCGGAATTCCTGCGGAGAATCCACGCTCTTGACCACGTCAAAATAAGAAGACTGCTCAAACGACTCCACAAGCCGGCGGCTCATCGACGTTTTGTCCTCATCATGCAAAACCGTGGCGAGATGTTTGACGTCGTTGTTGATGCCGTAGCCATAAATAATCAGCTGAAAAAGAGGCATCGTGACGATCATCATCAGCGTCCTTCGGTCGCGCAGAATGTGAAGAAACTCTTTCTTCGCGATAGCTCTAATTCGCTTCACGCTGATCCTCCTCAGCCATGACGGCAAAAACATCCTCAAGGCCCGCTTCAATTTTTCGAATCTTCAAAATCTGAATACCGTTTTGCCGGGCCGCGGATTCGATCGCGGGAATCGCGGGCTTATCATCCAGAACATTCAAATGAAGCGTTGTGCCGTAGGCCGTCATGTTCACAAGCCCGGGCAGATCGCGGAACACCCGCGAAGCTTTCATCAGCGGGACGCATTCGACTTCAAGAATACTTCCCGGAAGGTCTCCCTTTAAATCCGCAGGCTTCCCAATTTTTAAAATTTTTCCCTGGCTGATAAAGGCAATCTGGCTGCACCGTTCGGCTTCTTCCATATAATGCGTCGTGACAAACAGCGCGACACCCCGGTCCGCCAGTTCATAAAGAACTTCCCACAAAGCCCGCCGGGAAACAGGATCCACTCCCGCAGTCGGTTCATCAAGAAATAGAATTCGCGGCTCATGAAGGATTCCGTTAGCGATCGCGAGTCTCTGCTTCCAGCCCCCGGACAAATGACCCGCGAGCCGTTTCTTCCAGGGCCCCAGTCCGGTCAGCTCATAAACTTCCGCGATTCTTTTTCTCAGTTTCTCTTCGGAGAGAAGATAAATCCTCCCGTAAAACTCCAGATTCTCTTCCACGCTGAGGTCCGTGTAGAGACTGAACCTCTGCGACACATAACCAATGGACTCCTTGATTTTCTCAGACTGCCGGCTGATATCATAACCGGCCACGGCGGCCTTTCCGCTGCTGGGCTGGAGAATGCCGCACAGCATGCGGATCGTTGTGCTTTTACCCGCTCCGTTTGAACCCAAAAAACCGAAGATGCTTCCGTAGGGAATCTCGAAGCTCACGCTGTCAACCGCCGTAAACTTTCCGAACTTTCGTGTCAGAGCTTCGGCTTTGATCGCGATGTCTGTCACATCCCCGCCTTCGCGTTTTTTAAAGTCACTTCGGCCGCCACACCAGGCCGGACAAAATCCGCGGCTTCGTCCAGATTAACCTTCACGGCAAATGTCTGAGTCACACGTTCTTCAGCGGTCTGCACGTTGCGGGGCGTAAACTCCGCCTGAGGAGAAACGTAACTCACGTGGCCGGCGTAGCGCTTTTTGATTCCATCAAAGCGGATCGTCGCGCCCTGCCCAAGCCGCACTTTGTTGACCATGCCTTCCGGCACATAAATCCTCACCCAGTATTTCGAACTGTCGCCCACAACAACGACGGCACTGCCGGCAGAGACGACTTCTCCTGATTCATGAACCTTCACGAGCACGACGCCGTCCACAGGGGAAACAACCGTTTGATCTTCCAGAGCAAGGCGCGCATATTCCACAGACTGCTCCGTCGTGCCGCCGGCTTTCTGCAGTGACTCGGCGCGTCTGAGGTCTTTTTCGGCCTGAGCTTGGCGGTCGAGAACCGCAAGCACTTCATCCCGCCGGACAGAACTGCCCTCATCCACATTCAGCCTCAGAATTCTTCCGCTGACCCGGGCGCCGACCTTATGCTCGTTCATCTCAAGCGTCCCCGTGTATTTCATCTTGTCCGTAAAGGGCAGCTGCCCGCAGCTGAAATAAAAGAAAACCGGGACAAACAAAAGCAAATAACGGGCTTTCATAACTCCTCCTTATCAAACCATTGCGACATCCGGCCCAGCGCGTGAGCCGTCTGGATAAAAGCCAGCTGAAGAAGAGCTTCGCTCTGGCTTCTTTCATCCGCAGACTGAAGGTAAGCGCTGTAGGCCTGGTAACGCTCCGCCGATGTCGAAACACCGTTTTTGAACTTCTGCAAAGCGAGAGTCCACTCCTGCCGCGCTGTCCTGTATTGCTTTTCCCGGATCTCGGCCAGATAAGCGGCCTGCTTGAGATTGTCCACAGCTGTCATCGCCCGGGCGTCAACCTCAAGCAGAGCGTTTGCCTTTTCAGCCTCGGCCTGCCGAAGAAAACTCCGGGCCTGTTTAAGACTAAAGAGCTTTCTGCCGCCTTCCAGAATCGGCCAATCCAGTTTGGCGCCAAGCGTGTAAGTCGTATCCCAATTCGAGGGAGAAGTCCCGCTGGGACCGTAATCCGCAAGCCCTGTTACCCGCGGAAGGAAATCCGCCAGTATCGCTCTTTTTTCAGCTTTGATATCTTCCAGCTCGGCCTCAAGACGGCGGATCTCCGGATGGTTTTCCTTGCTGCCCGCAACTTCAAAATCGAAACCTTCCCATAGCCCGGAGGGTTCGCGCACCGGGAAAAGAACATCCCATGAGGGGTCCATTGAAAGGACAACCAGCAGATCACGCCTCTTTTCGGAGGCCTTCGCCCTGGCGGTCTGAAGAGCCTGTTCGGCGAGCATGACACTGTCCTCAGCCTGCCGCGCTTGCAGAGCTGTCGACGTGCCGCTTTCGGCACCGGCAATCACGGCCTCGCTCAAGCGCTTGCGGCTGGCCAGCAGGCTTTCCGAAAAACGCACGCTTTCCGCGGCCCGCTTGGCTTCAAAGTACAGAGAGGCGGCAAGAGACTGTACGTCCTGCCGGGTTTTCACGCGCTCCGCTTGAGAAAGTTTTTTTCCAGCACGGGCCGCCCGCAGTCTTTCGACGGCTCCCCAATCAAAGAGCGATTGCTGAACCGTAAGTCTCGCGTCAAAAGAGTTAAAGGGACCTACGAGGGAATTCTGGAATCCGGTGGGAATGCCCATAGCTTCGAGGTTTCGGGTCTGGCGGCTTTGGCTTGTTCCAAAACCGGCATGGGGCAGAAGGTCAGATGCGGAGCTGCCGATACGGGCAAACGCCTGCTGAATTTTTTCATCCGCAAGCACCATTCGAATGTTGCTGCTGCCGGCGCGTTCAAGAACCGAGGACAAATCAAGCCTCACGGCTTCCGGCAGTTCAGAGGCCGTCGCTTGAGGCACCAGCAGACACAAACAAACAAGAACGCGCAGAGTCTTCAAACTCTCAGCCCCCTTCATGAAGATGAGATTTGATTTTGAGGATCAACTTATAAAAAACTTCCATTTCCTTTTCACTGAAAGGCGCCAGAACACGCGCCCACCGTTCGGCAATAACTGATTGAAATTCGCGGACAAATTTCTCTCCCTTGGCTGTCACGGAAACCTCAACCTGCCTGCGGTCCTTGGGGCTGGCAAATCTCCGGATGTACCCCATCTTGACAAGCCTGTCCGCGATTCCTGTCACCGTGGGCATCGAAACCTTCATTTTCCGGGCAAGCCCGCCCATCGTGCATGTTTCGTAAGATCGGATCGCCAGAAGCATCATAAACTGCGTCTGCGTTATCGTGCGTGAAGCAAAAAAATCAAACTGGACGCCCCGAATAATCTCAGGGATTACCGACGCAATAGCGGCACTCAAAACTTTCTGATTCATAAACCCTCATTTGTTTAGCTATGGCTAAGTATTAGCTTATATAAAATAAATGTCAAGCAATGCTTTGTCTTGATGGATTTAAGGCAGGTGGTCAGAGAAAAGAGGGAATCAGAGGCCGGGTGTAAGACGAAGAAACGCGGTTTCAGCGAGGGCACGCCCCCGGAAAGTCAGAGAAATTCGGGAACCCCGGGTTTCTATCAAGTCCTCGCGAACAAGCTCTTCAATAGCGGGTCTGAGAGATTCCCGGATTAAGGGAAAGTCGCGGAGATCCACACCTTCCTCAAGGCGAAGTCCCGTGAGGAGGCTTTCGACTTCCTTTTTTTCCGGTGTCAAAACATCCGAAACAGCCGGCACCCAGTCACCGGCTTCACATTTTTTAAAATACTGCGGAACAGATTCTGAAAATTGATACCGGGTCCCCTCAAGATACGAGAAAGCGCCGGGCCCCAGCCCCAGATAATCCTGATTTTCCCAGTAAAGCATATTGTGCCTGGATTCGAAACCGGGACGGGCAAAGCTGAGAAGCTCGTAATGACGGTATCCGGCGCCGCTGAGCTTCATCGTGGCTTTTTCAAACATTTCAAAATGCGCGTCTTCTCCCGGCAAAGCCAGATCCCCCTTCTTTTGCATCAGGCCAAAGCGGGTTTTCTCATGAACTTCCAGGTCGTAGAGCGTCAACTGGGCGGGTTCAAGAGAAAGTGCTTCGTCGAGAGAAGCGCAGAAAGCGTTAACGTCCTGTCCCGGCAGCCTGAAGATTAAATCCAGACTGATATTCCCGATCCCCTCTCTCTTCAGCAGCTTCACGGTGTCATGAATTTCAGACGCTCCATGAGGACGGCCCATCTTTTCCAGAAGCGTCTGCTGAAAAGCCTGCGCACCGACACTCGCCCGATTCACACCCAAATCCTTGAAAGCTCTTATTTTTTCAGCATCCACATCACCGGGATTGATCTCCACCGTGAATTCTTTAAGCGCGTCCAGTGAGAAAGAAGCCCGCAGGGCGCTGACCACGCGGATGAATTCGACGCTGTCCAAAGCGGAGGGCGTGCCTCCGCCCAAATAAAGGGTTTCAAAGGGAAGGTTTCCGTAACGGGCGCGCGACATCGAAATTTCTTTTTCTAATGCGCAGAGGAATCGTTCCCGCATCGGAGCCGAGCGGTCAAGCGTGATTACGAAATTGCAGTAGTGACATTTGACACGGCAGAAAGGAATGTGCAGGTAAAGCCCTGTCCGTCTGGGACTCCGGGCGGGGAGATTGCCCATCATGACTTGGCGGAGGAAAAAACCTCTTTTAAAAGCTGCGACACCTGAGCCGCGGGATCGGTGCGGATTTTCTTTTCCTGCTCGCCGAGAACGAAGAACAACCCGTCCAGGGACTTCTGCACAACATAATCTTCCACTTCGGGAAGCTTGATGCTGTTGGCAAGCGGCAGGGTTTTGTACTTGTCATTAATGGCGTGATACTGCTGAACAACTCCGTAGTCTTTCATGGTGCCGGAAATGACGGGCCGGTAAATTTCCCCGAGCTTGCCGCTGGTTTTACTTTTCAGATACTCGGTCGCGGCCATGTCACCGCCCTTGCGGATTTTCTCAACATCTTCAAAAGTCATGGAGGCGATGACTTCGACAAAAATATCACGTGCCTGAGGAGCCGCTTTCTCAGCCGAGCGGTTCATGCTGAGCACAAGCTCATCCATCTTGGGACCGAATCCCGCCCGTTTCAAAATGGGTTCAAACTTTTTTATCCGCTCAGGCATTCCAATTTTGATACTGTCATTCTTGAGATAACCGTCCGTCCTGCCGGTAATTTCCACAGCCTTGTTGATGCCGATTTTCAAGGCTTCTTTCAAACCGTCCGCCACACGGGTGTCGTTAAGAGAAGTCTTTTTGGAAATCCCGACCTTGCCAAGCAGGTCTCCGATCCCCGCGTAAGAAGACGGGCACGCAAAAGCGGTTACAGCCAGCCACACGAGAATTTTTGATTTCATAATCCTGCTTTCGTTTATCACAAGAGCTTAAACTAAAAGGGCCTGCTTCGTTTCCCGAAGGAAAAGAAGCAGGCCCCGAAACGCAGACAGCTTAGTTCTGTTTAACCTTGATAACCGGCACAGGCTTGGCGTTCACATGAGCCGTAAAACCCGCTGAACTCTGGCTGCAAGACGTGCCCGAGTTGTCGTTCACGGTCAGAACCGCCTGGTACAGGCCGCTCTTCGCGTAAGAATGCTGGGTTTTGGCTTCCGAGGAGACATTGCCGTCGCCGAAATTCCAGCTGTACGTCAGCGTATCGCCATCGGGATCCGTCGAAGCACTGCCGTCAAACGGAGAGGCCTGTTCCTGACAGCAGACAAGATTCGGACCGACATTCGCCTGAGGAGGCGTGTTGATCTTCACTGTCACAGAGTCAGAAGCCTTGGAACAGCCGCCGCCCTTACCATCATCAACGGAAACCGTCACGCGGTAAGTGCCGCCCTTCTTGTACTGGTAAGTCGCCTTGGACTTGCCTTCAACGACCGTACCGTCGCCGAAATCCCAGGAGTACTTCAGGGAATCGCCATCGGGATCGCTTGACTGAGACGCGTCAAAAGTCAGCGCATCCGACACGCAGGCTTTCTCCACACCGCTCAGTACCGCTGTCGGGCGGCCATTGATGGTCACAGCCGTCATGTCAACCGACTGGGAAACAGGAGTTCCCTTGCCGTCATCGACCACAAGGCTTACCTGGTAATTACCGCTCTTTTCATAATTATGTTCAACCTGTGCTCCGGTTCCGCTGTGTCCATCCCCGAAGTTCCAGTTATACGTCAGGTTTTCACCCGCTTCACCGTAAGACTTGGAGCCATCAAAGGCCACGGACTGACCCTGGCAGGCCTGCTGAGGCTGGCCGGCATCCGCGACAGGAGCTTTGTTCAGGTTCACAACCACGGAATCACTGGCCGTATCACAGCCGGCGCCCGTATTGTCGTTCACGGACAGATGCGCCGTGTAAGTACCGCCGTTTTTGTAAACATGCTCAACGCGCGCGCCTTCCGCGGTTGTGCCGTCACCAAGATCCCAGCGGTAGCTGAGGTTGTTTTTGTCCGCGTCAAATGAACGGGAACCGTCAAAAGTCACGCGGTAATCTTCCTGCGGGCTTTTCAGATTAACCGTCATATCCTTGCCGGCATCGGCAACAGGAGGCGTATTCACGCGGATCGTCTGACGGACAGAGTCCTGAGAACAGGCTGTTCCGGCATTGTCATCCACATAAAGAACGACATCATAAACGCCGCCCTTTTCAAACGCCTTCGTTACGGTCGCTCCTTTAGCCTGCGTGCCGTCGCTGAAAGCCCATGTGTAGGAAAGATTCGCGGGCTGATCATCCGAAGTCGCGCTGGCATCAAAAGTAATTTCGTTGCCGACGCAGCTCATATCCGGACCGCTGAAAGCAGCTTTCGGCGGCGTATTCACATCCACCTGCTGCGAAGTCACGGCAGTGTTACATTCCAGACCGGAATTGTCTGTGACCTTCAGTGTAACGCGGTACGCGCCGCCCTTTTGATAAACGTGGGCAACCGTTGGTTCGGTGCTGGTATTGCCATCGCCGAAATCCCAGGCATAGGTGATCTTGTCATTGTTTTCATCGTAAGACTGAGTCGCGTCAAAAACAAAACGGTTACAGGCGTTCACAGGCGCCTTCACCGGCTCAGGACGTTTTTCTTCTTTCACAACCGGAGCAGCCTTTGGTCTGGGAGCCTGACCCTTCTTGAAATAAATAGGAAGGATATTTCCCTTTTCATCTTTGAATTGAAGACCGGCTTTTCCTTTATCCTGATCCGTCGTCGTAACGCGGTATTCAAGACGGCGGGGTTCACGGGAGCTGATGGGAATTTCTGTTTCAGCCCACTGACCGCTGAGTGAGTCATTAACAGAGTGTATTTTACCAGTTTCAGCATCCGTCAAACGGCTCACGCCGCCGTCAGAATCAAGGTCAAAATTCCGGACGATGATTTTCTCGATTCCTGCCGGAATTTCCGGATAGAAATACATTTTATCGCCCTTGTTAGGAAGAAGAACGAACGTAAATTTTTCAGCAGAGGCTTCCGCTGTGTTCGGAGAGATGCGGACATTGAAAAGGTTGAGATCGTCACCCGATACAGCTTTGGCTGTCAGCGTGAAGCGGTACTTGCTGCCGACTTTCTGGCCCTGTTCCTTTTTATAAGGACCAAATTGAACCGTTTCGCCATCCTTGCTGTCAGAACCAAACGTCATTTTATCGAGAACAGCGGAACCGGAAACGGAAAATTCCATCACGGTGTCAATCGGCTGAGGCCCCTCATCAAGCTTTCCGGCAACTTCCGGATCAAAGACCTTGATCACGACGTCTTCTGTCGTGTCTTCAGAAACATCTACGAAAAGATTAAACTCATCGCTTTCTTTTCCATGAAGAGGGTTGCCCTGCGGTCCAAACAGATAAAAGTACTTCGTCTTTGAATCCTGTCTTGGAACTTCATAGGCGAATGAAACGCCGATGGAAGCGGCCAAAACAAGCATAAAGCTTGCGGCTACTGTTTTGAGGGACTTCGTAAACATGAGGAGTTCCTTATGATTTGTAAACAGCTCCGGAGGAGAGAGAGAGCTGTTTATGCTGTTGTGCTTGAAGTTAAATTCCGAAATGATTTTGACTTTAATAAAGAAGCCATTAAATCTTATCAAAAGGTCGATCAGTATAGAACACGACTTCACGGATTTCAAGCGGGGTTTTCACCTACCCCGGATGACATGCTTTACAACCGCGCAGACGATACCTGAGCACAGTTTATTCATGGTAATATCGCTTCAATATATAAAAATAAAAATACGGACCTGCGATCCGTCAGGCCCCATAATACCCCAATGAAGTTCGAGAGCTTTCTTAAAGTCCCTAAACGATTTCAGACACTCGCCCGCGCGGCCGCCCTATTCACAATCTACGCGCTGATTGTTTCAGAGCCCTTCAGAATAACTTTCAGAGCATCCGAGGCTGGAGCCATTTCCTTCGCGGATGTATTAAGGGAACTTGGCGAACGCGGTAAAGGCATAGGAACAGCTTCCTGGTACAGCAAAACAGACAAAGGGATCCGCAAGCACACAGCAAACGGAGAAATCTTTGACGATCGAGCCAAAACCTGCGCTTCCTGGGATTATCCGTTCGACAGCCTGCTCAGAGTCACGAACCTCAGAAACGGAAAGTCCGTTGTGTGCCGTGTCAATGACCGCGGACCTGCGAAGAGGCTGAATAGAATCGTGGATTTGACGGCTGCCGCCTTCCGAAGAATAGGCGATCCCCGGCGCGGTCTTATTCGTGTAAGCGTTCAGTACGCGGGGAAATCAAAACCGTAGGCTGAGACCTTGTGAAGGCTTCGTCTCTAAGGCCATAACGTTTGTCGGCGGAAAGCCTCAGGAGACTTTAGCGAGCCGTGCGTCGGAACGGATCATGCGAATCCAGCGCTGTCTCTCGGCAACAAAGGACCGGCGGGCTTCTTTCATTTTCTGGACACCTTTGTCCAGAAGATCACGGGAAGGCGCCAGACGATCCGCGAGGAGAGCCTGATATTCACGGGACTGCATTTCCCAGGACTTCAGGATCTGCCCCAAATGTTTGTATTGTTCCTGAAGCCGGATCCCAAGATCTTCGGCTTCAAAAGCGGCTCTGGGATCAGCCATTTTTTCACGGATGCGCAAATTTTCCGCAGCGAGCCGGGCTTCCCAGATACGGAAGCTTGAAACTTTCTTGAGGTTCCGGGTCAGCCCCACAAAGGAAAGCGCCCTGATCAGCCATTTGCTGGGATCCCATTGATACCAGCGGATTCCATTGCGGTAGTCACTCGGAAAACGGTGATGAAAATTATGATAGCCTTCCCCGTTCGTTAAATAGGCCACAAACCAGTGGTCCCGGGCGGTCGCGTGAATGTCATAGGTGGATTTACCAAACGTATGGCAGACCGAGTTAATGCAGAAAGTCGCGTGATGAACAAACGCGACGCGGAAACAGAAAGCCAGCAGGAAAGCTCCGAGAGCGTGCCCTGCCGCGGCGCCGATCAGAACCGGCACAATAATTCCGGAAATAACCGCCCAGAGGTGATAATGACGGTGCTGGTGCTGAACGAGCGGATTTTTGCTAAGGTCCGTCACAACATCGTAGGGAATATGGTGGCGCCAGAAAACCAGCCACCCGACATGGGCGTAGAAAAATCCTTTTTTGATGCTGTAGGGATCGCGGTCTGTATCCACATAACGGTGGTGATCGCGGTGCTGGGCCGACCAGTCAAGCGCGGACTGTTCAAAAGCGGCTGCTCCAAAGAAAAGGAAAAGGAACTGAACTACGGGATGCGCCTGGTAAGTCACATGGGAAAAAAGGCGGTGATAGCCCGCCGTAATGCTGATACCGGTGGCCGCGATGTAGAAAAGAGTCAAAGCCGCTTCAAAGCCGCTGAGCCCGAAAAAGGCAACATAGATCGGTCCGCCGACAAAGCCCAAAAGAGCCGTCGTGATAAAGAAAATAAGATTAACCCAGATAATCGTGGGAGTCGGTGCTTGATAGGACATGGTCATCTCCGAAAAAATTAGGGATAGAACGAAGCGATAAAGCCGGAAAAATCCCGGTGTCAGTACCTGAAAAGTGAGCTTCGATCCTGCAACTGGTTAATGTAGTGTACCCCAAGTATCGTCTGAAAAGGGAAAAAAGACAGTGACTCAAATCACTGTCTTTTTTCCCTCACGATAGAACTTTGAAGCCTAAGCAGCCTTACGGCCGATCACGTAATAAAGAATCATCCCGAGAATCGGCAGGATAAGAATGATTAAAATCCACAAAAGTTTGTTTAAAGTCGCCCGGTTTCCCTTCAAAACCTCAACGATCGCGATCACGTCGAGAATTAAAACGACCAACCCGAGAATTCCTGTCATGAAAAGCCTCCTTGTGGATACGTTGCAGAAAAGAGGGCTGCTCTCTTTAAAGAAAGATTACTTGTCCGCAGCAAGCTCGCGGGTAAATCCTCGAAAAGTGTTGTAGGGAATGTCCACGGCAAGCCGGTTCACCAAGGCTGCCGGAATATTCCCCCCGACATTGCCGTGCTGCTGAAAAAAGACTTCCGTGCCGCCCCCTTCAAGCGGTGTAAACCGCCAGAAACTCTTGAGGTAGGGAATCCGCACCAAACCGTCCTTGCGGGGAATCTCATGCGGAAGCGCCGACAGATGATAGGTCACAACACCCGCCGGATCAACACTCCGCTGGCGCATATAGACCGTATCGCGGTCAGAAACCGGCCAGGGAAGATCAAGGACAAAATAAAGGACTTTGCTGTCAGGGGAATCTTCACGCACCAGCCGTGAAGCTGTGCACTGATGAAACCACAGGGGCATCTTCTGCTCCTTTTCAAAGAAGGCAAGCACCTTCTCGATCGGCGCGTCGGCTTTCATAACAGCCTTGTACTCCAGAATTGGAGACCCTTCCACCTTGCGGGTATGAACCTGAATTCCTCGGTCATTTTTTCTGAGCTGCCATGGATTTTCTGCGAAAGCTGCCGGCAAGACAGAAAGAAAGATCACGGATAAAAACAGGAGTGTCGCTGGCAAGCGGCTTTTATTTACCAAAAACTTCAGATTCATTCCGGACATCTTCGCAGTACCTTTCTCAAATTTGATCCTCATATCATAGTCAGATTTTGAGTCAAAGGCCAGCCTCAAGTAGTTTCAAATCCAATCGCTTTCAATATCTGCCGGAACATCGGCTGTTCAAGAGAAAGAGGCGGTAAATAATCCCCTGCTTTTTCCCGACTCCACCAGCTGCCGTCAGCCGCCTTTTCCTCCGGGGAAGAAAAGCGGTAACGGTAACGCGCCGCCCTTATGTATCGAGGCGGACGCTCCTGAAAGGGATTACCGGCCATCAAACCGAGAACCCCGGGATCGTTAACCAGCAGCTTTGCCGCCAGATTGAGAATCCAGGGGTGATAGCGGAAATCATTCATCGCGGCAAACCACATCTGCCAATCAAGCTTGTAGTGGTACGGCGAGACCAGGCAAGGAGCGCGGCCCGTGCTGCCGGGCTTGCATTTGAATTCATATTCTTTCCAGACCGTATCCGGCCCGGGAATCACGTCTGAGGTTCCCTCGATAATAATTTCGAAACGCTCCCGCGTGATCCCGCCGAAAGCCCCGTAAGTATTCACAAGGTGCAGCGGATCGAAACTGGCATTCATCTTCTGGTTCGGGGATATCAGATTCATAGCGGGGAGAATGCTCTTAAACGCAATCAGCCCCAGCAGCGAAACAAGAACCGCACGGCGCAAAAGACCCGGAGCAGAGGTTTCCGGCACGCGAATCCCGAAAAAAAAGCGGCCAAGCGCGCGATTATCAAAGCACGCGAAGGCCGCGGCAATCGTAATGTAATTCAGCCAGGAAAGGTTTCCGCTCAAAATCAGTGTGAGATGAAAGACAATCGTAATCACACCCGCCAGCGAGCAGAGAACCCCGGGAATAAAGTAGGCAAAAGGAACTAAAAGCTCCGCGAAATGAGTCACGAGGACTTCCCCCTTATGCCATAAGGGAGGAAGCTTGTGCAGAAACCAGCTGAGCGCGTTAGGCAGAGGCTGCGTTTCGTAATGATAGTCCATGCAGGTCAGATCCCGCCAGCAGCCGTCACCGCGCAGCTTGATTAACCCCGCGCCGAACATTAGACGGAACAGCACCCAACGGTAAAGCCATGCCAGAATCAAGGACGGACGGTCTTTTTCGGACCCCAGAAAGATGGCCAGAAAACCGCATTCCAGCAGAAGAGATTCCCAGCCAAAACCGTAAAAGGTCTGGCCCGCGTTCACGATCGAAAGATAAAAACTCCAGAGCAGCGCCCAGACCACGGAAGAAAAGAGAGTTCCCCGTTTTTCAGAAAATCCGCTCAGGGCCAGAACCGAAAGAATCAAGCCGGATCCCGCAATGAAGCGGATAAAAAATTCTGAGGAGTTCCAAAGGAAAAGACTCGGGGCGTTTTGCCAGCTCGCGGCCTTCAGGAAAAACCGAATGGGAAGAAGGCCCTCGGGACCCGAGAGCGCCGGGAACTGATTCCACGCGATTAAAAAAGCAACCGCGTAGAGAAAAGCCAGGCTGCGCTGGATCAGCCGCCGTGAGTACCACATCGGGGGAACCGCGGAAGCCGCGGAGGATTGCGTCATAACCGGATTATAAGCACTCTGAAGACGGGGCTGAAAAGGTTATTTTCTGAAATGGGTACTTTCAAAAATCCTGTTCGCGGAATCCGGAATAAATCCCTGGAACAGCTTTCCATCCGGCATTGGATAGCGCCTGGCAAATTCATAGTAACAGGCAGGGATCACTTCGCGCCTGTCCGCAAACTCCACTTCCACCGGATGCGCGAGCGTTGAAGATTGTTCGAGATACACAGAAGGAGAGCCTTTGACTTCCCCGCCTGCCTGATTCAGGGCAAACCCGAGTCCCTTGATGAAAGTATTAAGTTCCCGAAAGTCAGCAAAGGTCTTCAGCTCATTATAGAAAACAGTGAAGTGATTGACGCGAAAGCCAAACGCCGCCATCCAGGCCGCGTACTCGCTTTCCCTGAGCAGGCCTTGATACTGCGCCCAGGAAATTTTTTTCCATGGCGTTCCCGAAATCAGGAAGTCCTCACCTGAAGGACTTTTCACCTGGGCAAGAAGATCACGGATCACAGATTGCAGCTCTTCGGAAAACTCATGCGTCTTGAGCGCGCTTATAAAGACCTTGGGCAGAAGCGGATCCGGAGGAGTGTAATAACGCGCGGCGAGTTTCTTCTCTTCGAACGTGTAGTCTTCCGCCGGCCGGTAACCGTGCTTCACAAAAGGCGCGGCAATCGCATCAATACCGATGAGCGGAGTCTGGAAAGTACGGAAAGCGATATGATCATTCACTATCTTTTCACCCCGGGCTTCGAGAGCGCGGTGAATCACCTCTGCCTGGGTATTCATTGCCGCGTAATCTCCCCAGAGTTTTTCAAACAAGGCATCAAGAGCCGTCATACCCGCCTCCCGCCCTTAACAGGGCCTTCTATATAAAGGATACATGATAAAAATCATGCGGGAAGCCGCCTCTCAAGATTTAAATACAAGTCGGCCAGCCAGCCTGATTGGCGCTTTAATTCCTGAAAAGGCAGAATACCTTTCTTGTACGTCACGAGGAGGCGCACAAGCTCCTTACGTTTTTTTGACGGCGGGTGAACCCGATACAAAGGGCTTGAGCTGAGAAGCGCAACCGCCGCGCTTTCAGGAATCGCGCCAACGCTCAAAGGAATTTGAACCGACTGCGGACGGCCAAAGCCGGAAGTGGAAACCACATCAAAAAAATCACAGAGACCGTACGCGTTATATCCCGCTTCATCCGCGAGAATCGAGCCAATGGAGTCCGCCTCATTTTCCTGCAGCCGGCTGTAGGAAATATCACGGATTCTGGCTCCCTGCCGAAGAGCCGTACCTGAGAGACTGCCGTAGATGCCTCCATAAGGAAGCGCGCTGAGCGCGGGGGTCAGATAGGAAAGGTAAACCAGAGCAGAACTGCGCGATTTTTCTTCCGGGAGATGGTGCCCCAGGATGTGGCCCAGCTCATGGGCCAGAACAGCCGCCACAAGATCTTCGTTGTACTGGAAAGCATTCAGCAGTCCCGTATTAACGAAAATTGTGAGGCCGTCGGTGAACGCGTTAATCTTGGGATCCTGGATAATGCCGGCGCGAACGGGGTATCCGCGAAGCGGCGAGACATAAACAATCCGGTCAAGAATCTGCTGCACCCTCGGACCGTCCATCGGCTGGAGCGGCGCGAAAACCGGCTTCGGCACCGGCGCGGGGTCCGGATTAACCCGGTTTTTAAAACGCCATTCGTTTTGAGCGTGGGTCAGGCGTTTCGGAAAAGATTTTGAAAAGCCACCCTGCGATGCGCACCCGGGTAAAAACAGCAAAAACAGGAGCGCTGCGCTCATCTTTTGAAAGGAAACGGCACTCTTTTTTTTCACGCTTACTCTATCGTCCGCAAACTTCCGAAAGTTGAAGCGGGGCCGCGGCCTGTTCTGGCGGGCTGTAAAATTGACAAAAACCGGCCATTTTCAGATTTTGAGGGTTGACAAAAAATACAGAACATTTATGATTCCTCCCATGTCACGCAGCCTGAACATCTCTTCAAAACTTTTCGCTCTTCTTATCATCGCGGCCTTTTCACTGACCGGTTGCGCCAAGCTTCCTTATAAAAACTCCACGGGCAAGCCCGTGACCGCGAACCCGGCTCCTGCGGGTTATAATCACGTGCAGCACATCAAGGAAGACAATTACGAATTCTTTCTTTTCTGGGGGCTGGTTCCCTTTAAAGTTGAAGGCCAGGACGGTGCCTTCCGCAACTATATCCATGCCGGCGACGCGATTGTGAATGTCAGAACAGAGCAGCAGTGGGATATCATTTCCTGGCTTGCCAGCGGCTTTACTTACGGTATTGTCCACTTAGTCCACGCGGAGTATCAAGGTGACCTTGTTAAAAAATCTTAAACTCACCGCACTTTTGGTCGTTCTGGCTTACTCTGTTTCTGGATGCATGGTCATCCGTAACGAGGTCAAGCCGCCTGCGGATGCGCCGATTTCTTTCGGCCCTTCGATTGACGGACAAAAGGAAGTCGTCCGGCGGTTCGAAAGCTCCGGCCGCGCCACTTACTGGTTTCTTTACCTGATCCCCAAGAACCACTTGAACGGATATGACCTGGCGCTGCGTGAAATAGCTGCGGGTGAAGCCATCCAGAATCTCTCCATCACAACCCAGCACGATTTTGTTGACTGGCTTTGCGGGTTCATTTCAATCGTTTTTGGAACTTACCGCATTGATGTTGAAGGCGAAGTGGTTAAGGCCTAGTTTCTTCTGCACACGCTTTCCCCTCTACTTTCTCGAAACCATTCTTTTGCTGTTTGATGTAAAGCTGCCGTTCAACGGCTTATGAGCCGCCGGGTTTTAAAGGAGATTTGACTGATGAACTTTGATGGTTTTGTTCAGAATATTGCCGATACCATGTCTCTGGAAATGTTCTGCGTTGTCGGCGGCTTCCTTGAGGAAATCATCGCGCCGATTCCGTCACCGCTGGTCATGATGACCGCCGGCACGCTGGCGGAATATCAGAAATTCGGCGTCAATTATCTTTTCTGGCTTGCGTTTTTAGGTTCCCTGGGAAAAACAGCGGGTTCCTGGATTATTTACGCGGTCACGATCAAAGCCGAAGAATTCGTTCTCAGCCGTTTCGGCGGCTTCCTGGGTGTTGACCGGGATCAGATCGACGAGCTCAGCGCGAAACTGAACAAGGGCTGGAAGGATTATGTGATCCTGACCGTTCTTCGGGCGCTGCCCTTCATGCCGAGTTCCGTGCTGTCGGTTGTCTGCGGACTGGTCAAAATAAAATCAAAGATTTTCCTGATCACCACCTTCCTGGGAAATCTCCTTAGAAACCTTATTTTTCTCTACATCGGCTTTGAAGGTAAAGCCGCTTATGAATCCCTGATCAACGGCCTCGACAGCGCGGAGTCTATCGCCAAGGTTGTGATCCTGGTGCTGCTTGCGGGCGGTATCGGCTGGGTTTATCTGAACCGAGGCAAGAAAAAGAAGTCCGCCTAGACCTTTCTCTTGCGCCTCCCGACGCGCATTGAGCTTCTCACCCGCTTATGATAAGATGCGCCTCATGTCCCAGCAGACCGTGATCGATCCAGCCATTATTGACGAACTCCAGAAAGCCACAGCCCAGCAGCTTCATCTCTTAAAAGAACCGGAAGAAACCTGGCAGCCCTCGGAACTCCTTCCTGACTTGAAAGAAGACGGATGGCAGGACGCGATTCTGGATGTCCAGAAAGACGCGGCCGATGTCCCTGAGGAAGCTTTAGCCTGTCTCATCGGCAACATGATCACGGAAGAGGCTCTTCCTTCTTACCAGACCTGGCTCAACCGCCACATGGAATTCCGTGATGAGAGCGGGACGGACAGCTCTCCCTGGGCAAAATGGACCCGTGCCTGGTCGGCAGAGGAAAACCGCCACGGCGATATTTTAAACCGCTATCTTTACCTCACTGGACGCGTCAACATGCACGCGGTTGAACTCACGATTCATCACCTGATCCGTAACGGCTTCAACCTCGGTTCCGGAAACCATGTTTATAAATCTATCGTCTACGCTTCTTTTCAGGAACGGGCCACCCGCGTCTCTCACCGCAACATGGGCCTTCTGGCGCACAAGCACGGCGACAAAAGACTGGGGAAAATGTGCGCTTTGATCGCCGGAGATGAAGCCCGCCATGAGCAGGCTTACCAGAATCTTTTCAAGGTGTGTCTTAAACTGGACCCCAACGGGGCATTTGTCGCCATGGCCGACATGCTTCTTTCCAAGATTGTCATGCCGGCCCGGCTGATGGCGGACGGAACGGGGCGGGATTTGTTTTCGGACTATTCCATCGTCGCGCAAAGAATGGAAATTTACACAACCCGGGACTACGCAGAACTTCTTCTGTTCCTCGCGGAGACCTGGGAAATCAACAAGTTCAAGAACCTTTCGCCGGAAGCAGCCGCCGCTCAGGAAAAGATTTTCAAAACAGCGGAAAAATATCTTCGTAAATCCGAAAGCCTCGCGGAAGCCGTTCGAGCCGCTGAAATCAAACCTTTTTCCTGGGTGCTTCAGACGGCCCGTTAGCCGCAAAAAAATCTTCACAGTTAAAGACGAAGTCATTCAAGGCAGAACCAATCATGACTCATGAGCCTTTCGGCGACGAACAACTCCAGTTCCCTCTTGATTGCCAGTACCGCGTGATCGCGGAAAACATCCCGAACATCCATTTTGTCATTGAAACCGTGCTGATGGAGCATGGGGTTAAAGCACCGCTGACACCCCAGAACCAATCCCAGGGCGGCAAGTATCAGTCTTTTCTGGTGATCGTTCGAGTGGAGTCCCGGGAAGAAATGAACAGGATTGATTCCGCCCTGAGGAATATCGTGGGCGTGAAAATGGTGCTCTGAAGTCTAGGCAGCTCTTTCAATCACAAGACTTGCCTGAAAACGCTGAAGCTCTTCCCTCAAGAAATTTTCCGTCACTGAGTAAAACCCTTCCCTGCCCTTGGATACACCCGGAAGATCTCCTCCGGAGCGGGCCAGCAGAAGCGCGGCGTAAAGATCCTGCTCTGATGACGCGAGAAAAGAAAGTAAATCGCCCGGCTGATTTTTCAGCCTTTGGGCGTCCATCGACCAGTGCACGGAATGTGCCCCGCTTTCTTTCGTTTGAAGCGGATGCTCGCGTCCGTAAAGCTGGTAAGCATCCTCAAGGCTGCCCTGCATCATCAAAACTCCCGCGGTATCGCGCAGCTGTTTGATTCGCTCTTCCATCATATCTTCCGCATCGACACCATAGATGACCACACGGGTATTTTTGTCACTTCGCGCTAGATAGGCTAGAGCAAACAAGTCATCATAAACAGGACTTTGAGCGGCACGGATATCCTCATAAGAAATGAAGAGATTCGCAGAAGAAGCCGCGGTGTTTTCCAACGCGGTGCGGATATTTTCAGGACGGAGACGCAATTCAGACCTGGCGATCCTCTCACTCGAGGCTTCCGGCAGAACCGGCACAAGATCATACACAGATTCTTTCCCGTATTTCCATTTCCCGTCCAGCCAGTAACCCGCTGCAAACAGGCGGACAAGGCTTTGAGTTTCAGAAGACGCGAAAATCTGCAGCGCCTCGATTTCAGAACGGACATTCGGCCCCGCATTTTCAAAATAGCCAGCCTCGCGCGCATTTACAAAAGCGGTCCATCGGGAAGCACCGTCCGTAGACTTACTCCTGTCTTCATCATGCATCATAGAGAGAGCGAAAACCGCCCCAAGACGGGCATCTCGAATACCGGCATCCACGCGGTAGCCAATCATCCCGGCTGTATACCGTGCATCGATTGCGGGAAGTTCAAAGAAGTCAACCAGCCTCTCGATGGGGAAATTGCCGATGCGCACAATCGCCCGGGCTGTTGAGTTTCGCACACCCGTATCAGGATCCGCGAGAAAACTTAAAAGAAGCGAAGCCTGTTTTTCTTTTGCGGCTTCGGATGTTTCATCCAGTAAAACCTGGCGTCGTGTCGTCAGCGACCGCAGGTCCCCAAGCGCTTCCTTCTTAAGATCCGGATCTTCCTGAAGCGACAGATCCAGCAGAATGTCCTGCAGTTCTGTGCTCCCATCTAAGCCCCTCAATTCGGAGCGGACTTGACTGGAACTTAAATTCTGGCTGGCAAGGCTCTCCGCGACGACAACACCAGGAGGGCTTCGTTTTTCTTCCTCAATCCTTCCGGCCAGGCGGTCCAGAAGGTTGTTTAATTCCGGCACTCCGAGCGCGTAAACAAAAGGGAAAAAATAATGGTCATGAAACCAGCCGTAATTGTCGCGGCGCTGCTCTTCAGAAGATTTAAAATTATAACGAGCGGCCTCGAGCATAAAAACGTCCAGAAAGCTCATCGGTTTTTTTTCTCCGAGAGCATAATCCTTGTTGCGGACAAGCGAAAGTTTCAAAGCTTCATATTTGGCATCAAAGTTCTCAAGCCAGTTCCGGGCCTCCAGACCCGCATCGGAAGAAAGAAGAGACTTAACTTCTCTGATATAGGCCCGCTCTTCTTCAGAATCGGTCTGGGGATGCGACTCAAAAACTGCTGTACCCCTTTCAACAAAAAGAATCAAAAGGCTCATTCTTTTGTTGCTCAGCGCCAGGGTTTCATTAAATTTCTGACCTTCGGTCATCGCAGGCGTTCCATATTGATCAAGGGATTCCCAGGGACGGTTCAAATGGTTCAAAAGCATTTCGGGGTTCAGCCTCACCCCTGGGTTCCAATTGTTCAGCTCCACAACGCGCCGGCGATTTACAAAATCCGGGTCCAGTAAGACATACATCAGCCAATCTCCCAGAGCCTCTGCCGAAACACCCTTTTTGATCGAGCTGGTCTCCAGCAGGTTTCTTTTCTGGTCAGACGTGCTTTTGTTCCAAAGAGCGATCCTTTCTTGAGCTGTCCGCAGTTCAGAGCGGCCGGCTGATGCGCTGGACTCGTCCCCCGCGGTTTTCTCTCTCAGCGTTTCCACCGAGGCTTTGACTTTCTGAAAAAGCTCCTCGGTCCCCGCATCTTCCCTGCCGGCCCAATATAAGCGCCCCGTATCCCGCGAAGCAAAGCCTGCGGGCAAATCAGGAGACAATGAGGCAAGCTTGATTTGTCCGTATTTCGGGTCTGGGAACGGGTATTCGGCCACAATCATGTCATTGCCTTTATGGACCTCATTTTCCATCGTCGAACCGTGGACGTTACCCGTCAGCTCATCACCAAAGTAATAACCATAAGAGGTTTCAATGACAGGACGGTCTGATTTCGCAGCCGCCGTTTCGACATAATGAATAAGGGCCTTGGCTTTGTTAGCGTCCGCCGAAAAAATATCAATCGAGGACTCCCCTCCGACGGAAATACTGAGATGATTTACAAAATCAGCGCTCAGCCTCTCCTCAAGCAATTCCTTCAAACGATCCATAATTGCGGGCCGAATTTCAGAAGGCAGTTTGGTAATTGTTATCGATGTCGCCTCTTCCTCCGTTACTCGGCTTCCGCGAAGCTGAATGTAAGGGCCGCTCACTCTCATGGCTTTGCTGCCAAGATCATCGAAGTGAACACGGCTTGGCTCATAAGCTTCAGAGGTATCCGCCCAGGGAAGCTCGTAAATGAGACCGGAATTTTTCGACGCGTCTTTGATGTACGCGGCACGGAGCTTCTCGATTCCCGCGGCATCAAGACCAAACTTCTTTTTTCCAAACTCCACGAGTACATCATGAATGGATTTTTCCAGAACTGGCCGGGCAATCACAAGGCCAGCTTCATAATCGGGATGCGCCACGGCGTTGCCCGCCTCATCAAAGGTCACAAACACAGTGCCGGAAGCCGAGTAAACGGAAAAGGCAAAGCCGGCAAGCAGGTTTATTTTGCCTTCCGCGGCAAGATAAGCTTTCAGCGGATCAATAATCTGATCACTGACATCTTTCATCGGGTTGCCGGAGTTAATCACAAGCCTCACTTTTTCTTCCAGCATCCAGGCCAGCAGTTTGATCATACCTTCAGTTGCCGGCTTCCTCCGGGCTGCGAGTGTTTTCTGCATATCGAACATAAAAAAACCGCGTTCGCGAATGGCCTCCCAGTTCCCGGAAATCTGCCGGACAAGTTCCTCCTGGCTCCTGACCGTCCTTTCCTGCCGCTCGTCAGGGAGATCCTGGCTTCGCATCTCAGAACGTGCTTCTATGACGCCATCGGTTTTTAAAACGCTTTCAATGTCCGCGGCCTTCAGATAGGCTTCAAGCGTAAATTCAGCGCGGACACGATCGAGAAAATGGCGGGCCAGAGCGTCCGCGTCATCGGGGTAATCCGGCAGAAGACTGTAAACGCGTACCAGAATATTGCGGAATGGATATTCCGGTTTCTCCCCGGCCATCTCAGACAAGACCTTCTGCAGCGCTTTGCCTTCGCCCAGTCCCGCATCCATGCGCTCAACACTTCTTCTGACACTTCCAAAAAATCGCCTCACACGGTCTGGATCGCTGGTAAAGGCCCCATGATCATGAAAATCGACATCGGTCAGATCAAAAGCACCCGGCTTTTCCGGTCCGGCAATAAGATAGTTTTCGAGTATGTTAATGCCCAGATCCGCGTCCAGGTGCGCGTCTTTCCAAAAGGACTTGAGATAGTCGAGCGACACATCAATCGCGGAGCGGGCTTTACTAAGCTCACCTGCCTGAACCGCTGAAAAAATTCTCTGACTGACAAACCAGTTCTGAGGCACGTAATCCTGAACCACCCAAAGACGGTGCGGCATGAGCGCGGCGCGAAGAAGCGGAGAGACCCCGGTCAAGCGAAGAGATTTTCTGTTTCTCAGCACACGGGTACGGATATGTTCCGGAAGCCCCGGGTGCTCCGTACGGTAGAGGGCCATCGTTTCATAGCCTTTGCCATGATTGCGCTTCACATCATGGTCTGTCCATCCAAGCAGGGTTTTAACCGCACCGCGAAACCAGAACTTCCAGATTTCATCGCTGTACATCGCGAACGGCGGAACCGGGTCAAAGAACTTGATCACTGTTTTATCCTGCGGCGAGAGCAGTAAGTAAGCAGTACTTGAGGTCAGAAAATCCGGGAACTTTACCCGGATGAGCCGCTGAAAAACGTCTTCGTCAGATGGCTGACCCGCGAGAAGGCTCTGTTTGCGGGCTTCCTCTCCGGTTCTTAATTCCGAACGGGCCGTCACAAGGTTCACCCGGTGACGGCCTTGAAGCACAAGGCGGGTATCCGCGCTCATACGCTCATACATTTTGCGCGAAGGATACAGCTGGATCGCGCTGGGAATCCATTTGCGTATCGCGCCTTTGAGTAAAAGCGCGGTCACGGCCCGCTGCATGAGAGCCTGGCCCTGGTACGCCGCAAAGATATCACTGCGCGATACGAAGTAACTTCTCTCCTTGCTTTCGCCTTTTTCAAACGGGCCTTCCATTCCATCCAGAAAAGTCTCCGCATCCTGAAGGGTCACAAACCCCATCGCCGCAGGCTTCGCGGGGTCATCCGTCAAAATGACAATGTGCGGATTCACCCTTCCTGTGCGCTCATTGGATTGATAGGCATTGAGCAGAACCACCCTGAAAGCACCCGCCTCCGAGGCGGCTGTTTTTCCCGCCGCAAGACGAAGCGTTTCCTGATCAATCTCTTTGATATCGGCGTAACGGTAATCCTCCAGAATTTCATAGCTGCCGTAGCGGCGCAGAAAAACATCGTCGTGAAGAAACCGGATCAAATCCTCCTGACCGGCGCCGGTAAGGGCAGTGTCCGCGCGCAGTTCCGAGCGTTTCTGAAGCACATCGCCGAGAGCTTTCCAAAGTGCGCCGAATTCGGGATCGCTCTGATCAATTAGAAGACTTTCAAACGGAGGATATTCCTCACGCATCTTGATCACACGCCCGTCCTCCAATTCAAGATCAGCCGGAAGAGAGTCGTCAAGCCGCAGCATTTTAAGCAGAAAACGAAGGTCCTGCGCAGCGGCAGCCATCTGCTGAAACACATCGCTTTGTTCCTGCATCCCGATGAAATATGCCTTCAGGAAAGGTACCGCGAGTTTCTCTTTGCCAAGGTTCAGAAGCCGCGTAATCACGTCCGCGAGATCAATAAAGCGGTAGGCCTGTTCTTCCTCCGCCGTCATTTCCGGCGTGCGTAAAACAGTCGTGTTCAAATCTCTGAAAATAATATCCAGCCATCCCCGCGTGAGTTTCATCCCCAGATTTCCGGGATGCGGAAAACCATGATAATTGCCTTCATCATGATAACCGCGAAGTGCCCGGCCAAGAGCCCTGTAAAACACCCGCTCATCATCCTCATCCATCTGAGGACTCTCGAGTTCCTGAACTGGCGCCGCATAGAATTGTGACTCAGCTCCTGAAACGCCGCGCACGGCCAACAGGCGGACATCATCCCCCTCAAAACCGGCAATGACAAATCCTGTACTTTCGCCGAGAAAAGTCAGCCCCTCAAATATTCCCCAGGCCACGGGATAATCTGTTTTGTAACGCTCCGTGCGGAGACCTTTGACCATGACCGCGTATTCATTCGCCGCGCCGCTGGCCCGCAGGCCTCCACGAGGAGAACGGATATCCGTAACGGCACTCAGCACACCCTGCTTGTCCGGAAAGACCCTTTTGTTCACACTGCCGTGGCCGGAATAAACCATATCCCCCTGCTCATCCTTTTCAGGTTTAAGCCCTTTAATTCGCAGCTGATCTATCACAGCCGCCTTTTCCCCGAGCAGAATTTCGACCGGTGTTTCGAGACTCAGATAGACGCTTCGACCTTCCTCGGTAAAATCCCCATCCTCCGCCTTAAAGTAGATCTTCCCTCCGCTTTCCCGGGCCATTCGGCGAACCTCTTCCCGGCTGCCTGCCAGTAGAGCTTTGAGCGTTTTGAGATCCCTTCTTGAAATCTTTCGGGAAAAAGCTTCGTCTTTTTCTGAAAAGACAACTCCCGGCGCACCGTCCCAGGGGGTCCCCTTTACGAGCTTTTCTTCCTCAAGACGCTGAAGGAATTCATGCTCGCGCCGGATCGTGATACGCAGGACCTGTCCGTAGATTTTTTCAAGACGGCTGCGGATCACCCGGATTTCCTCATAGTGCCGGGCTGTGAACTGTTTTGACTGGGCGGATTTGATTGCGCCAGCCCCGGTTCGGGTGGCGGCATTACGCCTGAAAATGAGCGGTTTAAGATCTTCGGCCACTTTGGCGTAATCATTCAAAGACCGGCTTGTGACATCGTCCAGAACTTTAAGCGTGGCCCAAAGATCATCCGTCACTTCGGTCAGCATGAAATAGGTTACTGATTTGGGCGACATCGTCAGGCTCGCGGCAAGATTATTGAGACCATGGATCAAACTGTCTCTGAAATTAAAAATCCTGTATTCGGAGAGGCTCTCATCAAAAAGTTCTCCGCCCGCGGGACTTAAAAGCGGGACGGGCTCAGCCTCTGAAGACTTGGACTTTTCAAGCGCGTCTATCAGGATCTTCAGCTCAGACCCGGCTTCCACAATCTCGGAAATACGGACTTCATCCTCTCCGGTTTCTTCGCGCTCCATAAACATCTGCTCTTCCTGCGCCGGGGTAAAGGGGTAAACAAACATCTCGCCGACTTCCGAGGGACCATGGCTTACAAAACCGGCTTTCAGCAGAACCCTCGATGCCTCGGCAAAGCCAATCTGGTGATGCCTGGCAAAATAGGGCAGCCCGACAACCTTACGTTCCCGGGCCAGACGATAGGCATGAATCTGCGCGGAAGAAAGATCCTCATCCTCACCGGCTGCATCCCTTAGCTCCGACCTTGAATCCGCGAGTAAGGTATGAATTTCAGACAGCGTTTCCCTCGCATCGTCAAAAAACAAGTCCTCGGGAAGATCCCTTCGGATCGCTTCAACCGTGCGCCGCGCGGACGGATAATCCTGATCCTTAACACTCATCAAAACAAAATCGAGCCGTTCGTAAATCTGTCTTAAAAGAGCGCCATAGTTTTTCTGGACGACCCATTCTGGACGGAGTGTGTTTCCATCCAGCTGATTGCCCAGACGGGAAAGAAGCTTGCCGAGGTTTTCTTTTATTTCATCATCAATCGTCCGAAGTTCAGACCGGCGAGAAGGCTGGGCCACTAGGTCCTGAGTTTTTTTCTGAGCGAGAATTAAATCCACTTCCGCGCTCAAACGTCCGCGCTCAGCCGCGGGCAGTTGTTTAACCGCGCTCTCAGCACTGCGAAGAAGTTCAACAAACACTTCTTCGTGAGAATTGTCCAGGACCGTAAACTCATAGGCTCGAGGGGCGACCGCGGCTTTACTGACAACACCGGGAATCGCCAGACGGTTGAACCCTCCCGCCATCAATTCACGGTAATACTCCGCATGTTTTCCGCTGGCGGATGTGATTTTGGGGGAAAGAATGTAATACGAGTCGTCTCTCCGCTTCAGAATTTCGCGGATTCCGGGAAGATGAAAACCGCCGTACACCAGCACCGATTTATGTGAAGCCTGCTGTGACAAGGCTTTCTCGATAAAGGCGTCACGGGCGAGCGCTGTTTCATAAAACCGGAAGGCTGGTTTGAGGTTTTCTTCCCAGTCTTTTGAAAGGACGAGAGTGCGGCCGGTTTTCCGGGCGATAAACCGGGCCAGCGTCCGGGTCTCACACTCCTGGAACACGCCATGAACAGCGGAGTACTCCGCAGCGGAAACGGACAATTTATTAAGACGCTGCAGAAGCTGAACGCCGCGCAGCGTGTGAAACAGCCTTAAGTCATCTTCTTTCGCAAGGTAATCCGCTGCCAGAGCTGACTCGAGGCGTTCCTGCTCAGCGAAAACATCCTTGGCGTCAACTCTTTCGAGCAGACTGTTTTCCTGATCGCTTCGGGAATCCTTCAAAATCAAATCCAGCAGAGGAAACGCGTCTTTTTGAGGCTTAGCCCTGAGCGCGCGCGTTCTGCGCAGATAATCAAGAAAATTGATTTCGCCAGCCTCATACCGGGCTTTCAGCTTCATCCAGGTCTTCAGGGAATTTCCAAAGACTTCATCGGACAGCCTGCGAAGCTCCGAGGCAAGCGTTTCAAGGTCACGTGCGTTTTCAGCCTGAACGCGCAGAACATTCTGGTAAGCCTCCACGTTATCAAAATGAAGACGAATGCTGTCAGCTCCGATCAGTTCAAAATTCTGATCCCGGTTGATGTGCGCGTACTCCGCGCCACCCAGGAGCAGCTTATCCATGAAGTAGTAAGACACTTTTTCCCGGATGTCGGGATCCTGTATCCCGCCAAAATAAGTATCGCTTGGAACCGGCCCCTCATAACCTTCTTCAAAGACCTTATCCACCCCTTCGTTCTGAACAAGGTGATGAATAAGCGCGGCAATATTTTCCTGTGCCTCAAGTGAATCATGCGCGTCTTGAATGAAGTAAACCGTCCGGCCGGAATCTCCCGGAACAAACTCCTCCACGCGTCCCAGGTGCTTCGGGACATCCATTTTGAGAGAAAGAGACACAGGCTCCTGGACAGGAGATGCAACGGCCGGCGGCGCCAGAGGCACAAGAGAGGCGCAGACAAAAAGCGCGAGGCTTCGCAGCAGAAAAGAAGGACAACGAGAAATGGTTTTTGAGGTTTCGGGCATCAGGTTCTCAGCTCCATAAAGGTGGCTAAAGGATGCCCGTCCCGTAAGGATTCTGCAAAAAGACCGAAATTAAAGTTAAAAAATGATCGTTTGTGTAACTCTTTGATGTTCGCGCGGCAGGCTAACTTTCCGGCTCTGCTGAAAAATCGAAATCTTCGTCTCCGGTAAATAAAACGAGGATATGAATCGGCTTGCAGCAGACCTCGCAGTCGTAAACAAAATCCTGCTTCCGGCCGGCAGAAGGTTCCAACCTGAGTGAAAGACTCTCACCGCAGTACGGACAGGAAAACTCATGATCAACGGAACTCATGTCTCCTCCTCGAGAGGGTTCAGAAAGGTCTTCTTTTTCGATGCGGTTTCCCGGAAAGCTTAGCCGCCGTCTCTTTTTTCTTTTCGCCGGCGATTTTACCCTCTGCCGGAGCGCGAAGGAAATCAAGGAACATCGCGGGCGACGGAGACTGAAACACCTGCGGCTCTCCTGACACAGGATGCGGAAATTCAAGACCTCCGGCATGCAAAAGGAGCCGTTCAGAGCGGACCACCCGCTTCATGCCCGGCTGCCAGCCTTCACGGATGTAGCGTTCAAAAATTTTTGTATCGATATAAACCTTGTCGCCAAGAACGGGATGCCCGATAAAAGAAAGGTGCGCTCGAATCTGATGTTTGCGTCCGGTTTCAGGCATCACTTTCAAGAGCGACGCGGCTGGACCGCTCTCCATCACTTCGTAACGGGTCAAAGCACTCTCGCCCTCAGGATCGGGTTTGCGCATGTGAAGAGAACCCCTGTGAACCGTACCTAATGCGATATCGATCACTCCCCTGTTTTTAACGGGCTTGCCGGCAACAACAGCCTGATACTCTTTTTTGACACGGCGCTTCTCAAAAAGGATCCCCAGTTTGCCTGCCATTTCAGAGGATTTCGCGACAAGAACAAGCCCGCTCGTTTCAGAATCCAGGCGGTTCACAATGCGAAACCCTTCCGCCAGTTCCGGACGGTCTTTCCTGAGAAGGCTCAGCAGGTTTTTCTCCGTAAACCGCCCCACGGGATGCACCGGAAGCGGAGCGGGTTTGTTCACGACAAGAAATCCCTCATCTTCAAAAAGAATCTGATAGCCCGTTTCAACGTAAAGATCGTCCTCAGAGCGCATCACAAACCCGTGCTTTCATTTTTGAGCGCGTATATTTGACCGGCCAGAAAGCGGCTGACGCCAAAGGCTGTCAACTGGTTGCCTTTCGTGGAAAAATGCGTATCCGATGAAAGATACAGCTCAGCGCCGGGAACGGCTTCACTGATAAAAAGCTCAAGAACATTGTAAAACGGAATCTCATTGTGGCGCAGAAACTGAACCATCCTTTTCTGCGGAAGATGCCGGTCATAAGCCGTTCGGTCCAAATCAGGATAGGTATGAAAAAGCTCCTCCCAGAGCGCGTCATCCACCTGAACGGCCGCGGGAAGAATGATCACGGCAAAAGGAATTCCGTGTTCACGCGAGATATCGCGCATACGCAGCAGATTCGACTGAGCCTGCTTCCAGGGAGGCGCATCATAAAAGGAAGGCTGGAAAATCGGGAGTTTGTTTTTTTCCGAAACAAGAAGATTCCCTCGGGACAAAACATGCGCATTGCTGCTCATGCGGCTTTCTTTTTTCAGCTCTTGATTGTTGCTCCAGATTTTGAAACGGGATTTAAGAAAACACCAAAGATACGAATCCCGCTCCAGACTGAACCATGCAAGCCTTCGAGTGGGCAGCCAAAGCAGTGTTCCAAATCTCATTTCAATCCGGAAAGCATCGTTGTCAAAGGACAAATCATTTCCGACGTAGACGCCCGCGGCGGCCATATCAGGGGAGAACCGGACACCAACGCTCCTGAGCATGGCTTCATACTCCCGGAGTCCCGTGCCGGAAATTCCCAGATTTAATATTTCAAACCGGGATGACTGCTGACTTTCATTGAGCAGTCTTTCGGCAAGCGACCAATAATTTTGTTTAATGCCGCCAGTCCAGCTGAAAGAGTCGCCCAAAGCCGCGATGCGGAAAACACCCGGCATTTTGGCTTCCGGGAACTCTTCGTCATTGAAGCCCAGACTGTTGGACTGCAGGGAACCAGGCTTCACACGCAAACCCAGAACCGGGTCATTCACGTGGTCGCTCGGAAAGACCGGCTCTATAAAACGCATCAGGATCTCAAGGACGAGAACGACTGCCGCCGCCATTACGGTAAAAAAAAGAATGGCTTTGTTTCGTCTGCTCACAACACCTCCCTTTTCGACAGCTGTTTGACCCGTACAGGTTCAATCCTTCAGGGTTTTCATATCCATCACAAAGCGGTATCGGACATCCGCCTTGATCGTCCGCTCATAGGCTTCATTCACTTTTTGAACCGGAATCATTTCAATTTCAGGGGTGATATTTTTTTCTGCGCAGTAATCCAGCATCTCCTGCGTTTCCTTGATGCCGCCAATCAGCGAAGCTGCGAGTTTGCGGCGCTTCATGATCAGAGAGAACGCTTTCACCTCCGACGGCTTGTCGGGGACGCCCACCAGGGTCATCGTACCGTCGCGGCGCAGGAGATTGAGATAAACGTTCAAATCATGCGGCGCTGAAACCGCGTCGAGAATAAAATCAAATGTGTTCTCCAGCGGTTCAAAAACCCCGGGGTCTTTGGTCACAACAAAATCCGAAGCTCCGAAAGACCGGGCATCCGCTTCTTTCGCTCTCGAAGTGCTGAACACCGTCACCTTCGCCCCCATCGCTGCGGCAAACTTAACGGCCATATGCCCCAACCCGCCCATCCCAACAACTCCCACCTTTTGTCCGGGTCCCACTTTAAAATGACGAAGCGGTGAATAAGTCGTGATCCCGGCGCACAGTAAGGGGGCAACCTTCTCGAGAGGAAGTTTCGGCGAAACCTTCAAAACATAATTTTCATCCACAACGATCTGCGAAGAATATCCCCCGTACGTCGGTGTCTTTTGATCCTGTTCCGTGCTGTTATAGGTAAACGAAATATGTCCGTCACAATACTGTTCCAGCCCCTCCCTGCAGCTCGCGCACTTGCGGCACGAATCGACAAAGCAGCCCACACCAACGGCGTCGCCCGCCTTGAAGCGCGTCACACCGGAACCTGTGCGGATTACGCGGCCCGCGATTTCATGGCCTGGGACCATCGGGAACGTGGAACTGTCCCACTCATTGCGTGCCTGGTGAATATCGGAATGGCAGATTCCCGCGTAAAGAATTTCGATCAAAACATCTTTATCGCCGGGTTCGCGTCTTTCAAAAGTAAAAGGTTCCAAAGGCGCGGTCGAACTTTTCGCGGCATACCCGGGTGTTTTCAGCATGAGATTTTCCCTATCGTTAGCAGAAGTTACTTCTCAACAAGTTGTTTACCCAACTCAGGGTTTTCAAGCAGATTTCCATAATGAAAAACCGTGCAGCCCCTCGCGTCCGAGGCCTCGCACAAGGTCCAGTGCTGAGCGAACAATTCCGGCTGCCCCAGCATTTTATACGCGCCGATTCCAATATTAACTTTATCAAGGCTTTCGGCCCGGGCGCGGGCTCCCATCATATTTTCTTCAAGATCCAGCGGATCCAGCGGGTAACTCATCATGGTGACATAATCCGCATAACCTTTTTCAATCCACAAAGCCCAGTCCTGAAAAGCTTCGTGGTAGGCTCTCGAGTAAGGCGCGCACCCTGTCGTGGAAAAAACAATCCCGGGCTGAAGCTCTTTTGCTTTTTTCGAAAGCATTTCAACCAGCTCTGTCACTTGTCCGCGCCGCCAATCCTTCCATCCCGGAGAGGACTCGTTGACTTCCTGAATTCCGCTGAAGGTCTTGAAGCGTTCGAGATTCTCCTCCGTGTACCCGTAAAAAGGTTGGCTGTCTGGATAGCGGATATAGTCAGCCTGAATCCCGTCGAGCTCCGGATACGCGCGGATCACTTCCTCGACGAGGCCCAAAAGATAATCCCGCACGCGTGAGTCTGACGGCTCAAGAAAATACTGGTTATCAATCAGATAGTCCTCGATCTTTTTCTTTTCGGGGCCGGGCTTTCGCGTCAGCACGGACGGGCCGTATTTTTTGAGGATTGATGCCTCATGATTGGTGCTCAAGCTCAGAAGGTTCAGCCAGGCGTGAACTTCGAGCCCCGCGGCATGAGCTTCTCTGATCAAGTAAGCGAAAGTATCCTCCCCCGTGCTGCGCAGAATTTCGCGAAAAGGCTGGTCATCTGAAAGTTCGGAAGGAAACCAGGCCTGATCCGCGCGGTAGATCTGCACAAAAAGCACGCGGACGCGGGCCTTCACCGCAAAAGCGATCAGTTCCTGGATAGCGGGCTTGCTTGAAAGAGTTTGAGGGTGTTGAATCACGGAGACAAACAGCGAGCGCTCAGCGGCAGGCTCCGCGCGCACTTTGGGAATCACGCCGACAAAGGTTAACAGAATAAATGCCGCGAGAATCCGGGGAAAACCGGCGCCGCAAAGAGGCCGTTGAGAACGAGACGGAGCCGTAAAAACTTTCTTCATTTTCGCTCTTCAGCTTTCGGGAGGAGAAATGGTTTTCGCAGCTAGAGAACCTTGACCTTTTTCATGGCGAGCTCTATGCGGTTGAGACCTTCCTCAATGAGCTTCACGTCAAGCGCGTAGCTTAACCGGATATGGTCCGGAGCGCCGAACCATTCACCAAGATACGTAATCACTTTGTAATCCTGGTAGAGCACGGTCAAAAACTCGCGGGCGTTTTTGCATTTGGGCAGAATATAAAAAGCACCTTCAGGCCGCCAGAGGTCAAAGCCCAGATCACAGAACCCTTTATAAATGAAGTCCCGGCGCTCACGCCAGATCTGTTGCTGCTGAAGAATATATTCCTTCGGCGCCCTCATCGCGGAAAGCGCCATGTCCTGCCCCACCAGATTGGTATTCATCGAAGTGTGGGTTTTCATTTCGCAGACGTTCTCAACCACCGACTTGTCCGCGCTCCACAAATACCCCACGCGCACGCCGCACATCGCGTAAGTCTTGGAAAAAGAGTTCACGGTAATCACGTGATCACCCTTGATGTGATAGTTCTCGCGCTCGTAAATCAGGTCTTTGTAGACCTCGTCAGAAACGACGTACACGCCGAGTTCCGCGGTAATTTTCTCAATTTCTTTCAGCGTCGCGATATCTTCAACTCGGCCCGTCGGATTGGAGGGCGAATTAATCAGAACCGCCCGGCAGCCTTTGACTTTCTTTTTGAAATCATTGATGTCGATGCGCCCGTCAATCAGATCGGTGTAAACAGGCACCATGCCGGCAAGCTCAATAATCGGGGGATAGGAATAGTAGTAGGGTCTGGGCAAAAGGACTTTTTCGCCTTTGCCCCAGCCGCGAAAAATAAGGTCAAGGGCCTCGGACGCACCATTAGTAATCACAAAGTTTTCAGCCGTTGATCCCGGATACTCATGCGTGAGCGCCTCGCGCAATTTGAGTTCTCCCTGAATCAGTCCGTAACGAAGGTCCTTGCGCAGATCAAGTCCTTCAAAAGCTTCTTTAGGCGGAGGAAGATCAGGCTGGCCGGATCCAAAGCTGATGACGCCGTTTCCCTGTTTACCGATAAAATCAGCGGGACTTTTCAACCGAAGAGGTTCTGACATTCGAAATCCTGTATGTTAAAAGAGTGAGAAAATAATTTGTTTATTGTATCTCAATTCCGGCAACTGGCAAGAGGCGAACCCGTTCAGGAGATCAAACGGATTCCAGTTTCCTCAATCATGATGAGTCTGTCCTTGAAAAGCGCGCCGAGAGCTTTCTTGAAAGTCTTTTTGCTCACGCCTAAGAGGCCATAAATGACTTCCGGAGCGGTTTTATCGGTCAAGGCCAGAAAACCTCCCTGGGCTTTCAGCATCGCCAGGATTTCCGAGGAAACATCCCCGACTTTCACATAGCCGGGAGGGTTCAGGCTTAAATCAATTTTGCCGTCTTCCCGTATGGCTTTAATGAAACCCGTACGGCGTGTCCCGCCTTTGAGATTTTCAAAAACCTCATGCGCCAGAATCAAGCCCCAATGGGCATTATTGATAATCGCCCGATACCCTAGCTCGGTGCGGTTGCAGATCAGAAGATCGACTTCCTGTCCCGGTTCATAGTGCGCGGGCGTCTTGTCCAGAAAGCGGTTGATTTTCGAAGAGGCCGCGACGCGGTTGGTCTGAACATCGAGAAACACCCGGACTGTCCGCCAATCGCCTTTATCAAGACGCGTCTTCTGCTCATTAAATGGCAGCAGAAGATCCTTCATCAGCCCCCAATCCAGGAACGCGCCGTGCTCATTGACGGCCACGACTTCCAGGTAGGCAAACTCACCCACCATCGCGTAGGGCTTTTCGGTCGTCGCGATGAGGCGGTCTTCAGAATCCGTGTAAATAAAAACATCCGCGCGGTCGCCTACATTCAAATCCTGCGGAACATAGCGCGCGGGCAGAAGAATTTCTCCGAACTCGTGCCCGCCGTCCAGATAAAGACCGAAATCAACTTCCTTCACGACCTCAAGGTTGTTGACCTTTCCAATTTCAAGCATGAATGAGTTCTCCGACGTCCGGCTTAGACAAGAAATTTCTGGTAGGCCGCGACCGCTAGTTCGTCGCAGCGTTCATTTTCAGGATGCCCGGTGTGGCCGCGCACGTGGGTAAAATGAACCTTGTGCGTGCAGATCAGGCGGTCGAGTTCCTGCCAGAGGTCCAGGTTCTTGACGGGTTTGTTTCCGGGGAGTTTCCAGCCGCGGCTTTTCCACTTCGGCATCCACTCGGTCATGCCCTGGCCGACATACTGGCTGTCAGTCACAATTTCGACAGAACTGGGCTTTTTCAAGGCCTTCAAGCCTTCAATCACCGCCGTCATTTCCATGCGGTTATTGGTCGTCTCCCGTTCACCGCCGGACTTTTCGACTTCCTTGCCGGACTTGGGATGCCTGAGAATGTAGGCCCATCCGCCCGGCCCGGGATTTCCGCTGCACCCGCCGTCTGTAAACAGCACAACATCCGCCTCAAAACCCGTTTGTTTAATGGTCATGATTCCAGGCTCTCCAGATATTCCCAGCGTTCATACATTTTTGAAAGTTCCGCGGAAAGGATTTCAAGCTGCCGCTTGGTCTCGGCAATCTCCATAGGTTCCTTCTGATAAAAAGAAGGTTCGGCCATTTGGCTGAAAAGTTTCGCCTGATCGCTTTCCCCTTTTTCAATTTTTCCAGGAAGCGCTTCTTTCTCGCGCTTTTCCTTGAAAGAAAGTTTTCCTTTTTTGACCGTTTCCTGAACTTTGACAGACTGGGACGGCGCGCGTTCCACCGGAGCTGTAAAAGCCGGTTTCATACTGCGTTTGGCGGCCTGCTGATTCAGGCAGTCATCGTAACCGCCCGCGTACTCGCCGATTTCTCCGCCGCCTTCCAGCACAATCGTCGACGTCACGACATTATTCAAAAAGGCCCGGTCGTGGCTGACAATCAGCAGCGTTCCAGAATACTCTACAAGCAATTCTTCCAGAAGTTCCAGCGTTTCAATATCCAGATCATTCGTGGGCTCGTCCATCACCAGCAGATTCGCAGGCCGGGTGAACAAACGCGCCAGAAAAAGGCGGTTACGCTCCCCTCCGGACAAAACCTTGACCTTGGTCCGCGCGCGTTCCGGCGCGAAAAGAAAATCCTGCAAATAGGCCATGATGTGCTTGGTGTTCCCGTTAATCGTGACGGACTCGCTGCCTTCACTTACATTTTCGGCCACCGTCTTGTTTTCGTCCAGCTGTTCGCGGAGCTGGTCATAGTACGCCACTTTAAGGTTCGTTCCCGTCGTGACAGTGCCTTTTTGCGGTTCAAGATGCCCAAGTAAAATTCGAAGCAGGGTGGTTTTTCCGCAGCCATTCGGGCCGATCACGCCTATTTTGTCTCCCCGCATAATACGCGTCGAAAAATCCCGAATGAGCACCTTGTCGCCGTAAGCAAAACCAAGGTTCTCGGCCTTGCTTACAATCTGGCCCGAGCGGTCAGCTTCCTGGGCCTGCATTCGCACTTTGCCCATCGCCTGACGTTGTTCTCTTTTTTCATCCCGCATGCGTTCAAGCGCGCGGACACGTCCTTCATTGCGGGTTCTCCGGGCCTTGATCCCCTGCCGGATCCAAACCTCTTCCTGCGCAAGTCTCTTTTCAAAACGCGCCCGCTCCGCGGCTTCATTTTCAAGCGCGGCCTGCTTGCGTTCCAGAAATGTCGCGTAATCACACGACCAGCTGAACATACGGCCGCGGTCCAGCTCCATAATCCTTGTCGCCAGATGCTGCATAAACATACGGTCATGGGTCACAAAGAAAATCGTACCGCTGTAATTTTTAAGGAAACCTTCCAGCCAATCGATGGATTCAATATCCAGATGGTTTGTGGGTTCATCAAGGAGAAGGACTTCGGGTTTTTGCACCAGAGCGCGGGCCAAAAGAGCCCGGCGTTTCTGCCCGCCCGAAAGATTCTCAAAAAGGCTTTCGGAATCCAGTTTCATCTCGGCAATCACGTCTTCGACCTGCCGTGTTGTTTCCCAGCCGTTGGTCCGGTCCATCTCGGCCTGCAGGTTGCCGAGCTGACGCATAAGCTGCTCGGAGTACTCGGTTTGAAGACGGTGGTTCACATGATGGTAATCACTGAGAAGCTTGACCCTGTCGCCAAGACCGGACAGGACAATGTCGAAAACATTCCCTTGAAGATCAACGGGAACTTCCTGGGGAAGATGCGTCACGCGGATCCCCTTCTGGTAGACGATCTCGCCGGAGTTTACCTTTACCTGTCCCGCCATGACTTTCATGAGCGTGGTTTTACCGGCGCCATTGCGGCCGAGAAGTGCAACCCGTTCCCCCGGCTCAAGCTGAAGACTCAGTTCATCAAAAAGCCGCGGACCGCCGTACGAAAGTGATATTTCCTGCAGACTGACTAACGCCATAAATTCCCCATTCCCAAATAATGCAGACCGTTGTCTGCGCAAAAAAAAAGGCGCTGCCGCTTACCGCAGCAGCGCCTTGAATTTCTTTCTCTTCAGAAGAAGTCTTACAGACCCATCTTCTTTTTCAGTTCGGCACCCTTTTTCTCGGCGCACTTCTGAGCGCGAGCGGCTGTACGTTCAGCAATGACCTTATCTTTTTCAAGGCCGGACTTGCCAATCGTCGCCAGGCTGTTGCCAAGCTTGTCTTCTTTACAGGGATCGCCGCAGCCGGTCAGCGTAAAAGCAAGGGCCGCAACAGCGAAGAGGGAGAATAATGTTTTCATCTGAATTCCTTTTGTTATCAATTGACCCCGAGGGCCGGAAACGGAAACTAAAAACGCATTATAATCAAAATTCTGCATTATGCAGGCTTTTTCTTTGCCCATTCCAAAAAGCTCAAAGTCAGTTTCCCGACAAGCCAAACCACGAAAAGCAGCAGAAAAAGCCCCAGAATGAGCCGCAAAAAGAATCCAGCCAGCAGAAGAAACGGGAGAAGAAGAAGCCCCGCCACGGCCAGGATGCCCATCAGCACAATCACAAACAAACCTGTCAAAAACTCTTTCATGATTTGCTCTTTGCGCGCGAATCGCCTTCCGGATTCCCAGAAAGCCCTCTTATTTCAGAAGCATTCATGGCGAGGTTAAGGGCCGGTGATGCGCCCTGCTTATCCTGCCCCATGTAAAGCGTCACATGCGGGAAAGGAATCTCGATATTCCGCTCATCAAACGCCATCTTTAAACGGCGGTTAAATTCGCGCCCGACTGCCCACTGTTTAATGGGAAGCGTTTTGGTGCGGGCCTTGATGATCACAGCGGAGTCACCAAACTTGTCGAGCCCCAGAATTTCAATCGGCTCCAGAATATCCCCCTGAAAGGCAGGATCCTGGCGCAGATTTTCATCGACCTTGCGCACAACAGAGATCACTTCATCCACATTTTCACGGTACGCAACACCGATATCAAAGACGTAGAATGAGAAATCCTTTGTCATATTGGTAACGACATCGATTTTGCTGTTGCGGACAAAATGAACATTGCCGGCCAGATCCCGCAGCACAATCATTCTCAGATCCACTTTTTCAACCAACCCTCCGACACCCGCGATATTGACAACATCCCCGACCCGAATCTGGTCTTCAAGAAGAATAAAAAAACCGCTGATCACATCTTCGACCAGTTTTTGCGCTCCGAACCCGACAGCGAGACCGATGACTCCTGCCGCAGCGAGCACGGGACCAATTTCAATGCCGAGAATGCCCAGAAGTGTCATGATCCCGATTCCAATAATCACGACACGCAGACTCGCCTTAATGATTCCTGTCAGGGTATTCGTTCTTTTCTCGAATTCGCCGTCACGCTTTCTGATTCTCTGGAAGATTGACCTGAAAAGTCTTTCTACCAGAAGGTCGACGGCGCGCATGCCGACCGTCAGAAGCACGACCACAATCAACACACGAAAGCCTGTCGTTACGGCCCATTGTCCAACCATTTCCAGATACTGCTGAATGTTTTCCATCTCAAACCTCCTGTTTAACTTTGCTATGACCGATTAATCCAGATAAGCACCCTGTGTCCGTCCGCTCCGGGTAAGGGCGTCATAATCTGCTTCTTCTTCACGGTACTGATTCAGAATTCTCCCGCCTTCCGCGTCAACAGCGCCCTGAATCTGACCGCAGGACAGGCCTTTTCCCAGCCGGGGAAGCGCGGCTTCGACCGCAGCGGCAGCCTTGCGGCCGATTTCGGCGTGGCCGTCTTCGTGCGTTTTCAAGGCGCTGTAATATCTCTCCCACTTTCTGACCAGGTCAGGCGAAACCCCTTCGGGCGGAGTCCATCGGGGGAAAACATAATCAATAACCAGATCCGTTGTCACGGAATGAATACGGCAGCCGTCAGAGGCCGGCGCGTAACGGTAATTCCAGTTCACCCGCCAATGGGTGTGGGCATGAAACCGGCCGTTCTTTTCCTTAACACCTTTTTTCTTCATTTCCTTGATCAGGTCTTTTTTACGGCTGCCTTCGATGTCGTAGTACTCGACCGTTACGGTCTCCTTCGGCCTGGCCCAGGCTTCCGGTACGATCAGAACCGCAAAAAGAAAACAGACCGAAAAAAAAAGTCTCACTCCGAATCTCCCTGTGAAGAAATCTTTTTCCGGAGCTTTTTCTTGTCTCCGGTTCTCTTTTTCGCTTTCAGCATCCGGTCACGCGCCTTTTCGGATCTCTTGCGCTTCTGCTGACGGACCCGCGAAAGCTGCCGCGCCCGTTCCAGACGGCGCCGCATTTCCATCCCCTGAAGTTTCTCAAGCAGAATCCTTCGCGCGGCCGCCCGGTTCGCCGCCTGCGAACGGCCCTCCTGACATTTTACCGTCACCCCGCTCGGGCGGTGTTTCAGCACCACACAGGTCGAAACCTTGTTCACATTCTGTCCGCCGGGCCCGCTCGAACGGACAAAGGTTTCCTCAAGATCTTCTTCTTTCAAAAACAGCCGGACATCGGGCCGAGCATAGTTTTCTTTTTTAAGCATGAATCCGGACTCAATAATGCGGGGGAGGCGCTTCTTCATCGGGACGCTTAATAAACGCCCCGGTTTGCACCTGACTATGCAGGGACTTCACGAGTTTTTCCAGAGCATCGATTCTTTTCTGCTGCTCAATGAGGGCCTGGCTCAGCTGCTCAAGCGTTTCTTCCTGAAAAGCGGCATTTTTTTCGAGTTCAATAATCCGGTCTTCCATCAGGAACCTTTTATCTTTTTCGCAAGATTCAGAAAATAAACAGCCGTTCCAAGGTCAATCACATAGCCCATCTCCCGGGAAGGAATCACCGGCATCACGGGATTAAATAAAACCGCCAGAAAAACAAGAAAGAAGAAATGAACCTTCGCTTCCGGTTCAGTCCGGACATGAAGGGCCGCGTAAACAGCCGCAGAACACACCGCAAGCCGCATCAGAAAGTAAAACCCCTGCGGCCAGACAGGAAGAACCCCCAGACAAAGAAACAGCCCGGAAACCAGCAGCAGGATTTTTACTGTCCGGGGATTAAGCCGTCCGTTCACTTCCCCGCCTCCCGGCGTTTTATGCGACGGTAATTTCTTTGCACAAATAAACATCCTGAATCAAATTGAGAAGCTTGACGCCATCCTGCATGGAGCGCTGAAAAGCCTTCCGGCCGCTGATCAGCCCCATTCCGCCGGCTCGTTTATTAATCACGGCCGTGGCCGCGGCTTCGGCAAAGTCATTTTCACCCGACGCGCCGCCGGAGTTAATCAATCCTATCCGGCCCATATAATTGTTGATGACCTGGTAGCGGCACAAATCGATCGGATGATCACTGGAAAGGTCGGAGTACATCCGCTTGTCATACTTGCCGTAGCCTTTTTTCTCTTTGTTAACGGCTTCATAACCGCCGTTAAGGGTCGGAAGCTTCTGTTTGATGATGTCAGCCTGAATCGTCACACCCAGGTGGTTTGCCTGCCCGGTCAGATCAGCGCTGGTGTGATAATCCTTGTCCCCCGCTTTAAAACCGCTGTTACGAAGATAGCACCAGAGAATGGTCGCCATGCCAAGCTCATGCGCGCGCGCAAAAGCGGCGCTGACTTCCTGAATCTGGCGGGTGCTGTGATCGGATCCGAAATAAATCGTCGCGCCGACAGCGACGGCGCCCATCTCAAAAGCCTGTTCAACCTGTCCAAACATAATTTGATCGTATTGATTGGGTAAAGTCAGCAGTTCGTTGTGGTTGATTTTGACAATGAACGGAATCTTGTGCGCGTACTTTCTCGCGACAGCGCCAAGAACACCGAACGTCGACGCCACAGCATTGCAGCCCCCTTCAATGGCAAGCTTCACAATATTTTCCGGATCAAAGTATTCCGGGTTGGGAGCGAACGACGCGCCCGCAGAGTGCTCAATCCCCTGGTCAACGGGAAGAATGGACACATAGCCCGTTCCGCCGAGACGGCCGTTGCGGCTGATCGCTTCAAGACTTCTTAGAACCGTTGTCGGGCGGTCCGTGGGCGACATGAGACGATCCACCCAGTCCGGCCCGGGAAGATGAAGCTTGGCCTTGGGGAACTTGCACTGATGCTTTAGAAGACTGTCGGAATCTTTACCAAGATACTCGGTGATTTTATCAATAGAGGTCGCCATAACATCTCCTTCTGAATCTGTAAGGTTGATGCCGCAGAGAGAAAAATTTCACGCGCCGAAATGGAAGTGCTCTTGAAAGAACGCCGGGGATACTTGAATAGGTTAAATCGGGAACCCTTCGCGGTCAACGATCCTTTTTTTCGGGGCGCAGGACCGTTTTCAAGAAGCATTGGACAAACAAAGAAAAGAAGTGATAATTTGCTTTCAAACAGTCCTTTTTATTCAGCTTCCCCCGTTTACTTTCCATGAGGTTTCACATGCCTTCTCTTTTTGACCCTCTCGCTCTAGGCGATCTCAAGCTTCCAAACCGCATCATCATGGCTCCTCTGACACGCAGCCGCGGCACGGGAACAGACGGCCGCGTTCCAAACGACCTCATGAGGGAATACTATACCCAGAGAGCCTCGGCCGGAATGATCCTGACAGAAGCCACAGCCGTGACTCCGATGGGAGTGGGCTATGCGAATACTCCCGGTATCTGGTCAGAAGAACAAGTGGAAGGCTGGAAAAAAATCACCGCGGCGGTGCATGAAAAAGGCGGACGCATTTTGCTTCAGCTCTGGCATGTCGGGCGCATCTCGGATCCCATGTTCCTGAATGGAGAAACTCCTGTGGCGCCCAGTGCGGTCACTCCTGCCGGAACCGTCAGTCTTGTGCGCCCAAAAAAACCATTTGTTACACCGCGCGCTCTAAGGCTCGATGAAATTCCCGGTATCATCGAAGCCTACCGTAAAGGTGCTGAGAACGCAAAGCGGGCCGGCTTTGACGGCGTGGAAATTCATGGAGCGAACGGTTATCTGCTGGATCAGTTTCTTCAGGATGGAACCAATAAAAGGACTGACGCTTACGGCGGGTCTGTGGAAAACCGCGCACGCCTCATGCTGGAAGTCGCGGACGCGGCCATTTCGGTCTGGGGTGCCGGACGAGTCGGAATGCACCTGGCTCCGCGCGGTGACGCTCATGATATGTCAGATTCAAACCCGCTCGCCACTTTCAGCTATGCCGCGCGGGAACTCGGCAAAAAAAAGATAGCCTTCATTTGCGCGCGGGAACACTCCGGTCCCGGGCGTATCGGCCCTGAGCTGAAAAAAGCCTTCGAAGGCGTATGGATCGCCAATGAAGGCTTTACGAAAAAAAGCGCGGCGCAAATCCTGGCTTCCGGGGAAGCGGATGCTGTCGCTTTTGGAAAGCTCTTTATCGCCAACCCTGATCTTCCGGAGCGTTTCGAAAATAACGCGCCCCTCAACGCCCCTGATCCCGAAACGTTTTACGCTGCGGGTCCAAAGGGCTACACCGATTACCCGGCCCTTCCAAAGAATTCTGAGATCGAGGCCTGACGCGATCCCGCTGATTACGGGATTCTTTCGTACTTCACTTCCATGAGCTTCTGTTCAACACCCTCTTGGTCCGGGCTGTACATTTCGTAGATCATCTGGTCTTTATCAATAATCCGGATCACGCCGCGGATGGACTTGTCGCCGCCTTCCATAGGACAGGACATTGTTCCCGTTTCAAGGAAGGACTGTGTCTCTTCATCAAACTGCATCGTTGACTTCACCATTCCAGTCGCCACGCTGTCGATCCAGATGGATTGATATTCCTTTTTTACGTTGTCATACCCAACGATCCCGAGCCCTTCAAAAGGCTGCCCCATGACACTGCCTTTGAATGTCTGTTGAGTGAAACGCCCGTCAAGAATCCATTTTGTTTCGCTGGTTCCATCGGTCACTTCCACCGGCATGGCGGGGCTCATCTGAAAGGTCGTAGTTGTCTTGAAACGCCCCACCAGAACATCCAGCTTTCGGTGATGCTCGCCCGGAGCCGCAAGCTTCATGGCCTCCGCCATCTTTTCCGAAACAGTTCCGGCAAAAGGAGCCGGGGTTTCTCCCGCAAAAAGAGCAGGAGTCATGAGAGCAGATAAACCGGCAAACAAGACCGCACAAATAATTCTTTTCATTTTCTCCTCCGGTTGAGCCTGTTTAATTATTTTAATTCTGGTTAACGATCAAAAAAAACATGCGCGGGCGGAACAGAAAGCCGGTACTCCTTACTGCCGCTCGCTTCAATGAACTCCCGCGGGTTTTTGCGTAAAAGATACCCCGCGACCACGCTTCTCAGACGGCTGAAAACCTGATATCCCTCGGAAGGAATCACCCGTGCCGCCCGTAAATCCTGAATGGACACCCATCCGTGTCCGCCGTCCTTCAACCGTTGAGCAAAATAGGCCAGCAGTTTAAAAAGTGAGTCCCCGAGCCGAAAAGCCTGTCCGTTTAAGGCCACGTTGGGGCTGAGAGAATCTGCGGGTTTATAAAGGATCAACCGATCCATGCATCGGTAATGTTCTTTCGGAGCCGCTTTATAGTCCGGGGATATGTCTGAAACAGCGGGCGGCAGAAAGCCCGTTTCGTTTTTCAAAGAAATGATCTGCGTTTCAACCCCTTCCGCGCGGCGGCTGCGAAGAATAAGCCGAAGCCCCTCATGTCCCTGTTCAATCTCAAGCTCGTCTATTTTCTCTCCCCAGCTTTTTTCAAGAGCGCGGACAATCGTTTCATTCACACCAAGATGTTTTAACAGTGCCGTGTCCATCTTCAATGCCCCCGTAACCTCAAACGCCCGGCAAACAGGCGCTCTTTAAAAGACCCGCTTCGGGGTAGCATCTCTCTTGTCTCAAAAAATCAGAGAAGGGGCTGTTTCCGCTGAGTCCTGCTTGTTACAATTGAAATCTGATCACACCACAGACTTTTCCCACCATCAAAAATCCGCTTCCAGGTTTTACAAGGATCGGTTTATAGGCGGGATTTTCTGCCCGCAGCTCAATGTGATCCGAACGCTTAAAGAAACGTTTCACTGTAGCCTCCCCTTCCAGAAGACAAACCGCAATCTCACCGTTTTCACAGGCTTTCTGCGGCTTCACAATCACCAGATCGCGATTCAGGATATGGGCGTTGACCATACTGTCACCTTTGACACGAAGTAAAAAACTCTCCTTTCCCGCGCAGGCCCCATCACCCACAACAAAATGCCCCTCGATATTTTCTTCCGCCAGAATCGGCGTCCCGGCCGCGACCTGCCCCACGATCGGAAGTTTCAAAAGTCCGTCCGGCTGATAATCCATTCCGTCGTCGTCGAGAATTTCAATATCCCGGGCCTTGGGCGTGCGGCGGATATATCCCTTTTTCTGAAGAACCTGCAGGTAATCCTGCACTGTCCCCACCGCCCGGAACTTGAAATGCTGCTGAATCTCCTGAAGAGACGGAAAGTTTCTGCTTCGCGCACGCCCCTTCAGCAGATATTCAAGAACCTTCCGTTGATTCAGGGTCAGGGGTTTCTTTTCCATACCGATCCCGTATACCATAAAAATTTATGGCATTCAAGCGCATAAAAAAAATCTTTCTTACTTTCCTTATTCTCTCCGGCAATGAATCCGGCCGCTTTCACAAGGAATCCTCCCAGAAAGAAAAACCAGAAAAGACGGGCGCAGCCCCCAAGAAGCTGAATACAGAGTCTCCCGAAAGACTTCTTACGTCTGGGCTTCTCTTCAGAAATAAGACGAACCTGGATCCATCGGCCCCCTCCCTCCAGACTGCTCCTGACAAGTTCACTTCTTCTGCTCAAAGTACGGGTACGGCGGCGTATCACGACAGTTTCCATAACAGATCTCCTTCGGTTCTCTGGTTTTTATCACTCGAAGGATAGCGGACGCGGCGAGGAAGAGACAATCACGGAGGCCTCACGGAGGGTGAGAGCGGTTTGAAAGATTAAAATCTAAACCGGTAGATGATACGGGAATGCAGCTTGCCCACTTCTATGATTTCTTCGGGAGGATGATGCAGAGTCCAGCGGCCAATGATCGTTTTATCAATGCCGTGGTGAATATCCCCCGGTTTGTTCCACAGGTAGGGAAAACTCATGACTGCGCTGCGGGACACTCGCATCACCTCGCGAAAAGCGGCTTCCTGCCCGCCTTCGAGATGCTCCCACACCTGCAGCGCCATCACCAGATCGTAGGCCTTGTCCTTCACGGGCCAGGGGACGCGGGTGAGATCATGTTGATACGTTTGCCGGGGAATCTTCCGTTTTACATCCATGACGTCGGACCTTTTAAAGAGAGGAAGAAGATGCGCGCCCAATTCAAGAATGCTGCCGGGCCGTTCCTTCATCGCCATCACGGAGGCCATTTCCAGGTATTCCCAGCGGTTTTTGTAATAATTCAAAAATTTCGGATATTTCCGAAGCAAGGATTCGAACTCTCCACGGTTCCAGGGACACGCGCCGGATGCTTCCGCTTTCTTCAAATCGCGTGCCAGCCTCGCGGATTCGATACTTCTTAAAATCTCATGCCCCCTGCCCGAGGGAAAGCGGTAAAAAAGACGCTTCATGCATGCAGAGGGAAAACCCGAGGAGCGTGCATCCTTCAAAAAATTGGCGGCCTTCGTTCCAATCGTCATGTCCGCTTTACACGCCCTCGCACCTGAGGAAAAGCGCACCTTCCGCGGTCAGTCCGGGTCCAAAACTCATCGCGACACAAGGAGCTTCGACCCTCTTTTTCAGCAAATCTTTGAGAATAAAGAGAATGGTGGCGGAAGACATGTTGCCGTGTTCATTTAAAACATTCCGGGCGCCTTCGACATCAGCATCACGCAGACTCAGCGCGTCGCGGATTTCATCCAGAATTCTCGGACCTCCGGGATGCACAGCCCAGCTCTTCACTTCGCCGAGCTTCAAATTCAGACGTCCGAGCCATTTTTCAAGCCACGGCTTGACCGTGCACCCCAGCACATTCGGGACCTTATCCGAAATTCCCATCAGAAAACCATGATCGCCAATCTGCCAGGACATGAAATCCTCTGTAGCGGGAAGAATGGCCGACGTACTTTCCGCGAGCTGCCAGCACCCATCCGCGGGTTCGGATGAAAAAACTGCCGCCGAGGCGCCGTCAGCAAACAGCGCGTTGGAAAGAATACGTTCAAAACTTCCGTGATAGGAAAAATGCAGAGTGCACAGCTCCACCGAACAGATCAGGACCTTCGCCGAAGGATCGCTTTTCACATAGGCCTGCGCGACACGGAAAGCGTTGAACATCGCGTGGCACCCCATGAAGCCGATATGCGTGCGGCTGACCTCAGGCGAAAGACCAAGGCCGCGGATAAGGGAAATGTCGACACCCGGCGCTGAGAAACCGGTGCAGGAAACAGTGATTAAATGAGTCACGCTTTCCGCGGACATTCCCGCGTCCAGCAAAGCGCCGCGGCTGGCCTGAAGAGCAAGCAGCGGCGCCTCTTTTTCATAAACCGCCATGCGCGCGGCCGTGCCGGGACCGAAATCATCAGGCCCCGTGCGCGGTGAAAAAAAACTTTGCGCCAATTCGCCTCCGGAAGATTCCCGTTCCATTAAAACAGACCCGCGTTTTGAAATGCGTGTCAGAGCATAAAGTGCGGGCATCACTTTCAAAAGCTTCTCTTCGGGAGGACAAAAGGTTACCGCCGCGCTGGCGGCATCTTCCTGAAGAATCGAGTAATTCGGCACAGCGGTTCCAATACCCCGGAGAACCGCTGGAACACAAGTCTTATCCTGCGGCTGTTTCATAAATATTCCTTCCGGCAGCCGCAGAGACGAACGGCCGCGCGATTTGAGGGTAACGCGCCAGGAGCGCAAACCCTGATTTCAGAACGAAATTCTGTCTTAATCCCCAGGCCAGAAAACGGCTTAATCGCTGTCTTCGGCCCATATGCTTTCTGTGCCAGCGCTGCCACGCGGCGGTATGTCCAGGTTTCCAGGCTTTGATGCTTTCGACGGCCAGCCCGCTCAGAGAAAGGGCTGACTCCACGGCCCACCCCACGCCCTCGCCCGTAAACGGTTCACTGTAACCCGCGGCATCTCCAATAATAAAATACCGTTCACCGCCCAGACTTTTTCTCGTCCTTGTCAGGGCCGGCGTTCCGGACCAGACCGCTTTTGCGAAATGCTCCGGCACGGGAAACCCCGCGCTTTGTAAAATACGCGAAACTTTTTCACTGAGAAAGCCTTCCGCAGCCGTGCCCGAGGTCCCCGCATTTAAAGCCGCCGCGATATTTAACCGCCCATCTTCAAGGCGGACCAGACCCGCATATCCCTCAGTACCGCACGCCATGAAAATAACGCCTGGCTCATAAAAGGACGATTCGTCTTCAAGGATCGCAGCGGCGCCGAAACGGCCCTGCCGGGAAATTTTCACGTCGTGCTTCACCCCCGTCAGAGAGCTCCCGGATAATCCACAGGCGCTCACCACAACACGCGCGCGGGCAATTTCTTCACGCCCTTCATTATGAATACGCACTTCACGGAATCCCTCGCGAAGATCCCCAATGACCGAACGCGACCGGGGCATGAACTCCGTTCCGGCTTTCACGGCCCCTTCAACCAGTTCGGCGTCCAGATCCAATCGCGCCAGCGCACGGCCTGGAGGAATCGGCAGCGTCAGTTTTTTCCCGCCGTACCCCGCGTGAAAACGCGTCAGGAAAGGCGCTGTTTCTTCGCGGGCCCACTCAGGAAATCCCGCTTCAGCCAGAAGACTTAAAGTCCTTCGGCTCATACAGCAGCCGCAGACTTTGGCGCGCGGAAAAGCGGATTTATCAACAAGAAGCACTTTGAATTTTTTTAAGGCCAGCTGCCTCGCCGTCACCGCTCCCGCAGGGCCTGCTCCGATCACGATCGCGTCCCAGATCCAGGGGCTCATGCTTTTCTCCATACCAGCCGGTACCGAAAAGGCCAGCAGCGCTCAACAGAAGCGCCGGTTAATCCGGCTTTCGCGGCAAGTCTTCTGATTTCCCTGAGCGTGTACGAGGCGCGCACGGATTGCGGCGCGTCATGATGCACAACCTTCGACCGCGTCACAAGACGTCCCATCAAAAATGCCAGAAACAGCCCGATCCGGCTTCTTTCCAGATCATGAATCACGATGCCGCTGCGCGCGGCCTCTGCCATTTTTCTCAGAAACCGGATCGTCTCGACCCGCGTCAGATGATGCAGAAAAAGCGAATTCGTCAGGACATCGTAATCACGCGGAAGATTTTCTTTCTGAATATCGAGGTTAAAAAAACGCACCGGGAGTCCGCCTCTGCCGGCTTCCGCGTTCGCGAAAGCCGCCGCCGTTTCGCTGCGGTCGCAGCCGTGAACCTCCCAGTTCAAACCGCTCCGAAGAGCCAGCCTTGCGACAGTCAGCGGCACATCGCCGCCGCCGGAAGCGACATCCAGCACGCGAAGATCCTTCAGCGCTCCGTTCCTGAAACGCCGAAGACTGCGAAACATTTCAACGCCCGAAACACTCCAGCGGTTGAGCCAGACAAGTCCTTTCAGCGCTTCGAGATGATGGCCGGCTTCAAGATCCGGATCATCCATGTCTTCGGGTTCCAGTTTTCTTTTTTTCATGCCTCAGGCCTCGAGCTTATTATTTTCTTTTTTTAAGAGCATTATCATATCAGGCAAAGAAGCTTCATGCTAACATTCGATAGCATTCCTGAGCTTTGTTTTCTCCCCTGGCACCCGATATTTGCCATACTCAAAACCTGCAGGTAATCTTATCCGACGGACTCATCCCGTCCATCTAGACCATGAAAAAACGTCACTTTCTGAAAATCACGGCCGTCCTCACGGCTTTTTTTATCGCTTCGGATCCAGGATGCAGCTATGCCTCAGCGGCTCGAGTTGATTCGGCAGCCTCGCTGAACATTCCGTCGGATCTTGGACGCGAGGAAGAATCCTTCAGAGGTCTTTCTCCCAAAACCATTCTCTATATTCAGGACGCACACGATTCCTTCGAAGCCCAGAAAAACATCGCCTCCCTGGTCACACATCTCACGGAAAAAAGCGGCGTCAAAACCGTTTTTGAAGAAGGCTACGAAGGCCCTGTGCCCACGGACACATTTTTTGGATTTATTCCGGATGGCGAGACCCGTCTTAAAGTTTCAGCCTTCCTTCTGGACAAGCTCCGCATCGGAGGCGCTGAGTACGCTCATATAAATAGGAAGGCGGATTTCAACCTCATCGGGGCTGACCACCTGGAGCACTACCGACAAAACATTCAGGCGTTCCGTGATGCCGCCGAAAAAAACGCGGACATCGAAAATGACCTCACAGCCATCCTGACAGAAATTGAATCGCTCGTTCACCAGAAATTTCCGAAACCGCTTCGTGAATGGCTCGACACCCGCGACCGCTACGAAGCAGGGCAGCTGGATCTTCTGGCGTACGCTGAACGCGGATGGAAAATTCTGGAATCTCAGCCGGAAGGCGTCGCTTCAAAAAAAGCTTTACCGCTTATTTCGATACTCCTCGCTGCCCGGATAACCCCAGATGAAACACTCGCGGCCAAAGCCCGCGCCATCGAACCGCAGGAACTTTTCAGGGAAATCACGGCTTTGGATAAAGCGATCGCCGCTCTTTTCACCCGGGAAGAAAAGGAAACCCTTCTTCTTCATTACCGAAGCGCCTTGCACCTTCTGAAGCGGCTGAACCAGATTGAGGTTTCTCCCGCGGAGTACGCCGCGTCCAAAGAAATTCTTTCCGGACTGAATACCCGTGAGCTTGCGGATTTTATCGCGCAGGAATCCAGAAAGTCCCTGGTCCTTTCAAAGGCCTGGGAAGAAAACATCAAAACCGCTTCGCGCTTCTACGAACTGGCGCACCAGAGGGATAACGCCATCGAACAAACGCTCCGGAACTACCTTTCCGGCACAGCTGAAAATACCGCTGTTCTTGTTTACGGGGGCTTTCACAAAGCCGGCATTTTGTCCATTCTCCGCAAGCTGGGAGTATCGTACCGCGTCATCACACCCAATATTTCCGGGACCGATCCGGTGCATGAAAATTATTACAAAAAGCTCATGGCCGAGGGTGTGCATGATTATGAAAAATCTATTTTCCCGTCAAAAGGGATCGCATCAACAGCGACCCGTCCGCCCTCCTTGTTTGTAGAAACCTTCGGTGAGGCTTCCGTTCAAGCTCTTTACAAAGCCGCTTCTCAAAAACCCGGCACTCCCATGGAGCTTCTCGGTCAAGCTGTTCAGGAGTCCCGTTCAGAACTGCGAATGGTTTCTTCCTTTGACATGGAACTGGCTTTTGGTGAACTTGCCAGAACCCCGGACTTGAGCGGCGGACGCAATAACGACTTTCTCTATGAAGATGGAAAGAAGGTTGCTGTCATTCTTCCCTGGTCTAAGTTTATTTACCGCGCCCTGGATAAGGATGGCCGGGAAATTCCGGACCGGGTTTACAAAATCACTCATTATACGGCCGAGAACGAGGTGCTTTTTGAAGAAGCCAAAAAGATTTTTGGTCTCCAGACTCCCGGCGTTTCAAAACTGCAGCGCATCGGAAGACTGAAAGACGGCGGCTTGTGGATAGAACTCAAAGGCATTCCTTCCGCGCGCTCTCTGGACCGGGAAATTTTCGGACGGGTGGAAAGGCTGTTCAGCACGCTCATACGGGCAGGCGAACTCTTAGAGGGGATTCACGAACGCGGGGTTGTTCATGGAGACATCAAGCCGGGAAATCTTCTGATCAACAATGATCAAGAACTCGAATGGATTGATTTCGGCGGAAATTTTACACGCGGTTATGCGGCGCTCAATGATGAAAAGCAGCCCCTTGCAGACAGCGTCTCTCCGGATGTCGATGTTTACAGCTTCATCATGATGATGGCGCATCTTCTGGATCATCAAATTCAGTCGCAGCCACCGGCCATAGCCGCAACCCTTCTCCGTATGCGAAATGAGTATCTGCATCTCATTCTCAAGAACTGGTCCTTTAAAAACTTTGAGGAACTTCTTCAAGTCGGCGTGTGGACAGAAAGGCTGACACCTCTTCCCCGAAAGCAGCGCCCCCAAAACATGTCAGCGGTCATCGATAAACTGAAGCGTGATTTATCGGAAATACAAACCTTGCTCGCCTCTGAGGCCGGTCCAGAAGCCCGCTCAGAGCTTCGGGCCTCGAGCGAAGGATACAATCTGATTCAGCACCTCTTTTTTGAAGCAAGCATTACCCCCGAAACCATAGCCGCAGCGGAGGCGCTGATACCGGTACCCATTCTCGACAGACTGATACGGGAAGGTTATGAGTTTCCTGAGGGCTTCAAAACTCAGGCCGCTCCAGGCGCCGGACGGAAGCTGATTCTGGACATTCAAAAAGGCGGCGGGTTCCTGACCGTGATTTTAAAGGACGCGTTAAATCCTGGTCATGAATTTTTAAAAATCCCGTTAAGCGTCGAAAAGAAGCGTCTTAAACTCGGCTTTGGTCACCTGAATCAGTTTGATGAAGCAAAAGCCGCCTATCCGGACTATAGCGACCCCGTTTTTGCGTGGTGGATCGCAAGAAATCTCCTCCCTTTTGCGAGGCAAAGCGGCTTTACAATTTTAGACCTTATTCAGGGACCTCTGTCAGATGCTGATTTAAAAAAGTCAGGCTTCAAACGGCGTAATGACGGCTCAGGCATACCTCTTTGGATTTATCCTCTGGGGCAACCTTTACCGAACGAGGTTTCACGGAAACAAGACCTTCAAAAATGGGTGCGGCAGGCGCCGGTACTTTTCTCCCGGCCCGGTGTTGGTTCCGTCATCGCCCTGCCGCCCGAAAACGCTGCGGCCTTTGTTCCAGATGCCGGACAAAACTGGACGATGATTCAAACCTTTGCTGAAGAACTGGCGGCGGTTCACCGCTCCGCGTTCAGAGGCAATCAGCCCGAAGAAAACAATCCTGAGCAGTGGGTCAAACATCTGACCAGTCCTTCCATGCGTATTCTGATTCAGGTAAATGAGGAAGGCACGATTGAAGGATACCTTCTTTCCGAAGACTGGAACTCTTCGCCTGAAAGTGTTTTTCTCAAATCGGTCGCCGTCATCGATGAGGTGCAGCTGCAAAAGAAAGGCGGCCTTCTTTTGGATACTTTCCTGATGACGGTTTATAACACCTCAAAATCCCGGAAGATCACCTGGCTTTCCAATTTTGCCGTCATCGCGCTTTACAAGCGGTACCTTGAACGGAGAAATATTCCGTATGAGTTTGATGACTGGACAAAGTTCACGGTTCCGGTAAGCGGACTCGCGGCGTTTTCAAACGCTCTTGCCTCGGGCCGCTCAGAGTTGAGGTCCGTTGAGGAAGATGCCGCGGAAGCGCTCGGCGGCAGCCGCAGAATAATTCTTTCGGCCGGAGAGAAAATTCTTGTTTCGGGTTTCAACCCTCACAAAAACACATCGGCCCTGATTGAAGTCCGGACCGTTGAAAAATCACCCGCGAGAGAAATCGGAGCGAGGGTCAAATCCCCGCGGCGAGAAGCCGAAATCCGCGTTTCAGCGCCGGCGGATATCCTCATTTTAAGAGACAACGAATGGCTCGAATTTCTCGAGCAGCATGAGAATCCTCCCGCCGACGTCAACCGTCTCGGCCAATGGAATCTGCTGTCTCTGGGGTCGCTCAGAGACAGCCTTCTGGCCCGCAGCTTCGGACGGCGGTTCATGAGCTGGCGCGCATATCTTCCGGCAGAAAGAAAAATTCACCTGTTTGACCTTGTCACCAAGGCACGTCTAGAAGTTGAAATTATCTACGCGGATCCCCTTCAAAATCAGGCGGAATTGAGCCTGCGGCCGGCCGTTACAGCAGCCCCAGACCTCTTTTTTTCCGTTCAGCCTATTTCGGCAGTTTCACAGACTCAGCCGCAAAGCACCAGGTCTGAGCTTCGGGCTTCTTATTCAGAAGAACCTGCCGCATCGGGTTTAAATTTGACCGGCACCCTTCTCTTGCCGGATCTTTTCGTCGCGTCTCCCGCTTTCACTAAGCTGCTGACCTTCAAGGAATTCTTCTTCAGTACAGCTCCTCAAGGAACACGGCGAGGACTCATCGACGACCTCATAAACGGGCGCAAGGCTTTTTCACCGCGAATTCAAGATCACTTCAGAGGTCCTTCGCCCGCGAGACGGGCGTTCTTCATTGCAGGGTCGCCGGCAAACCCGGCGTCTGAGTATTCGGAATATGAAATATATAAAACACTTGCCGGACTTCTCTTGAATATGCTCGAAGAGCCGGAGAAACAGATCTTTTCCGATTTTTACAAACAACATTTCTCTTCGGACAGACAATTCGTAAAAGTCATCCGGGGCATGGGGGATTTCCGAGGGATCGTGGTTTCGGAAAGTTATGTAAACTCTTCCTCAGTACCCGCGATTATCCAGCATGAACAATTTCACATGACCTTAGATGAATTTCTCAAGGCCGCCTCAAAAAACCCCGCTCTAAGGAAAGATTTTGAAGACGTCCGTAAGCTGCTGCCCGTATTCGTCAGCGCGGGAGGCCTCGAAAGCCTGCAGGCTTCCCTTGGAAAGCTGGGCGCTTACTCAGATCCCATCGAAGCGCTGAAGAAAGGAAACTTCAGCTTCACAGAGGAGTTTCTCGCTCAGACACTTTATATGACAGACGCTCCGGCAGGACTCGAGAGCGCTTTCGCAGCGCTGAAAAGCACCCTCGCTCGAATTGAAGCGGAAAATCCCGATTTTCAGGCTGGTATGCGGGTTCTTCGCCGTCTGCAGCCATCAAGTGACGCAAAGGCGGCGGAAAAAAATGAGCTCCTGAGCCGTTATCTAAATCAGAAGCAGCCGGAAAAGCAGACCGCTCCGGCGCCGGAACCTCGGGCCGATGAAGGGCTCGCATCGTTTTCTTCAGAAAGCCTTCGCGACCTTTACGTGAAAGCGCCGCAGAATTTTATTTCAAACCTGACGCTGCGCCTTCAGCAGCATTTCACGCGGGCCGGACTGGCAGGCGGGGCCTTATCGGTCGGGAACCTGATTATCATCCAGGTAATAGAAGGAGCTTCCATCCGTTCGGCATCGCTGGATATAACCGGCGCGGTTGATTTTGAACAACTGTCACAAAAGACCCGGGAGTTTTTAACTTTACGTTCAGAGCTTCGGGCTGAGACACCCGCCGAACTTCTGGGTTTTGACAGGTCAACGCCTCTTTGGGACTTTCTATCTGCATTCGGCATCGATCCCGCTCAGGCAAAAGTAGAAACCCTGGAAAGTCCATGGGGCCGCGTGACGGCCGCGCAGCATGAAGCCTTCGGCGTCGATGCTGGAAACGATCTTCGCGAAGCGGTTCTTGAAAGCGCTTACGCTGTTTTTGATTCCCGTGAGATCCGTGAACGTCTGAAAGAGCAGTCTATTCCCGAAGATAAAGCTGTCGATTTTCTTTACCTTCTGACCTTTGAAAAAATTCCGGTCTCGCTTGTCTGGGCCATCCCCGGAGAACCTTTTCAGCCGCTCTTTTACTACCCTCTCGCGGGCCCTGGACTTGAGCCTTTGTGGAAAGAATCCGCTCCTGATGCCAGGACTTCAATAAGCAGTCCACCGCTTCCGCAGGATCTTGAATTTTTTATCCGCGCACATCACAAAAAAGATTTTGGAAAGAATCCGCTCCTTCAGGGAGGTCTGCCCCTCAGCATGCAGCGCTACGGCCTGCCGGGAGGTACATTGCGGGAGTTTGAAGAGGGCCTGGCTTTCCCCACGGTTTTCAGTCTGAATCATCAAACCTCCAAGGGTCTTGTGGAAACCGCCGGTCAGCTGATCGCGGCAGGTATTTTCTCCATTGAAGGCGAAACTGTTTCTGAGGTCGGTACCGGAGCAGGCTGGGTCGCGGCCCAGATGGCCCTGCGCGGAGCATCCGATGTTCATGCCTACGATCTCAATTTGATGAAGGCGGCCAACGCCTCTCAGACAGCACGACGGCATGGCGTTACCGGCCGGTTTCATGCTTACCGCGCGCGCAGCGCGAATGTTCTTCCTTCAAGCCGCCTTTACCTTTGGAACATTCCGGATTTCGCGGACTCAGCCTCAGGCGTCCTTGATCAGAAGATTCTGGATCAATCCGCGAGCATCGCGGTCAACAACCGTATTCCCGCCGAAAGTGTTCGCACTGTTTTCCAGGAATTATCAGTCAAGGCCCGGCCGGATTCACTCTTTCTTGTCAGAATTCACCCATGGGACGAACCCGCTTTCTTTGAGATGCTGAAAGGCTCCGGCTGGGAATCACACCCGGCATCGGAAAGAGAAATTCAAAATCCGGGACGCGGCGGCTCTTTCTTTCTACTTCGCCCGGAGCTTGAAAAGGAAGCCGCCGCGAGACGCGCTAAAGAGGACGCCTTGACCCGCAATTTCCGGGGAACGCCCGAAACGCTTGAAGCGCTCAGAGCCGTAGCCAAAGACCTCCAGCCGGATCAGCACGGTTCTCCTGTGCTCCTGATCGAAGGCCTTCCGGGATCCGGAAAGTCGTCTCGAGCGGAGGATCTGAAAGCCGTCTTAGAAAGTCAAGGCCGCAAGGCCGTCGTGATTCACAGCGAACATTACCTTCTGCAGGGCCGCTACAACAAACCCATCCGCGCCTTTTTCGGACTTCTGACCCGCTGGATTGCGCGGCAGCCGAATGAAAATCTTTTCGACTACGCGGCACGCGCGTTTGTGGACACGTCCCGGGTTGAACGCTGGATCCGCGATATAAACGCCCTTCGCGCCGAAGGCGGTCTTTTGACGATTGATCGAGATCAAAAGATCCAGGAAAAACTGACTCCGGATACGGTCCTTATCATTGAGGGAACTTTGTCGTCGCATCTCTTCCGAAAGCTTTCCGGAGCGAAAAGACTTTTTCTTGATGTTCCAGCCAAAACGATTCGCCATCAATTCGTGAAGCGGACCCTGTTCGAAGCGGCCGGCGGCGCTGTGTACGGATCATTCAAGGCCCGCCTGATGGCTCCGGGAATCGCGGTCGGGTTCTTCAGGCGTCACGCGGCCCGATTTGACTTCATTCTTAAAACACAGGCCTCGGGAACCGTTTCACTCATTCGGCCTCGAATCGCAGGCACGATGCGCGGACCGGCGGAAACACCCGGCGTTCCATCCCGTTCAGAACTGCGGAACACTCATCCGCTGGATCTGACACCCGAGGAAAAAAATCTCATTCTTAAATCGTCCGGCTCCGGCTTTCATCGCCAGGGAGCCGTCGATGAAACAACACCGATCTGGTTTTTCGGCGAACAGGAAGTTGTCGAACCTTTCATTGCACCTTTTTTCTCACAGGCTTCAGACAAAGCCCTTCCCTCTGAGTTTTTCCAGAACAAGAAAGTCCTTGTCATGCCGGGTTACGGCAACCTGCCTTTTGTTCTGAGAGCCTTCGGCGCCCGGGAAGTCGTCGCTGCCGACAGAGATCCGGTCACAATCGCTTGGCAGAAACTGAAATGGAAATCTGGTGTGGAAAACATAAACGACTGGCTGTTTGTTTCCGAAAGCTCACGGTTCCTGATCCAGTCAGCCGTCCGGCAGCAGTGGCTTCATTCCCTGAATAAGCCGGTTGATCCGAGCAGCACCTTTGACGGCATGACTTTCCAGACGGCGGATATTCTGCAGCCGCTTCCGGTCACCGGTGAAAAGTATGATCTGATCGTCGTTCCCTACCTTTTTGGATTTGCTCACGGGCTGGTCACAGATGATCAATGGGACAAGGCGCTTGAAAATCTGGGCAAAGTCCTTGCTCCCGGAGGCCGGGTTATTTTAGCCCCCGGCAAACTGGATCTTTCCAAATTGAAAGAAAGCGATGAGAAAATCCAGACTGAAAATTACCAGATATGGCTCAATGACCTTGAGCGCAAGGGCTGGGATGTCAGTCACAGCAAGCGGTACAGCTTTCATCACATTCTCGGCTTCGAACCGGTTTCAGCGGGCTTCTCAATCCTCACACCCCGCTCAGAGCTGCGTTCTGACGAAGCCTCGCCCCAATCGCCCGAAGCGGAAAACAGCTCTGAAGATTCCTTCTCCCGCTCTGAGGCCGAATACTCACGCCTTGTCCAGGCGATTGAAAAGCTGCCGAATTTCATTCCCGCGTTCGCGGAAATACACGAATTCAAATCGCATCTGGAAAATGAAGATCCCCAATTGAACACGATGCTGCGCAAGGCCATGTACTTTTATCTGACAGCGATCTCCGAGCACAATGGCGGCGCCTATAGAAACAAAAGCCCCCGGAGTCTTTACGAGAATGACAAGCGAAGCTGGTATGACCTTTTGAATAATGCAATGCAGACTGTTTCAGTAGGGCTTCTTCTGATAGAACAGCTGATTTCCACGGCCCCTGAGAAGGTGAGCTCTCAAACCTTTTTAGAATCCTTCATGAAGAATTCCCAGACGATGCTCGCGATGGGTTACATGAAATCCCAATTTGAAACGAAACGGCGCGCGGGTGAGATCGAGCAGCTTTTTGAGGAACAGAGGCCGAAAAGCGGCACGGCCTTAGACCCTCTGGATAAAGAAGTTCCCACAACCTTCGGAGGACCGTACACCCTCCGCAGAATTGTTCAGCATCTTGAAGTCAAACAGGGCGCGTGGTTTTTTGGCCCCCTCCTTTACGAGGAACTTGGCGATGCGGACAGAAAAACAGTCGCTGCCGCGCTCACAGCGGAAACACGCGAACGTCTATCCTTTTTCCAATTCATTGACTCAGCTTGGGATGAAATCAAACCCGCAAGCGGCCAGGACGCAGGCGTTGAAAATCTGCGAAAGCGGACACATTTCAAAACACTGCGTGCCGCGCTTTCCGATATTTTTTCCTTCGGTATACGCTACGACGCTTACGGAGTTGAGGGCTTTCATGACCTTCTTCAAATCGCCTTTGAAGGAAAAGTCCGTTCGCTTTTCCGCGGTTCCTTAACGGCTCATCCCCAATTCGCAAGTGACTCGGCCGGTGAGCATGGCTCCTTCTACGTTATATTCAAACACAACATCCAAGACCCCTTCGACGACCAGCGCGATCATCATCGCTGGTACCTCGTTCCCGAGCAATCCGACAAAGACGCGATTTCAGCCATGGCTGAAAAGGCCGTGGGCAAAGGCCTTCTTGCACCTGAAGTTTCAGCGGACATCCAAGGCAAACTCGTCACTTATCAGGAGTTCATAAATTTAAACCGTTCAGAACTCCGGAATTTAAAAGATTCAAAGGGCAGCCAGGAAACAGCGGCTGTCAAAAAAGCAGTTCCTATCCCCGCGGATGAACTTAAAGTCATGCGTGCGAGCCTGCGGCATTATCTGCGCCGCCAGATCGAAGACCGCACGATCGATCCGAAAAAATACGAGTTTGTATCAGACATCCTTCCGTACCGGATTCTCGCCGCAAAAGACGCACGCGGAAAAATCCTCGGTTTCGCGTTCGGCAAAAAGGGGAACCGTCACATGCACTATATCGTGACGGCAAAAGACCATGAACCCGACGGCTTTATCTATGAAAAGGATGATCACGGCATTCGCATCATCACTTACGTCACGGAAGGCGACAAAAACTACAAAGAAGATGTGTTCGTGCTCGGCCGGTTCGGTGATGTTTATCGCCTCAAGATTGAGGAATCCGGCGGCCATCCGTCACAGCAGTCCCTTGAGTATCACAATTGGATGCCCAGCTACATGCTCACAAAAGCCCATGAGGTGAACGCTCTTTCAAAAATTTTAGGCCCCCAGCTTTACGCCGGCCTCCGGCAGTTCCTGCCGCCGGACACAAAGCTTGTACTTGCCCCGGGCATGGAACCGGAAGCGCGCATGACCTACTGGCCGAGTGTTCAAGGTTCCGTCCGGTCTCGCGAAGAGGTATTCGGCGGCCTTGATCATGAAGGCTTCGATGTCGCGCATATCCGCCATCAGGACAGCACGCAGGAACAGCTCACCGAGGGAACCGCCATCCGTTCTCTGGTCAATGAACCCGGCCGCGTCCAGTGGACTTTTGAAGATAACGTTCAATCGACAGCCATCGTTCTGAGCGGCATCACGCTGGCCGTGGGTTCCAAAACAACGTATTCTCCAAAAAATCCAGACGATATGGGACGGATCACAATCGGCGCGGGCGGCGCCATTCAGTTTCCGGAAGGCGTCGAATATGACGTCATTGATACGCCGGGTGAAAAATACCGGGTCGCGTTTGTGTATACCCATCTCGCGCTTGCCGACTGGGTCAAGCCCGGCGCGAAGATCGCAGCCGGCGACGAGCGCGCGCTTGGGACGATTGAAAAGCACCGCCGGTATCCGTACTCCCCCGTCGTTCCGCATCTTCACTTTGCCATCATGCTTTTCAAAGAAAGTGAAATCGAAAAGTATCCGCAGCTGAACTATGAAATTCTGAACCGAAAGCTGGGCCCGGATCAAACGGTCCTTTACGTCAACCCGCTCAGTCTGCTCAATCAGGAACAGCGCGCCCGCCTCTTCGTCGAAGGCCCTGAGGCCGCCTCAGGGTTTGGATCCGCGGCCATTCAGGCCCTGAATAAAGATTCTCTCAAATCGGTCCGCGCCCGGGTTTCACATGCGCTTCTTGGAATTCCTGTGTGGACAGCGGCGGGCCCTGGAGAACTTACGGAATCCATGCTGGAAAGTGACGCGGTCATCCGCCAGACCCGCGCAGGCTGGCAGGTCCGCCTGAACGGCCGGCTTTCAGCCGAGCTTCCGAATGACCAGGATAAAACACTGCCGGATGAAGATGCCCTTATCAGGCACCTGAAAGCGCTAGACTTGAAACTGCGGCAGCTTCGGGAAATAAAGAGCCTTAGCGAGCTTCGTAATTACGACCGTTCAGAACTGCGCATCACCGATGAAGAGACGCTGAAAAAGGAATTGAGAAAAAACACATCCCTTCTGCATTGGCAGCTCACACTTTCAGCTTACCTGCCGGAAAAAGGAAATGACCGGGTTGATATCGCGATCCAGATTGCTCGAGGCATCCGCATCCGCCTGAGCGCGGCACGCTCTCTTTTTTCCGACCCTGAGTTCGAGAATGCTGTCCACCGTTACCTTGCCGCCTGGATTTATAATCTTTCGATCATGTACGGCACCTCATTCGCGGCCGCTGGAGCCGAGGAAGATCCTTCGCTTGTCGACCCCTCAAAGATTGAAGACTTGCTGACAAAGGGCGATCTTTCAAGCATCCGCGAATCCCTTTCAAAAGGCACGGAGAATCCGCTTGGGATTGCCAGCTACGCCAACGCGGGCCGTCCGGTCAGAATTAAACGTCTCACGGAACTCACGGATGAAGAAAAGGAAATCCAGCCCGTCGCCCTTCAAGTAAAGCTTCAGACTCAAGTCCCGGGAACTTATCTCGGCATCGATATCGGCGGAGGCTCCGCCAAATGGGCCATTCTTCGGGATGGAAAGCTGCTTGATCTCCCCAAAGAGCTCAAAAGCAGCACGACCCTTCTCACGGACAGCACATCGAATCCTGTTTTCGAATCTCCTGAAGACTATGTCGCTCGGCTCACCGATCGCGCCCGCGATATTCTGGACTATTTGAAGAAAACCCACGGCATCGAAAAGATTGACGGCGTCGGAATCGATATTCCAGGCGCGGCTGATTTCAACAACAACACCATGGTCACGCTGGGACAGATCCCCGTCAAAAAGGAATGGAACCAGGACCAGGTAACCTGGACGGGCCGCGAAATACCGCGTCGAATGGCGGAAGCGCTGGGGCTGGCACCCCTTCGCGTCAAGATCCGCAATGACATGGACGGTGTTCTGCCCGGAGTCGCGTCTGTTCTTCCTGCCGCGAAAAAAGATTTCTGGGAACGAACCGGCGGACATTTCGGCTTTGACTGGATGGGAACCGGTCACGGTAATCAATACGCCGTCGCGGGTGTCCCCATGAACGCGCCGACAGAATCCGGTCATATGACGTTTGAATTCGGCCAGCCGGGCCAGCCGCTCTTCGATACGGAAGCCTACACGAGCATTCCGAGCATGCTGATTTACGCCCGCGAACTCGTCCGGAAATCCGGAAAAGGATGGCCCGAAATTTCAGGCGACCAGCTCAAACCTCTCGCCGACCAGGCTTTTTATGAGGGCAACGATAACACTCAGCTTGAAAGAAAGGCTATCGCTCTGAAGGTCTTTGAGCGCTTCGCGGAAAAATACGCTGCCAACCTCGCCCTTCGATACGTTCTTGCAGAGTCATCCGGGTTTGGAAACGCGTCCGAGATTCTACTCGGCGGCGGCATTGCCCGCGGACGCACCGGCGCGCTGCTCAGAGATCTCACCCTCAGGCAGCTGCGGACTTACGGCCTCGAACAGAAAATCAGGATCACGGTCATTCAGGATGATGACATCCGCCAGGCCGGTCTTGATCCGGACGATGTGGGCCCTGCCGGCTCCGCTTACTTCATTCAAAGCATCCTGTCCGAACCAGTGACCCGTGAAGAGGCTGAAGAGTTTTCTCTAGGAGGAGGCCCGATAAGCTCAGGAGATTCCGCTCTGGCATCCGCATCGCTGAAACTGCTGGAACTTATGCATAACAAGTCGGTGTCGTGGATTCATCCCGTTAATTCGTTAAAAAACGAGAGCATCCGCAATGCTGTGATTCATGCCGATGCCAATAGTTTTTATAAATGGCGGAGCTTGCCGGATCGGGCAGAAGTGGAAGCGGATCTTCACTTCCATATTCTTCCGACTCAGGAAGAAATCCAGGCATTTCCAGACCTGGAAAAACTTCATACCGAACATCCCGGCGTTTCGGAGGCCGGTACTGACTTCGGAAAAATCTCGGGTCATTTCTTCAGAGATAAAAAAGGCGATGTTGTCTTTTTTATAAGCTTGATTCAGACCGGCACTCTATGGAGTAAACTCGACCCGGCAACCAAGACACGGTACGATCGGCGGCGCGGCTCAAGTGAGAAGGCCGAAGGCAACCGCCACAGCTGGTTTGGCGCGCTCATCGCTTCGCTGGAAGATTCGCTGCTTGAGATCGGAGTTCAGAAAGTTGCCGTCATCTCCGTGGAGGGTATCAAAGAAGTCCGCGAGCTCAGCGGCACTAACATTCAGGATCCAATCACAGAAAAAATGTATGGCAAACCCGGTCCCGGCTATTCGCCGGAGCTTATCACGCTGACTTCTCCAGGCGCGTCACATAACCTTCAGGCTTGGGTCAAGACGCTCAGTCTCAATTCTGAAGCGCGCTCCGAGCTGAGAAAGAGCGAAAGCTCCGTTTTCGTTAAACAAAGAGGAACGCTACTCATCGATGCCGAGGCGCTGGCTTCCCTGGATTCCTCAGGCCGAGATGAACTTTTTTCACGGCTTTACCTGAATAAATCTAATCTTCGACTTGTGATCTTCAACGAAAGAAACCAGCTGCCTGAAAATCCCGCGTTCAATGCTATCGTCAAACTTTCCAACGTATTTGTGACCGCAGAAGAAAACTTTGAAACGGCTGCGGAAAAATACGGATTTCGGGCCGCCGCGGCCGTTCTTTTTCTGAAGCCGGGCGAAGTTTTTAAGCCGAAGCTCAAATTTTTGAAGGGGGTTCTTCTGAAAAATCAGGCGGGAGAAATTGAATTCGCGAGACTTCTGGCTTTTAACGGGGGCAGTCTTCCCAATGTTCCTGAAGAGAACGGTGTTTTTAATCCCCCCGCGGATTTTCTTTCCGATCTCAACCAGAGAATCCTGAGTGCTCTGGTCGTCGCTTACTCCGCGTAAGATTTATCGTGATGTCCCCAGAAGAAGCCGGCCGCTCTGATACCACACTCCGGAAGCGCCGGGATCACGGGCCGCTTTTTGCACGGCCTCATTCATAAGACCAAGCTCTACGTTTTCCCGAATCTCTTCAAGAGCTTCAAACGCGTCCCCTTTCGAGCGCAAAAGCTTCTTAACGCTCTCAAGCGCGAGATCAGATGACTCCATCGTGACGCCAAAATATTGTTTATAGTGCGTATGCCGTTCCACAATGCTGACGCCTTCCTCATCATAAATATCCATGGGTTTTCCGAGCTGAACACGGATTAGAAACCAGTAGCGCGTCATGAGAAGTCCTTTTAAGAGAGAAAGTTCTGCTGGAAACAGTTTTAATCCTGCTTGGGCCGGGGATGTTCCGGAAGAAAGATAATCCAGGTTGTCCCTTTTCCAATTTCAGAACGCGCGGTAATATCCCCGCCGTGATTTTTAATGATACCGTGGCAGACAGAAAGCCCAAGCCCCGTGCCCTGCCCTTCGGACTTTGTCGTAACGAAAGGCTGAAAAAGGTGTTTTCGCACAATTTCAGGAAGACCGGGTCCATTATCCTCAACTTCAAGACGCACACCGCCTTTTTCTTTACGAAGCCTGATCACAATCTTTTTGTGAGGCTGGTCTTTTAAGGCATCACGGGCATTGCCCAGCAAGTTCATCAGAACCTGTGAAATTTGTCCCGCGTCATAAGGAAATTCGGGCAGGTCTTCCAGATCGGTCAAAACTTCAATGCGCAGCATCTTCATCTGATTGCTCATCATCAGCAGAGTGCTTTCGATCGTTTTTCTCATGTCAGCGTCGGCAAAAACGGAATCGTGCTTTCGGGCGAATGTCAGAAGTCCGTTCAAAATCACTTTCGCGCTTTCCAGAACATCCTTGACGTGTCCCATGCTTTGCAAAGCCTTCTCGGGCGTCGAGGCCGGCCGCACCGCGTAATCCACGTGCAGACTGATCGCCTGAAGAATATTGCGAAACTCGTGGGCCATGCCCGCGGACAGCTCTCCCAAAGCCCCCATCTTCGCGGATTGAATAAGCTGCCGCTGCGTCTGCTTCAGTTCTTCCAGAGCCGTAAAATAGTGCGAGCTTGTCACTCCGATGAAAACAGCGAGCACCACCAGAAGCGGCCCCGCGGCAGGAATCCAGAACCCTTTCAAAAAAGCATAGTGAGCGAGAAGAAACAGGAACGTTTCGAGGACAAAGACTGCGGGCAAAGATCTTTTGAAATGCCAGGAAAGTGTCACAATCATGGCCGCGCCTCCAGCCAGAAACAGAATCAGAAACGCTGTCCACTCGGACGCGGTCGCAAGAAACCTCTGTTCAATGATATTCGCCACGGCCTGAACGTGAAGGCTGACACCGGTTTCATACCGAGCCATGGGCGTTACGCGCCTGTCGCCAAGTCCCAGAGCCGTAACCCCGACAATCACAATCTTGTCCTTAAGGGACCGAAGAACTTCAGGACTCGCCTCGCCCGCCATCCAGGCTTTGCCCGCGTTCAGGATCTGCACAAAAGAGTAGGCCCGGATACTGCGAGAGCTCGCGTAGTAATTGATCATCATTTCACCCTGATCGTTCACGGGAATTTCAATGCGTCCCTTCGAGCTTTTCTCAATGACGATTTTCCTCGGCTCAAGACGGACATCCTCAAGTCTCGCTTCAAGCGCGTGCAGCGCGATCATAAGATCAATCGACGGGTAAACTTTTCCGCCGTACCGCATGAGCATCTGGGCGTGTCTGGTTTTCCCGTCTTTATCCAGAGGCGTGTTCACAAACGCGAGCTCGCTGACATTCGCGAGATCAGGATACGGCAGCGATGTTCTGCTTGCTGTCTCAACTTTTCCGGGAACACTCTCGCTTGCGGGCAAAGCAAAAGCCTTTAAACGTTCTTCGTTAGGGTGTGAATCCAGAACCGTATGATGGCTCTTTTCAAAAAAGTAGGCCGTGATGAAAGGATTGGAAAAGGATTTAACCTGATAAGCAAGAGCAAGGTCACCGGGCGGGTTTTCGGAGCTCCGGCTTTCAAATAAAAGATCATAACCGACAATGAGCGGACGGAATGCCTCATAACGGAGAAGCCCGATCAGCGCGCCGTGATGGTCGCGCGGCCACGGCCATTGTCCCAGAGAATCGAGACTAGCCTCATCAACTCCGATCACGGCGATATTTTCTGGAAACACTCTTTCCGGACGAAGCTTGAAATGAAGGTCCAGCACAAGATATTCCAGAGGATTTTCCCATCCTCCGAAACTGCACAGAGAGATGAAAAACAGCACGCCTCCGCCAACCCAGAACTTGATTTTGTTTCTCTTCGTCCAAAGAGCTTTCGTCATCCCTTTTCCGCCGCATTTGAGGGAGCCTGCCGGAGTCTTCAAAAAAGTACCCCTCGGCCCCTTTCGCCTGTATTTCTACAACCTTAGCATATCGGCAGACTTAGAGCACTTCCGCAGAAAGTATCCCGAGTCTCGAGTCAGGTCTTTTTTTGCTTCCCGCTCATGAGACACGTACACTACTCTTAATAGCCAGGACGGCCTGCCTTTGAAGGGGCAGCGTTCAATTTCCGGGGGGCGCCAGTGAAAACCAAAATCCTTTTTCTCGTTGTCTTGATTGCAGCCGCGTCGACGGCTGTTTATTTTTTGAAATTCTACGCCCCACCGGCGGCGGAGCCGGCACAGGCCGTTCCTGAACCCGAAGCAATCGTTCAGGCAGAAGCTGTACCCATGCCTGTCCCCGCGCCTGAGACCAAGCCGGCCGAAAGCACCCTGGCTGATCAAATGGCCCAGGTTTACCATCTTGAAGGAACCTCGCGCATTCTCAAAAAAGGTGCCGAGAACTGGGAACCCCTGCAGATAGGAGCCGTCATCTCCGCGGGTGATCAGGTCAAAACGGAAGCGGACGGTCTCGTGGAAATCCACTACGACTCTTACTTCCTGAATATCGCTAAAATTTCGCCGAACAGTCTGGCTGAATTTCTTTCGATCGAACCCACGAAGATCTTTGTTTCAAGCGGGGCGATTTACAGTTCTCTGGAAGGACTGCCGGAAGGTTCCACTTATGACGTCATTACACCGACCGCTGTCGGAGGCGTGCGCTCCACCGTTTTCGCGCGCTCTTACGATCCTTCAACGCAGACAGACCAGACGGTCGTTCTTGAAGGGACTGTGTATCTGGCCGCCGGCGCCCAGGATGCCTCAAAAGCCGCGGAGTCAGACATCATGCTCATTCAGCAGGATCAGCAATTTGACTTCACGGGTGAAGAACTCAGCTCCGGCGAAATCAAGGAGCGCACGGTGGAGCCCATGTCCTCGGAACAAAATGCCGCAATGAGGCAGATGTTTACCGAGGCCAAAGAACGCGCCAAAGCTTTTGCGGGCGGCGAGGAAAAAATAAAGGAAGCTCACACAGCCTGGCAAAGCGTCAAAAGCGATCCTAAAAAGATCGCGGCCGTAAAAGCCAAAATGGAAATCACAAGGTTTTACCAGCGGATTGAAGAAAAGAAAGAAACACTCGCGCAGGAATCCGCGCCCAGCCCTGCCGCTCCGCCGGAGTTTCCGGATCGTGAAGGCATGGACGTAACAGCAAATCCCCCTTCAGCCGCAGAGGAAGATCCGGAAGCTGTGAATCCTATGCTGGAAGGCGCGACCGGTCTCCATGAAGAAATGGCGGTCGCCGGAGACGTCTATGACATGGAAGGTAACGCTCTAAAGAAGTAATCCCGCCTGCTGCGGCATATTAGGCGTGCGGAGTTCTGGAAGAAAGCGGCCGGATGACAGCCACGGCAGCAAAAGCTTCGCCGTACAAGTCCAGAATCGGCGTCATCGAAATAGAAATCTCCACAAGATTCCCGGTTTTGTGCACGCCCTTGCTTTCAAAAACCTCAATTGTCGTGCCTAATTTCATCTCCATAAACCTGCGCGTTGCCTCTGTCACGCATTCCGCGCTCAGCAGATCTGAAAAACTCAGCCCGATCAATCCGCCGGGCTCGTGACCAAAAACATCGTCGGCCGCGCGGTTCGAGGCGGTAATCTTTCCCTTTTTGCAAAGGCTTAAAACCACGGCCTCGGTATGGTCAAGAACAATGCGAAGCACTTCGTTTCGAAGCCGCTCGTTCCGGGAAATCAAATCGGCATTTCTCCAGATCAGGTAACCAATCACGTCCATCGCGATCAAAACCATCAGAGCCACGCCAAGGCCCGTTGTGTAATTTTCAACGTTCTGCGCCAGAACTGGAATGCAGCCCAGAACAATAAGCAGCACAAACATAGGGACCATTAATTTTCGCAGAAGCATGGCGCCCATGTCATCCGCGCAAAGTCTCGCCGTATAGCCGCTTTCAGGCCGAGCGAAAAAGATCCCCACGCTGAGCGCGATAAAAGCGGCCGAAGTGTGAAAAGCCATCGCGGTGTAAACCCCGTCTTTAAAAAGCAGTGTGGCTCCGTAGAGATAACCCAGGATAGCGACCAGTGAACGGCAGAAAACCGCAATCGCGAGAATCTGGGAAATAATCGCGAGACGAAACGGGACAAAAAACAGCGCGATGCCTGTGACAATGAGGTTCAATGCCGTCGCGGGAGCCATCCGGCCCGGGAAAATAAAACTGTGCTCATCCCGGAAAAACAATTCATCAATTCCCAAATCAATGCTCAGCGCGTACTGTGCCAGAGTAAGCGCTCCAATGACCGCCGCAGCGGCGCCAAGCATACTGGCCAGACGTGAATAAAGAGGGTTTCTTTTCGTGAGATGAGACAGAAGAGAGGCCGCGCAAAGAATCAGACCGATGGCGGAATTCGCCTTCATGGTCGTCCACTGGGGAAGGAGTGTTTTCAAAGCGAAAATGTCGAAGATCCAGCCCGAAAGCGTAATGACCCCGATGGAGAGAGCGAAGAAGCCGCAGCCGAGAGAGACCAGGTAGAGAGCCCGGCTGATTTTATTTTCTTCAATCAGGAGAAGGTCAGAACGGACCATACACGGCGGCTTTTTTAAACTGCCTGGACATCAGCGTCATGGGACAAAGGGAAGGACTTTCGGGCAAGTCTGCATCTATAAAAGAGCTTCTGTAGAATCGGGGGATTCTCATGGAGGCAGTATAGGCGTACCCGTGTAAGGACACAATCAACATTTTGTCCCAGGTGTTTTTGAATACAATGAAAATATTGCTAGTTTTCACCTGAGTTCCTCCGCTTATTTTGCCCCGCCCTCTTGCATAGCACCCTTTTGCGCTCTATCTTTCTAAACAGATTAAATATGTGTTTCGCCAAGACAGGCTGAGGAGCTTCAAAATGAGAATCGCGAAAATAATCACTTGTTCGATCACCGCAATTTTTCTGACAACGGAAATTCTGATCGTACCCTCAGCCTATGCGGATGAAGATGTTCTGCAAACCAAGGGGGACGCATTGGGCGGCCTTAATTTTGGGGGAGGCGCCAGGCATGCACCCGACTCTTTTGGAGGCAAAGCCGTGCCCGTAAAAAAACTGTCTGATGAAAAAAGAATCAAACCGGGCCTCGAAGAGAAATCAGAATCCCCCTCGCCCTATGCCTGGATGATCCCGTCTCCCCTTACCAAAAGCAGGGACAGGGCCGGAGCCGAACAGAAATTAAAAAAGATTGAAGCGAAACTGGATCTGGCTGTGCAGGAAAGAAAGATAAGCGCTTTGGTTCCAGCTCTCATTCAGAAAACCAGGGATACGGAAGATCTTGAAGCTCAGGACATCGGCGATCTCTTTTCGGATCTTCTTAAAGAACTTCCCTTAAAATTCGAAGGTGAAGCGTTCGAAGAACCCTCTGAAGAGTCCCCTGAAGAAATCCGGAAGACCATGGAAGATGAGGCTGAGGAAGCACAGACCGATGCCCTTCTTAAAGATATGATGACGGATTTCTCCGAGGAAGACCTTTCAGATCCCGCTGCGAATGAAGACAAAACAACAACCTACACTTCCGCGATGATCATGGAAGAAATGATCAAAAAATCCCAGCTGCCCGAAAACTTCGATGATCTTGCCGCGGCAATGAAGCCTTCGGATTCAGGCGAAGAGAAGACAATGACCTCAGCACAAATGGTTGTGAACGCGGACGGGACAGAAACCCCTGAAGGCGAAGGGTACTGGGAAGATGTTTACGAAGACCAGCTTGTCCTTGATGAGGCCGTGCTCGCTGAAATTACAGCCTTAATGAACCAGATTGCCGACCTGACAAACCAGAAAGCGGCCTTGCAGAGTCAGGTAGACGCTCTGGATCAGCAGATTGACTCGCTTCAACAGCTGATTGACTCTCTCAACGCGAGTCTGGATCGTATGCAAAACGCTCTGGACCGGGTTGATCAAAGGATCGCTCGGATCCAGGACCGCATTGACGCGATTCAGGCCGATATCGACGCCAAAACCGCGGAGTACCGTCAACTTGAAGCCCAGTGGAATCAGCTTTACGCGCAGAACGTGCAGCTCGACCAGCAGGCCCGCATGCTGAGAATCGAACTGGTTAGTATTCCCCGTCCGACCTCCGCTCGGCGGCGTGAAATTCAGAGAGAGTTGAGAAATCTCACCGCGGAATTTCGCGCGAATATCCGTGAGATGAATCAGCTTCGCCGCGATGGTCTTCGGCTGGCCAGGCAGGTCCGCAGCCTTGAACGGGACAAAAGAGCGCAGGAGCGCCAGCTTGCCGACGCGAACCGGGATCGAGACCGTATTCTGGATAATATGGATCAGGCCAGACAAAGAATTGCCCGGCTTGAAAACATGAAGCGTGAGAAGGAAGCACAGAAGCAGAATCTGCTGAATCAGATGGCGGATCTGGACAATCAGATCAGCGATCTTTACGCCCGTATCGCGGATCTGATGACAAGGCTTTATGTGTGGAAAAGAGTTCTGGTCGGCAAACGATGGGTGCCAACGCCAGCGGACCCGCACTCCCCCGTGGAGCCGGAGGTCGTGGATGAACGCGTGACCGATATCAGCCGGCATCTCGTCAAGGAGATAACCGCTGTCACGGACGGCGCGGCGAGCTGAGGGCTCAGTCTTCCAGAATAACCGCAGTGCCGGTCGCGATGACCATCAGCATACTGCTGTTAAGGGTCAGCGATTCATAATCAAGATCCACACCCAGCACGGCATTCGCCCCCAGACTTTTGGCCTGCTCCATCAGTTCACCCAGAGCGATATCTTTCGCCTTACGGAGCTCTTTTTCATAGGCCGCCGAGCGCCCGCCGACAATGTCCCGAATGCTGGCAAAGAAATCCTTGAAAATATTCGCGCCCAGAATCGCTTCTGAACTGACAATGCCGAGATATTTGGCGACTTTTCTGCCCTCAATCGAAGGGGTTGTCACAACCAGCATTCCGCACCTCCCTGCGTAAGATGAATTCGTTATTAAAACTCAGGCGCCAGCCATTTTCTGATAAAGAAAAAAAGCGAATATGCCGGCCGTCGCGATCACAACAAGAAACCCCGCGACCAAAATCAAATAAGCTTTATCCATCCCTGCTCCCTTTAGAGTTTTGAGATTTCTTTCAGCATGCATTTATTCATCACCACCTGAAGGCCCGCGGCCCTTGCCTTGTCTGCCGCTTCGTTATTCACAATGCCTTCCTGCATCCAGATGACTTTGGCTTTTTTGGCAATCGCATCATCCACAACAGGCCCCACATCTTCAGGCTTACGAAAAACGTCCACAATCTCGACCTCTCCCGGAATCGCGCTCAAATCAGGGTATGCCTTTTCGCTGAGCACTTCCGAAAGCTTCGGATTAACAGGAATGACCCGGTACCCTTTGTCCTTGAGAAATGACGCCACGCGGAAACTGGGGCGGTCCGGTTTGTCCGAAATACCTACTACAGCAACCGTTTTATAGGAAGTCAGAATTTTACGGATTTCTTCAGTGGTTGCATTTTGTTTTGGAAACTCACATTCACCGTCCATAGATCCTCCTTCCAGAAAACAAAAAGGGGCAGGACATTTTTCAATGACCTGCCCCGTTCAGGTTTAAGAAGCCGTTCTTAACCGCCTTCGGCCGTATGATAAGGCTTGGATCCGAACATCTGAAGACGAAGACGCGACGCGATCAAACGATCGTTCATCACCGGCACCAGACGCTTATAAATTTCATACGCGAGAAGAGGATCTTTCTCCATCGTCTTGCGCAGTGTCAATCCGTTCACAACGAGCATCTGAACATCCGTGTGCGCCTGCGCGAAAAAGCGCCAGCGGTACGGTTTGATCGCCCAGGACCAGCCGACCACTTCGCCGGGACCGAGTTCCTGAAGAAGCCCCATTTTGGATTCGGTGTCAAAACGGACATCCTGTTCTTCCGCGAGAAGCCGGACCTTTCCTTTAAGAATCAGAAAGAAGCTGTCCGCCCGGCGGCCATTCTCGAAAACATGTTCCCCTCTTTCAATCGAGACAACGGTTGAATTTTTATGGATGAGATCGGCGTATTTGGCCGGAATGCCTCTAAAAAACGGATGGGATACTTTTTTTGAAGCAGACTTTTTGGATGCGCTTTTTTTCGGTGTTTTTTTCTTCGCTTTGCTTTTTTTCATAAGGCTCTCCGCGGTAATAAAGCTGAGGAAAGTGTATCAAAATCAGTGACCGCGCGCCATAAAGATGTCAGGCCGCCTTTAAAACAGCCTTCTGGATCGGCTGACCATCCAGATAAACATTTTCAACCGCGGAGGCACCCCCGCGCACCCGAATCACAGCCCAGGTTTTTTTCTGATTTCCTAGAGCTTCCCTGTAGGCTTCCTCGGCTTTGGGCGCCGCCTTCTCGTTCATGTAAAATCGATCCCACGGAAATTGAACCCGGAACAAAGGCTTCTCCAGCGGAAGGCACTCCATAGGCTCTCTGTCAGGAGAGGGAACCGGGCAATCTTCCGTCTGCAGATAAAGTCCCCGAACCTTCACGTAGTCTCCGCCGGAAGGCTTTCGGGATTCCAGCCGTTCAATTTTCCCAAATCCGTTTTCATCCACACCCAGCACCGCGTAGAGCTTGCGGCCGTAATCCGGATTAAAATCCTTTTCAACTTCCGCATGAGCAGCTTTAAAACCAAGCGCGATGTAACGGCCGCGGAAAGCATCCGCAGGATCCACAGGTTCTGTTTCAAAGCGGTACGCGTTGCCGTGGGTCAGCACAGCCTGGGCCTGAACCATGTGCCAGACGGGCAGAAGAACAAGCAGCGCGAGATAAATCGGAAATGTTTTCTTCATATTTGCTTCTTTGTCTTTCTGAGCCGGATCATCAGATAGTTCGCGCCGATAAAACCCGCGCCCGCCAGAATAAAAGCAATCCCGCGGCCCATAAACCCGGCCCAGGCATCGAAAAACCTCGTCCAGATCAGCAGCACCATCCAGAACGCGCCAAGGTTAATCAGCTTTAAATCGAAACGCTGAACCCCCGCGGCCAATGCCGCCGCGCTCACGGCAAACAAATACGCGTTAAACCCAAACCTCACCAGGCTTTCGTTTTCAATACCGTACACAAGCGCAGTCACAGCCGCGGGCGCCAGGCAAAGCAGCGCTTCAAAAATCATTTTCCCGCGGGCGAAGCGAAGACCATAGAGCGTCGCTGAAAAAAGAAACGCGAGCCATAAAAATCCGTCAAAGAGCATCACCGGTCCCAAAACAGCCGTTCTTCCGTACCAGTCAAGCCCCCCCCGGAATTCAAACGATCCGATGTAAAGAAAGAGCGTGAGCCCGCCCAGCCCGGCCGCGCGCAGCGGATTAGAAAAAAAACCGCCGAAACTTTCAGGGAGATTCCGGCCTGCTGTGTACAGACCGGCAAAAAAAGCAATCATCCACACGCCCCAAAACGAAGGCAGGGATCTCGTCTCAGGATGCATCAAACCCGCCGCGCCGATCACACTCGCGATAACTGCGGCCCAGAGAACCCAGAACCGGCCAAAATCACCTTCTCGGGATTTAAAATTCAGAACAAACCAGGGAAGAAGCGCCGCCAGTCCCGCCCAGAAGAAAACCCCGCGCTCCCCGTCCCCCGCGCAGGCCCAAGCCGTCAGCGCCCCGATCCACAAAATAAGGGTCATGCGCGGCTGCATGAAATAAAGAAGCGGAAAGACCGCGAGCACCCAGACCCGCGCGAGGTCCTGCCATTCCCCCTGAATCTGATAAACCTGGGAGACAAGCGCCATCGTTCCGGCCAAAGCGAGGGACAGAAAGACCGCGCTGCTTTCTTTCAGGCTTGCGGAATGCGGACGGTAAAAAACCCATCCGGCGAACAAAACAGCGGCGATCAGCGGAAAAAAACTGAGGGTCAATTTTACTTCGCGGGAATAAAGCTGCCAATTGCTGCCGAAGACAAGAATCAAACCAAGACCGATGCATACGGCGCCAAAAGCCGAAAACAGCGTGACCAGAAGCGGTGAGCCGGCCGAAGATTCATCCTGATAGCGGGCAAGGATTTTTCCGGCTTGCTCAGCGCTTACCAGCCCTTCGGCCCGCCATTTTTGAATTTCACTCTCAAGCCATTTGCGTGTATTCATGTTTTTTGCTTCATCACATACGTTCGAAGACTCTGCATCGTTCTCAGAGAAATTTTTGTATTGATCCAATTCACAAAAGAGGACGGAAGCGCGCCCTGGCCTGGAAAAGTCAGTTGGTTAATCACTTTCACCTTATCCTCGCCGACAGGTTCAAGCTGCCAGAGGCATTCAAAAGTCCTGAGCCTGACCCGTTTCTTTTTTGCCGGATAAGCATCCGGCGCGGGCGTGTATTTAAAAGACAGCCTTCCGGACTCCGCCTCACGGACTTCGTGGCGCGCGCAGACGGCGTCCCGGTCATCAAAAGGCCACGGCACATCCCAGTGAAAATAATAGAAGGTTTCCCCTGACGCGGGCTCAGTGAAAACCTTGACCTCTTCCAGCAAGTGCATCCAGCGGTGAGAGTTCTCAACATCCTCAAGAAGGCTTTCAAGCCCGCTCATCGGCATATCCAGCGTCATCACGCTTCGAATATCTTCACGCTCCGAGTCTGGTTTCGGGCGGCCGTAAACCTTGATCCCCGCGGACTCTTTGTTCAGATGCCATCCCTCAGAGATCTCCTCAGACGAACTCACAGGCACAAACCAGGAGACGCAGAAAAAAAGCGTCAAGCCCAGCCAACCGGCAGACCGATACCGCGTCATCAAACGCACACGAACCTCACTGTGTTCAACGTCATAACGAGTCTGCCAGCAATTCAGGGTTTTGGTTCTTTGCAAAAGATTAAGCGCCGGGGAAAAGAATTCTCAATTGCTTTAAGCGAAGTGGTAATCGAACTTGATCGTAAAAACTTCCGAAGAAGCGGCGGGACAAAGACTCATTTCGCCGCGCAGCCCTTTCAGACCGCCGGTCGCGGAACCCGGAAGCACCGTCTGTTTGGAATTCAGAACGCCATTGCGGAATGTGCCGTTATGGTGCAGAACAAAACTGCCTGTGAGATCTCCTACGCGCCCGGTGAAAAGCATAAGCCCCACCATTGACGCACTTTTGGCGCCGAAGTGAGTTTTCAATTCCTCAAGAATTCCCTCGCCTTCAAGGTCACCCTCATAAGCCAGCACAAAGCGTCCCTTTGTCAGTCTGGGTCCGTCCGGAATTTCACTAAAAGGGGCCTCTTCAAAGCTTTTGATTCTGAAAACCGCGGCCGCGGTCTGCTCCTGACGTATGTACATGGTTCAGCCCTCAGCTTTCATGGGAAGCGCGGACGTCTCTTCCCACTGAAAAAAGAAATAGGCCATAACAGCCGCTCCAAAGGCCGCAGCAAAATCCATAAACACCTGCAGCGCGGCGCGGATCAGCCAGAACACGGACTGAACTCCGCCGGAAGAAGTCCCCGCGCTTCCCTGAAACAACCCGCCGATAAAACTGGTCACCATCCCTGCAAACACGAAAATCACAGCCGAACAGGCCATCAGAGCCAGATAGTAACCAAAAGTTTTCCACCAGCGCCCTTTCACAAGGGATTTGCTGTAGTCGAGCGCCTCAAAAGCAATCTTTCGGCGGATAACGGCTGCCTGGAAAAGAAAAGCCCACAAGATCATGACAAAGACTCCCGGCAGAATCAGCAGCGCGTAACACAGGGCGATCAAAAAACCTCCGACAATAACGGTTCCAAAAAGTCCAGGACACCTGACCAGTAGAGTTTTCAGAAATGATTTAAAACCCGGGTACGGCTCAGCGGTCTTGTGAACGTAAGCCAGCAGCATCACGGCAGCGGTGAAATAAAGAGAAACAACGGTGAAAAGAATTCCTCCCGTCATCAGCGGAACCGCCAGAACAGCTTCCCCTCGAACAGCGGCGGCTGATTGCGCAAACAGGAAAAAAAGCGCGTAAAAAGGGAAAAGTGTCATCGCGGCAATCCGGAAAATAACCCCAAACCGGCTTTTAAAAAAAGCAGCCGCATTCTTAAGGATGACCGCAATCGATGTTTTATTTTCCATGAGCGTTCCTCTGATTTCAATTATAGATTTCCAGGACAGGCAGAGGCGGTCATTATAGGGAACGGCTCCGACCTAAACAACCCGGAAGATTACCCGTGATCTTTCAGAGAGCGTGGAGGCCGGATAAAAAAAGCCGCTTTCCCGGGAGAAAGCGGCCTTGCAAACTGAAATAAATTTACCGAATCAGCCTTTCCAGAGAACCGCGATCCCGTTTTATAAGCAGCCGTGCCTACTTGGTTTTAACGGCAATAATCCTTATGAAATCGGCGGCATCCTCGATCTTGTCAGTAATCCCTTCAAGATGCTCCGCGAGATTGCAGGCCACAATCATCTGGGCCGTCGGAATATTCGAATGCAGGATCTTGCCAAGAGTCGCGTGTTTCTGGTCATCTTCCTGAGATTCAAGAAGGCTGGCATTCAGGGTTTTTTCAATGGCTTCCTTGTATTTGCCCGCGAGAAGATAATCAATCGCCTCCTGAAGATCCACAACACCCGCGACAACCCGGTGCGCTGAGTTCAAAAAGTTCGCGGTGATATCTCCCGGAAGAGGCTTTTCAAGAAACGCGAAAAGGCGCGCTGCGCCGTACGTCCAGTCCGCGATACGGTCAACCGTGAGCGTGAATTTTAAAAGATCTTCACGATCCATAGGGGAAATCACGGTCTCGGAAATGCGCCGGATCATTTCAATGCGGTGCTGATCCGCTTCGCGCTCAAACGCGCCTGTCTCTCCGATGCGGGCGTGCTTGCCGCCGCTGTCATCATTCTGATAGGCCTCAACCACCCGAACAAACGTCGTGACACAGGACAGCACGCTTTTCACATGCTTGGTCGAAAGAGAAAGTACGTCCTTTTCTTCTTTCATGCCCAGCCAGTTGAAAATGTTGCCAGAACCTTTCATAAAGGAACCCTCCGGTTTATTTGAAAATAAGCACGCCAATGTAAGCTATTAATCCCGCGGCGAACGGGGTCACGAACCATGAAAAAGCGATTTCAATCAAAGATCCCGCCCTGACCATCTGGGATTTCCGGATCAGTCCCACACCCAGCACAGCCCCGACAATCGAATGAGAAGTGGAAACAGGAATACCCAGCTCTGTATAAAGATTAACATTAAGCGAGCTGGCAATCTGGGCCGAAACAGCCATGATGGGAATCAAGTGCGTAATCCCGCCGCCGACGGTTTCAACCACGCGGTAGCCGAGAGTCATAATTCCGATCACAATCGCGAACATTCCGATCGCGGCAAGACCCACTGACGGCACTTTGAGAACCCCGTGCAGAATCCCTGTCGCGTTGGCGACATCGTTGGCCCCCCACGTGTAGGCCACGGCGCAGGCGCTGAGCACCAGAAGCCAGCGCATGAGAACCGCGGACTTACGGGCGGGAACAAAACGGAGAAAGACATAACGGAGAAAAAGATAAACCACGATGGAAATCAGCGCCGCGCCGATCGGTGTCAGGATCCAGCAGAGAAAAATGTTGCCGAATTTCTCCCATTTTACCGGAGCGCCCAGACAATAACCTGCTCCGGCCACCGCGCCGACCACAGAATGAGAAGTCGAGATCGGAAGTTTTCTCCAGGTCGCGATCATCACCCAGAATCCGCCGGAAAAACTCGCGCCCAATGCAACAAGCAAGGCCTGATCATGGGAAAGCTGATGCAGAGGAACAATCCCTTTGCCCACAGTATTGATCACATGGTGTCCCTGCAGAAGCGCGCCCAGAGTTCCAAAAACACAGGCAATTACGATTCCCTGACGGAGCGAAACCGCCCTGGCGCCTACAGCGGTTCCAATGGAATTCGCGGCGTCATTGGCTCCGATCGACCAGCCGACAAACAGACTCGCAAGAAGACATAAACCTAATTCGAACAAACGAAAGTCCCTTCATTTGACACGCGGGGAAAAAAGATGAGTGGATTATAGGGAACTCCTTCCCGGGAAACAACGGGAAATAACACGGGGGTTTTTGTTACAGCCCCGGAACACTCACGCCATACTTTTCAGCCAGCAGTTTCAATTTTTCCCGGTGCGCATCGGCTTCCATTTTATCAGGCATCTTCGAACACACCATCAGGTAAACTGCGTAATAGTCGGGACGGTGTTTGAAGATTTTTTCAGCCATGGGCATAAATCTAACGGAGTCCAAAGCGCCCGCCGCGGATTGATAATCGTTTTTTAAAATGTAGACTTCCGCGGCCTTATAATAAGATTCCAGATAGTTGGGCGCCGCGTCGATGGCCTTGGAACAAAATCCGATTGCGGAATCCCAGCTGTGGCGCTGCAGGCTTTTTTCCGCGGCGTCAAGCCAGTCCTGAGCGGCGTCAATGTCATTCAAATAAGGTACGGGATCGTAATAGCGGCTTCCAAGCGTCAGCTTCAGGCCCCGCACCGCCGTCCGGAACTCGCGAAGCATTTCGCCGGGCGACTGCAGAAAAGCCGACGCCTTGATATTCATATCCCGAAGAATCCACAATCCGTCCTCGGGATCCCGAAGAGGCTCGTGAAACGGAAGCTTCGTCAGATACTCTACGACCTTGATGTGATCCGGGTGGCCAGGATCCATATAGGCTTCCAGAACTTCAAGAATCGCGGTCTTCGCATGATTGGGATCAAGCAGCGCCTTGCCCTGTTCAACGTAAAGCTTCTGCGCGGTCTGCTGAAAATAATCCCACTTCTTAAGCGGCGTCCTTTGCAGAGTGTAATGCGTCATCGCGTTGGAAAGCTCTTCGTGCTCAGCGACGTCTTTCTCGTGAACGGTTCTTCTCTGGCCCGGAAGGTACAGGTTGCCCAGATGCCGGGCCGCTTCCTCAAGCGTCCTGGAAGTTTCCAGGATAGATTCTATGTCGTCATAAAGGTTAAGAGCCTTGGTGCAGATTTTACGAAGCTCCGCGTTAAAAAGACCGATTTCCGCAATATGAATCTGAAGCCCCTCAATCCGGACAGAAGCGACGCGGCCGTCCTCGAATTCGGCCTCCTGCACGCGCCCTTCCTTTCGCTTCGTGATTTTGCCCATCTTCTGCCTCTGTCTGCGGTTCCCGGATAAGAAAAGACAAAAATATCTTTGCGCACGAGCCTTTTTAGGAGTAAAAGAACCTCACCACTCCCTCTCGAGATTTCAAAAACATGCTAACATAAAAATAGATGCTTACAACGTCCGGATTTTCGCCATGCATCAAAGGGAGTCAATATGAGGCAACAGAAATTTTTCACACTTCTGCTTGTCAGCGTCGGGCTGATCATTTTTGGCGGAGTCGGCTATCTGCTGGCACTGGAAGGCGTGGCTTTCTTTCTGGCTCTCAAAAGTTTTTTTATCGCCGTCCTGAGCTTCGGCGGCATTCTGCTTCTCTTCTTCCTGTCTACGGCGGCACTGCTGGCCATTCTTGAATTCCTTACAAGTCTCTTTAAAAAAAAACGCTGATCTTCTCTCAAAAAAAATGCCGGGCACCAGCTTCTGTGCCCGGCATTTTATTTTTTAACTTCCTTAAAAGACCTTAAGCGGCGCGGATCGAAACGCTCAGGGTAAAGGTATCGTGAATCATACGGTCGCCAAGATTCTCAAAGAACTTTCCGGAGCCGTAACGGATATCAAAATCCGTGCGGTCGAGCGTAATCACAGCGTTGGCCTCAACGCCCGTCTCGGTTTTGCGAATCGTCGCAGGAAATGTCACTGATTTTGTAATCCCCTTAATCGTAACATCCGCAGTCACATTGTAAACACCCTCCGCTGAAGGCTCCGCGCTGGTGACTTTAATGGACGCCTGCGGGTGATTTCCCGCATCAAAGAAATCATCGCTTTTCAAATGTCCGGTCAGCTTCGCGTTATTCTCCGCGTCAAGAATGTCATCGACAACGAGAGATGTCACATCCACCACAGCGTCACCGCCCGTAAAAACGTCTTCCTCAAATACCATCACGCCGGAAGAAATGTTAATTCTCCCGTCATGTTTTCCTGTGACCTTGCTTGCCTGCCACTTCACGCCTGAAGCCGCAGGATCAACCGAGAAGGTCTCGGCAGAAACAGCCCCGTTAAAAATCAATGACATTGCCATCGTGATAAAAATTTTCTTCATAACTGAAATCCTTTCATGGGTTATAAATAAATACGGGGGAATTGTTTGCGGCTTTTACGCCTTTTTTGAAGGTGACGCCTCATAAGCTTTCCAGAAAGCGCCCGATCTTCTGCCGGAAGCGCAGTGAAGAAGAACACCCGCCTCTCCCCTCGAGCTTAAAATCTCGTCGAGGCGGGCAATCTCGCCGGGACCGATAGCCGCTGGACTTGAAACCGGAATGCGCTCATAGGTCATACCCAGCCCCGTCACAACCGCTTCTTCTTCCGCGGTTTTATCCGCTTCAACACGAAGATCAATGACAACACCCACACCCCGGGACTTGGCCTCCGCAAGCGCCTCTGCTGTCGGCGCTCCGCCGCCAATGACACCCTCCGCGTAAACCACAGCATTGGGCAGCCCCTCAAGATTTTCTGCGGATATTTCTTTTGCGAAACCCACCGGAAGAAACAAGCAGTTCATCATCAGAAAAAGCGTCCAGAGTTTCATCACAATCCCCCTTTTTTTGAATTCATGCGCTGCCGCCGGAATTTCCTCATCTTCAAAGGTGCTCTCCGCAAAAACGGCAAAAAACCGCATCCAGATCATGCCCTTCCTTCGCGCAGCGCGGACACGTATTAGTGCTCACCGAAAGCCGTGACGCGTGAGCGAGCTCAACGGAAACGATACCGGTCGGAACCGCGATCAAACCATAACCCAGCATCATCGCGATCGTCGTAATCATTTTCCCGACCGCGGTATGAGGCACAATATCGCCATAACCGACTGTTGTGATCGTCATAATGGCCCAGTAAATTCCAGTGGGAATATCATGAACACCGCTCTCGGCGCCCTCAAAAACATACATGAGCGTGCCCATAATAATCGCCAGAGTGAAAATAGTTCCGACAAAGGCGACGATTTTATACCGGCTGGCCTTGATCGCGTTCAGCAGAGCTTCGGCTTCCGCGCTCATTCGAACCAGCTTGAATACCCGGAAGACGCGCAAAAGCCTCAGACTTCTGATCACAAGAAGCGATTGAGCTCCGGGAAAAAGCACGCTCAAATAAGTAGGAATAACAGAAACAAGATCGATAATCCCGTAGAAGCTGAACGCGTATCGCCTGGGCTCAAGCACGCACAAAAGCCGCAAAAAGTATTCCACAGTAAAAACGATCGTAAAAGCCCATTCAGCCGCCTGTAAAACCGGGCCGTAATGTTCGCGGATCCCCGCGACGCTCTCCAGCATCACCGCCAGAATACTCAGAAGGATCGAGATAAACAAAGCGACGTCAAAAGCCTTGCCCGCGGGCGTCTCCGCTTCAAAAACAATTTCATGAAGCTTCTGTTTCCAGCGCGGCATTTGGGCCACTCGAGCGCGCAGGGATTCCTGTGTCTTTTTATTCATAACAATCCTTTGAAGGAAATGTCCGGCGCCTGGTGTTCATCTACCGGCGAATTCCATTATACTCATTAGCGAGAACTCGCAAACTTTTCAAGCGCGCTCCCGCCTCCCTGAGAGTTTCTTCTCTTTTCGCGAAATGAAGACGGATGTAGCGCTGCTCAGGCTCCCGGAAAAAACTCGAGCCCGGAACGGCGGCCACACCGGCTTTATGAGCCATCCACTCACAAAATTCCGTATCGCTCGCGGCCCCGAATTCCGAAATATCGACCAATACGTAATAGGCGCCCTGCGGTTTCGTGTGTTTCAGCCCTGCCTCATCCAGGACGCCAAGAAAAAGACTCCGCAGCTTTGAATAATGCTCCAGAAGATCCGCGTAATAGGAGTCCGGGAACTCAAGTGCCGTCACGGCGGCTTCCTGCAAGGGAGCGGCCGCGCCCACAGTCAGAAAGTCATGAATCTTCCGCGCCGCGTCAATGACACGCGGCGGCGCGATAATGTAGCCGAGCCGCCAGCCCGTGATGGAATACGTTTTGGAAAGTGATCCGCAGGAAACGGTCCGTTCAAACATCCCGGGAAGAGAAGCAAAATAAGTGTGCTGATTCGGGCTGTAGACAATATGTTCATACACTTCGTCCGTGATGACGAACGTATCATGCTCTTCAGCAAGGCGCGCAATTTCAAGAAGCTCTTCGCGGGTGAAAACTTTTCCTGTCGGATTTCCGGGATTGCAGAGAATCAGGGCTTTGGGTTTCAAGGCAAAAGCTTCGCGCAAAGCCTTGAAATCAATTTCAAAGGAGGGCGGTATCAGAGGCACGTACACGGGCACCGCGCCTGTAAGAATCGCGTCCGCCGCGTAATTTTCGTAAAACGGCGAAAATACGATGACCTTGTCGCCGGGGTTTGTGACCGACATCATCGCGGCCATCATCGCCTCTGTGCTTCCGCAAGTCACAACAAGATGAGATTCGGGATCCACCGGAATACCCATGAAGCGGCTTTGCTTGCGGGCGAGAGCCTGGCGGAAGTTCGCAGCGCCCCAGGTCACCGCGTATTGATGAGGACCTTTGAGCGCTGTCTCTTGAAGCGCTTCCAAAAGAGCGCGCGGAGGCTCAAAATCGGGAAAGCCCTGTGAGAGATTTACAGCGCCTGTCTGATTGGCGACTCGCGTCATGCGCCGGATCACGGACTCGCTGAAGCCAGCCGTGCGGCTGCTGATCATGGCCATAAATCAAATACTCCCGGGAAAAGGTATTGTTCAGCTGGCGGGAGCTGCAGGGTTATCTGTTTCAGCAGCGCCCATTTCAGGCGTCTGCTCTCCGCCTTTTGATTTGTTCAAACGCCGGGCGCGTTTTTCTTCCTGTTTTTTCCTGCGGTCTTCTTCTTTCCTGCGTTTGTTTCCGGAATAATTAACTCGCATCGAGGCTCCTTTGAATGACTCAATTGTTTTTATTTGATCCCTGCCGCCATGGAGCCTGCAGGATAGACTGGCTTGTTTCACTCAGTCCGGCGAAAAACACCGCCTGATCATAACATTACTTAGTGAAAGTTCTTCCTTAAAAATACCGCGGCCCGCTCACGGAACTTCCGGTCAGAATTTTAAGGAAGCTGGATCTCTTCGACGGCGGTCTGCTCATTGAATTGCCACCCCCCGCCAAGGGCCTTGTAAATCGCGATCAATTGCACAGCGGTCGCGGTTTCACTCGCGGCAAGGGCGTCTTCAGTTTCAAGCTGGGTTCGCTCGGTATCCAGAAGATCAAGAAAGTTATCCAGCCCCGCGTCAAAACGGGAATTCGCCAGAGCGGAAGCTTCCACGCTGGAGCGTGCGGCCTGCTGTAGATTGAGGCGGCGCTGCTCTTCCTTGTAGAAATCCGTAAGGGAATTTTCAATTTCTTCCAGAGCCTCAAGAACCGTCTTTTGATAGTTTTTTACGCTCGCGATCGCGTCTTGATCCGTCGCCTTCATCCGCGCCAGAATGCGTGAGAAGTCCAGAATCCTCCAGCTCAAAGAAGGTCCGCTGGACGCTCTCAAAGCGCCGGCTGAAAACCACTGACCAAAAGTCGTGGCTGTGAAACCAAAAGCGCCTCTAAAAGAAATTTCCGGGAAAAGTTCGTTCAGCGCGAGGTTGTACGCGGCCATCGCCGCGGCGGCGCCTTCCTCAGCCCTCTGAACATCAGGCCTGCGGCGGATAAGTGTCTCCGGATTTCCGATATTAACCGTCGCCGGGACTGACGGCAGCGGGCGGAAACCTTTTAATTCCTCTTCCAGGGTCTGGGGCAGCTGACCGGTCAAAACACTCAGACGCCGGATCGCACGGGCGATAGCCGCTTCCAGGGAAGGGATCCGGGCAAGGGTTGTTTCGAGCTGCGTTCTCGCGCGGGCCACATCGAGACTGTTGCTCTGCCCTGCCTCGGATTTCCGTTCTGTGATGTCGAGCGTTTTCCGCTGGTTCTCCGCGTTGCGTTTTGCAATATCCAGACGCAGCTGAGCTCCGCGCAGTTCCATGTAAACACGGGCGGCCTCAGCCGTCACCGTCACCTGCACACCGCGCAGATCCGCGAGCGCCTGACGGTTCAGAGCGCGAGCCTGTTCAATGCGGTGGGAAACACGGCCGAACAGATCCAGTTCCCAAAAAGCGTCAAATCCCCCATCGTACAGACTCACTGTCCGCTCCAGAGCGCTGCCGGCAATGCCTTCCCGGCTTAGTCTCTGGCGGGCATAAGAAGCGCTTGTAAGCACTGTTGGAAAACGGTCCGCCCCGGTTTCCTGCAGCGCCGCGCGTGATTTTTCAAGCTGGGTCACGGCAATCTGAAGATCCAGATTATTGCGCAAGGTATCTTCAACAACCTTGGTTAAAATTTCGTCGTGAAGTTCACGCCACCAGGAGGCAACGGGCTCACCGCTTTTGTAAAGTTCGGCTTCCTGATGAAAGCGCTCTTCGCTTTTTGCGGGATTCTCCGGAGCCTGGTATTTACGGCCCACCGCGCAGCCGCTCAAAGCCATCGGTACCAGCAGAAAAAAAACAGCCCCCCGAAGACCGCTATTTGTCATTGGTTTCATGCCACGTTCCTTTTACAATCCGCACTTTTGACACCTTATCCTTCGAAAACAGCCGGCTGACTGCGGCGCCGGACTTACGGCAGAGCAGATAAAAAACAGGCGTCAGAAAAAGCCCAAAAAGCGTCACTCCCAGCATACCGCTGAAAACCGTTGTCCCGAGAGCGCGGCGCATTTCCGAACCCGCGCCCGTCGCGAACATCAGCGGAAGAACACCCAGGATAAAGGAGAAAGCCGTCATCAGAATCGGCCGCAGTCTGAGCTTCGAGGCTTCAAGAACGGCTTCAAACCTCTCCATGCCTTTGTCCTCAAGCTGCTTGGCGAATTCCACAATCAGAATAGCGTTCTTGCTCGCCAGCCCCACCAGCACAACAAGACCGATCTGCACAAGAATACTGTTCTCCATTCCCGCCATCGCAATACCCGTGATCGCGGGAAGAAGACACATCGGCACGATCAAAACAATCGCCAAAGGCAGCGTCCAGCTTTCAAACTGCGCGGCAAGAAGCAGGAAAACAAAAACCATCGCGAGAATAAAAGCGATGCTCGCGGTGTCACCGGATTTCTTCTGCTGATACGCGACATCCGTCCACTCGTAGGAAATACCATCCGGCAGAATTCTTTCCGCGAGCCGTTCCATGGCCAGAAGCCCCTCACCCGAGCTGCGGCCGGGCGCCACATCCCCGATCAGGGCCGCCGCGGGATAAAGGTTGTAGTGCGCAACAAGCGAGGGGCCCGCAACGTCTCTTGCCGTTCCGAGAGAACCCAAAGGCACCATTTCGCCATGCTTATTGCGGATGCGCAGACGCGAGATATCGTCGGTCGTCAAACGGTAAGGAGCGTCCGCCTGAGCGGTCACACGGAACGAACGGCCCAGATAACTGAAGTCATTCACAAAAGCCGACCCCAGATAAACTTCAAGCGCGGTAAACACATCCGAGACAGCGACACCAAGTTTTTCCGCCCGCTCGCGGTCGATATCAAAGAAAATCTGCGGCGTATCCGTATTGAAAAAGCTGAACACGTTGCGCAGAACAGGGTCCTGATTCGCGGCGCCCATCAGTTCATAAACCGAATTTTTCAGCATTTCCAGACCCCGCCCGCGTCGGTCCTGAACCATCATCCGGAATCCGCCCGCGGTTCCCATGCCTCGTACGGGGGGCGGAGCAATCACTACCGCGAAAGCGTCCGGATCCGCGCCAAGCGTCTGATTCAGATTCATCAGAATATCCGGGTAATGAATGCCCTCTTTTTCCCGTTCTTCAAACGGCTTCAAAGTCACGAAAATAGCCGCGGAGTTTGAAGCGTTTGTAAACGAGGCCGCGTCAAAGCCGGCAAAAGAGACAGCGTTTTCAACACCTTTGACTTCAAGTATCTTCGCGATGGATCTCTGAATAACGGTATCCGTCCTCGCCAGCGAGGAGCCCGGCGGCAATTGAATAACCGAAATAAAATACCCCTGATCCTGGGCCGGAATATACCCTGTCGGAACCTGTTTGAACTGATGCCGGGTCAAAACCAGCAGGCCTCCATACACAAGCACCGCCAGAAGACTCAGCCGCAGCACCTTTTTTAGAACGATGGCGTAACCGCCCGTAAATTTCGCCAACCCCTGATTAAAGAAGCGGTTAAACCACAGGAAGGGCCTCTGCCACAAAGGCTTTGAAGAAAGAGCCGCGTGGTCCTCATGCTCCTTGGGTTTGAGAATAAGCCCCGCTAAAGCAGGACTCAGGGTCAGGGACACCACGACTGAAATCATCGTTGCCACGGCAATCGTCACTCCGAACTGCTTGTAGAACTGCCCCGAAACCCCTTGAATGAAAGCGGTCGGCAAAAACACAGCGACAAGCACAAGCCCCATCGCCACAAGAGCCGAACCCACTTCGTCCATCGTTTTGCGCGCGGCTTCCTTCGGAGACAGTCCTCTCTCCATGTTCAACTCCATGTTCTCCACAACCACGATCGCGTCATCCACCACGATTCCAATCGCGAGCACGAGACCAAACAGTGTCAGGTTGTTGAGCGAATAGCCGATCGCGCTCATCACAGCAAAGGTTCCGATCAGCGAAACAGGAATCGCCAGAATGGGAATAAGGGATGCCCGCCAGGACTGAAGAAAAACCATGATCACCAGAACAACAAGAATCACAGCCTCAAAAATGGTATGCCCCACTTCATGAATGGACTCCTCCACAAACTTTGTGGGGTTATAGGCGATTTTATACTCAAGACCAGGAGGAAAACTCTTGGCAAGCTCCCTCATTTTCGCCTCAACATCTTCCGAGGTCTTGATGGCGTTCGTACCCGGACGCTGAAAAATCGGAAGTGCGACGGCGGGCTTTGTGCCCAGATAACCGCGCGTTGTATAACTCTCGGCGCCCAGCTCAACGCGCGCGACATCTTTCAGGCGCACCAGCCGGCCGTTCTCACCGGATTTCACAATAATATTTCCGAATTCCTCCGGAGTTTCCAGCCGGCCCTTCGTTCTCACATTCAATTCAAACGCGAGAGATTCATCGACAGGCTGCTGATTCAGAGTTCCGCTTGCGATCTGCACATTCTGGGCGCGCATGGCCTGCAGCACTTCACCCGCCGTTATATCCATTTCCGCGATACGGTCCGGATCAAGCCAGATCCGCATGGAATACTCACTGGCGCCGAAAAGACGCAGATCCCCGACGCCGTCAATACGCGCCAGTTCGTTTTTGATCTGCAGCGTGGCGTAATTGGCAATATAGGTTTGATCAAAGGTGTTGTCCGGTGAATCCATATTCACAACCAGCAGAAGATCCGGCGAGTTCTTGCGCGTTGTCACACCCAGACGCCGGACTTCTTCCGGAAGACGGGGCTCCGCGATCGCGACCCGGTTCTGAACAAGCACCTGCGCGTCATCCAGATTGGTCCCAAGCGCGAAAGTGATCGTCAGCGATACGCGTCCGTCCGCGGTGGATTGAGCAAGCATGTAAAGCATGTTCTCAACCCCGTTGATTTCCTGCTGAAGCGGCACAGCCACCGTGCTGGCCACAGTCTCCGCGCTCGCGCCCGGATAGGCGGCTGAAACCTGAATCGTCGGCGGCGCCACTTCGGGATATTGCGCGATCGGCAGAGAGAAAAACGACAGCGTTCCGATAAGAATGGTCAAAATCGAAAGGACCGTGGCGAAAATGGGGCGGTCAATAAAGAAACGGCTGATGTTCACTGATAAGTCCTGTCGTTCATTTCGGGGGCTGAAAGATCCGTCATCTGCGGCACCACCGGCGCGCCGCTTCTGATTTTCTGAATGTTTCCAATCACCACAACATCTTCGGGGCTCAAGCCTTTCCGGATCACCCGGTAGGTTTTTTGATGAAGCGGGCCAAGTTCCACAGGCCTCATTTCCGCCTGATTCTCCGCATTGACGATATAGACAAATTTCCGGGTCTGATCGGAACTGATAACGTCATCGGGCACCATCAGGGCTTCATACTCACCGCTGGCCAGAAGCCTCGCTCGGCCGAACATTCCCGGCTCAATCAGATGGTCAGCGTTATCGAACACCGCGCGGCCCTGCATCGTGCCCGTATCCTGCGCGACTTCGTTATCCACGAAATCCATGGCTCCCTCATGAAGAAAATCCTTCTCATCGAGAAGCTGAACAAAAATGGGGTTGGCCTTGGTCCTGGAATCTTCGCGCGTTCCGTCCTGATTCATGCGGATGTATTTCAGGAGATCCGCTTCGCTGGCCTCAAAATAAAAGTAAATCGGATCGAAAGAAACAAGGGTCGTCAGCAGAGTCGCGTCCGCGGTTCCCCCGCTGATCAGGTTTCCGGCATCCACGAAATTACGGCTCGCTCGGCCGTTGATCGGCGCCGTCACGTCGGTGAATTCCAGATTCAGAGCGGCCGCGTCCACAGCCGCGTTCGCGCCGTCCACATTCGCGGCCAGCGACAGCATTTTTTGGCGTCTCTGTTCAACTTCTTCTTCTGAAACAGCGTGCGAATCCAAAAGCGACTGTGATCGCTTATAATCACTCTCCGCCTGATCAAACTCGGCCTTGGCCTGATCCCGCTGGGCTTTGGCTCCCTTCAAGGCAATCTCAAAGGGACGCTTATCGATCACAAACAGGACATCGCCCTTCTTCACCATCTGGCCGTCTTTAAAATTCACACTTTCCACGAATCCGCTCACGCGTGAACGGATCTCAACGCGGTCCACAGCGCTGAAACGGCCCGTATACTCATCCCAATCCGTAATTTTCTTCATCAGCGGGCGCGCGGCAGGCACCGGCATGGGACCCATCATGGAAGGATCAAAGCCCCCGGCTGCGTGATTTTCTTTTTTAGGTCCGCAGCCCGAAACGGCCAAAGAAAAGAGCGTCACGGCGATAAGGGGTGTCAACAGCAGGCAGGCGGTCTTTTTCATAAAATCCTTTTTTTCGTCTCGGAAGTCTTCATTCACACAGAGATGGGTTGTTTTGATCTTCGGGGGCGGGAGATTTTTTTTACCTTCAGCGCGGGAAGCTTTTCAAGCCCCAGCAGCGACAGAATGCCGTCTTTGAGATCGTTCAGCACGCGAATGTCATTGGTAATGCGCAGTCTTGTAAAAGCGCCGAGATAAAGCGAGAAAATCTCGCTTGTCTTCCGGGAAGGGTCTTTCACCTTTACAAGCCCTTCTCGGGCGGCATCCGCAACCGCTTTTTCAAAATACTCCTTCACAAGATCCAGATGTTCTTCGGCCGTTTTACGCAGAACATCATTTGAACCGCGCTCGATCCCGATCGAAGTCAGCGGACACCCCGGAAAAAACCAAATCTCGCTCTCAACGACTTCTGCTTCTCGATGGAGAAAGCCAGATAGCTCAGCAAACGGTCAAGCGGCGGCTTTTCACAGCTGAAAAGCTCATCCAGAAGAGGCTGGTGCTTTTTCCACGTTTCTCTCAAAGCGGTTACCGCCAGATCCACCTTGGAGGGGAAAAAGTGATAGAAACTGCCCTTCTGAATTCTGATCTTCCGGCAAATCTCCTCCACGCCTGCTGAAGCGTAGCTCTCGGTCCAGATCAGGTCCATGGCGGCTTCAAGAAGCCGTTCCCGTGTTTCACATTTTTTCATGGCCGCATGATAATTGACCGATCGGTCAACTGTCAATCGGGAACTGCTGATTTGAAAGCGGCGCGGCAGAAAACGATGCGCAGTTAAAAGATAGGAGGGAATGAACAGCCCGGCGGTAATAGCCTTGCGCCGCTTTAACTTGTAACCTTGGTTCTGACTTTATCGAGGCAATCCGTGATCCTGCTGTAAACGCGCCTCACTTCGAGAATATTCGGGCCCGTGTGATCGCCAAGCTTACAGCTCCAGCCGCTCTGAAGAAGACCGAGAATAAAAAACTTCTCTTTAAACCGCGGGTGATTTTTCACCATCCAGTTAAGGTGTTCAGGCTCAAAAACGAACACAGCATCCGCTTCTTCAAGGAAATCCGGGGAAAATTCTGCAGAGACATGCCCGGCAAGATCGATCCCGAAAGTCCGGGCCGCGTCAATCGCGGAAGCCGGACAGGAGTCTCCCGCCGGACCATCATAGGCCGCGGACTCTACCCTGACAGACACCGGTAAAATCATCCTGGCATACTGCGCGGCAAAAGGACTCCGGTATTTATTCCCTCGACAGACGAAATAAAGGAATTTTGCGGTCTCGAGTTTCCGCCTCAGGCGCCGCACCGATCCAGGCCAGCCCCAAAAAACCTTCCCCTCCGCGAGACGGTGCAGCTTTCTTCTCAGGCCTAAACGCAGCATAAGTAAAAAATCTCCGGCGTGATAAATGCCTTGGATTTATTCTGCTTTATCCTTGCCGCTGGTCCCCGGCATCGCGCCGGAAGACATGCTTTTCAGCGTCACGCGCTCCACGTAGGAAAAATCCTCAGTCTTGATCACGACCTGATCACCTGTCGCCACAATATGCGGCACGAGAATCGTAAGTCCGTTCTCCAGCGTCGCTTCCTTATTGCCCTGCTTCACGCCGTCCGGAGTTGCCGACACAGTCAAAGTAATGCGTTCGGGAAACTCAACCGAGATCGCTTTACCTTCCGCGACCAGAGCCTGAATGTTTTCATTCTCTTTCAGCAGGACACCTTTTTTACCGATCGCGTCTTTGGCAAAGCGGACTTCTTCATAAGTCTGCTGATTCATGAAAACGTAAAAATCCTCATCCTTATAAAGGAATTCCAGAGTGACATTCGCGGCATAAACCGTTTCCAGATCGGCTTCAGGTCTCAGCACCTGATCAAAAGTCTGTCCGGTCGCGAGGTCCTTAAGTTTGAGGCGATACGTCCGCGCCGCCTTGCCATGTCCAAGAATTTCCTTATCCATAATCTGCCACAGTCTGTTGTCATGACGGATGATCTCACCCTTATCCACATCTGCTGTTTTCATCTGAAGTCTCCTGTGCAGGGCCTGAAAAGTCTTCGGCTGTTCGAATCAAGTTTCCTTATGAAACTTCTTAATCGTATCACTCCCCGCCTGTTTAACCCGCATTTATTTTACAGGAAACAGAACCCGGGAATTGTCTTGCCGAGGACAGGCCTGAATCAGAGGGATTCAGGGACACGACACCTGAGACGCTCTCAGTATCCTCGCCGCCTCACGCGCTCCGGAAAAATAGGCGCCATGCACCGTCCCCGGATGATCCTTGTTGGTAGCCTCACCGGCAAAGAAAATCGTATCTCTCAGAGGTTCTGCCAGCAGCGCTGAATCCGCGGGAGACGAACCCACGGGTATATGAGAATAAGATCCCAGAGCAAACGGATCCGTGCTCCAGCGCATCGCTCTCACGCGGACAGGGTCGGGAATGGAGGGCCCAAACACTTTGCGCAGCTGCGTCATCGCTTTACGGGATATCTCAGCATCCGTGAGCTTTTCAAGGCGGCGGGCCGCGTTTCCGCCGATGAGCCCCGCCAGCACGGGCACTTTCTGAAGATGAAATTTATCCGTGAAGCGCGAGAAAGTGCCTTCCGTCATTCCGATAAAACTCTGTCCCTTGGGCCAGAAAACACGGTCAAACTCAAAGTAAACCGCGTTCAGAACTCCCATTCCCAATCGGGCAATGGCTTCCTGCTTCCAGGCCGGAAGCCGCGGACAAAATTTGACCTTTCCCGACTGAAGCACGCCCAGCGGCAGTGTCACAAGCACATAATCCGCGCGCAGCGTCTTTCCATTCGCCGTCACTGCCGCGCCTTTGTCTGTCAGCAGGATTTCACTCACCCGCTGGTTCAAGCGGACCTTAACGCCGGGCATTTTTTTGAAAGTCTTCAAAATCTGATCGAACCCCTTTTCAAAAAAAACATTAGGTCCCGAACAATCATTATCCTGTTCATAATACCGCGCTGACTGCTCTTCAAAATCCGCGCCGGAAAAAATAACCTGGGAATCCATGATCCAGTTGAAAATATCTTTGGGAATACGGGAACCCGTCCTGCGTTTCAGCGGATGCAGAATCGGGGTGTCTTTCCTGAAGGGCGAAACGTAATCCGGAATGCTCCTCAGGCAGGCATCAAATTCTTTTTCGTATTTTTTCAGCCGCGCTCTGGGTACGGGGCTTCGCCCCTTGAATAAACGAACGTCGGTATAATCACTGGGTTTGACTTTCAACCGAAGCCCGCGTGCGATCATTCCAACCGGATTATCGGTAAAGCCATGGACAACCTGCGCGCCCATTTCCTGCGGCGCCGGCCAGGAGTGATCCGTCAGAATGCGTCCGCCGACACGGTCACGAGCCTCAAGCAAAGTCACATTCAGATACCGGCCTAATTCGCGGGCGGCCGCCAGACCAGAGATCCCGCCTCCGACAATGATCACTTTTTTCTTAATTTTCACGCGGGCTTTCCTGGTGGGCAGTAATATATGTTTTTGTTTTGTGAACGCTTTCCTGCCCTGAAAAAACAAGGCCTGTGGAAGGTCCGGTTTGCAGAACGGCCTTTCCGGAGCTTTCATTCCTGCGGGGGCGCTCCGACATCGTGAAAGTTCCGTTCGCATCGGAAACTGAAAAAACCTGTCTTTCAAACTGCGAAAGATCACCCGCTTCAAGCCCTGATCCATAGGGGGCCGCGGGATTAATGCCAAGCTCTGTGCCATCGACAAGGGTGGTACTGCCCTGCTGAAACCTCACACCGGTAAAAAGAGCGCTTTGCTCATCCGTTTCTTCGTCCCCGGCCGTAAGCGGTCCCGCGCAGACAGAAACGCAAGCGGTCATCCATCCTAAAAGAATCATCAGAAGATATATTTTGCGCATAGACGAAATAGAAACACTCGAATCTCAAAACCCGGACGCTGAAAAAAAACCGGACGCCGAAAAAGCGCCCGGTCATTCATTTTTAAATTTTCTCTTCCTTAGCTTACGATTTCTTTTTCAAAATCAGCGGCGCGGTCCAGCCGTCAAAAGTGCAGTCGCACTTACGGCCCTCCTTGACCAGCCAGGTCACCCATTGATTCAGGCTCTCCAGCGTAAGCGCCATTTCGGACGTCTGTCCATCTAGCTCAAACTCGTCATCGTTGTTAACCACTTTAACCGTGTAATCTGTTTCTGATTCCAGAAAAGCCTTCAGCTTCAGGGCATCCGCTCTTTCCGAGGCTACAAAAACAAAATCCAGCTGTGTTTTCTGATCCGCGGTATAACCCTTTTCAAGCAGCAGGCTCCACGCGTCGCGGTTCATCGCCATGCGCTCCGCGATTTCCTCATCCCACTCAAATTCTTCCGGCCGACTCATACACCAACCATCCCTTATGGGTTTAATAAAAAACGCCAGGCTATCTGCGCCCGGCGGGTTTGTTGAGCGGTGATTATAAGGAAAAACCTTCGGGAAACCAACTGTGTTGTTTCTTCATATAAATGGGGGTCCAGGCGCGCTTTCAGGAGGTAGGATTTCCGTTCGGAAGTGCCTGTAAATAAAGAGGAAAGAAAAAATGACTGCCAGCGGGAAGCGAGGCGTCTAGAGCCCGGATCCCGAAATCCGGCCGGTCCGTTTACAGGTGCTCGCGGCCTTCGCGACAAGTTCTTTGCGGCTGTTACGTATTTCGCATTCCAGGTAACACAGACTTTTTCCACGTGAAAGCGTTTTCGCAGAAGCCCAGAGAAAATCTCCCGCCAATGCCGGTTTCAAAAAATTAATCTTAAACTCCACAGTCACCCCGGTTTCTACGGGCGCCAGCCAGGTCAGAAAAGAATAGCCCATCGCGGCATCCGAGAGATCGCAGAGGATCCCCCCATGAACAGTCCCGTTTGTATTCTCATGCTTTTTCATCGCCTTCATCGAGCAGATCACGGCACCCTTTTTTATACGCGCGATTTTAAAACCGATCAGCTTCGCTGCGGGCGGAAGAGGAAGCTTCATCACGGGATTTGATTTCATACGGTCTCCGCAGTACGTTTGACAAAGGCCCGCAGAAAGCGCGCGAGAAAGATACTTTCAAGCGCCGCCTGCATGCAGACTTTAATCGGGTTAATCTTCCAGGGTCTTCCGAGCCGAATATTTCGCGCGACATTTGACCAATAGCGGACTCTCGGGCGGCGGGATACCGTAAGCACGTCAGAAAACAGATTCCATTTTTGAAACCAGAGGCGAAGCGCTGACGGAACACGCGCCGGGGAAGCGTGGGGAACCGCCGCAGAGGCCGCATGATAGTGCGCCCGGATTTTTGAAAGACTCAGCTCCCGCCAGTCCGAAATGCTGCGCTGCGAGCGTTCCAGCTCAAGGACAACGCGCGTCTCCAAAAGACCCCGCCGCCGGGTCGCGAGCCACAGCTCTTCCATTTCAAGAGCCAGCCTGCACCAACCCGCGAAGGTTCGAACAATCTCCCGCGCGCGCCGCTTTAGAAAAACAAGGCGGCTCTCCAGGGGAAAAATCGACCGGCGCTCCCTGCGGCTTTTAAGCCGGAAAAACCCATGCACCATCGGATGTCCGCCTTCAACCTGGATCGCGTTTTTGTACCAGAGAAAATTAAGAAACACGTCCCAGTATTTCTCAGGCTTCGCCGCCCGCAAAATCTTCTTCATGTTCTCAAACCCGTAGAATGCCTTCCAGGCCTCTTCATAAACCCGTGTCCACGAACCGCCCCGCATATGCGGATGAAAAACCGTTTCATGGAAAGAATCAAAACGGTTCAGATCCGCGTCCATCGGCAGACAGTCCCTGAGGCGGTTTTTATAATCGATTGAACCGGGAAGAGGCGTCAGCATAAAAAAAGATGCCTGTTCCGCGCCAAGTCCGCGAAGCCTTTCCATATCCTCTTTCACCGACAACTCAGTATCAAATGGAAATCCGATAATGTACGCCAGATGCACCGCGATGCCCCCGTTATGATAAGCCTGGATCAGCTCTTTGAACTCATCCACTTTGTTCTGGCTCTTGCCTGCGGCCTTGAGATTGTCCGCATTTAAGCTTTCCATACCGATGAAAACCTGGCTGCATCCGGCGCGGGCGGCCTTTTCAATAAAACCCGGGACCCTGTGCGACTGCGTGTCCGCCTGGATCATAAACGTAACAGGCATCTTCTCCTGCGCTCGCAGCCGGATCAGCACATCCAGAATTCCAGGCCAGTTTTTGTTGCGGCAGAAATTATCATCGGTAAAAAAGTAATGGCGGATTTTATGTTCCCGGTAATTGAAACGGATCATCTCCTCAATCGCTTCCAGTCCGCGGCAGCGCATCTTTCGCCCCTGTACATTGATGACCGTGCAAAAGCTGCAGCTGAACGGACATCCGCGTCCGCAGTCCAGGGTTGAAAATTGAGTCACCGCGTAGCGGTTCAAAAGATTCGCGGGAATTTTGGGGAGACCCGCGCGGCCAAGTTCAGGCGGTTCTTTGAGAAAATTATAAAGCGGTTTTAAACAGTCCCGTAAAGCGTCACCGAGAATGCCTGCCCAGCGCCCTTCGATCTCGCCGGCCACCACCGTAACACCGGCATCCTGAAGGGCCTTCACCTCCGCGGGAAGTTCATCCAGTGTCGCCGCGACACCGCTGACATGAAAGCCGCCGATCAGCACTTCGATGCCGCGTTTCCTGAATTCAAGCGCGAGATCCGCCGCGCGGGGGTATTGATTACTCTGCACGCCAGCCAGACACACGAGCGTTTTCGTGCCGGGTGTTCCAGCAGCGCGGGCAATCTTTTCAACGTCGATTCGCTGCACGGTGTCATCCAGCGCTTCAATCCGCCATTTCAGCTCAGCGCCTAAAACACCGCTCAGGCGAACTTCTTCACTTAACCCATACAGGCAGGCAAGCGTATTGCTCGGAAGGACGCCCTTCCAATAACGAATGACATAACCGTCATCATCGTATTTCGAAGGTTTAATCAGAAAAAGACGAAGGCTTCGATACGGGGTATTTTCAAAAGCTTGCGGTTCAAACAGCCTTTCGGCCGCGGCATCTGTTCTCATAGGGTTCAACGATAATTCGCGTCACCCTACTCGAATTAAAACAGGAAAGCTGTGACTGGGGTCACGGGCCTTCCGGAACGGCTTCCCTCGCAGAGGTTCTGCCGCCGGCGCTTACCGCCACAGCTGTTTGATTTTCTTTTCGTGCTTGAGGCGGAAAAATTCAAATTCCGGCGTCAACTGATAGACACCCCGGGACACGCGTTTAAACCAGCCGAGGTGATTGTCATAGAGAATCTTGACCGCGTTCTCAATATCGAGCTTCTCTTTAATCTCCACCGTCGAGGAAGCTCCCTGCTCAAATAAATACATCGCGACCCGTATGGCTTTTTCCTTGTAGACCGTAAACAGCTTTTCACGCGTACTGCCGCCTTCATTCAGATCAATGCTGCGTCCGTCAAACTCTTTCAAGGTCAGGTTTTTGCGCGTGTAATTTTTGCGCCCCTTAAATTCCGCAGGTTCAAACTCCACAGCGACTTCCTTCAGGGTTTCCGCGTCCACGGTCATCAGGCCGCAGTGAAGACGTTTCAGAAGCCCGCACATCCGTTTAAAAGACTTCGGCCAGCGCCCGCCTTTTTCCAGCGGCACATACGCGTACACCAGGGGCGTCATTTTCAGCCGCTCAATCAGCTGATACACAAGCTGCAGGTTGAAGGATGTTTTCATCTCAACCACCATGAACTCATCGCCCTTTCGGGCAATCACATCCGCGCCTTCCACCTCGGAATGCACAGCGTACCCCTTCTTTTCCAGAAACTGCTTAAGAGGCGGATACATCTCGGTTTCTTTCATATGATTTCTCAGATGCGGATAGGGATCGGGAATGAGTTATTGCCTCACCCGCGTTTCACGGGAAAGCCGGATCATTAATTAAAAAGCATTCCCGCCATCGCGGCCACACCGCTCATGAAAACAAACCCGGCAAGCGCTTTGGCTTCCTCTTTTTTAGGCGGCTGTTTGAAATCTTTATAAACCCGGGAGCAGAAACCTGTCACGTAAACACCGACGGCGCTGGAAAGAAGATAACGGGGCGCGTTCTCAAGAAAGTCGATCGCGAAAATGCCCAGAAAAACAACCACGGCCTCAAGCGCTCCGCTCACGTAGCTCGCGAAAGGGCTGCCGAATAAAGACTTCTTGAACGGCTCATAAAGAGCCATGGCCAGCAGCGGGCAGAAAAGCGCGAGAAACACGATAAGCCCCAGCACCCACCAGAAGGGCAGAATAAAAAACAGCGCGATGACAGAAGCGCCCCAAAGGACTCGGAATAAAACAACCAGTGATTTATGAAGCATGAATTCCCCTTTCACAAAACCATTCCAATCAACTTTCAGAGAGTTATTCAAACAGCGGCAAATCCGGTCAAGGACAGATAGAAACTCGCTCAGCTGGATTTGGATTATCGGCAAATAACCGAAATTGCTTTCTATTTCGGTAGCAGGTGACCTTAAATCTTATGAATCTGAAGATTAAAGATCAGGTACATATGTAGACTGACTTTCGATTTTGATATTAGGCGGTATTAACTTTTCTACGATGAAAGTTAGTCCCTAGAAGCATGTGCCTATCTTTCACCTACTGGCGAAATGCTTTCGCATTTCGCCTAACACCACGGTGTACTCTCATCGCAATCTCTTTTGACAAACCAGGGCTGATGCCAATACTCCCTCCCGAAATCCCGCCCAAAATACTTCACGTACTTATCCCGTTCGAGGTCCACAATAAAAACACCGCTTTCAGAACCGGGCAGAGCCGCGGCAAAATCAATCCGGTCTTTGAAATAATTCAGATTCGGGTCGCCTGAAAAGAAATCATCCCGAATAAAAACCTTTCTCTTTCCGGTTCCGTCAAGGTGCGCAATCGCGTTCAGTTTCTGTCCCCGGACCGATAAAAATTTGAACCAGACAATATCCTGGGAAATTATCAGAAACGCATTCCCGCATGTAAAAACAATCATCAGCACAGTGGCGCCCCATCGTCTTAACGCCTCTCCGCTCTGAATCGCCAGATTCAGCCAATGCCCCGTGAGAAGGCAGAAAAGAGCCGACGCAAGGTAGGAATATCGCGGCGCGTACGGCAAGTGCCCCGCGCTGAAAACCAGAAACCAGAAAACCGCATTCAAGCTGATCGCCGCCGTCAGAAAGACAGTGATCTTGTCCTTCCTGTGCAGAATGACCGCGCCGCAGAAAAGAAAAAGAACCGCGGTCTTCAAGAAAAGTCCGCTCTCATACGGGAAAACAAGATTGAGAAAAAACGCGTACAAACTGAAGAAATCAAATTTAAAGCCGGGAATATCATTGGGGAAATACCGCCAGCTGATCAGATTGCCAATGGCGGAGAACAGGGAAACCGCCGCGTATCCGCCAAAAGCCTTAATCTTCCGCCCCAGAGAACCTTCCCGCAGGGATTCCTCTCTGAAAAACCAGAGGCAGGCGCCGGTCAACAGTACGTACTGCGGCGCCCTTAAAGTCAAAAGTACGGCTCCGAGGTAAAGAAGCACTGAATAAAAAAGGCTTTTGCGGTCTCCTTTCAAAAAAAGAAGAAATGCCCCCAGAAGAAGTGTGACTGCCGCCGTACAAAACAAAGAGGCATACCAGAGGACACTCTGACTGTTCAGCCGGTAGACACAGAAAAAAAGCGCCGCCAGAAAAGCACCGCCTTCCTGAATGCCCGCTTTCTTGGCGATTTTATAGATCAAAAAAGCGTTCACCGAATGCGCCGCAATATTCAAAAGCTGATAAGCGGGGAAAAAATCGCCCAGAATCTGAAAGAGAAACGCGTAGAAGTAAAGATGAAAGGGTTCATACCTCGCGTGAGTCACCACGTCGGAAGGCCTTACGTGCGGAAACAAAAAATCGAGATAATGGCCTTTGAAATTCCTGACAAAATCGAGATGGATCAAATCATCGTTGATAAAATAATTCTTCAATGAAAGAAAATAGACCGCCAGCGAGACCAGAACGCAAATGCCGAACACGCTCCCGCCCTTTCCCTTTTTCAACCATGGCCCGCTGAATATATTGATCACTGTAGGGTTTCCAACATTGTTTATAAAGTTCCGCTCCGTCGATCGATCTGGATAACTCACCATCGGCCAGAGGCCTGCATGGATTAACAGCCTCGCCTCATGAGATTCGTTTCCCCATAGCGTGAAGTCGTTTCACCCATTGAACGTTACGACTCTCGAGCGGCCATCTTTAAATTCGATTGATTTTTCACTCCAAGCACGCTTGCCGAACCGCTCAGATCTGGATGCGGCATGTTGTCGAAGCCCTGGCTTGTTAAATAATGTTATAGCAAGTTATCTATTGAACTCCGCATTTTTAAACGATATTAAAACATATTAAAAAGATTTGATTTTCCTTTTTTCTGGGGTTAATGTCCTACTTAAGGCCGCAAAGGTGTGTAACGAGAGAACAAATTCATTCGGGGGTGACGGAGATGAAAAGAATATTTAAAAACAAGTTTTTGGTATCCGCAATTGCGATTTCAGTGCTGACTTTGGGGTTAACACCCACGCCGCTGTTCGCAAACGAACCCCAGGCAGTCAACGCCATCATTGAAGCCAAACCCGTCACTACCCTTGCGGATGAAAACGCCAAAAGAAAAAACACTTCTGCGGAAAAACAGGCCCCCAGTTCAAACGACTTCTTAATGAATAGCGAAACATTGATCGAGGCGAGCGAAGAAAAAGCCGTCGCCGGTCCCGTAACAATCGCAGCGGGCAGAATATCTGCCAGAGCCGTTAAAAGTAAAGCCGTTACGGCCGGAAACACCCTGCGGGTACAATACAACCTTGAAAAATCACCCACTGACAACATTCTTAAATTTGGTCCTGACGATAGAAACCCCCGCGAATACAACTTCACGGGGTATCTCCGCGAGCTGACCGGGCACAACACTCTTCAGCGTACCGCTTTTGAATTTACTGCGGTAAGCGCCGAAGGACGGAAGAAAATCTTCATCATCGACGGCCGCTCTTCAGAAGACATCGCCGAAAAACTCCGTCACGCCATCGAAGTCAATGGCGGAAAGAATATCGCGATGAAATTCGTCGAGTCCATGATCCTCGAAGGCGTACAGCTCCATAACGCCCTCGCCATTGAAAACGTCATTGAGAAAAAATACCCGTCTGATTACTTCAGCGAAAAAGACTTCGCAGCCTTCAAGGCCACCTTCGGTCTCAAAAACGGTGACGAAGGCTACAACGACCGTTTCGATTTTACAGGCGACGGCATTGTCGGTGTTGATGACTTTGGCTTCTTCCGCAAACACTACAAGGGCGATACAAAGCCCCGCGAATACAGCCTGACAGGTAATCTTCGTGAGCTGACCGGGTACAACACCCTTCAGCGCAAC
>Ga0209573_1000141_pt1 | contig 187959 bp, 183 predicted proteins | sample TNRBio252014_DNA_FD_185870 | JGI IMG/M metagenome (GOLD analysis project Ga0209573, IMG submission 185870) | Wastewater treatment Type I Accumulibacter community from EBPR Bioreactor in Madison, WI, USA - TNR Reactor_6/25/2014_ DNA (SPAdes)... | ecosystem: Engineered > Bioreactor > EBPR >...
AGAAGTGATATTACTTGTTGGAGCGTTAATAACCATGACCCCTCGCGCCGTAGCAGCTTGAGCATCAATGTTGTCGACACCAACTCCTGCCCGACCGACCGCTTTTAGGACATCAGCATTCTCGAGAAGTTCAGCTGTAACTTGAGTATCAGAACGAATGATAAGAGCATGAGCACCTTTGATCTCTTTGTTGAGTTCTTCGACACTAAGCCCGAGTTTGACATCAACATCATGACCAGCGTCTCGCAAGCACTGAAGACCTGCATCATTTATTTTTTCTGTTACTAATACTCTCATTGGTTCCCTCTTTATATTTGTTTAAAATTCTGCCGTATCGCAAAGTTGCGCTATTCGAGACAATCCTTCTTTTGCATCTTCATCAGAAAGTGCAAACGAAAAGCGAATGTAACCAGGCGCCCCAAAAGCTTCTCCCGGAACAGCAGCAACCTTAATCTCTTCAAGGAAAACTTCGCAAAGAGTCAACGTTGAATCGATCTTTACTCCCGCAATTGTTGAACCTATATAGCTCTCAAATGAAGGAAAACAGTAAAAAGCACCCTGTGGCTTGTTGCAGATTATCTTTGGGATTTGGTTAAACATCTCCCACATAGCAATACCTCTACGCTGGAACGCCTGGCGCATTTCTTCAACTTCAGATTGATCACCCGTTATTGCTGCCAACGCAGCCTGTTGAGCAACATTGTTTACGTTACTTGTTGAGTGACTCATAAGATTTGTTGCAGCTTTAGCGATCTCTTTAGAAGAAATCATCCAGCCCACACGCCAACCCGTCATTGCATAAGTTTTCGCGACACCATTCAAAATTATGCACTTGTCTGCTAGCTCTGGAACTTGTTTTAATACGCTTGTCGTTTCAGATCCATCAAAAACTAAATGCTCATATATTTCATCAGTGATTACATAAATACCTTTAGCTAATGCCCACTGACCAATTGCTTTGATTCTTTCTGGAGAATACATTGCGCCTGTTGGATTGTTAGGAGAAACAAGTACTACGGCTTTAGTCTTATCGTTGTATGCTGCTTCAAGTTGATCAATTTCAACACAAAACCCTGCATCTGCAGGTGCAAAAACTTCTCGCACTACTCCGCCAGCCAATTTTATAAACTCTGGATAGCTAGTCCAATAAGGCGCGGGTAGAATCACTTCATCACCATCATCCAAGATGCACATAAATGCATTGAATAATGCGTGCTTACCGCCGTTGGTAATAACTATTTGACTCGGATCAACTTCAACTCCCGAATCACGCAAAGTCTTTTCGGCAATTGCTGCCTTAAGTTCAGGAATTCCTCCTGCAGGAGAATACTTATGATTCTTAGGGTCTTTAGCGGCTTCAATCCCTGCTTGGACTATATGGCTAGGAGTAGGAAAATCTGGTTCACCAGTACCAAAAACTATTACATTTTCACCTGCTGCTTTTAGGGCTTTTGCCTTAGCATCAACGGCTAAAGTGGCAGATTCTGTTATTTGAGAGACACGTTTGGATATCATCTATATATCTTGCCAGATTTCGGCTTGAAAAAGCCTATTGATACATGGAGTTTTATTTTTAATTAGAATAGATCCTCGTGTCTAATGGAATAACTCGAAAAGCAAAAATATTCTTTGTCGCTTTAGTTTGTGTTGCCCTATTTGCCTCTTTGCCTGCCCAGGCTTTTGGTCTGGCTAAATCGGAAATTGCACCCGTCACCGATCCAACAGTTGAACCTGCGGCCTATATTGTTGTAGATGCAAAAGAAGGAACAATTATTTCTTCGAAAAATATCCACAAGCCATTAAATGTCGCCAGCACTTCAAAGATTCTTACAGCTTTAGCGGCAGTCAACACCATTGCCCCCGACCAGATGGTCGAAGTTCCTATCGAGGCGGAAGCAGTCCAACCTATGAAAATAGGGATGAAAGAAGGTCAGAAATGGAAGCGCGACGATCTCTTATATTCTTTGCTTCTGTCTTCAGCAAATGATGCCGCTTACGCTTTAGCTCATGCTTCGGCTGGATCTATAGAAAATTTTGAAAAACAACAAAGTCGAATTGCGAAAGAACTCGGAATGCAAGATTCGAAATTTGGAGATCCATCAGGATTAGACGATTCATTGGCAGTCAACGGTGCTTCGCAAATGAGTGCATACGATTTAGCCATTGCAGGTCGCGCAGTTTTAGCTCAACCAGTTCTAGCCAAAATGGTAAGTACCATGAACTATCAATTTATTGGCGGCGATAACGAAAAACATACTTTAACCAATCACAACGATACATTTTTACTTGGTTATCCGGGAGCTAATGGCCTTAAAACGGGTTACACACAAAAAGCTGGTAGAACTTTAGTGACATCTGCAACGCGAGGAGACACAACTCTTATTGCAGTTGTTCTAGATGTGGCTCAAACAGATGAATGGTCAGCACAATTACTCGATGGAGGATTTGCTGCTGTACAAAACGGAAAAATTTCGAGATCTGCTGATAAATTGCCAGCAATCGGTGTCATTGGATCCAAAGCGAACATTACCATCTTGAAAAGTTCAGGAGCTTCAAATGGATTTGCGGCGATTGGCAACGCCGATATCGCGAGCAAACCAACTGGTTGGCTTTCCATGCCTGTGATCTCTTTGTTTGTCGTTTCCTTATTAGTGGGTCTAATTTTTTGGCGAAGACATGTTATAAAACAGCGCAAGAAACGCAGACGCGAACGTGCAATTGCTGCCCGAGAAGCTGGTCGACGCAAGATGATGGACGTTATTGATCTCACCATCGAGGAAGAATCTGAACTAGTCTCGAAAACGTGACTGAAGCAATAAATTCTAAATCCTTGCCGGGCTGGGTTCCTAGAGCCATCATTTTATTTTTTGTAGCCCAACTTGCCTATCAATTTACTTTGAGCGCATTGGTATCTTTGCGCGGATTTTTACTTACAATTCTCGTTTCACTATTTCTATCTTTTGCTATCGAACCTGCTGTTAACTCGCTTTCCAAAAGAGGAATGCGCCGAGGTCCAGCTACAGCAATTGTATTTCTCATTTTGATCGTAATTACAAGCATATTTATGTTTGCGATCGCATCTCTTGTTGTCGATCAGGTTGCAAAATTATCTGATAACGCACCGGGATATCTAGAACGAAGTCAAAACTATATCAATGACCAATTTGATACGAATATAAATACAGATTCTTTACGGGAACAAATAGAGAATTCAGATTCGCCAGTGCGAAAAGCATTGGACAACCTAGCGGCTAACGCAGTTACTGTTGGTAGTTCGGCGATTGGAATAATCTTCCAGATTCTAACCATCATGTTGTTCACATTTTATTTTGTTGCGGATGCTCCAAAGCTAAGGCGATCTTTACTTAGAAGACTTCCTCCAGAAAGACAAACAATTGTTCTGCACACATGGGAGCTAGCAATAGAAAAAACGGGAGGCTATATATATTCGCGAGCCTTACTCGCATTTTTTTCCGGTCTTGCACATTGGATTGCTCTCGAAATAATGGGGATACCTTATGCCGTAGCGCTTGGAGTTTGGGTTGGTGTTGTTTCACAATTCATTCCTGTAGTTGGAACATATATCGCAGGAGTTTTACCTGTCGCCATTGCACTAATTCAAGAACCAAAGTTGGCTGTGTTTACCTTGATATTTGTCGTTATATATCAACAAATAGAAAACTACTTACTTGCACCAAGAATTACAGCTCGAACAATGAATATGCATCCAGCAGTTGCATTCGCTGCAGTAATAATTGGAGGTTCCGTTTTTGGTCCAGTTGGCGCATTATTGAGTTTGCCTGCCGCAGCAATGATACAAGCATTTGCACTTTTATATTTAGATGATCACAAAGTAATCGAGTCTCCTATGACAGCGGAGCCAACACCGCGAAAGAAAAAGAATTAGCATAGGCAAGTGGAACAACTCCAAGGATTAGATTCTTTATTTATACGTCACGAAACCGAACATGCTCCTTTGCATGTTTTGGCAGTAATGAACGTAAGTCGACGGAGAGCACCTCACGAAATCTCAGCACAAACATACAGAACGCTAATAGCGTCACGTATTAAGGATTTTCCTGGATTATGCAAGAAACTTGTCGATCCTCCAATACCTATTGCTCCCCCACTTTGGGTTCGAACTCGACCTGATCTGCGGATTCACGTAAAAGAGGTAACTCTAGGTAAAAATGGTATCCCTCAAGATTTCAATGAGTATCTGGCTTTGATTGAATCTGTTGCTCTTGACAGAAGCCGACCTCTATGGGAATTTCATATCGTTCACGAAACTGCAAGTGAAGACTCATACTTAATTGCAAAAGCTCATCACGCGCTATTAGATGGAATTGCAGGCTTCGAACTGATGGCAAATATTTTTGATGGAGATGCAACGAGCGCAGATAAGGAACTCGAAACAACAAATATTCGCGCCGACATTGAAGACGAAATTCCAGACTGGACAACTCACATTGGAGCAACACTCGTTTCTCAACCAATAACATGGGCACAGAGTTCTATAAAAGTAGCTCGAAACGTACTTAATTTTGCAAAAAATACTATTGAAACTCAAGAGCCTTCGAATGCTGTTTATCCTTGGCGTGCTCCAGCATGGCCAAAGAATCGAGTTCTGACAAAATCACGAATAATAAGTGAAACGTCCCTAGAAAAAGAAACCATTAAAAACTTACGTAAAACCCATGGCGTAAGTTTTCATGATGTTTTAGGTGCGATAACTGCGGGGGCACTTCGCAACACACTTATTGAATCAGGGGAACTTCCTGAACTGCCAATGGTATGCGTTTCTCCAGTTTCCATTCGAAAGAAGCGATCGATGCATGGAAACCAACTTTCTGTAATGTTTGCTCAACTTCCGACGCACTTAGAAGATCCAATCGAACGTGTTGAATTTATGAAAGTTAGTTTTAGCCAAGCTAAGGAATTTTTAGACTCTTTGGGAACAGATACACTTGGAGAAATAAGTCGACTAACTCCGTGGGCAGCATTGGGTGCAGTTTGGTCGATGTATGCAAATGCTGGTCTCACAGACAAGCATGCGCCCTTTGCGAACGTCACTTTGTCATCACTTCCTGGTCCAAATTTCCCTTTATATTGCGGTGGGGCTCGAGTAAATAGCGCATTCCCCTATGGGCCAATTTTCGATGGATCATTTTTGAATATCACTGCCATTAGCTACTTAGATAAAGTAAATTGTGGAATAGTTTCTTGCCCAGATATTTTTAATGGTGTCGGAAAACTTGCTCAAGCGATGTCGGACGAATGCAATCTACTCAGCGAGTTCTAATCCACACATTTTATAAATCGAATCGCTAACTTTAGGAAATTCTTCCTTTGCCCATGGGGCAAAATCTTTATTTGTCACACAGCAAACTGAGACCTTGTTTATCGGATCGTGAAAAATAAAAGCACCTGATTGACCAAAATGGCCGAAAGTTTTTTCAGAAGATATGGAACCTGTCCAATGTGGTTGTTTATTACCTTTGATTTCGAATCCAATTCCAAAAGTATTGTTTTTATAATTTCCCCAACCTGGAAGTATCCCTTCCAATTCTGGTAAATATGGGGTCGTCAATAATTCTTGTGTCTCGACGTCTAGATAAGTTGGGTTTCGAAATTCCTTCATCAATAAAATCAAATCATCTAGTGTGCCGGTTGCGCTCGCGGAACACGATCCTTCAAAATTTATACTTGTACCTAAATGGCCTCCTAAGCCTTCTTCAAATAAATCTCCGATAGAGGTTGCACTGAAATCGGTTCCTAACTTTGAAATTAAAGTCTCCCCTGCCAGATCGAAAGCTTCATTCGTATAGATTCTCTTTTGATGACGATCTATCGGATCCAAATCTTCTGGACGAATGCCTGAGCTGTGGCTCAACAAATCTTTAATAGTTACGTCTGAAGATTTTAATTTAGGTGACGTCACAACATCTTCAAATTTTAGAAACCCTCCCATGACTGCATCTGAAATTACATAGGTAGTCAATAATTTGGTGATCGAAGCCAACCGATATCGCTCTGCTGCTTTTCCTAAAACATGAAGTTCGTCGTCAAGACCTATATAAGCAAACGAGTCGATATTCGGGTGAATTTCTAGAGATTGTTTCACTTTTCAATGTTACCAATCTCTAAATGATTTGCCGATTTCTTCCAATAGCTATCATTTTGATGAAAAAGAATAGAATCAATAGGACTTTATGCAGCTATCTGATACACAAAAACTAATGAATGACCTCTATGGTGACGTTGACCGTGAACGCGGTATCACGGCTACTGTGGCTTGGCTATGCGAAGAAGTTGGAGAATTAGCGCAAGCTGTTCGCAAAGGAACTAGAGAACAACAACTTCATGAAATAGGTGACGTAATGGCCTGGCTGGCTTCGCTTGCTAACCAGCTTGGGCTTTCGCTCGACGAGGCGATGGAAAGATACGAAACGAAACATGAGCAACGAAGCTAATACAGCTTATTTTGTTCCTGCTTCAAATGAAACAGGACGAGGCCCTGGGATTCTTGTATTGCATTCTTGGTGGGGTCTAACTCCACGAATTAAAAAAATGTGCGAGAATTTTGCAGACTTGGGTTATTGCGCTCTCGCACCAAATTTTTTTGGTGAAGTTGCTTTAAGTCCAGATCGAGCGCAAGAACTCTTATCTCAAGCAGATCCAAATAAAATGGCAGATCTGGTATTGAGTTCTATTCATGCATTGCGCAGTTACTCTGATGAACCTGGAAAACCAATCGCAATTGTTGGTTTTGCAATGGGTGGATCGTTAGGCTTGTGGGCATCAACACGTCAGCCAGATTCCGTTGAAGCCGTTGTCAGCGTTTACGGAACTCAAGACATTGATTTTTCAGAATCTAAATCAAAGTACCTTTTAGTGAGCGCTTCTGATGATGACATCGCCACAGAAGACGAGATGAATTACACCCAAGCATTAATCGCCTTAGGGGATCAACACGCCGATAGTTTTATCGTTGGTGAGACTAAACATGGCTTTGCCGAAGATTTGGATCCATCATTTGATGAAACAGCTTTAGACCAAGCAATGGAGCAAATTATCCTGTTTTTAGGCAACAATTTTCGAACAGATACTCACTAAAACAGATAATTTGCCACCGCTTTCAACCATTTGGGCTTGTCAGACGTGTATATAGCGAATGAATGAAACCTTTACGTATATAGCGAAACATGAGATGATATACAGACGGCTTATAAAGAAAGACTTTTCGTGCAGTATTCCAGTTTTGAAGACGGGTTCAGAGACATGTACCCGCGTCTTGTGCGTACACTCATGGTGGCGTGTGGTGACCAAGAACTCAGCCGCGATATCGCACAAGATGCACTTGCTAAAAGTTATGCGAATTGGAAAAAAGTCAACCAGCTCGAGATGCCTTCAGCATGGGTCAAAAAAGTTGCAATCAATCAGCTCAAAGACGAGTTCAGAAAACAATCAAGGCGAAAAACTTATGCGTCTAACACTCTTGAACTTTCGACAATTGAAGCAATCGAAAGATCACTACCCACGCCAATGGCGGTCGATTTTTCCAGAGCGCTTATGGAATTGCCTGGCCAACAGCGCATCGCAGCTGCACTTGCATTTGTTGAAGACATGTCAGAAAAAGAAATCGCACAGACAATGGGTATTTCGAAAGGTAGCGTTAAAACGCATCTATATCATGCCCGCAATGCATTGGGGAATTCCCTCAACGTCGTTGAAATATAGAAAAGTTGGATTAGGAATATAATGAATGAACTTGGATTGACACACATAGAGTCTCTAGATTCTGAAATAGTTCACGTTCCCGGTTTAGATGTCGACGGAGATTTTGAAAAGACTGTCACGCTCGGAAAATCTAAACTGCGAAATAGGCGACTAATTAAAGGTGCGTCCGCGATTTCTGCTCTTTCTTTTTTTGCAATTGCGTTATTTGGAATCAGCCAAGCAATAAGTGCTGAAGATGGAAGTGTTCGCAATGGCGTAATTCAAACCGCACAAAAACAGTTTGATAATGTTCAAACAAATGACGTAATCGAAACTCCCGCAGAAATAGTCCCTGCGCCTGCAACAAATGTTCCCCCTGCTACTAACCCTGCTCCGGTTATTGATCCAAAACTTATATCAATAAAAAGTTTTGGAAATGCAGCCTTATGCAATATTGCACCAAACCCTAATCCCGGACCAGGTGAAGTTGTCATCGGTCCATCGACTTCAGTACAAACATGGAACCCTTCTATCGGGCAATCAAGGGTAGAGGTTGTTCCTAGTTCTGGCAGGCAATTGGTTTTAAGAAATATTGCAAGCAACAACGCAACAAATGCAGCATATGTTGATCTTGTTTCTGGATTTGATTCCGTAAACTCATTTGCAGATATAACAACACTGGGCTTTAAATACTGCGAATCTGGATATGCCTTGGAAATAACTCCAAGAAACGGATCTGGCTACGCGATTTCAATAACTAGTTTGTAACTATAATTTCTTGACCTTCGCGCATTAGAATCTTTTTTTGGCGTTAGCTAACGCCCTCGTAGCTCAGGGGATAGAGCGTCGGTTTCCTAAACCGTGTGCGCAGGTTCGAATCCTGCCGGGGGCACTCCTACCCCCTTCAATTTAATTTTTGTGTCGGGATGAATTTTTGAAGCACTCAAAACCAATTGGAGATTGACATAAAAATAGAATTAAACAATTTAGATTATTAGCTAAACATCATTAAAAATATGGTTGAGGAATTCGACTCAGAGATAAATTCAAGGGTAATCCGATCCAAAATCTCCACGCAAACCACGGATCAAATATCCATAGTGATCGGGTGCATAAAAACCATTCGCGTTAGAATTGCCTGAGAAGTATGTTGCATCTAACCAGCTACTAAATGAGCGATTACCGCTATATTGAGAATAGTCCTGGTATCTTGCATCGAGCCAACTTACGAAATCAGGATATACTTCTCTGACTTGTTCATAGTTATATCTGCCTATTGTTGTATACACAGGATCTCCGCTACCGGTAGTTCCTGTTTGTATCTGGTAATCCTCTATTGAAACTCCATGGCTGCTAATGTCAGGTGTCGCACCGCCATCAGATGAAAATACTGGGCCATAATCATCGCCTGATTCTGGAATATTTGGTGAAAACCCGCCATACTGATTGATTAGTTCACTATCAACGGCAAAAGGATTAGCTTCTCCATCTTGCATGCCGTGACCAATGTTAGCTAGAAACTCTCTCGCTTGTTGCTCAGTTAGACCTGCTTCCACTTGAAGGAACTCTAGTGCAGATAATATTGACTCTGGATCGCTTCCATGTTCGCTAGCAGCCCCAACTAAGGCATCGGCTCCAGCGAACGTGAGACCTTCAAGGAAGTCTCTGAATTGAGCATTTTGAGCTAATGAAGTAAGACGACTCGCAATCATTCCTTCTGCCGCTAAACCGGTAATTACTAAAGCTGCGATCGCTGCTATCTGATATGTTGCATTCCAGCCTGTAATCTCATCTTGACTGTAATTTATGAAAATTCCAAGGCTATTAAGCACTGTTCCGGCGACTACCAAGCCGAGTCCAAAACTTGCTCCTTGTGTTGGTATTGCAAGCGCCACTATTCCAACAGCAGCAACTACAATTCCCGCAATATTTATTGCATCTTCCCACCAGGGAGTCTGGTCAAGCGAAAAATCTGGATTGTAAATGTTACCGAGAACCATTAAGGCTTGACTTGCGTCTAAATCCCATATTTCAGAAAGAAATGCTAGAAAAGAATCTGCAATATGTCCTAAGTCTGTAGTTAATTGAACGAGAGGGTTATTCCCAACTGTGAGTGTTTGAATTTCTAAATCGCAATCATATTTGCGAAGCAAAGATTGCAAGTGGTTATCATGCATACCGACGGATTCAATTGCAGAATCTGCAAGCATTAACGGTAACGAAAATGTTGAAGCATTGAGAAGCTGAATTGTGGGAAGCAAAGCTTCTGAAAATTCAACGTTGAGCTCACTTTCGACTGCATTATCTGCCATGATTAACCTCCATTCCTGATTCGAGGAATAGCTTGTAAAGACCTCGTTGATATGTCATTAGCTTTTTGTAGCTGTGTCGACACCATTGTCATTGCCGTCGTCGCACCCGACACATTCTTATCAATCGCTCGAAGAATAGAATTTAGAGCTTGGATAGCCCGTCTTGCTTTTGCGTTTTTTGCTTCGTCCAAAGCTCTTCCGCTAGCGGCCGTAATATTTCCATACGCATTAACTGCTAAGACCTGGTAGTAATATTCCGAAAGTGTTGAAGCCTCAGTTGAGTATATTGATCCTTCGTCTGAAGTATGGTTCCCGTAAACCGTGCTGACACCAGATGGAACATTTTCACTATCAAAAATAAAAGGAATACCGGTTATTGCTCCAGAAGTTCCAACAGCTTGAACAATACCCGTCGTATAATAAGTTTTTAGAGACTCATTGAACGTCAACCATTGGCGTGTTGAGTTTTTAAGTGTTAATAAAATGTCGCTGCGTAAATCCCACCACCGATGCATTGCTAACAAATCCTGCACGTATGGTTCTACATCCGTAGTTGCGTCTACTTCCCCATTCACGATAATGCCGTTACTTACTTCTAGCCCGATCGCGAATTTATTCAGGAACGATCGTATTATTAAATCAGCAGAAGCATATGCATCGGCTCTTTGGCCAGTTGTTGACATGACAAGCGGCCCAACAAAAGAATCCATATCATTTGCTTGCGAATACAATCGTTTTGAATTCTCCAAGGCTTCAAGATTGATTTCACTCATCGATCGAACCCTTCGATATCCACAGGCGGTAGCCCCAACTCAGGTGAAACGGGTGACCTTCCCAGAAGATCTTCTCCAGATCCACCACCAGGCGCAATTGGACGATTTAGTCTTTCTGCTTCGACAAAATCGAGACTTTCTTTCAAAATTTCCAATGCTTTGGGGTCTCTTTTTCCCTCTGGAAGAAGAAAAGGGTCGCGTCCTACTTTTACTGTGGCTGATTCAATGCCAATTGCATCTTTTACAAACTTTCGAAGAGTTGATTCTACTTCCGCTATCTTTGCTGTTCTAGTACTTTCCAGTTCACCACTTTGAGCTGCTCTTTCATTTACCTCTCGAGCAATTTGTTTACCTAAACCAACAACTTGAACTAATTCATCCTGCATTAAAGAAAAATTCGACTCTTCGATCAATTTATCTTGCTTTTTGTTTTCGCGCGAAGCATCGATTTTTGACTTAACTACATTTCCCAAAATGGCGGCAGCACCCATGGCCGCGGAGTAAAGTAGACCGACGGGTCCCGCAATAATCGGAGCAACGACACATGCAAACGCTGTGGTAACATTAATAATTAACGCGTTATAACTTTTTCTGGGATCTGCAACAGACCTACTTTGAGATTTGTCTGGTGCCCAAGTCATTGCAAATTGCTGCGCAGGAGTAAGTGGCTTATCTCCCTTGTATTTTAAAGAGGCCCATCTGTCTGACACGTCATCGCATAATTGTTTGAAGCTTTCAATTTGAGTTTCAATTTTCTCCACTGTGGCAACCTTTAAACTTTTATTCACATTATTACTACGTACCATATAGGACATTTCGGTCATTTTCAACAGAAAAATTCAAAATATTCGCAAAAAAGGCCGGATTTACGCGATATTCGCAACATTCTCTACATTCGCAAAATTACTGTAAAAAACTATACGCCTTGCATACGTTGGGCCGATTTCCCAATCGAATTCGAAGAAAATTACAAATACACGATTCAGCAAATCGGCGTCCATGTAAAAACTGCCTGAATTGGGTGGGAAATCGGCCCAACGCAAAGAGAGCGTTGTTGTACCGAACTGATACTTAAGATTTACCCAATTCCAATATTAAAAACACCCGCTGCATAAACTAAATCTTCATACAATTCGGGAGCTCTCACACCTGGAGCATAGTGAGCACGAATTCCACTTTCTGAAATCGCATCATGAAAACTAGTTGTAGTACCCGGATTAGCAGCAAAATAATCTGCTTCCCGCGCCCTATACCAAGCAATAAAATCAGGACGGCTCACAATAGCATCGTAAACTTCCTGTTGAGAGTCTGCCCCCACACTTGGCGCACCGGGAGGATCAGGCGATTCTCTGCCGTCATCAGTGTATGCTCCTGCCTCATAAGGGTTAGTTACTCCAAATTCCAATTCGGAAGACCCAGGATTCGATACTGTTACTGGCACAGTATTTACATGAGTACCTGGAGGAACAACTACGCCATAGGCATCGAAAGTACTCGCATTCTCTAGAAATCCTTCTGTAATTTCAGTCGCTTGATCGAATGTTAATTCTGTATTTGCCAACAACCAGTTTCTTAAAGTTTCTACATTGCTCGTGTAATTGCCAGAACCTCCAAGTATTAAGTCAGATGCAAATACACCCCACTCTTCAATCAAGACACGACCACCTGGCCGGGCCAGAATACCTGCAAGTGCAGCGCCTGAACTCGAAGTAGGAACCAAACGTAATGCTGTTTGTTCAATGATCGCTTGAACAAGAATTAAAGCAAGCCTCTCGTTGAATTCAGCTTCCGACATTGTTGCACGTTGATCAATTAGTTCTAAAAGGCTTGCGCCCGTACCAGTGATAAAAGACAACAGTAATAAGGAACTTGGAACCGAACCGCCACCAGTTAGTACCGCCAATGTTCCGAGCGAAGCAAGTGCAGCGGTAATTTGAACTGTCGACAATATTTCTCTATACGAATTACCTGGGACAATATCATAATCATCAGCAAGTATGAGAAGCGCTCCGTTTTCGTCCACTCCCCACAAATCGCCAACGAACTGAAGAAAAGTAACTCCGACAGCTTGTGACACAAGTGTGGCAGTTGCAATATCTGCTGTTGAAGGGATTTCTTCGTAAGTGAAATCGAAGTATAAACCTTGCATATTTTCCATTTCAGCAGCCAATCCGCTGGCAGAATTATTATCGTCTAAATATGATTTTGCTTCAACTAATGAATCATATAGATGGCCGGCATTCAACAACCTGGCCACTCGACGGAGAGCCCTGTCCTTATTAACATTTAGATACTCATAGACGTTTTCGCCGGTAAGTTGATCAGGCATGTTTAACTCCCAGCTCCACCAGGAGAATCATCTTGAGTCCCAGGCACTTGTTGATTAGCTTCTACTGCTGTCCATTCCCTTAACTTTTCATCGTACAAGTCATAAAGCAAATCTGTCAGCAACGCATCTAAAATGTCAATCGCTGAAGCGTGATGGGTTCTATGAGTGTCGACGTGGTTGCGAGCTTCAATTGCATTATCCATGTTGCGTTTACATTTATCTTTGAGACTATGGATTGCAGTTCCGGCTTTATTGACATAATCCACGACTACTTTTTGAGCAGCTTCTCCAGTCGAAGAATGGTCGTCATCTCCGTCATCACCGTAGAGTTGATCATTTTTAAGGCCATTTAACATTCCCAATAAATATCGATGATTAGCGACGTTACCACCATCTTCGCCAAATGGAATCGACATGAACGCGCCTTGTTTTTCGCTCATTAAGTCTGTCAAATAATAGCTACGAACCGCTTCATTGTATCGATACCAATTTGTCAATCCTGAATATATAGCATCTAATCTTTTCTGTCGATCTCTCCAACTTTTCTTTATCGAAGTTGTAGCATCTGTAGCTTGGGCAATGTAATTAGAGCAATTGACAAAATCAGTTTCAGTTGCAATGTTCCAATTTCGAACTGCAGAACGCACACGGGTATCAAAAGCTCTCACACTTTCTAAATGCCGAAAAACATCTGTACCCGTGACGACGTTCGAAGGTAAAAAGGGATACATTGAAACAGGAAGGCCTTGCAATTCAGTTACATCACCTCGATATTGGACCCAATGAGACTTTATGGTTTCAAACTTGCTCATATTTGTTTACCTTTCGAAATCCATACCATTTGAAAGGTCATCCTGATCAAAGACTCTTGGTTCTGCGCCCCTAGATAAATCTCGCCCAACTTGTGTATCTTTATGCGGGCTATTGGCGGTAATTGAATCTAAATCGCTTTTAACTTCAGATAAAACTTCATTAAATGCACCAATAAATTTTTCACCCTTATCTCCAATACGATCTTCCGAAAAAACGCCTCGTTCAAGATCAGCTTCTGAAATCCCAAGACCCCGTTGTGCAAATGCCGTCAAAGTTTGTTGCACATCAGTTAATAATTTTCTGTGTTCTGCACTTGTAATTTGTCCAGATGCAAAATCATGACCTGAATTTCGAACCATTTCTTGTGAAGCACTTAGAACTTGATCTAGCTCACTTTCGATTTTTGGGAAGACCTCTTGGGCTAAAGCTAAATCGTGTTGTCCGATCTTGCCGATCTTATTAGCTTTCATAAAATTCTTAACGAACACAGGCGCAAATATTGCGGTAAATCCAAGTCCAATTGGAAACCCTAAAACGCCCACCGCGGCACTGACTCCAATTCCGGCAATTGATATTGCTTTTTCTGCTATCACTTTCGCAGATTTGTATGCCTCTTTCATGGCATCAACAGAACCGATTCGAGCTAAGTGATGGGCTGGAGAACCAACAATGTCTTCATTTAAGAATTCGTCTTTGCTCCAGCTTTTGAGAGTTGCTCCACAGAGCTTTCGCAAGTCGTTATTTGTTTTAATTTCCATGTATTGCCCTGCGCCTCAAATCACTGATTATAAATAGTATGTTAAGGTACAAAAGGTATGAATGCAAGGAACTTTATATTTATTAATGTCCTGGTCAGACGCAGTTTCGCCACTTTCGCTAAAAAGCAGATTGATGGCAAAAACGTGGTCGAGTTGGGCCTATTTTCCGCGCGAAATCCTTAGGAAATTACATATGCGCAACTCAGTGATTCGGCGTCCTTGTAAAAACTGCTTGGCGTGGGAAATCGACCCGACGGGGAAATAGTGGGAAATGAATGGAATGCCTAGAAATTGAGAAGAAAGCTCTACCAATACTTATCGAAGTGGATTTGACCTGTTTCTTTCCTGCCTGCAACGACAAGACCTCGTTCCATTAGCAAACCAACAACACCAGGATCTTCTGGCATATTGCCGTCTTTGTCTGGTGCCCCGATCATTGCAGGGTTACCACATGCAAATGCTTGAGTATGTTCTGGATCAAGATCACCGAATATTTCATCTAGATCACCATCACGGATCAGATCCTGACAATATCGTTTTGGAACATTAGGTTCTCTTGTTGGCATTGGAATGTATGTGTAATTCGGATATAGTTCTTCGAGTCTTCGATGTTGTTCTAAATAACCTAAGTCTTGTTCTTGACGAACTGAAACTGCAGAAACTATTTTTCCACGATGGCCTCTTCGTAACAATTCGACAATCATCGCATTATGTGGAGCTTCGCCTGTACCCGTAGCAAAAAAGATAACATTGTCATCTACTTTGACATCACGCAATGTATAGTGACCCGTAATTTTTTGACCCATATAAATTCGATCGCCAGGTTTTTTCATAGCGAGACGAGGTGTAACTTCAGGATCAAGTTCGGGCGGAACCAAAACTATATAGAACTCTAAACAACCATCTTCTGTACCCGTAGCTAAATATCCAGACTCCGTAAAAATTCGACTTGAAATTGAATAAGATCGCAGAGCTAACTTATTCCACTTCTCGCGCTCCTTATCAGTTAAGGCACCATGAATTTTTGGCTCCCACAATCCGACACCCAAAGACGTATATTGCCCCGGACTAAATGAGACTTCGCCTTTATCTGGTCTAACCCTAAGAACCCATAAGTCACTATGCCTTGGATCGAATTCAACTATTTCAGCGTTGTAAAATTCTTCCGATAATTCTTCAGGCGCAGACGCGTAATCTGGGGTATGCGTTGCAATGGTTTTTACTAATTCTGGGTCATGGTGAGAAAAATATTGAGCCAATTGCGCAATACTTGCTTTATCAGTTGCACTTGGTAGATCTGCAGACAACCTTGGATCGCGAGCATAAATTAATCGACCTGATTCAAGTGCGCTTTGTTCGATTCCTAAAACACTTGGTTCAACAAGTTTTTGTTTTGCTGCAAAAACAACATGGTCGACAACTATTTCTGGAGTTGGTGGATTTGTATCTCCGAAGACGATATAAGGAAAATCATCGCTATCAAGAACAATAGAAGCCGGTTGAGCCCTATATAAAACAGTCAACTTTCTATCTTTTTCTAAATGTCTAATCTGATCTCTCGACGCGCTAGCTAATAAATCTGGGTTCATTCCTTTTGCTGCTAGAACAACACTATTTGCTCCTTCATCAACATAACGAGATGCAAGAACAACGGCTCTGTCGTTATCGCCAACAACTAAAACATCTTGACCTGCTACAGATCCCTCATATGGTCCGCTATGGATTCGATCTCCAACAGTTACGCCGTCTGGAATTTCTACGACTGCGTCAGCAGCATTGAAAGCCACGACACAAGAACGAGTTTCATATTCTCGAACATTCGTTGTTACGACTAAACGATCATCTTTCGCAACTACACTTTCAACCGTTTCACCATAAGCTATATCTAGTCGTTCCTGACCAACCAACTTAGGATAGGCAACATCAGTTGATGATTCTAAAACTTTAACTTCATTGGCTCCGACTTGTTGAGCGAGAATCGCAGCAGATAAACCTTGAGCTGAACCGCCAAGAACTAATAAGTCATACATATTTCACTTCCCCTATTCCGTTAGCCAAAAGATACTATCAAAGCTTGTGCGAGGCTTTTTGCTGAGGATCTTGTGGGCGCATTAACAACCCATTGATTTGATTGCTCGCCTCCAATATTGAGTTCGTATGTGGTCCCAAAAGCTGCGCTGGACTTTAATACGCCACCAATACCTTCAATTGTTACCGGCGTTGTTTCAACATTCAAAGCTCTATCTAAAGTTCGCGCACTAGCAAATGATGATATGGAAATTTCTATGTAAAGCTCATCTCCGGAACCTGATCGATATGAACATCGAGCACCAGATTCAGGAGAAAATCTATATTCTCCTTCCGGAATTGTTTTCATCGACAAGATCTTTTGAGCTTGTCGTGCACTTACTAACCCACATATTTTTGGCTTAATCCAAATAGTGGAGATTTCCTGCGGAGATAAAAAGGCTGTGTTGCCTAGAACTACCGTGCCAGGAACGGAAGAAGTTGGAGTTGTTTCTAACGGAGGTAAAGTTTTTGGAATCGTAGAAGATGTATTTGAATTCTTATCAGAATCATTTACTGAGTCATCCGACGAACACCCAACTATGAAAGAGCCAGCTAAAAACACAGCGATGACCATTAAAAATAGATACCTTTTCACGGATACATACTAGTTAACTCTTTGTAGTTCTATATCAACTCGAAATGAAGACTATTCTGGGAAAATGGAAAAAAGTATTGTTGTCTACACAGACGGTGCTTGCAGCGGTAATCCTGGACCTGGCGGCTGGGCATGGGCAGTTTCAAGATCTCAAAATGACAGTGGCTCAGAAAATCCGACAACAAATCAGCGAATGGAAATCATGGCTGCCTTTAAAGCTGTAGAAGAATTTAGTTCTACGCATGAAAACATAGAAATAGTCAGCGACTCTACATATGTTGTGAAGTGTTTTAACGACAACTGGCATGTAGGTTGGGAAAAAAGAGGTTGGAAAAATTCGCAGAAGAAGCCTGTAGCCAATCAAGATCTTTGGAAGCCCTTCATCACAGCCGTTTTAGACCATGGAAATGTAAAGTTCACTTGGGTTAAAGGTCATAGTGGCCACGAATTAAACGATCTGGCCGATGAACTCGCAGTAGCTGCAATACGATATTAACGGTCAATCACTTTGCCTAATGCCTACTTTTTAAGGGTTCCAGCTACAAAAAGGCAGTTTTCGCCTTTACTTCCTCGACATTTGCCTTTTTAGTATATTTTGTCTATATTGTTATATCTTACCAATAAGGGGCGATAATGGCATATAAGACACCAATAAGAGTAGCAGCATTAACAGTTGCTTTGGCTACAGCTGGCTTGATTTCTTGCAGTAATGGAACCGATTCAGCTGATCCCATCGACAACGATGAAACACCGACGTTTCCTTTTCAAAGCGATGAACTAGAAATCGGAATCGCCTGCGGAGACGACATTGACCCTTCCAGCATTACTTTCACTGATGGAGAAATTGATTTTGGTGATGCCGATATTGCAATTTCAACAAGAAAAGGCGAATTAGCTCTTGATATTAATCCTGTTGATGGAAATGTAACAGTGACAAGAGGCGAGGTGGAAAACTCAGGCGGCCAAACCATCACCAGCAGTGCTTCCACCATTGTTTTTGAAGATCGAAACGGCTCTACTTACACTTTAAACACCCAAGGTTTTGGGATCTCTGCCGACGCAACTTTAGATGATGGCGAAAACGCAGGACAGATCGCAGCTTATCAACTACACGAAGAAACATCATCGAGTAATTTAGTGAGCACACGTGGTTCAAACATGTCTGCATCTAGTGGTTATGTAGGTCGAAAAATTAATTTGACCACACGAGGACATGAAACTGCAAACATCCCCGGCCAGCTCGGCATTACACAAGTTCAAGGTGAAGCTGGAAGCTGCATAGCTGCAACATATAGAGGCTTATAATTGCAGTTCAAAGTTTAAGCAGCAACTGAAGTCAATACTGTAACGTAGTTCTCATCCACGCTTGCGACGAATCCAAGAGCTAAGAGTCTACGATCTATTTCATTTATAGCTTCTCCCATGTACATGTTTCCGCCACCTTCATACAATTCGTTGCGAATCGCAACTAATTCTTCAACTGTATTCGCGTGCGGCGGTACTATGGAATCAATATTGCCACCAAACAATTCCTTGTCTTCGTAGTCTACGTCATCATTGGTTTCAAAGGCATAGGCATTAGGCATTGTCTCCATGAAATCATCTTCACCGGGATCTTTAACTCCATTACCATTCTCGTCCCCTACTATTTGGGTTTCATAATGAATGTCATTTGCTAAATCTGATAAACCTTGGGTTGAATCAGTAACGCGTTGATCTACCGTACTAAGGGTTAAAGCAGAAGCTTCGTCCATTGAATGAATCCCAACCAAGTACTCGCCAAGTGTTGTCTGAAGCATTGACAATCGGAAAGCCGTTTGAACATAACGCATATTGAAATCAATTAGTCTCGCCAATTTTGGAACAGTATCGCTTGCCCAGGTCTTGATCCTTTTAACTTCATTCTCGAAATTTTCAACTGAGGTTAACAATGCATTAGCTTGTTCTTCTCTTGTAGCTAGGTATGCGAGTTCATCAGCAAAAGGTACTGATTGGACGATGTCGTTTGCAAAGTTGCGAGCAGTCCAGTCAGGATTGAGGAATGTTCCTAAAGGCTTCCAATTATCCCATCCGCTTATATCATGACCGTCATATCCATACCTAATATCGCCGCCTTGTCGTTGATAATCATAGGCTCCTTGATAAAGGTCAATTTTATATTGAGTTACTGTTGCACGATCAGCTTGTATATTTCTGATTTCTCTTTGAATATCAAATTTCAAACTACTACAGCTAGAAATCATTTCTGTAGAGGCTGAGATAATCAAACTTACCTTAGAGTCATAGTCTCTATAGATCGCGTCGATAGCCGTGAAATTATCTGAATAATCAGAAATCACACGACCCATAGTTGTTATCGTGTAGGTGCGCAGTCCTTCGGGAATTGAAAGTGCCATTTAATTAAATTCCTTCCACAGTTTGTTTAATACTTGACCAATACATCTGCACATCTTGTGCCAATAAAATTCTTGCCTCAGAAGTTTGATTTTCGACTTCGCTAACCTCGGCAATCACTTGTGTAGTAGATTCCTGGGTAAGCCCAATCCAGTCTGGTGGAGTTGACGACAGAGAAGAAACCAACGCGGGTGCTTCTTCAATTTTTTCGTTGAGCATGCTCGAATCCTGAGCCAGAGACACGTCGTAGTCTCGAACTGCCGCCAAATAAGAGTTCTTGGTTGCAGCTAGATTTGTTAGTGTTCCTTCTTGATAAAGTGATGACCTGTTCGGATATGCCGAAGAATGCTTCATTGTGTGATTACCTCCGCTTTGGATGCGCATTAAGAACTAATTACGCATATTACGCGATATTCGCAAAATGTCAACAACTAATTCGAAATTGAAAATTTCAAATTAACTCTTGCAATTGTACTTTTTGTACCGTATTGTCTTTTTTAGGAAGTTAAATAGCTTCTGTGAGCCGATACTTATGTATTGGACAGTAAAACAATGATACATAAGGAGAAACACAATGGCAGGACCAGGCGTAGGCCAAACTGTTGGTACAAATGCTGATGTTGCAAATAGTACCGCACAACAAACAATTGCAGGACTTGAAAACCAGCAATCTCAACGCAGAACGGATTCAGCAAAAATAAGTACGACATTTAGCCCTCCAAACTCTGACGGTAAACTTGCACAATCTATAGTTCAAAAAGATGTCGAATTTACACTTGCTCATACTCAATTGCTATTGAGAATCGCAGAATTCACCAGGAGTGAACTTGCTGGTAAGGGCATAATGTTCGAAGAAGACAGTGCTACCGGATCAACAGTAGCTGGCAGTGGCACAGGCACTTCAGCATAAGAAAGGAATTAGTTATAATGTCTATTAAATTAAACAGAGCCGACGTACCAGAGCTTCAAGGCATAATTGCACGAGCGACTGAATCAGGAGACGATTTCATCAGGCGAGCGATCAATGATCGTAATGCTCATGTAGGAGTTACTGAATTCGGTGAGGCTGCAGACGAAGCTATACGAAGATTCCAAACTAAGTACAAGACTGATATCGACAGATATAATGCTGCAGGACGGGAATTTGGTGCATCAGTTAACAGAGCAATCGAATCCGTTTTTGGAGTTGATGCGTCTAACGCTGCAAAATTAAGAGGTCTGGGATAACTTCATCTCAAACTGGAAACCGAAAGGCTCGCCAATAGGCGAGCTTTTTTTGTGTCTGAAACATCTAATTAACCTACTGGGCAACTTGAACGAGTGTACTAATTCCGTCTTTGCAATAGTACGCGCGCCCTGGAGGGAATACTTGTCCAGGTAGAGGCTTCATATTTACACCGACAAGATCTCCATCTAGCTGGAAGTCTGGCTTAAATAATAAACCGTGCTTGTATTTCTTTATTTCTGCTAACCAACCAGAATAGCTCCGAGAAAATATAGAAGATTCACCAGCTGCGACTACTTTCACAGACTCTCGTCCGTACTTAATAATATATTCGATAGCACTAGCGAATTTGCCTTCCATCAAATCTGCTGAGTCATCCACTATCAATATCATTCTAGGAACTTCACCATCAGGAGCTTCTTCCACGGTCTTTAAAAGTTCCGTAATTTGCTCTTCACACGCTCCAAAGCCGGCAGCAGCTCTCACACCTTCGACGGCTGAAACAAGACTTGGTCTGGGTGTAAATACATAAATTGGAACATCAGTTCCAGAATTCACTAAACCTTTTGCGACTGTAGCAAGTGCAGTAGATTTACCGATTCCTCTAGGGCCTATAACCATCAAATGGCCTGCATTTAAATCGGTCGTGACAGTAATTAGCCCTTGAGAACCTGCGGCTACGGCCAATGTTGCTTGGTACTGATTTTGTGCAACCGCTAAATCTGCAATTGACACGCTGTCAGGTAAAGATGCCACTTTATGGCTAGAAGTATCCCCATATAATTCAGTGAGATATTTTCCAATAACACCTATTTGTTGAACTTGAGAAGCTCCGTCTGGTTTTGCAGAAACCGTTGGGATTTGTATTTCAATCTCACCTTTTAATAAAGCCCTACCAGGAGGAAGTTTTATTTCCTTGGCGACCTTGTGCGCAACTCCAAGAGAACTTAGTTCATCAGGATCCGCCATTTTCATTATCAACTTTTCTTCTACTAAGCCGGCCATATTAAATGGAATAGCACCGCGCCTATCAGCCGTCACGATTAAGTGAATACCCAATGGCCTTCCATCAGACAACATTCTTTGTATCGCATCTACCCAAGCTCCGTATTCGATTTTTTCAAAGGCTGCTTGGTAACCAGCAAATGAGTCGATCAGAATGACTATTCGAGGAAGTGGAACTGACAACTCGACGCCATTATTTTTCAGACGTGTTCTAAACTCTCCGAGACTTGCCACTCCTTCACGTCTGAATAGCTCTTTTCGCGATTCAACCTCTTGGTTCATTCGAGACAAAAATATAGCCATACCTTCAGCTTCTCGAGTAGAAATCACAGCAGCAGTATGTGGCAGTTGTTTCAAACATTCCAAACCACCAGATGCACAGTCAATCGCATAAATAACAGCATCTTTTGGACTTGAAGCTACTGCTATTGATCCTGCAATTGCTCTCAATGTAGTTGTTTTACCAGAATTTGAAGATCCATAGATGAACATATTCCCATCGTTCTCAAAGTCATGCACATAAGTATGTTGCTCTTGAATCTGAGGCAAGTCGACCACACCCAAAATCACTCGTCGTCCAGGATCGTTTTGGTCCAATAGTTGCATGTCACCAATTGCATGCAATGGAATAACTGATGCCAATGGTTCCAACCAAGGTCTTTTCGGTTTCGGCAGTTTCATGAATCGCGCTGTTTCAGAGATTACATCGCAAAGATATCGCAAATCAGTTAACGCTGATTCGTCTGGTTCGTCATCTTCTTCTTCTCCCACAAGAGCTTCTAAGTCATCTTCTTGAGTGATTTCAATCAAGTTCAAAAGATTAAATGGCTCTATGTTGATTGGGCGAGAAGCTGCTTCTTCTTCAGATGTTACGCCTTCACCAGTACCAGAAGTAACAGTAAAGTCTCCACCATATCCAGTTTGGAATCCGCGAAGTTCGCTTGGTCCCATTCGAACGAAAGCGCGACCTGGAATAGTTCGAGAGATTCTTGCAGCTTCGTCAGTTCCGATAACATCGTTTGAATCGCCTGAATCTGCAATACGAAGCGCGATCCTCAAGTTGGTATTAGCTCTAATGTTGTCATTGATGACACCTGCTGGTCTTTGTGTTGCAAGAATTAGATGCAATCCCAAAGATCGACCACGTTGTGCAATATCGACAACACCTTCAACGAAATCAGGAACTTCTCGAACCAAAGCCGCAAACTCATCAATCACTATCATCAAAGATGGTGGGCATTCTTTAGGAAATCTTTTTTCAAAAACTATTAGGTCTTTGACTCCAAATTCACGAAGCAAAGATTCTCGTCTTTTAAGTTCAGCATTTAGAGAAATCAAAACTCTTTGCGCTAAGTATTCATCCAAGTCTGTAACCATACCCACTGAATGAGGTATCGTTGCACAATCAGCAAATGCCGATCCACCTTTGTAGTCCACAAAAAGGAAATTGACTTTTTCGGGTGAATAATTTGAAGCAATTGAAGCCACTAAAGTCTGCAGCAATTCACTTTTACCAGATCCTGTTGTTCCAGCCACAAGTGCATGGGGTCCATCTGTTCGCATATCAATTTTCATGACACCGTCAGTTGTAACTCCAATTGTTGCTGTCAAAGATTCTGGTGGATTAGCCCAACGGCGCATCACGTCATCTGGAGTTGGATTAGTTAATTCCAAAATGTCTAGCAATCGCACGCCTTTTGGCAGCGAACCTCCCCCACCACTAGATACTGAAGCAGTGACATCACGCATAGGTGCAAGCATTTGAGATACATCATTCATCATTTCAATACTTACCGCTTCACGCGCACACATAATAGGAGCTTGCCCTGAACCTGGATATGAAACACTTATTCCAGACTGGCTTTGTTCTGTGTTATTTACTTCGACAACTGCTCGACATTCTCCTGGGAGATCTCGGAACTGTGATGCCAAGAAAACTACGAACACGCCAGCAGAAGGACCTTGTTTTAAAATTCCGTCTATTAGTGTTCTCTCTCTAACGACTGTTTCGTCAATAAATACAACAACGCTTGGCCACTGAGTGAAAGTTTGTTGCAGACCTTGAGTTCCAGAAGAAAGTCTTGCATCAATCAAACCTCTCAGTTTTTGAAACAATACAACGGAACGCTCAACTCCAAAGGCAACAGTTGGATCGTCAATCTCAGCTCCACCGTGGCGAACATGAGGTACCCATTTTAAAAATTCAAATTCATTGGTCATTTCAACAGGCAATGCCGCGCAAATGGAAACGTCTCTATGGCTTTGAAGAGTCATGACTTGAAGCATCAACCACGACAAAACATCTTTTGTAGATTCGCGCTCGCCTACCAGCCCTAATGCACCAAATTGAGGCAATGGAATAGCCAGCGGAGCCAAATGAATTGGATCCTTTCGACGCAACTTCTTTTCACCATATTCTCGTAAGTCTTCGCTACCGCCAGATTCAATAGTTGCACTAACTAGTGCCGCTTGGTCTCCAACTCCAATACGCAATGCCAAAAAATCTACATCTTCGCGTCTTCTATCCCAAAGATCATGTCTACCGTCCAAAACGCGAGAGGTACAGTCTGCAGCATCTGGAAAAACTATTCTCCGAACTGCCAGCTCTTCTCGTCTGCCAATTCTTAGTTGCTGGACTGCATTTTCTAAATCAGCAACAAACTTTGCTTTACCCTGTTTGTATTCTTTCTTACCGGAGCGCTTTGAATCTGCAGCTTGCGCAATCATCATTATTGGAGACATAAAAGCAAATGCTAAATAGAGTACGTTCTTAAGCACTACAACCATCACAATTCCAAACAGAGCAGGAGCCACAATCATGATAGGACTGATACGTGCTTTCTGAGGATCACGAGGCGGCGCTTCAATGTTTATAATGCGTTCCATCGGCGGTTGCATGTCGCGAGGAGGTCTATTTATTCCTACAATTCCTCGCTCTGAAACACTTAATGGCTCATCGACAACTTTCTTCCGCACAAAAAACTGAACACCACCACAAACGATCATTGCGTGTTCATCTAATTCTGTTCTAGCTGTTACCTTTCGAACTTCAACACTTGTATTTCCAGTAACTGGAGTGAAGAATATTCGACTGTCACATTCAATTAGACAGCTAGCTGCATCCAATTGAGTGACGCCTTCAATTTCAAATTGAGGCGATGAATCATTATGAATATCACCAGGCTCTTGACTTTTCTTCATCAATAAATTCGCATCACTAACACGAACATTGCCTTGCCTATCTACAATCAATAAAGATTTAGGAGGAAGAGAAAAACGCTTACCGTTTTCAAAGCCTGAGACTACACAGAGTTCGTAAGACGAAGTTCCAACAGAAGATTTCTTTTGCTTCATGGACTTAGATTTTTCAACCACGTCTCCGATTACAACAGAAGATTCAGAAGTATTCCTTCCAAGCACAACAACTTCTCCGACTCGAAGTCGCGCTTGAGCAACACTCATTTCATTGTTCAACCAAGCATCTCGCAGAGGAACATAGATACTCATGTCTCCACTTAAAGTCGCAGGAACCCCAGTTGCTTTTACAAGTGCATCGACAACATCTTTAACTGGCCTATTGGCATCGACATTGAAGTCGACATCAATAGCGGGAGCTGAAGGAGGTTGTACCGTAAGTGTAAGTTCCATTATTTTGGTCCTGACTTTGTTTTCCACCATTGAATTAGTTCTGTCATCGATCCAGTATTTATGAAAGCATCACCAATAACTGCTGAGTTTCTTTCAGTCCAAACTATTCGCGGACTAGGAAATGAAACACATGTATATTTTCCACCAGATCCTCTGCTTCCCCATTCTCCACTTTCATTCTCATTTGTTGAACATGGCGCAACTCCGGCAACACCTTTAACAATTTCCTTATTCTGCAGTTCTACTTGTTCTTTAAACGCCACTGCTTGTTGTTGATATGTGTCGTCTAAAAGAGTTGCATTATCAAATGCGCCGTATGTTAACGAATCGACATCGGCAATTGTACATCTGACAATTGCTTGAGCTTCAGGCCATTTCTTTAATTCACCTTGAGCTCTATCTGGAGTACATGCAGATCTGTCTTCAGGCAACATATTGAGCAACGCATTTTCTGCATCATTTGGTTCTACATTTTGAGGAGTAGACGAATTGTTATTCGGAACAGTTAGTGCAGTTGTCGAAACTGTTCCAGAGTCCGACCCAGAAAATACGGATGTCACTAGTTTAAAAGCACCGAACAAAAGAATTATCGAAACAAAAACTGCAACACCTATGAACAACATTGGTACTGGTGTTTTTTCTTCTTCAACTTTTCCAACTTTAACTCTGGTTCTAGGTTGTTCTAGATGACGTAATATATCGGTCACCATGCCACTAGCACTTGCCGGCCGACCAACTGCTTGAGGAGCAATCGCTTGCATAATTATGTCTGAAACCGGTTTAGAAATTTCAGGATTAACTTGATTTAGCGACATTACAGGATCACCGTTTCGCCAAACATGAAAACTTCCATCTGCTTTTCTAAATGCACTTCTAGGCACGTTGCCACTGAAAGCTTCATACATAATTGCGGCTAGCGAATAAATGTCCGCACGGTTTGAGACTGGTGTTCCAGCGCGAAATTCAGGTGCGGCGTAAATTCCTGCACCTGTAAGCGTTGCTGAAGTCGCCATAAGTGAAGGTTCCAGAAAATCAACTAACAATAATTTTTCTTCGTTGTTTTCAACAGTTACCAATAGGTTGGATGGCTTTAGATTTCCGTGCAAAAGGTTTCTTTGATGAATAGTATCTAGCATCGATGCAATCGGCACTAAGAGCCGCGTCAACCAAAGTGGATCTATTGGCGCATGCAAACGAATAACTTCCAGCAAAGAAGACTCAGCAACTTTATCCATCACGTAATACGGACGTGGACCATTCTCAACAATTTCAGAAATTTTCATTCCTGTAAATTCTCCAAGACCTTGGTTGTATCTTGCATTCGTTAAAAAGCGCGAAACTATTTCCGGATCATCCTTAGCACTTGGAGTTAAAATTTTGACTGCACTCTTTACGCCATTGCGATCAACTTTTATTACATCAGAAATATATGAAGAACCGCATGCGCCGGTAACCTGCACTCCGGCAGCATTAAAAACCCCACTACTAAGTGAGTGCGCAGATTCGTCGTTACCCTTGTTTGGGTCTCCCCACGTCATGAGCGTCCTTTATATAGATGTATTAAAGTGTTATTCGACGCGAAATAGGCTTTGTTTGACCTATATTTCAACGAACTTTACGAATAAAACGAAGTGGCCACTTTGTCTATTCCAGCCCATTCTGCACAAAAACTACACATTTCGACCAGGTGTTTTCGGGCCGTTAGCCCTTAGAATATAGGAGTGAAAAAACATATCCTGATTGTTGAAGATGAAAGCGAGATTGCAAGTGCTCTCGCTGTGCGTCTGAACAGTGAAGGATTTGCCGTTTCAGTGGCCGACAACGGCATTGATGGGCTTGATTTAGCCCTAAATGAAGATTACGAATTAGCGATTTTAGACATAATGTTGCCCGGATTAAGCGGGATTGAGATAGCTCAAAAATTAAGAGAACAAAAAGACACGGCCATCTTAATGCTCAGCGCCAGAGACGATGAAAATGACATTGTTGATGGGTTGAACATTGGCGCCGATGACTATGTAACTAAACCATTTTCTGCCCGAGAAGTTGTTGCAAGAGTAAATGCACTTATTCGAAGGAAAGACATTGAGCCTTCGAACTCACTTCGAGGAGTAACTCAATTTGGTGAACTAACTATCGATTCTCTATCGCACAGCATTTCAATTGGATCAAAATTTGTTCATACAACACCGACCGAGTTCAAATTGTTGAGTGTCTTATGTTCTAAACCCGGTACTGTGTATGCTCGAGAAGATTTAGTTGAAACTCTTTCTTTCGGCGCAGAAGGAGAAAATTCAAACGAACTGGTTTCCCACACGAATCTAAGAACTGTTGATTCGCATGTTAGATCTCTGCGAAAGAAAATCGGGTCACATTTTATTCGCACAGTTCATGCAGTGGGATACAGCTTTGAGCCGAACAGTGAAAAAACGCAGGTAAGCGCATGAAAAAGAACGATCATCTAAGCGAGCATTTCGAAGAACTTTCCCAGACAGCAAAAATGCTTGTTGCAAATCCCCTCCAACCTTTGAGTGCATTTAGATCTCTGAAAATGAAGATCGGAATTTTGGTTTTAGGTTCTGTTGCTACGACCGTGTTTTTATACTGGCTTGGTATACAAGTTGGTCTCGTTTGGCCAAGCGTTTCAGGTATCTTTGCAGCATTAGGTGCTTTAATTTTGGCAAGATTCTTTGCCGGAGGTTTAACCACACCGCTAAAAGAGATGGCCGCAGTTTCAAAAAGGTTGAGCGTCGGAGATTATTCACAAAGAGTTCACTCTACTTCGCAAGATGAAATTGGAGCCCTAGCACAAACATTTAACGCAATGGCCCAAGAACTCTCGCGAACTGAAATTCTACGGAAAGAACTTATTGCAAATGCAAGCCATGAACTAAAAACTCCATTAACTGCTCTTCAAGCACAACTCGAAAATATTGCCGATGGGATCGAAGAACCTACTGATGAAAAAATTAATGCTCTGCTTGCACAAACAGAACATTTAAGCGCTTTAGTAAAACAGCTTTTAGACCTTTCTCGTCTCGAATCAGGAATGATTGAATTTGATGTCGAACCGGTAAAGCTAGGTGCCGTACTTCAAGGCGCACGAGATGTTGTTGCCTCAAATTTTCCAGCAATCACTTACTCAATCGAATCTAGAAATGTCTCAATTGAGGGTGACTATCACAGGTTGGTTCAAGTCTTTACCAATTTGATGAGTAATGCGGCGCGACATGTCGGTAATAACGGTATGGTTAGATGTTCAATGCATCCAAAAGGAGAAATGATTGCAATCTACATCGACGACAACGGCCCAGGAATTGATGTTGCACTCAGACCACTAATATTTGAACGTTTCTTCCGAGCAGATACCGCTCGAAACTCAAAAGATGGTGGAGCTGGAATTGGTCTTGCCATTTCCAAGCAGATCGTTCTAATGCATGGAGGAACTATATCGGCAACCACTTCAGATTTAGGCGGTGCACGAATCGAAGTTTGCTTCCCCATCAACAATATTTCTAAAAGAAAAATCGTCAATGACTCTTTAGACCAGATGTCTAAAGCTAGACGAAATCGTATACAAACCAAGGAGATGACCAAATGGCACTCAATCCCATCAGCGACGTAATTGCACGAATCGGAAGAGGAGAAATAGTAATCGTTGTTGACGACGAAGATCGAGAGAACGAAGGCGACTTCATTATGGCTGCAGAATTTTGTACGCCAGAAGCAGTTAACTTTATGATCACACATGGACGCGGACTTGTCTGCATGCCATGTTCTCCTGCAATGTTAACCAAGCTAGGTATTGACCCAATGTTAACTGGTGACACCGTTACAGTTGACACACCATTCTGTGTTCCAATTGACCACAAAGGTGGCACAAGTGGAATCTCTGCACAAGATCGAGCATTAACAGTTCTTTCTGCAACTAAAGAAGATGTGAAGCCTGAAGACTTTCACCGACCAGGACACATTTTCCCGCTTAGAGCGAGTGAAGATGGAGTGCTTGCACGAAGAGGTCACACTGAAGCAACCATTGACCTAGCAAGATTGGCAGGATGTGCACCGATAGGTATGCTCTGTGAAATATTAAATGCAGACGGAACAGCTGCACGTATGGATGACCTTGAACTTATAGCGAAGGAACATGATATGGCTATAACTTCAATTGAACTTCTTGCACAATATCGAATGGAAACTGAATCAAACGAAATTGACCTCGAAAAAGCAAGTTCGGAAAATGAACTTGTTAATAGCGCTACATCAAACGCATAATTTGAGTGAAAACACAAATAGTCTTAGGTAAAAATCACGAGTTAGCAACTCGTGATTTTCTAGACGAAAAGATATCTGATTACGATTCAGTTTTGTTAGATATTGGCGCTGGAGATGGCAAAGGTTCCCTCCGGTTTGCTCGAAAAAACCCTAAAACATTAGTAATAGCAATCGATTCGAGTTTTAACGCTTTAGAAAAAACAGCTTTAAGTTCACTTAAAAAACCGTCTCGTGGTGGCGCGACAAACCTTATTTGCCTGTATGGAAATATTAGAGAATCCACAGATGATCTCGCCGGGATTGCCGACTATGTTCGAGTTCTGTTGCCTTGGGGAGACTTACTCGAAGGAATTGCCGAGCGAAATGAAATTATGCTCAACGCAATTTCCAAATGCGCAAAAGTAGGTGCAACAATTGAAATTGTGGTCAATGGCGAAATTTGGAAATCTAATTTGCCTAAACATTTAGAACATTTAGGCGAAGTAACTCCTCAATTTTTCATAGAAAATTCTGGTAAATTCAAATCTTGTGGGATAGATGTTTCGGAATCTTATGAAATGTCGACAGACGATATTGTCGAATTAGATACAACTTGGACTCACAAATTGATGAGTTCCCGTGATAGCGCACTTTTCATTATGGCCAAAGCCGTTCGCATTTGAAGCTTCCGTTTTCCGATAGAACAAAATGGAAGCGATCATGAAGTCGGTTTTCATGGCCTTGCATAAACTCGAATTCGTTAGCAACTATTTCGTATCCTCCCCAAAACGGAGGCCTTGAAATATTTCCGTTGAGGTCTTTCTCAACTTGAGTATAAAGATTATTTAGTTCTTCGCGACTTGAGAGTGGTTCGCTTTGGCGTGATACCCAGGCCCCTACTTGAGAACCTCTTGGCCTACTTGCAAAATATTTATCACTTTGTTCTTCGGAAACTTTTTGCGACGTTCCTTGCACTCTTATTTGCCTATAATTTTCTCGAAAATAGAACGTCAAAGATACATCTGGATTCGCGTCCATTTCTCTAGCCTTTTTGGAGTGATAATTTGTGTAAATCAAAAATCCACGTTCTGAAATTCCACGCAAAGCAACCGTTCTTGCCTGTGTAGATTTTCCATCGAAAGTTGAAAGCACAAATGCATCTGGCTCCAAAACACCACCGTTGCTCGCGTGTTCAAACCATTCTCTAAAACGATCCATAGGCGCAATGTCACCAAAATTTTCGGGTAAAGGTGTGCTCACATACATACGTGGTTTTATTGAAGAGCTTTCAGGAAGAAGCATATTCACATCTTACTTTTGATTAAGGCCTGGCCTAGGCCAGGCCTTGAAAATAAAAAAAGAGGGTCTGTACACCTGCCCAGACAAACCCTCTATAGAAAGCGGACTATGCCGCACCTCATAGTCATTATCACTTGATTGCAAATTTTTAACAATGGGTCGAAAGGACTATTTAGCTAATTTGGTAGCCAAAATACTATCTAGCCTTGATCTGTTGTATCTTTGGATCAAAATAAATGGTACATTCGCAAAAAAGGCATATATTCCCATTGCCAATGACAAATACAAAGGATTGAATATAAAAAAGATAGGAAGAATAACAGGGAAAATATAGTGCGCCAACTCAGCTCGAAGTGTTTCTGTCCTTAATATTTGCAAAGATTCCGTTGACATTGAAAGCAAGTTTCTTTTGGAGGTTCCTCCTTTAAACATTGATCCTGCCTCTGGAACTTGATCTTTCCAAGTTTTTATTCGAGTCAAATACTGAATTCGCGATGATGTCCTGGAGTTAACCGGCAGGATCGGAGCTTTCTCAAGTTGCTCTTTTGAAAATTTATTTATGCTGTATCCAACTACAACACTCCAAATTATCCAAACTATAGAGTTTATTAATACTAAAAATAAATCGTGAACCACTTAAATATCACTTTCGACTTGAGATTGCGCGTCCAGCCCATTTGGTTTCTAATTTTAAAATCTGAGATATTCCCGCAAAGGCGAAAACTACGAAAAAGAATATTAATGAAAACGGGTAGAAAATTGACGAGATGAAGTAATTACCTAATCTAACTGCAACATTTATGGTTATGAGCCAAAGTAGAATATATTCAAGTATCAAATACGCGCCACCAACTCCTGCTAAATCTTCAAAAATCAGAAAGTAAGGTATTGAAATCATGGCACCAAAATAAGCAATCATTACAATCATCAAAATCGGATTTGTTTTGCTTGCGCCGCGAGAAATATTTTTAACCCATCCAAAAAACATTTCTTTGAAACTCGAGTACATTTCATATTCGATCAAACCTGTTCCTAAAAATCTATCTGGTCGAAAACCTTCACGTTTAAGCACTTCACCTAACTCAACGTCTTCAATTATGCTCGATTTTACTTTTTCATTTGTAAAACCGCCTACGCTTTCATATGCCTGTCTACGCATTGCGATACATGGTCCAAATACACCGAGCGAAAACGGAAGCAAGCTCAATAGCCCACTTGCGACAATTGATACGAAATGAAAATAAAAGCTTAGCGACTGAACTAATTTTGACGTTCGATGAAAAGGCTGAATGCTCAACACATTATTGTTTGACAAACTAAAAAAGGAAGCAACAGTTTCAACAAAATTTGGAGCTAAACATGTATCTGCATCCAAAAATAGGACTACGCTTCCAGTGCTTTGCTTAAATCCCACATCGCAAACGAAAGGCTTAGGAGCAAAATCCGCTGGCCTTTTTCCTGATTCAATCACCGTGGCCCCAAAATTCTTGGCTACTTCCGCAGTTTTATCTGTTGATTGGTCATTTACAACGATCACTTCAAATGGAGCAAAACTTTGCCTAGAGATTGATTCCAATAATTGACCCAAACGCTTTTCTTCATTTCTTGCTGGGATAATTATTGAGATTGTTGGTATTTCTCCACAGCTTTGCCCTATTGAAAATTTTTTTGAATCTCTAGCAAGTTGCGGAGTCTTTAAAGTCAAAATCAAAAGACCCACAACTGCAAATACCGACATGTAAAAAACCATCACATATCGAAACTAGTCGAACTGCCCAAGTATTCTAGGAGTTGTGAAGCAAATTGAATCACTAAAAGCCCTATCTTATAAGCCATATCGCAGGCTTTTCTTTGGTTCGACCATTTCGAATGTAGGAACCTGGGTTGAAACTGTTGCGATTGGTATCTATATGCAAACAACAACAGGGAATGCAACTTACGTTGCTGCATCTTTGGCTGCTGGCTATATCCCTCAGGCTTTGATGGCACTTTTTTCTGGCCCTATTGCAGACAAATACTCGAGAAAACGGATATTAATAACTACTAATACTTGTGCAGCATTAATCGCTTGTGTACTGACTTTCGTTGTCGCAATAGACATCAACAAGCCTGGGCTAATAATATTTTTGATTTTTCTCTCTGGCTTTCTAAACTCAATAGGTTTTCCAGCTTGGCAGGCATTCCTTTCAGACATTGTGCCAAAAGAAAAAGTTGCCGGAGCTCTTTCGCTAATGTTTGCTCAATGGAACCTAGGTAGAATTATTGGTCCCGCCATTGCTGCAATTTTTGTCTCTGGCGGCCACTACGCACAAGCACTGGGTGCCAATGCGGCAAGTTTCATAGTAGTTGTATTTATGCTTTCCTTAATTAAGGAAAAGCATTACCAAATCGAAAAAGACAAACGAATCTATGTACAGTCCAGTTCAAAGATTGAGACTTTTTTTGGCGGATGGCGTTTTATCTTTTCCAAAGGTTCACACATGAGAAGACCATACTTAGTTTTTTGTTTGGTGATTTTTTTAGCCAGCCCATTTATTTCACTTATCCCCTACGTTGCTGATGAAGTCTTCAAACACAAAAACTTAGGAACTTCACTGTTCACTACTTTTCAAGGTATTGGTGCAGTGTTGGTTTCTGTACTTATGACGACTTTGCACATTAAGTTTGGCCAAACAAGAACTCAACAAGCTTTTCTGTTGGCGCTGCCTTTCGTCGTTGCAGGATTCGGTATTGCACCAAACCTTTTCGTAGCAACCCCTTTTGCTTTCTTCTTTGGAATTACGTATTTAGGGGTACTGACATCTACGACTTTGTCATCTCAATTAGCAGCTCCGCCTCAATTAAAGGGCCGCGTATCTGCAGCCTATATGGCTACACTTGGTTTGCTTTTCCCACTTTCATCGCTACTTCAGTCTATTTTCGTAGAAAATTTTGGGGCTAGAACTTTATTCGTCTCTACAGGACTTATCTTAGGAGTGCTGACTATTTTGTTTGGCGCATTCACAAAAAGCTACCGGCTCCCAGATGAATATAACCAAGAGACTAAAATAGACATGGATAAGGAAAATCATGAAGACTAAAGAGCCGCTACCTCAAGGTGAAGACAAAAAGAAACTTGTTCAAGCGATGTTTGACGATATCGCTCCAACTTACGAGAAGACCAATCGAATAATCTCATTTGGACTAGATCAAAAACTTCGCAAAACCGCATTAAAAGAACTCAGAGCTGCCCAAGGTTCAACTGTTCTTGATTTCGCAAGTGGTACTGGCGACTTTACAAGAATGCTCAAGAGTAATGACATAAATCCCATTTCTTGCGATCTGTCATTTGGCATGTTATCCAATGGTCGAGAAATTGATAATCCAATTCAATGCGACGGAACGAAACTTCCCCTCGGAGACAACAGTGTAGACGGTGTAGTTTGCGGATATTCGTTAAGAAACTTTGTGAATTTACAAGACACTTTCAATGAAATATTTCGAGTCCTCAAACCTGGAGCAAGATTCGTAGCGGTTGACATAACTGTTCCAAAGAATAAAGCAGTTAAATTTGTAAATCAACTTTGGTTTGCCAAAACTGCTCCAAAACTTGGATGGCTAATCTCTAAAAACAAAGGTGCATACGAATATCTTCCTCGATCAACATCTTACTTACCTGATAATGAAGAAATTTCCAAACAACTAGAAAACGCCGGTGCAGAAAACATTGCTATTTCACCTCTAGTACTCGGTTCACTAATTTTGATTTGTGCGACAAAACCAAAAACAATTTCAGACGATAAGAGCTGAGATCATGACTAAATATAGATATTCGGTAAGCAACTATATGCTCGAATCTGATGTAACGAGTTTGTTAAGTAAACGAGACAATATTTTTATTTCCTCAAAAGGCACATTTATTTGTAAAGGCAGTTTGGCAACATTTCCTGCAGATACGATAAAAAACGTTTTAGAAAATCTTGAAGGTGAACCAACAAACGACATTAAACCGTTTGTGCTTTTTGGAATGGCTTTTGATTCTTTAAACCATAACCGCAAAATATTCGACGAACTTATTCTTCCTGAAGAGATGATTCATATTGATGATCACAATTGGGTCACACATTTTCGCATATCTTCAGATTCTAAACCTGTACCAAGTAATAATTCAGATGTCGAAACTATTGAACACCCTCACCAAATTGAGATGATGAGCCCAGAATCCAAAGATCAATTTATCGATAAAGTCGAAATCGCATTAAAGAATATTGAGATTGGGAATGTTTCAAAAATTGTGATTGCAAGACAGTTAAATGTAATCGCCGATGTTCAAATTGATAGTCGTCTCTTAGTAAAAGAACTTAAAGATTCTCAGCCAGAAAGTTTCATTTTCTCATATGGTGATTTTGTTGGAGCATCACCTGAATTATTAGTTGAGAAATTTAGAGACACAGTTCGATGCCTTCCAATGGCGGGCACAAGGAAGCGTCACGCCAGACGCGATGATGATGACTTAGATATTGCTGATCTTCAAACTAACGTCAAAGATAATATTGAACATAGAGTTGTTGTAGAAGACATAGTTAACAAACTTTCAAGCATTTCGAAAAACGTGACCTCTTCTAAGACTCCTCATGTCGTTCGCTTGCCACATGTTTCTCATCTAGCCACGTCGATTAGCGCAACAGCAAATGAAAATACATCGCTCATAGATTTAGTTAAAGGCCTTCACCCAACTCCTGCAGTGGCTGGTACACCCACCCAGAAGGCTATTGAGCTAATTGCTCAAATTGAAGGATTCGATAGGGGTCTGTACGGCGCACCTGTAGGTTGGATAAACGCCCTTGGCGATGGCCAATGCGCAATTGCTCTGCGATGTGCTCGTATTGAAGGTAACAAGGCTCAACTATTTGCGGGAGTTGGAATAGTTGAAGGTAGTGTTGCAGAAACAGAATGGAATGAAACACAAGCTAAGTTCGGTGTTATCCGTGACGCAATGATGAACATTGCACAATGAATTAAATCTTTAATTCGGCTTCTTGTAAGGTGGCATTTAATTTTTGCATGAATTCATAACCAGATTCATATGGCACCTGAAAATGAAGTATATGAACTCCTGGATTTTCGCCATCGAAAATACTACTTTCAATTTCTTTAAAATCCTCAGAATCAATCCTTCTATAGCTCGCTTTGCTTGCAAGGGACAATGCTTCAAAATCTAAAGTAGTTGGAGTTGATACAAGCTTCTCGTATGATTCAGCTAGTACTTGAGATTGACCTTGATCTAGGTGTTTAAATATTGCTCCCCCACCATTTTCAATTACAACGAAATAAATAGATAATTCATGCATTTGAGCTATCGAAACACAATGGGGCAAGAAGCCGATGTCGTGAGCAAAAGTGACATCTCCACATATAGCTACTGTATTAAGTTTGGTCCCGTAAGCGATACCTAGAGTCGACGACAGGATTCCATCGATGCCATTCGTGCCGCGATGAGAATAAATATTTGAATTTTCCCCTGTTTTTCCCCAGAACCACTCTGCAAATCTGATTGGCATTGAAGAACCAATCATAATATTCATCGAACTTTCATTTTCGGAAAGTGACTTTCCTATGGAAATAAAAGCGCTAGGTTCACTATTTCGGTTTTCTTCTAAAACTGAATCCAAAATATTACGGGCATGGTCTTGCAATGTTTTCCATTTATTATTGTAAGTTGGATCTGATGCTTGAATCTGTTCCCCAAGTTGACCAAAAGTTTCAGTTAAGTCGGATGTAACTATTGTCTCTGAGATGTTTCCAAAAGGGTCTCTCTCATCTTTAAAAGGTTTGATTGATAGGATTTTTGAATCACGTATCCATTCATTAAATTTTTTCGAAGTTAGTGGCTCACCAATTTGAATAACCAAATCTGGTTTCAAATCTTCGACATCCTCCATGCGAACTATTGCGTCATAGTTAACGATTACGTCATCTAAATGTCGTAAACCACTTGTGACGTCTGCCAGGACAGGAAAATCTAAAGCTGAAACAAAGTTATCTGGAATGAAGTCGATATTTGCACTAATCCGACCGACGGAAACAATCAACTTCTTACTTTCAGAAAGGAGCGACATTACACCCGAACTTAAAACTTCATTTTTAGATTTTTGTTGATCAGTAAATCCAAAAATTTTCGTATCTTGTTTTTCTTTCGCATACTCAGATAATAATTTCTCAACAAAAATTGATTCATCACCATCTGGAACCAAAAACTCATCGAATCCCATATTCAGCTGAACAGGACCTGGAGCATTTCCCGAAGGCGCGATTCCCATTGCATTTTCGAATAATTCTGTTGCAACATCAGCCCAGAATTTTGGTTCGGAATTATCCTTTGGCAAGGGTGTATCTAGAAAAAATCTTGAATGGGTTGAGAAAAGTTCAACTTGATCAATTGTCTGAGGAGCACCACGACCTCTAACTTCGTGAGGTCTATCCGCACTAATAACGATCAAAGGAACATTTGATCCGGAACTTTCGGTAACACTTGGAAATAAATGTGTAGGCGCTGAACCTGAAGTAGTTATAACCAATACAGGCAAATTAGTGCTTTCAGCAATTCCCAATGCACAAAAACCCGCATCTCTTTCATCTATAACCGTCAAAGTATCTAAAAGTTCGTTTGCACAGTAACTAAGTGGCATTGAACGCGATCCAGGACTGATCACAGCGTGTGTCGCTCCTAAATCCCGCAATTTGGCAATTAGAGCATAAGAGGCAACAACATTAGGATTCATGAGAGTATGTCTCCAATGAATAACGCGGTATTTCTTCCTGGGTTTGCCCAAGCTAAAAGCATGTACTCCAGACTAGAGGTTTTTAACGATTCTGGAGGTATCGACATAATACCGAACACTAGCTGGGATGAAACGATTCGATCTATTTCCAAAAAAGTTGAATTAAATTCTGTAGTTGTCGGTTATTCAATGGGAGCTAGGTTAGCTTTAGGACTAGCCCTTGATCACCCCGAAAAAGTCAAAGCTCTAATACTTATTTCGCTCAACGCTGGCTTGTCCGATGATAAGAGTAAAAAAGATCGCCTTGTTGCGGACGAAAAATTGGCAAATGAAGTTTCTGTAGATTTCGATGCTGCATTTTCCAAGTTCGATGCAAATCCGATTTTCGACAATAATGGCCAAAGCAATAGTTTCGCAGAAGACAGATTAAAAGACAAAGATCTAATTGTCGATCAACTTAAGATTCTCGGATTAGGCAATATGCCAAATTATGAAGAACGACTTATTGAACTTCGCGCTCCAGTTCTATATATTTCCGGCTCAAGAGACAAAAAGTACATTGAACTAAACGCAAGATACAAAAAGAAAACTCCCTTTTCTCACCACAAAATTTTAGATAGCGATCATAGGGTTGTACAAAGTAACCCATTCGGAGTATCACTAAATATCGAGTGGTTCTCTAATAACTTTGTCTAACTTTGGCAATTCCAACCCGCAAGCATAGTTAAGTTTGTCGAGCGACTTTGCCAAACTTAACCCAACATCAATTCCTACCTGCGATTCCATCATGTGTGCAATGATCACATCGCTTCCCCAATTGTCGATGAGTTCTACAGCTTTATGAATCCCACCACTAGGTTGAACCTTTATAACTGCTATATCTGCTGCATCAATATTTTTTGCCTCAACAATTTGAGCTTGAGTTCTTGCTGTTTCATCTATAGCTAATGGAATTCCAATTTTACGTCGCAGTTCTGCATTTTCCTGATTTGATAAACAAGGTTGCTCGACTAATTCGAGATTTACGTCCTTTAAATCTCTTAGCAAATTAAATGCACCCTCTACATCAAACATTCCATTGCAATCAATCCGGATATTAACATTCGAACCACAAAAATCACGTGCGAACTTTACAGTTTCGCAGTCTCCGGGTGACTTCACTTTGACCTTGATTGACTTTGCACCTAACAGACTGTCATCAATGTCATCTTTAGTTGAAACCAGCATGTTCGTCGCCACTTCTTGCCTCTTGGGTTCAGGCCAAGGCTTAGCGACTGTATCGATAGCTGCGAGCACACATTCAATTTCTTTGTCGAAATATCCTGGCAATGGAGTTGCTTCTGCAACACCAAAAGGGCCTGAAACATATAGACCATCTCGATTGTGCATGCTTGTTGATTCTGAGAACTCTAGTTTTACCCATTCGAATTGCAGATCACTCGGAAACAATATGTCGTCGAGAACGTCTCTCCAACGCAGCTGTTGAATACTATGCATTTATGTAATCCAAACTTTTAAAGTGTGCTTACAATTACCAAAGTTGAAGTTGTGATACCAAAAATCAGATTCAGTTTTGACGTTGAAATCAAAATCTCAATGTATTGTTTGGCCTCTTGAGCATTGGAAATCTTCTTTACTATTGGAATTGCTAATACCAATAAAGCTAAAGCAATCCACACTTCCTGTATCGACAATCCAATGAGAACTATTGATAAAGCTACAAAAATGAACGTCAATTTGAAGGCAATCTTTGCCTTTTTAGCGCCTATTCGAACTGCAAGTGTCTTTTTTCCTGACTCTATATCTGAATCTATGTCTCTTATGTTATTGGCCAATAATATCGCTATTGAAAATAGGCCTGTCAACGCTCCTGCATAAACTGCCTCGGCGACAACTTCTTTTGTTAACGCAAAAAAAGTTCCGACTGTGGCGACCAATCCAAAACAAATAAACGCAACTAATTCTCCAAAACCGTAATAGCCATAAGGGTGCTTGGACCCAGTATAAAACCATGCAAGCGCAATACATATAGCGCCGAGAGCAACCAGCCACCACGAAGATTGGCTTGCGACATAAATACCTGCAATCGCCGCAATAGCAAAAGAAACAAACATCGCAATCAAAACAGATTTAGGTTTGGCTTTTCCAGATCCAACCAGCCTCATTGGGCCTACGCGATTTTCGTCAGTTCCTTTTATTCCGTCGCTATAGTCATTTGCATAATTAACTCCGATTTGAAGAAAAAGCGAGACGATTAAACAACAAAACATAACGAAAATAGAGAAACCTCTATCATCTAATAATTTATTGACATCTAAATACCAATAACTTAATGACGAACCCAAAGCAACTGGAACTATTGCTGCACTGAGAGTTTTGGGTCTTGCTCCAGCTACATATTCTTTAAAGTTAGCCACGTAAATACTTTAATTGCCTAAGGTCTACGAGGGAACTTAGAGAAATCCGGTTTTTCTTTGTTCACGTAGGCGTCACGCCCTTCTTGTGCCTCTTCATTCATATAGAACAACAATGTTGCATCACCTGCAAGCTGCTGGACCCCCGCTAAACCATCATCAGCCGCATTATGTGCAGCCTTCAAAAGTCGCAAAGATAATGGTGAATGTTGAAGCATTTCCTCACACCATTTCATTGTTTCTATTTCTAGTTCTTCAATAGGTACTACAGCGTTTATCAATCCCATTTCTAGAGCTTGATCTGCATTGTATTGACGACACAAAAACCAAATTTCGCGAGACTTTTTTTGTCCTACATTGGCTGCTAAAAGTCCCGAGCCAAATCCGCCATCGAAAGAACCAACTTTAGGTCCGGTTTGACCAAAAATTGCGTTGTCTGCGGCAATTGACAAATCGCAAACAACATTTAGTACTTGTCCTCCACCAACTGCATAACCTGCAACCATTGCAATAACTGGTTTTGGCAATCTTCTTATCTGGATCTGTAGATCCAAAACATTCAGTCTTCCAATTCCATCGTCGCCTACGTATCCATCGTCTTTGCGAACTCTTTGGTCACCACCTGAACAAAATGCTTTTGATCCTTGACCGGTGAGAATTATGCAGCCAACTCTCGCATCGTCACGAGCTAGATCAAATGCCCTGATCAATTCTTTGACCGTTTGAGGACGAAATGCATTCCGTACTTCAGGTCTACATATTGTAATTTTTGCTACAGCTACAGGTTCTTCCAATGATGATAACTCGTACGTAATGTCTGAAAACTCATCGTCGGAGCCAGGTTTCCAATTGGCTCCAGGGGCAATAGCCCGACCTTCAAAATTTATGTCGTCTTTACTCATTTTCTGCCTTTACTTGTTCATATCGCCTTTTACACTTCAGGTGATATAGCGTATAAATGTGCCCCAACATCTTAGAGCTTTGCTTTACGATCCCACACATGGATCTCAAAACGAATTAGTAAATCAGATAATGACTAGTTTTGAACAGTCAATTGGAATCTGTGTCATATCTATGGCTCAGCCAAGAGTAATGATAGATAAAGCCATCGTTTCCGCAGATCCTAGCGAAGTATTAGATCTTGCAACCGGCGAAGAAACCAAACGTAAACTCGCGATTGTAGAAACTCCTGATTTAGCTGCAGTAGTTCTTACTTCTGGAACGACAAGCAATCCAAAACCAGTAGAACTCACTTTTACAGGTTTGCGATCTTCAACAGAATCGCTTTATCGTTGCTGCGGACTATCAAGTGACGACAGTTGGCTGTGTACACTACCGCCAAACTACGTGGCTGGATTGGCTATTTTTGGCCGATGTTTCGTGAGCGGTTCCAACTTAGTTTTTAATTCACAATTCAATGTTGACAGTTTCTTTGAATCTGTATTGGAACACAACATCACCGTCACTTCTTTGGTTCCACAACAACTGGAAGAGCTTCTTGAATCGGGCAAAAATTTCGGTCCTTTGAAAAAAATACTTATTGGCGGTACCAAGGTCGATCAAAAATTAGAAAATGAGTGTATAAACCGTGGAGTTGAAATTTTTGCAACCTACGGAATGACTGAAACTTGGGGAGGCATTTGTATCAATGGAGAATTTTTAGATAACACTTCCGGACGAATCGTTAACGATGAAATTCAATTACTATCAGATTCAATTATGGCCGGATATCGTCATGATTCGATTCTTACTAAATCTAAGTTCTCAACCGATGGTTGGTTTAAAACTGGAGACATCGGAACTATAAACGATAACACACTTGAAGTCATCGGAAGATTAGATGAGATCATAAATTCAGGTGGAATTAAAGTTGACCCCAAAAACATTGAGGAAATTATCGCTCGCAAGTTTCCCGAATTAAATTTCGGAATATGTTCGACACAACATCCAAAACTCGGTGAATCAGTGACGTTTTGCATTGAAAAACGCCAATTGGAAGAAATTGATTTAAAAACTTTGCGTTCAGTACTAAAAGAACTTCTCCCCTCGACACAGCTACCCACACGCCTAGCAACAATTGAAAAAATTCCTTTGACCCAATCTGGAAAGATAAAAAGAAAAGAATTAGCTAACTTGTGCGAAGTGATTTCAGACTACCTCGCCGATATAAAAGGCGCTGCAAACTAATACAATGAAACATTTAGAGCCTATTGATTTGCAAGTTAAGACCAACAGGGCTGATTTTGAAAATGTTAATGAATCAGTTGAAAGTTGTCAGTCGCAGATACGCAAACTAAATTCCAAAACTAATGCTGTTATTTGGCAAGACGACAAACATATTGAAGAGCAGATTGAACAACTAAGAACTCAGCGCGAATTGAATCCTGATTTAGATTTTGACCTTCTGGGTTGTCCAATATTAGTTAAAGAGTTAGATTCATCTATTTCTGGGACTCCAAATGCATGGGGAAATTTGCAACTGAAAAACGAAGGATTTTGTGACAGCTTTACTTCAACCAGCGTGACGAAACTTATGAATGCTGGTGCGATAGTCATGGGAAAGACAAACAATCCTGAACTCGGTCTAACAGTTACAACCCAATCAAAGGCACATGGTGATTGCAACAATCCACTCGACCTGACAAGAAACTCTGGAGGTTCTTCAGGTGGTTCTGCTGCAAGCGTCGCTAGTTCAATGACTAGCGTTGCATTAGGGTCAGATGGTGGCGGAAGTATTCGAATACCGGCGAGTGTGTGTGGAATATTCGGATTCAAGCCAAGTCGTGGCGTAATTCCTCTTGGACCAATGATTGAAGAAGCTTGGGCCGGTCTAGTCTGCAAAGGATTGGTAGCCTCAAATTTAAATGATTTAACGAGCGTGTTGAATGTATTTTCTGATTTTGATAACAGTTATCAACTAGAAAACAGCTCAAAACTAAATCTAGAGACTTTGAAAATTGGTATTAGAACTGATGCCTTTTCTAATTTGTACGAGGTCAATCCTGAAGTTAAAAGCGCAATTGAATTATTTGCAACTTATTTGAGCGATCTTGGTTGTCAGATTAGTTATTCAAACCCAACCGCTTACGATGACGAGTCGATAATTGAAACTTTTCTCGATGTAATTTCTTACAATACATATCAGGATGTTGAGTTTCTAAAATCACGAACTAAAAGCTATATGGACATGGATTCTTTAGAAAACGAAACAAAGTATTTTTACGATAAAGGCTCTCTTATTTCGAAAGAAACATACTTAGAGTTGAAAAAGCAATTAATTTCTTTCTCGAACACAATTGATGCTTGGCATCAAAACTTTGATTTCTTAATCACTCCCACCACTTGTGATGTAGCTCCCATTCATGGTGAAGTTGAAAAAGATCCTGAGTTGTCGCCATTCATTTATGGAGGTCTTTGTTTCCCTTCAAATATTGCAGGGGCCCCTGCATTGAGCATTCCTGTTCGCAATCATTCAAAAAACGGCCTGCCTGTTGGTATTCAAATAATTGGCAAACGAGGTTCAGATAATCTCGTTTTGAACTTCGGTGAATTTTGCAATTCGGACTATTCGGACATTTTTGTTACCCAGATTCGCGATATTACTAATTAGTAACTATTTTCTTTCCAATATCTCAAAAAAGCCTATACAACAGGGAAAATAGCGCGCATAATCCAACCATGGGCAAAGGTGGAGACTTCCCGGATGTTGCAAATGGATTGTTTCGTGCAAGCCGCCTCGTCGCACACCCAATTGTAACCATTCCACTTGTCGCATTCTTTGGACTTTGGCTTTTCTTGCATGCTCCAGGTGAGTCAGTTGTAAATGTTTCAATTTCTGCTTCGATGGAATGGACAAAAGCTTTTTTTGCATTCATCGCAATTTTCGGATCACTTCGATTAGCTAAAAAAGAAAATATTCTCGGTTGGAAATTCGTTTCTGCGGCTTGCATATTTTGGACTATTGGCCAAGTTGTCTATGGTGCAAGCATAATTAGCTACAAGAGACCAGACCTTCCTGTATCTGCAGCCGATATGTTTTTTCTTATTGCAATTCCTCTTGCTTTAATCGGAGTTTTCATGGTTGGAATGCATGGACTTCGACAAATGGAAAAAGTTCGAATTGCTCTTGACGCTCTGGCTGTAGCTTGCGCAATAGTTTTTGTTTCACTGACATTTATTGTTGAAATTGTAAATGAGAATCAGAATTCAATACCAGAAAATTCTGAAATGCAATTTATTTTCTTCCTGCTCGATGTGACTTTTGCTTCTATGGCCTTGTCAATGATGTTATACCGTCGTCTCGACAAAATGATTGTGCCAATTGGAATTGGGATGGTGCTACAGGCAACTGCAGACATGATGTGGGTGACTGACCAATTCAGAGGTTCAATGGCTACCAGACCTTACGCGCGATTGATACTGTTCATTGCTGCCGCTTTGTACTGCTTCTCAGCTACACGAACCCGAGGACGACCTACAAAACAAGGAAGCACCGAAAGCGACAGACAATTACGCCTTGGAGTTTTTGCAATTGTATTTGCAGTAATTATTTTTGCGCTATTCAAGTTGCCTACCACTCAAGACATTTCCCCAATAGTGGCGATTAGTTTTGTTGCATTATTTTTCGTAACACTTATTGGACAAATTGTAAGCCACTTTGAAAACTCAAAACTAAGCAGAGACCAAAGTAAATCCATTGACGCAATCTCACAAAGTGAAGCGAGATTTAGAATCGCATTCGAAAATGGACCAACTGGTCTTTTGATGGTCGACCAAAAAGGCATAATTTCTAAAGCCAACATTGCTTTTGGTTCAATGTTATCTCAATACCCAACTGATTTAGTTGGCAAAGAACTGATCTGGTTGATTCATCCAGATGATAGAGAGACTCACTTAAGGATGAGCAATTCCGTACACCGCCACAATGGAAAAGTTGAATACGAAGTTCGATTTATTGAAAAGGAAGGCGCTGTTTCTTGGGGGTCAGTCAGCGTTTCTCAAATGCCTGGCAAATCAGCAGAAAAATATCTCGTATACCAGATCGAAGATACTTCAGAACGAAAAACATCACAAGAGCGATTACAGTATTTGGCAATCCATGATCCCCTAACTGGTTTGGCTAACAGAACATACATTGTTGAACGATTGGATGAAGCTTTAAGACAAGCAAAAGCTCAACACGAGACGCTAGGAGTCTTGTTTATTGACCTAGACCGATTTAAGGTAATCAACGATTCTCTAGGGCATGCATTTGGCGACCAAGTAATTCAGACAATTGCATACCGCATTAAACAAGTAGTCGGAGAACGAGGTACAGTCGCAAGATTTGGTGGAGATGAATTTGTGGTGCTACTTGCTCCTCCAACAACTGAAATGCAAACGAATATTGTTGCAAAAGAAATCCTCGGCGCTGTAATCAAACCTTTTGATCTAAACAATGGTGAAACATATATTTCTTGTTCAATTGGTGTTGTGCTCTCAGATGGTGAAAGCCACAATCCTCAATCTTTGTTAAGAGATGCAGACTCTGCAATGTATCATGCTAAAGAACTTGGAAGAAACCGAATAGAAACTGCAGACAAGCAAGTTCACAAGAGAATCATGCGGCAACTACAAACTGTTAACGAGTTACACCGAGGAGTCGCAAATAATGAAATGAAAGTCTTCTACCAGCCAATCGTAAGACTAGACACAGGAGAAATTTCTGGATTCGAAGCATTAGTGCGATGGCAACATCCAAAACGTGGCTTGATTTCCCCGGATGACTTTATCCCCATGGCTGAAGACACGGGTTTGATTCTTGAAATCGGGAAAGAAGTAATGCTCGAAGCATACAGCCAACTTGTTAGATGGCAACAATATTATTGTCAAAGTGACGGCACCCCCTTATCCATGAGCGTGAATCTTGCAGTTAGACAGTTAAGCGATCCGAATCTTATGGATCTACTTGAAACAGTACAATCCACAATTGCTCCGGCACCAAATTCCATGATTCTCGAGATCACAGAAAGTGCATTGTTGGGCGACACTCGTCATGCGATTACTATTCTGAATGAAATTCACTCTATGGGTTTCAAACTTCGAGTGGATGATTTTGGAACAGGTTATTCTTCACTTGCTTATCTAAAACGATTCCCTATCGATGGATTCAAGATCGACAAAAGTTTTATTTCTGGCCTTAACAAAGAGGAAAACGATACTGCGATTGTTCATGCTCTGATTGGCTTGGCTAAGTCTATGAACTTAATGGTTGTGGCAGAAGGAATAGAAACACAATCTGCGAGAGATTCTTTGAAGGCACTTGGTTGCATTGCTGGTCAAGGCTATTTGTATTCAAAGCCTAAGCCTGCAGAACAGTTTGCTTTGGAACACAACAAGCACAACATTCTTGCTGCGCTATACAAAAAACCAGAAGGCGAAGAAGACGGCAATCCAGACATCATCAATTTAGAGAGCCGAAGAATTGGATAAGGTCTGGCCTAGGCCAGACCTTGATAGTCTTGATGGAAATTATCCGCCGGAAACGTCTTGAACCTTCTTTGAACCTTGACCAATAAATGGCATAAGACCTCGAAGGACTTTTCCAACCTTTTCTACCGGGTGATCATTAGTTTGAGCCTGCAACTTCTTGTAGTTCTCTAAACCAGTTTGGTTTTCTTCAATCCATTCTTTTGCGAATTCGCCAGATTGGATTTCTCCAAGGATCTTAGCCATTTCAGCTTTAGTAGCATCTGTAATAACTCTCGGCCCACGTGTGTAGCCTCCATATTCTGCTGTAGTTGAAACTGAATAGTTCATTGCTTCAATTCCACCTTCATAAATAAGATCAACAATAAGTTTTACTTCATGGAGAGTCTCAAAGTATGCAGATTCTGGTTGATAACCTGCACCTACTAATGTCTCGAAACCGGCTTTGATGAGTTCTTCTACACCACCACAAAGAACAGCTTGTTCACCAAAAAGATCTGTTTCTGTTTCTTCCTTAAATGTTGTTTCCAAAACACCAGCACGGGTTGAACCGATACCTTTGGCATATGCCATAGCGATGTCGTGTGCATTTCCTGTTGCGTCTTGATGAACAGCAACAAGTGCTGGAACAGCCTGTCCTGCTTCATAGGTACGTCGCACTAAGTGACCTGGACCTTTAGGAGCGATCATCCATACATCAATGTCTGCGCTTGGTTTGATTTGTTCGTAGAGAATATTGAATCCGTGAGCAAATGCAATTGAATTACCTGCTTCCAAGTTCGGTTCAACACTTTCTTTATAGACTTTTGCTTGTTCAGTATCAGGCAACAAAATCATAATAATGTCGCTTTGCTTTGATGCTTCTTCAAGAGAGAGAACTTCAAGTCCTGCTTCTTTCGCTTTCGCAGCACTGCTAGATCCGTCTCGAAGTCCAACACACACATTGACACCAGATTCTTTCAAATTCAATGCATGAGCATGTCCTTGGCTTCCATATCCAAGAATTGCGACCTTTTTTCCTTCAAGAAGAGAAAGATCTGCATCTTTGTCGTAGTAAACGGTAGCCATTGTGTTTCCTTTCGTTTGTTAAATATATACAAAATCTATTTAAGCTAGTAATTAGGGTAGTGAATTTGCGACTCCATTAGCGAGTTCAATAAGTATCTTTTCATTCTCTTGGGCATTATCAGCACCGCAATATGCAACATAATATGAAAATGCACGAAGTTTTACATATACGGTTTGACCACATGCTGAACCGCCAAAACCAGTACTGAAATTTGCGGCGATAAAGGCTTTCTCGCCGACAACAACATCTTTAACTTTTGTAGCTTCTGCAGAATCGATAGCAGATGGCGACAAAATGATAGTTACTGCAAGTTTTATGTCTTTGTTAACTTCGTTTGCCCATTCGCATCCCTTTATTGGTGCAATCGCACTTTGAAATTGCGGCCCACGAACTACAGAATTTGGAACATACTTATTGATGTTCTCAATACTTACAGTTTGGCATGGGTCAGGAACTTGTTGAGAAGTCGCGTCTTCGACATATGTAGCTACTGGAGTTGTGGAAGCAGGAAGAGTAGTTCGAACCGGTTCTTTTTTAACTTCTACACTTTCTTTCTTGTCTTCTTTTTCCGCAGTTCCTACCGTTGACATAATTAGCACGGTAGCAATGAATGCAGATAGCGATATTAATCCATATATCATCAAGCTCTTTTTCATTATTCTTCTCCTATTTCAAGATCCCAACGGTCCATGCAATCTTTGCATCGATAACTGAGAATCGTGCCAGCTTCAATCTGCTCACCTTCGTCAAGTCGGTCCAACAAAAAAGCATCTCCCCCACAATCGACACAAACGATTTGTCGCGGAGCATCGACCATTTTTGATTGAGATTCGTTCATTGCAGAAAATTCAGACTCAAGCAGTTTTTACTGGACGAAGTTTTGTTGGCGCTTCTCGGGCGAGCTTTGGCAAAGCAATTCGACCTGTTCTTTGAACTGCGACCACCCCGTGAGGACGAACCAAATCACCGAAAGCATCAACTTGGTCAGGCGTGCCGGACATCATCAAAGTAATGCTGTCATGGCCAACGTCAACGATACTTGCTTCAAAAATTGCAGCTAATTCTGTAACCATTCCACGGTTGTCTGCATCAGCTTCAATCGTTACGAGCATAAGTTCTCGTTCAACACCCTCTCCGTTACCGATTTCACTGATTTTAATGACGGGTATGAGCTTGTGAAGCTGCTTTACTACTTGTTCAAGTGGAGTGCTATCGGCGTTAACGACAATTGTCATTCGCGAGAAATCTTCATCTTCCGTAGGTGAAACTGCTAACGAATAAATATTGAAACCGCGCCTCGCAAATAGCGCAGCGATACGAGTCAACACACCGAATTTGTTTTCAACAAGAACTGAATAAATATGGTATCCAGAGTTTGAATAATTACTTTGCCCCATAACTACTTCTTTCCTTTTTTCTTAGGATCGACATCATCAAACATTGGTCCGAGTTCAATTTGCGAATTCGTCCGTCCGACAGGAACCATTGGATATACTTTTTCTGCCGGGTCAATTCGAAAATCGACAACAACCGGACGATCGTTAATTGAGTTCGCCTTTTCAATAGTTGGAATTACATCTTCTACCTTGTCAACTCTAAATGCCGCACAGCCCATTGCTTCAGACCATTTGACAAAGTCGGGAATAGTATCCGATAGGTAAACTTCACTGTAACGTTCTTCATAGAATAGTTCTTGCCATTGTCGAACCATCCCTAAATACGAGTTGTTCAAAATCGCAATTTTTACTGGAATTTTTTCTATTGCAGCTGTAACTAATTCTTGTGCAGTCATTTGAAAACAACCATCGCCATCAATACCCCAAACCATACGATCTGGTTTTGCAACTTTCGCTCCAACTGCGGCTGGTATACAAAAACCCATAGTTCCAAGTCCACCCGAATTGACCCAAGTATATGGGTAGTTGAACGACCAATATTGGCTTGCAAACATTTGATGTTGCCCAACGCCCGCAACCAAAATTGTGTCCTTTGGTGAAGCGTCACGAATTTGCTCAATACAATATTGTGGCTTTAGGGCCTTGTCGACACGGTCATAAGTTAGCGGGAATTTTTCTCTCCAACCATTTACTGTTTCCCACCAATCACTTATGTCTAGCTCTCCATCTTTTTCAAAAACTTTTTTCGTAGCTTTTGTTAATTCTTCAATGATCTGTTTTGCATCACCAACAATAGGAACATCAGGATTTCGAACCTTGCCTTGCTCAGCAGGATCTATATCAACGTGAATTACTTTTGCATCTGGAGCAAACCCATCTAGTTTTCCAGTCACTCGGTCATCAAAGCGTGCACCTAAAGTAATTAGCAAATCAGATTCTTGCATTGCAGTAATTGCTGAAAAGTTTCCGTGCATGCCAGGCATTCCTAGACATTGATCGTGTTCATCAGGAAATGCACCGCGTGCCATTAATGTTGTCACAACTGGAGCTTTGGTAAGTTCTGCAAACTCTAGCAACGCTTCTGCTGCTCTAGCTTTTAAGATACCTCCACCTGCATAGATAACAGGTTTCTTAGATTGTGCAATTAGCTTTGCAGCTTGCTTAATTTGTTTTGGATGTCCTTTAGTCGTTGGCTTATAACCAGGAAGATCGATCTTTTCTGGCCAGTGCCATTCCATCTCTTGGTTTGCAATATCTTTAGGAAGGTCAACTAGCACAGGCCCAGGTCGACCAGTAGTCGCAACATGAAATGCTTCTTGGATAATACGAGGAATATCATTTGCGTCCGTAATCAGCCAGTTGTGTTTTGTTACACCCATAGTTATTCCTACAGTGTCACACTCTTGGAAAGCATCAGTTCCAATAACAGCTAGCGGAACTTGGCCAGATATTACGACCATAGGAATTGAATCCATGTACGCATCAGCTAGTGGGGTAACAATATTTGTAGCACCAGGACCAGAAGTAACTATTGCAACGCCAGGCTTGCCCGTTGAGTGAGCATATCCTTCAGCCATGTGTCCTGCGCCTTGCTCGTGACGCACAAGAATGTGTCTAATAGGTGAATCTAAAATTGGATCATACACAGGGAGAATAGCGCCACCAGGATATCCGAAGACGACGTCAACGCCTTGCTTCTCAAGACTTTTGACGAGTGCCTGAGCTCCAGTCAGTTTCATTTTTCTCCCTTTCTGCCTTTAGAAATGAAAAACCCTCCGCATTTTCGGAGGGCATGTGCATACAATCGCTGGTTAAGCGGCTGTATGCTAGTAGAGGACCACGAGTACTTGTTTCATTTCAATAGCCACATTAGCGCACGGCAACAACAGCTAGCAACATTTTATGCTTTTTTTCTCGCTATATATTCAGGATGGCACTATTTAAGAAGATTACGCTTTTTCTTCTGAGCAACAAGCATGCTTCCAAGCCCAATAAGTAGAGCAGACAATATCAATTCACCCAGCAAGGCAGTTCCTGTTACGGGAAGCTGACCCACTCCATCTCCCTCGACACTAGGCGGAACTGTTGTCGTAGGTTGAGTTGTAGGAACTGTTGCAGGCTCAACAACAGTGATTGTCACTAAAGCTGTTAATGTTTCGCCATACTCATCAGTTATTGTGTATTCAAATGTATCTTCACCAACAAAGCCGTTATTTGGCGTATATGTAAAAGAACCATCTGGGTTGACGTTCACAGATCCAGAAGAAGGCTGAGTATAACTCGTAACTTCAATCTGTCGTCCGCTGTCATTTGCTAATAAACCATTTTCTGCATTCACAGTAATAGGAGTATTCACAGTAGTTTCTGCACTATCGTCTGCAATTGTAAAAGCAGGTATAGGGCTTCTTGCAGTCGGACATGATGCGCCGTCATTTCCGATTGTATCTTCACCTTGCAAAACCTGCGCATATGTCGGAGCCACTGTATCGAAATCTGAAATCTCGTAAATATTACCTGTAGGGTTATGTGCAAAGAATAACTTGCTATTATCAGCAGCCCAACCTGCCCCATAAACATTTACAGCAGGCAACCCCAAGGGTGTAACCACAACATTGCCATCAGAAGGATCTACCTGATATAAGTTTGTTCCATTAGTTCCATAGAAAAATCCGTCTACAAAAACAATATCGTTAACCGGTAAGTTTTGAGATAGAGACAGTTCAGATGCCGTACCTGCAGAAACATCAATTACGTACATATTTGTGGCGCTGTTAACGTGAAGATTTCCTAAATCATCAAAATCTCCTGAAACATAACTACCTGCAGGAAGCCCCGTTGGGACACCTAGAGGAGTTACCAATACCGAGCCTGCTTGCAATTCAATTCGTACTAGCTCTGGAGTTCCAGCGTTGGGTCTAATGCCATATATGAAGTCATCTTCTACGTTATAACCGATAGCGTTTGTATTAAAACTTGCAGTTCCACCAAGCGTTGTATAGTCACCAGTAATCGGATCTAGCTCAACGAGCGTTCCTAAAATCACCTGATAAAAAGTAGAGGTGCACTCAAAAGGATCTGCTGAAGCAGGCTCAGAGTTAAACAATCCATATGCTGGAGAAATCACAAGAAGTGCTAACAGAAGTTTTAACACAATTTTCATATACAAAAGACTGCTTTCTTCCCCTAAATTAATACAAATAACTTATAATCATTAATCGTAAGATTTAGTGTAGTACTTAACGATATGTAGTTAAAATATCAAAATTTATGTCGCAAAATGTATGGTTTGAGGCAATTTCTAGAAGTTAGTAATGGCACCTGTATCAGCACCTTGAGCCAATTTTGCATATTTTGCTAAAAATCCACTTGTGTATCTAGGTTCAGGTAACTTCCAACTCTCTTTACGGGTTGCAAGTGTTGCCTCATCAACTTCTAGATCAAGTTTATGATTGATTGAATCAATTGAAATCATATCGCCTTCTTCAACAAAAGCAATTGGGCCCCCATCTACAGCTTCTGGAGCAACGTGACCAACGCAGAAACCATGTGTTCCTCCGGAAAATCTACCGTCTGTTATCAATGCGCAATCTCCACCGCGACCAGCACCTTTTAGTGCACCGGTAACAGCTAACATCTCACGCATTCCTGGACCACCTTTTGGACCTTCATAACGAATAACCAAAACATCTCCGGCATTAATTTTTCCAGCAAGAATTGATTCCATTGCCAAATCTTCACCATCAAAAACTCGAGCTGTGCCCTTAAATTGAAGTCGCTGTTTTCCCAAACCTGCGACTTTTACAACCGCACCCAATGGAGCCAGCGAACCTTTCAAAATTGCTATTCCACCAACGTCATGGATTGGCTCTTTGATGGAATGAACAACTTCACCATCGACCTTATTGGGTTGCATCTCCTCGATGTTCTGCGCCAAAGTTTTACCTGTAACTGTTAAACAATCACCATGCAACAAATCTGCATCCAAAAGTTCCTTTAACACAACTGGAATTCCACCGATTCTGTCGATGTCGACCATGTGATATTTTCCAGCAGGTTTTGTATCTGCAAAGTGAGGTACTCGAGATGCGATTTTGTTGAAGTCATCTAGTTCTAATTGAACGTGAGCTTCATTTGCGATTGCTAATAGGTGCAATACTGCGTTTGTAGAACCTCCAAGAGCCATGACAACTGAAACAGCATTCTCAAAAGCTTGCTTTGTCATGATGTCTCGTGGACGAATGCCATTGTCGACCAAGTTCATTACTGCTTGGCCAGCTTTATATGCATAATCATTTATTCGATCGTCAGGCGCGGGAACAGATGAACTTCCTGGAAGAGACAATCCAATTGCTTCACCTACAGATGCCATAGTGTTTGCGGTAAACATACCGGCGCAGCTTCCTTCACTTGGACATGCTCCACATTCGATGGCTTTTAATTCTTCTTCAGTAATTGTTCCAGCTGCACATGCACCTACTGCTTCGAAAACATCAACAATATCGATTGCTTTGCCTTTGTATTCACCAGGGTAAATTGATCCGCCATAAACAAAAACACTTGGAACGTTTGTGCGAGCTGCCGCCATCATCATTCCCGGAAGCGACTTGTCACAACCAGCAAAAGCAACAAGGGCATCCAATCCTTCAGAATGAACTACACATTCAACGCTGTCTACGATGATCTCACGACTTACCAATGATCCGCGCATACCTTCGTGACCCATTGAAATTCCATCACTCACGGCAATCGTGCAAAATTCAAGCGGGAAACCACCATTGTCCTGGACTCCACGCTTCGCATGACCAGCAAGTCTTTGAAGTGACATATTGCATGGAGTTACTTCGTTCCAACTACTAGCAACTGCTACTTGTGGTTTGTTGAAATCTTCATCCTTCATACCAACAGCTCGGAGCATTGCCCTTGCTGGAGCTCGATTCATACCGTCGGTGACCTTGGAACTGTTGATTTTTCCCGGATTTGGAGTTTCGTTATTAGTCATCTAATAAGGCTAGCGCTTTAATAGGGTTTTTGGTCAATTGATTAATCGAATAAATAGGGGTTGGCGATATTTCTATAGTTCTCAAATTTACAAAAGTAAGCACTTTTTGCAGAAATAAGCATTAATGTTGATCGTTTTTTGTACGAGAAACGTAGTGTGAAAGACATGGCAACAACCCACATTAACGAAGTAGAAATCCATACTCGTTTTGAAGCTTTGCGATATGACCTAACAGCTGGCATTCCTTGCATGGTCGGAAGTTACATCATAGAAAACACACGATCTTGTTCCAAAGATGGAAATTCTTTCGATGCAGACGTTATCGACATTGCGGGCAATAAGTTTCAAGCACAAGTTCGAATTTCTCTCAGCCCTTACGAAAATCTTCTTGGAGACAAGGTTGACGTTTCGTTTAGCGGCCCGAAAATAAATCGTAGTTATACTGAACTTGCGTTTTCACCAAGTACAGAAACTAAGTAACTCCTATTCCCCTTCCGTGTTGGGACGAAAAAGCTCGAACATCCCGTTCATTTCGACCATACACATTTGCGTTCAAAAGCGCTTGGTTCAAACAGACCTAATTATCGATCATTTTCGGCCCAACGCGGATGGTGTGGGAGAAGTGCTACGAATTTAGTTTTGATTCAATTAACGCATTGAAAATCTGAGGATTTCCCTGACCTTTACTTTGGGCCATACATTTACCCATGAAAAATCCTTGAAGCTTTTTACGCTTTCCTTCATCTGCTTCTGGCCATTGGGCAACGTCGTCGGCAAACTCTCCGAGCACTTCATCAACAATTGCTTCTAAGGCACTTTCATCAGAAACCTGTTTGAGCCCGAGTTCTTCTACGACTGCCGAAACCACTCCACCTCGATCGACTAAATATGCCAAAAGTGTTTTTGCTTGATTTCGAGAAAGATCTCCGTTGGAAACAAGTGTGCATACTTGTGCGAGGTTCTCAGATGTTATCGGTGCCACACTTATATCTGTGCCCTTTTCATTTAGTTCGCCCAAGACCTCGATGATCGTGAAACTTGTAGCGTCTTTAGCGATGGAATTTCCACCTAGCGCTACTGCCCCATCCACAAAATCGAACAATTCAGGATTTGAAACCAATGTTCGAGCATCTGAATCAGAAATTTTCCATTCGTTCACTATTCGACTTCTTTTTTGCGCTGGAAGTTCTGGCATCTGCGCATGAACCATTTCACGCATTTCGGCAGTTGGTACCACTGGGACTAAGTCAGGTTCAGGAAAATATCGATAATCGTTGGCTTCTTCTTTCGAACGCATTGAAGAAGTTTTTCCTTCGTTCTCGTTCCAGTGCCTTGTTTCTTGAACAACCTTTTCACCACTTTTTACCAATGCGACTTGTCGAGCAATTTCATAGTCGACAGCTCGACCCAATGAACGCAGCGAGTTCATGTTTTTAATTTCTGCTCGAGTTCCAAGTTCTTCCTGACCAACAGGCCTTACGGAAACATTGGCGTCAACACGCATGGAACCTTCTTCCATTTTTACGTCTGAAACATCGATAGATTTCAAAACTGCACGCAACTCACTTACATAGGCCCTTGCTTCTTCAGAATTTGAAATATCAGGACGTGATACAATTTCCATCAAAGGAACGCCAGCTCGATTGTAATCTACTAATGAATAATCAGCACCGTGAAGCCGGCCAGATTCTCCCACGTGAGTAGATTTACCAGTGTCTTCCTCCATGTGCGCGCGTTCAATTCGAATAACTTTTGTTCCTGCACTTGTCACGATTTCTAGCTTTCCATCCGCACAAATAGGTTGATCGTACTGACTAGTTTGAAAATTCTTTGGCATGTCAGGATAGAAGTAATTCTTACGGTGGAAAACGCTTTGTGTAGGAACATCAAAATCGAGCGCTTCCCCAATTCGGAGAGCAAACTCAACAACACGTTCATTTAAAACTGGAAGGGCGCCTGGCAAAGCCATACATACAGGACAAACATTTGTGTTGGGTTCTGAACCAAAATCATTTGCACACCCGCAAAATAACTTTGTGGCGGTAGAAAGTTCGACATGAACTTCTAGACCAATCACTGCCTCAAACTGAGTATCTGCCGATATTGTTACTGTCATTTTCAATTCCTCGTTTTAAAAAGCACCTACGGACGGTTTTGCAGAATAGTTTGCATCTACTTCTATAGCACTAGCTACTTGAAACATAACTTCTTCACCAAGAGGTGGAGCAAAAACTTGCACACCAATTGGCAATCCATTTTCGTCAACGCCAACAGGAACAGACATTGATGTTGCGCCAACGATGTTGGTAGGTAATGTACATACATCTGTTAAATACATTTGATATGGATCTTGCGTTTTCTCGCCGATACCAAACGCAGTAGTTGGAGAAGTTGGAGAAATCAAAACATCAAAGTTTTCGTATGCTTTTTTGAAGTCGTTGATCATCAAAGTTCGAACTTTTTGTGCTTGAGCATAATATGCGTCGTAGTATCCTGCACTCAGCGCATAAGTTCCAAGCATGATTCGGCGTTTAACTTCCATTCCAAATCCAGATTGCCTAGTGGCTTCATTTGTAAGTGCAGCAGTTTGCTCTTCAACCCTAAGTCCGTAACGCATTCCATCAAAACGCGCCAAGTTGCTCGAAGCTTCAGCTGGAGCAATTATGTAATAAGCACTCAAACCATATGCGCTTGCTGGAATCGAAACAGTACCTATCGTTGCACCATTTTTTTCCAACATCTTTGCTGTTTCATCGACGGCATCCAACACTTCACTTTGAAAGCCTTCTGGGCCTCTAAGTTCTTCGATTATTCCGACTCGCAACCCACTAACACCTCTGCCAAGAACATTTGTAAGCGGTTCATATTCTTGGTTGATCGAGGTAGAATCCATTGAATCGTGCCCTGACAAAACGTCCAACAATAAAGCGGCATCATGAACATTGCGAGCAAACGGCCCTATCTGGTCGAGCGAAGAACCAAATGCAACTAGCCCATAGCGTGAAACGCGACCATAGGTTGGTTTAACTCCAACAATTCCGCAAAGCGAAGCAGGTTGACGGATTGAACCACCAGTATCCGAACCTAAAGAAAAAGTTACCGCACCTGCAGAAACAGTTGCTGCTGAACCTCCAGATGAACCTCCAGGGACTTTACTTGTATCGTGTGGATTTTTGGTTATTTTAAAAGCAGAATTTTCTGTAGACGAGCCCATTGCAAATTCATCCAAGTTTGTTTTACCAACAATAATGGCATCTGCTTCTTTAAGCTTTTGAACCACTGTTGCGTCATAAACTGGAATCCAGTTTTCTAAAATTTTTGAAGCACAAGTAGTTTTAACATCAATTGTTGCCATGTTGTCTTTAAGCGCAATTGTTGTTCCAGCGAGCGGGCCTAACTTCTCGCCCGCAGCTTTTTTCCTATCGATTTCTTTTGCCTGATCGATTGCTTGTGAATCCATCACAGTTAAATAAGCATCTATATGTGGTTCTTGAGTTTTTATTGTCTCTATTGATGCTTTCGCTATTTCTTCAGCACTTACTTGACCTGATTCAAAAAGCGCTTTGAGGTCGTTTGCGTTTTTACTTGAAAGGTTTTCCATTATTCCTCACTCTCCCCTAAAATTTGAGGAACAGCGAACCTTGAATTTTCTTCTTTTGGAGCATTACTCAATACTTGTTGTTGAGTAAGCGACGGGGTGGGTACATCTTTTCTGAATACATTATTTATAGCTATAGGATGAGATGTAGGTTCGATTCCTTCGGTATCTATGGAAGAAATTGCTGAAAAATGTTCTAACAGACCTTCCAGCTGGTGAGTAAAAGTATCAACTTCTTCGTCACTTACTTTGAGTCTCGCCAACTTAGCGACATGACGAACTTCGTCAGATGTAATTTTTGTCATACATATCAGCTTAGAAGCTATGCAGTGTTAGAGTTGAAAGCATGACCGAAAAATTCGAATTCCTTTCTCCTGAATGGGAAATTGCGGCCGAATCTTTGCACGATTCAAACACAGCCGACGCACCTGATGGAATTTCCTTTTCCATGAACGTGACGATTACACCGACTCCGTTTGGAGATAAAGTGCTTTCTATATCTGCTCATGACGGTGTTGCAAGGGTCGATAAAGAGCACTTAGAAATTGCTGATGTTACCGTCAAAACAGACTATGAAACGGCATACAAACTCTTCCTCGAAGGCGAAATGAATATCGTGCTATCCGCAATGCTTGAGGGCAAAATTGTTGTTTCTGGAGATGTTGCTAAACTTCTTTCTATGGCAGCAAATTCTCAACCAATGCCTTCCATGCCATTTCTTGAAGATTTGGGTGAAAAACTAAAATCGATTACTAAGTAATTTCAAAAGGTCACGGAGGACAATATGAGTTCAATGATTGGCGACAATAAACCGCCTGAACAATTCTGGAAGGGTTTAGAAGAAATTGTTGGAGAACGTGCTCTTGAATCTTACGACCGAAGTTCTCTGACTCAAACCGATGTTTCTCGACTCGTGAAAGGAATCGGGGCTAAGCCAGAAGAAGTTCGCCTGGCAATGGCTAAATATATCCTCGAGAATTGCAGTCTAAATTCCGGCGCTTTTAATCAATTAATTGGTTTAATCGGTTGGGTCGAGCCGCGAGATGAACCAGCACTAGTGGAAGCCATTTTGGCTCACAAACATTTCGATGAAGAATATATATGGGAAATTCACAATCGGAGTGGATGGATGGAAAATGAAGCTTTGCGTGCAACGGTTGAAAATTTAGGTATCGATGTGAGTTTGGCTGATTTAAGAGCTGGAGTACAATCAGTAATTGCGGCTCAACAACCTGGAAGATTTTTTGACTAGTTTTTGTCAGCTGTAATGTCGATGATCGTATCGCCTTGATCATTTTCGTATTTTTTATACTCGACATTTGAAGAGTTCGGAATATTGTTTGTTTCTCCAGTGAATAGTTCAGGTACTAATTCTTCTCTTGGTTCAACTTCTTGAGTTGGTCCAGGTGCGCCGAAACACAATCTCCCGTATCCTGCACCAGGCCTACTTAATGCAGGCCCTTTTGTAGCTCCTTGACGAAATCGCCTCATGAGACCCCCCACCGAACACTGTACGCGTTGGTAACTTCCGCTTCCTTATGGTTGTATCGTACGAAAGAACTAGACAATTAACAAGAAATTTCTCCATATCAAATTCATAATTGAATATTTGTTTTTCACTATGGGTGATATGTCCGTATTTGCGCAAATTGGATTTCGCGTTATGAAGTTGAAGTTAAATTCCTGCGTAGTTTTTGGTGACCCAAATATTTTGATAAAACGACAAAAAAATTGCCAAAAAATATGTAAATCGGAAAAGCAAACAAAACCCATTCGGGATCTTCTATGGCAAATACACCTAAAAATGCCCCTACCCCAGAAATCATCCAGTTCAAATAGATCTCAGTATCTGGATGTCGATAAGCCTTATATATAGTTGGGATCAAAGCAATCAAATCAATCACGATTGCTATCACAGTTGAAAATATTGAATCTTGAGTAGCAATCCAATATATTCCTAATGACAAAGCAGAAATTAAAGCCACACGATCAAGTACAGAACTCCCGCCCATTCCATATTTGAACGAGAGACCAAAAATTAGGCTTATTCCAAAAAACCCCACTGCAATGAAATAAACAGAGTGTCCACCTTCATTAATAATTTGGTTGGTTAAAACCACGATGTTTATAAGAAAGAAAATTCCATAAGTTATTCGGTGAGGTTTAAACTTCCCATCGAAAATTGCTTTGACAGCAATAATTAAAGTGATTAATACAAGAACAGCTCCCGCTATTCCAAATAATAGTTCCCGACTCAATGCTTTACTTCATTACAGAAAACGACTCAACCAATTCAGAAGGAGTCCACTTAGCTTCCTTCTCCAATTTTTGGGTTTCGCTAAGCGACCAAGGAACAAACTTTTGCACTAATCCGCCGGAGACTAAAAATGTTTCACCGGTAAAGTCACAATGATCGGACGAAAGAAATGCAATCATTGGTGAAACATTTGCAGGGTTCCACGCGTCAAACACATTTTCATCTTCAGGTTTGGCAACCATGTCTTCCATGCCTGGAGTATGTTCAGTCATCCTTGTTCGGGCAGCCGGAGCTATTGCATTAGAACGCACACCATATCTATCTAACTCCATTGCACAAATTTGAGAAAAAGTTGCGATCCCAGCTTTGGCTGCGCCGTAATTTGTTTGCCCAACGTTGCCTAATAATCCAGAAGTTGAAGTTGTGTGCACCAAAGTAGCTTTAACGTCTTTACCTTCTTTTGTTTGTGCTCTCCAATAATTTGCGAAAACTTGGGTCGGACAAAAATGACCACGTAGATGCACATTAATAACGCTATCCCATTCCTGCTCACTCATGTTCACCAACATTTTGTCTCTAAGAATTCCAGCATTGTTTACCAGACCTGTCACATCACCAAAAGTTTCAACGCCAATTTTTAACAGATTTTGTGCACCTTCCATTGTTGCAATGTTGTCAAAATTTCCAACTGCATTTCCTCCAGCAGCAATAATTTCATCGACAACTATTTGTGCAGCAGATTTGTCATCACCCTGACCATCTACGGTTCCACCCAAATCATTTACGATAACGTTTGCGCCTTCGCTTGCAACCAATAAAGCATGTTCACGACCTAATCCCCCACCTGCACCTGTAATTGCAATTGTCTTGCCGTCTAAAATTCCCATTTTTTCCTTTCGAACCTTTTGAGAGACCAGGTCTCTTTTTTAAAAGAACAGAGTTACTCGCGTACCTTTTTTAACTTGACCAGACTGTGGTGATTGAGCGATTACTTTTCGACCTACTTTATAGTCTCTAACATCGACGCCTAGACCAAGAGCTTCAAGTCGCGAAGTAGCTTCATCGAGACTTTGGCCAACTACATTGGGAACGCTCACGAGTTCTGGACCTTTACTCACAACAATGCTTACGGTTGAAGCTCTTTGAATTTCTGCACCTGTAGCCGGGTCTGTACCAATTATTTGCCCTGCTGCAACGGTGTCAGAAAAGTCTTCTCTCTTTACTGGCGAAAATCCCGCATTTCTTAAAATATCTGCAGCTTGTTCGAAAGTCTTACCTGCAATTGAAGGGACCGGAACTGGTTTAGGTCCATCACTAATTACAAGAGCAATTGTCGATTCCGGAGGAAGTTTTGTATTAGTTTTTGGATCTGTTCCGATAAGAGAATCTTTAGGTACCGTTTCAGAAAATTCTCGACGTTCAATAACTATGAAACCTTCTGATTCCAAAGCGGCTCTCGCTTGAGCTGGGGTCAAGCCTTTCTTCATCACATCAGTAACAGCAATCGGTTTTGGACCTTTAGAAAGAGTTAATCGCACTGTTCCATCCGAGTCAACAAAATCTCCAGGTGCAGGATTAGACGAAATCACAGTTCCAACTGGGTCATCAGAAAAAGTTTCAGAAAAAGTTACACGCAAACCTGTTGTTGCTAGTCTCGCACTAGCAACATCTTTTTGAAACCCAACTACATTGGGAACTGCAATGTTACTTGCGCTCAAAGTATTAAAGGCAAACATTCCTGAAGCCAAAACTACTATTGCCATAGCTAAAATTGCCCAACCAATAATGTTTTGTTGTTTGAATAAATTCGCGGTTCTGTTTTCTTTATGAAATCTTTGTGACACTGCGTCTGGCGACATATCGATCTCGATGTTGTCACCTTCGAGTTCAGTTTCTTGATCAAATAAATTAGTTGGAGTTATAACAACGTTGGTTGGGTTTGGATCAACAACGAGCCCTTCCTCGGGAACAAGTGTTAAAGGTCCCGGTTTTGGAAGTGAAGCTGCAATATCGGCTAATGCTTTGTACATAGTTCCAGCATCGCTATATCGTTGTGAAGGATCAGCTTTTCCTGCCCTTTCAATTACTGCACCAAGTGCCCCCATTGAAGAACTTGCCTGAACATCATTACCTACACGTGCTGCCAAAGTTGAAACAGCAGTGTCAGATGCAAAAGGAACTTCACCAGTAACTGCTTCATGCAATACAAGAGCTAAAGAATATAAATCACTTCTTCCATCGAGCGAATGTCCACTTGCTTGTTCGGGAGAAGCATATCTAGCCGTACCCACAACTGCACCCGTTGGTTCTGTGTAACTAGCTTCGGCTAAAGCTCGAGCTAAACCAAAGTCTGCAATTCGCACAATTCCGTGTTCGTCAAAAAGCAAGTTTGCAGGTTTAATATCTCTGTGTACCAAACCGCGTGAGTGTGCGTACTCTAAACCTGCACAAATTTGCATTCCCATGTGAGCTGCTTGCGACGGAGTTAGACGAACTCCCTCATCTAGCATCGAGCGAAGCGAACCACCTTCTAACAGTTCAAGAACAAGGTATGGAACTTCATCTTCGCCCCAGTCGTAAACAACAACAATATTGTGGTGATGCAATCTTGCAGCAAGTTGAGCTTCAGCACGGAATCTTCTTAAGAAAGCCGCATCTGCGTTATATCCACGGTGTAAAACTTTGACAGCCACTTGCCTTTTGAGTTGAACGTCATCTGCAACATAAACAACACCAGTTGCGCCCATGCCGGCACCACTTAAAAGTCGATACCGACTTGAAAGCACTCGTCCTGTGAGATCAATGGTTGTATTCAAGACCTATAACGCTAGCGCAAAAAACCAGGACAAGTGCGCCAAAAATACGACATTTGTTGACTTAAAGAACGCGAGCAGCAATGAGATATGATTTCGGGATATGAATAGCAAGATCTTCAGGGTCGGAATAGTTTCTGGACTAGTGGCAATCGCAGCGATTCTTCTTGCGGTTTCTGTGTCGAGTTCGGATACTTCCCAAACTCAAGCTAATGCCAGCAATGTTGAACGGGTTGTTCCTCCACCTGGCGGAATTTTACGTCCACAATCTGAAGTCAGTTTTGATTTAACAGACGGTTATACCGGAAGGCTCCTAATAAATGGCGAAGTTATTCCTCAGGATCAATTGGAGATAGTTCTGTCCCTCGGCCAATTCACTTTTCGTCCCGGAAAGGGTCAAATTTTTGAACAATTCGAAGCTGGACCGAATTCAGCTCAAATCTTTTACTGGGAAGCTGATAAGCCAGAGCCGCCACAACCAGATACTTACAGCTGGGACTTCAGAGTTACTTCTTAATTCAAACAATTTTTGATTTTGATGGATTCTAAAATTTTCTATCGAGAAATCGGCTGCCGAGAAACTGGTTTAGGACCTGTTGGTCCCCCATTTTGTTCTCGACTCCTAAGAACACCATCTCGAACTACGAATCCAATTCCAGGAGCCAACATTCCGACTGCACCGCCGAAAACTAAATCTCTACCTGAATCTTTTTGATCTTGCGCGAAATCACAAACTAATGGATCGATTTGTGCAATTGGATCGGAATTCTTTGCAGGATCATTACAGTCTCGAACAATTCCAATATTATTTGCGTACATTATCGCACCAGAAATTGCTGCAACAAAACCTGGCGTTATTGAAGCGACTCCTAGAAATAGGTTTTTAGTTCTCGGTTCGGCAGTTTTATTCCAACTTTTTGCATTCCCAATTTCTTCTCTGACAATTTCAAGAGCAATTCTTGGGATATTCAGCGGATTGAAGCAGCTAGCTAGCTCTTTTGCCTTAGTTCTAAGTGGGATGTTAGGTTTTGCAGGTTTGGTCATTTAACCAGTTTATCCCTTTTGTCCTCTTTCGTCAAAACCCTAGGCAAACTGGAACTAGACATTAAAGCGGAATTCGGTTACATCCCCATCTTGAAAGACATAATCCTTGCCTTCCATTCGAAGTTTTCCAGCTTCTCGAGCTTTTGCCCAACTTCCTAATTCGATTAGATCTTCATATGAAACCACTTCAGCTTTAATAAACCCGCGCTCAAAGTCACCATGAATAACACCCGCAGCTTGAGGAGCAGTAGCTCCAGCTTTGAAAGTCCAGGCTCGAGTTTCTTTTTCTCCTGTAGTGAAATAAGTGCGCAACCCCAACATTCGAAACGCTGAATTTATAAATGTTGGCATTGCCCCTTTTCCAAGTCCGAGCATTTCTAGCATTTCTGCACGTTCTTTTGCGTCTGCAATTTGCGCCGCTTCAGCTTCTAGCTGAACACACAATGGCACAATTTCGACACCTGGCAATTCTCTAGCAACTGCAGCGCAAAGTTCTTCAGCTTTATCCAGTTGTTCATCAGAAATATTTAGTACCGCCATAAACGGTTTGTTTGTTAACAAAAAATAATCTGCAATCGCTTCTCGATCTTCTTGACTCATTCCAGAACGATATAGCGGTGTTCCTTCTTGCAAATGATTCAATGCAACTTGCGCGATAATATTTTGTTCTTCTAAATCTTTATCTGTTCGCGCTTGTTTCTTGCGTTTTTCTAATTGCTTTTCACAACTTTCAAAATCTGCATAAACCAATTCGAGTTCAACAACGCGCAAGTGTTCAAGTGGATCAGTTGGACCAGGCACTCCAGCATCGAAAGCACGCAGCACATATACAACTCCATCAACTTCACGTATATGGCTTAAAAATTTATTACCTAGTCCTTCTCCAGAGTGTGCACCTTCCACAAGGCCACCAATGTCTACAAACTGTACGGAAGCATAAATCGTTTCTCTAGTTTGAGACATCTCTGCAAGTTTGTCGAGCCGTTCGTCCGGCACTTTGGCATTTCCCACGTTTGGATCGATCGTCGCAAATGCGTATGGAGCAGCAAAAGCGCCGCCGCCAGCAAGAGCATTAAATAGTGTCGATTTACCTGCGTTGGGCAAACCAACAAATCCGAATTTTTCCATGGATATAGGTTATCTGCGACTTTGCCGATATGTCCGATTCGAAGCAATCTTTCATAAATAACAGTTAATTCATCCCTAAAACTGACGAAAAATCTATATGCTCGACTCGACATTGTTTACAAATAGAAAAGCTTCATTAATTATTTCACTTGTCTTACTTGTTGCAATTTCATTTGGCGGAATCTTTGCTCTCATAAACTCGCAAATTCCTAATCAAGTTTCAAGCGCAGCAAAGCAAACCGAAACTACGACTACGAAAAAACCAGGAAAAGTGGCAGCCTCACAAACTGATGATTCAACAACAAGTTCGAGTTCAAGCACTACATCGTCAACATCAACAACTACCACGCAAAAATCTACAACTACAGCTCCGATTTTATTTACGGCAACTGCGCAAGCAACTCGAACCGACGTAAGTATTACTCAGTGCACTAGTGCACAATACACTTTTGTTGGTTCTGTTCAAGCAAATATTCCGGGCACAGCAAACTGGACATGGATTAGATCTGACGGCACTCCAACAGGTTCATCGGGCGCTGTCGAGTTTGACGAAACAGGTCAAGCTACAAGCGCTATTGATCCCTATGAGTTCACAATCTTTGTTGGCGGAGGAGATTCAACAGGCTGGGTAGCATTACAAATAACGTGGAATGGCGGAAGTTCTACTTCTAATCAAGCTAGCTACACATTTACACATGCTGGTGTCAATATAGGCGTCATACCTCAAGGTTGTTAACCCTCAACTTAGAAAAATATTCAATTTCCGATAAGTTTTAGAAAATCTCGCTCGTCGAGAACTTTGACACCTAATGATTCTGCTTTCGTGAGTTTCGACCCTGCTTTATCTCCAGCTACCACATAACTAGTTTTCTTCGAAACACTAGAAGAAACTTTTCCACCACGTGCCTCAATAATTTCAGCCGCTTCTTCACGAGTCATAGTTGGTAATGTTCCAGTGAGAACAAACGTCATTCCATCGAATTCGTTCGACAACTTCTCGACATCTTTCTTATCTCCGACTATATTGACCCCGGCCTTTTCAAGGCGTTTGATAAGTTCGATATTTTCTCGGTTCTCAAAAAAGTCGACTATTGATTCGGCAATAACATCACCGAGACCTTCAAGTTCAGAAAGTTCTTCTTTGGAAGTTCTAGCGATTGCATGAATGTCTTCATAATTGCTCGACAGAGCCTTTGCCGCCGTTGGTCCAACATGGCGAATACCAAAAGCTATTAGCAGTCGAAATAGTGGTTGCTTCTTTGACTTCTCGATCGAAGCAATCAAATTATCTGCACTTTTATCTTTTGTTTTCTCTAAACTCATCAATTGTTCGCGCGTTATCGAATATATATCAGAGATGTCTTTAATTAAACCTTCTGCCAAAAATTGGCGAACACGTTTTTCACCTAATCCTTCAATATCCATTGCTGTTCGAGATGTGAAATATTCGATTGAAGTTGCAATACGTGCAGGACAATTAACATTCCAACATCTATGTTGAGCTTCACCTTCAGGACGAACTAGCGGTTCAGCACAGTCGGGACATTTCTTTGGAAACTTCCAAGCTTTCGATCCTTTGGGTCGCAAAGATTCTATTGGGCCAACAACTTCAGGAATTACATCGCCAGCTTTTCGAACGATTACAGTATCGCCGGGGCGTACGTTTCTACGAGCCACCTCATCTTCGTTGTGAAGTGTCGCCATTGATACAGTTGAACCTCCAACGAACACTGGCTCGAGGACGGCAAACGGAGTAGCTCGGCCCGTGCGGCCAATACTCACTTGAATGTCATGCAATAAAGTCGTCTTTTCTTCTGGAGGGAACTTATATGCAATGGCCCACCTCGGAAATCGTGATGTGAAACCCAGCTTTTCTCGCAACTCATATTTGTCTACCTTGATCACTGCACCATCAATTTCATATTCAAGGTTGTGACGCATTTCTTCGACCTCTAAACAACGAGTGATTGCTTCGTCAATTGAATTCACCGTCACAATTTTGTCGCTTACAGGTAATCCGAGTTTCTTGAAAAGTTTCAACATTTCATTGTGTGATGAAACCAAAGTCGGATCAGATATTTGACCAATTTGGTATGCAACAAAACTTAAATCTCTAGAAGCAGTGATCGAAGAATCTTTCACTCGAAGAGAACCAGCTGCTGCATTCCTAGGATTCGCAAAAACTTTGCTTTCACTTTCCCTTTGACGTTCGTTCAAACTTTCGAAACTTGCCATCGGCATAAAAACTTCACCTCGGACCTCTAATAGATCGGGTGCATTTTTAAGTTCGTGGGGAATGATTGAAATCGTTTTAATGTTTTCGGTTACGTCTTCACCTGTTTGGCCATCTCCACGAGTCGCTCCCCTAACTAGCTTGCCCTTTTCATAAACCAAAGACATTGCCAAACCATCCATCTTTGGCTCAACAACGAATGAAACATCTTCAGAATCGAGACCCTTTGAGACACGATTACGCCACGCTTGGAGATCTGAAGATGAAAAAGCATTATCCAAGCTCAACATTGGAACTAAATGTTCTACTGGTTCAAAAGTAGATTGCATAAAAGAGCCAGGAGATTGTGTTGGAGAATCTGAGGTAATTAAATCTGGATGTTGCTCCTCAAGGGAAACAAGTTCTCTATATAATTCGTCATATTGCGCATCCGAAATTTGCGGAGAATCTTTACCATAATATAAATCGTTATGTTTTTTGATTTCCTCTCGCAAGCGTGATATTTCCAGCTCAGCATTTGTTTCTTTTGCCACTCTTTTAGGTTATCGCGCCAGCTATGTAGTTTCTAGCAAACTGAGAGATTGGGCAACATTTTTCACTAACATCGTTATGTGTCAATCAGATACTCAATGTTAACTCTCAATTTAATATTCGTTGGATTTTGTCTTTTTGCTGCCAACCAGGCAAATGAAATCAGCTCCTATGGTAAAGCCGGGTTGTTCGCTGCCATTTTCGCTGGATCAATTTCGACATTGTCTTTAGCCCTTTTCTCAATTAGGGCAATGGGTATGCTCTACATGACAAGACCAATATCGCTAGTTTTGCTTCCTTTAATAATATTCTCAGATAACTCTGCAACAATTAATACAGGTCTGGCTATCATAGCTCTAATCCACTTTTGTTTATTTTCAGAATCTCTGATCTCTAAAATGACTCGCGACATTGGTAGCCCAGGCGAAGAATGCTTTATATTAAAAACGCCAACTTCAATTTCGATTTGGTTTACATTTACATGGTTCGTAGTTTGGGCAAGCTTTGCTGAATCTGTTCACCTTTTCTTGGAAGAAAAAACAGTACTCGGTTTACTATCGATACTTATTGCCATAATCATCTTTTCACTATTTATTGGAGCACAAACCCGAACACTTTTTCGCCGCTGCGTAATTGTTCCAAATGGCCTTGTAGCTTCAGACCCGATAGCTCTAACCGACGTTCTCTTATTTCCGCTATCAAAAATAAAGACGATAGAACAAGTGTCGAATTTCGATCAAAGCGAAAGAAAAAATGAATCTACTTTTATTTCTAACGACACAAAAAATAATATTGTTAGCATTTCATTGAACGAAAAGACCGACTCGCTCATAGCTAGGAATGCCGTAAGTGAATCGACTCGACAAAATGTAGACAAAATTTATCTATCTTTTGCCGAACCGAAACAGTTTGTTAAAACCTTTCATTCCAGATTCCATAAAGTAGAAGCGAAACCATTGTCGAAATCCCAAGAAAAAATGCTAGAAAAAGAACTAGGAATTGAGACGGCACCTCGCTCCGATTCACCTTTACCTAAATGGAGAAAAGGAAAAACGTCTGAATAGCAATATCTAGATTGCTATCCCAGATCCTATACATTCGTTGCCAATATAACAAGCAGCTGTTTGACCAGGCGCAATTCGGGTTTGTTTTTCATCGAATACAATAAGCTCAGGTGTTTTCCATATTGCATCATAAGATTTGCCGTGTGCTCGAGGCTGAACTTGCACCTTTATCGGATATTCAATTTTTCTAGTCGTTGAAACTTGACGAATCTGCACTTCTCTACTCAACAAATCGTCTTGAGTTCCAACCGTTACTTCATAGGTGTCTGGGTTGCGACTTACGACATATTGTTTTTCCCCAGCTCGATCGGCGACAGCAACTCCAGCTCCTCGCCGTTGACCAATCGTTAAAAGTTCAGCGCCACTATGCGAACCTACCTCCACGCCATTCGAGTCGACGATTTTACCTGGGTGAAGTTCAATACGCGATGAAAGAAAGTCTTCGCGACCCTTCTTTTCGATAAAACAAACGTCCATTGATTCCGCTTTGCTTGCTGTTCTAAGACCTGCATCGGCAGCAATTTTTCGAACCTGATCTTTAGTTAAATCACCGACTGGTAAAAGAGTTTGTGAGAGCACTGTTTGGCCAACCATCGAAAGTACATAACTTTGATCTTTTTTATCATCTGCCCCGCGCATTAATTTGAAAGTTCCATTATCGTTTTCGATGCGAGCATGGTGACCTGTTGCAACAAAATCAAATCCCATGGCCATTGCCCTATCGTGCAAGCCTGCAAACTTTATGTGTCTATTGCATTCAATACAAGGGTTTGGTGTGAGCATTTGCGTATGAGATTCTAAATAAGGTTCAACAACATATTTGTTGAATTCATCACCAAGATTAAACACGTGATGAGTAATCCCTAATTGAGAAGCCACTCTCCTCGCGTCTTCGACATCGGCCAAAGAGCAACAACCAGAATCTGTTTCTCCACCCCAAAGTTTTAGAGTTACTCCTTCAACTTCATATCCTTGCTGAGTCAGCAGAACGGCAGCAGTAGACGAATCTACTCCGCCACTCATTGCCAGAAGTACTTTTCCTTTATTCATGAATTTACGACACTTTTCTTTGTCTGAAGTTGAGAAACACAGTCAGCTATCACTTGCACTCCGTCAATAATGTCGTTTTCCTTTGTTTCTGGATAGAAAGACAAACGCAATGTAGAAGTTGCTTTAGATTTTTCAATACCGAGCGCCAACAAAACAGGCGAAGGTGTGGACGCACCTGAAGCACAAGCAGACCCGCGAGATACACAAACACCCTTTGCATCTATCATTGCCACGAGCATTTGAGATTCGAGGTTTCCCAAATTAATAGAAACTATATGAGGAGATCGAGGTACAGCAATAGCATTAACTTCGAAGTCCGAAATGCTTGCGTGTAGTTCATCGATACAACTTTGTTGACACTTTTCAAGATGTGCAATGGATTCTGCTCTTTGCTGTAAAGCTTTATTGAAAACGAAAGAAAATGCTGAAATTAAAAACGCAGGAGTAGTTCCAGGACGCAATTCCCATTCTTGCGATCCGCCAAAAGAAAGTGGATGAATTATTTTTCTATTCTTAATAACAAGAAGTCCGACTCCTTGTGGACCTCCAAGCTTGTGACTAGAAAAAACAGCGAAATCTGAAATCTCGCTCAACACTTTAGGATCAAAAGAATAAAACGATTGAACGCAATCGGTCAGAAGCAAAGCGCCTCGTTCATGCACAAATTCTGAAATCTTTATAACGTCATTTATTACGCCAATTTCATTGTTGACCGGCATTACACAAACAAGATCTCCAGGTTGCACCATGTCTAGCTGTTCGAACTTTAGAACGCCGTTAGCATCAACCTCGAGAGAGACAACGTTGTGACCGTGTTCAGAAAAGTATTTCGCAGGTTTCATTACCGCTGGGTGTTCAATTGCAGAGTGAAAAATAGTTGCGTTGGGATGTGCTCTTCCATATCCTTGAATCACAATATTAAGAGATTCAGTTGCTCCCGAAGTAAAAACAATGTTATCTGGTGAAACTCCAAGATTGATGGCAAAATTCTCTCTCGAATCTTCAAGCATATTCTTGGCTTGTCTGGAGATGCTGTGAGCACCAGAAACGTTGCCCCAGGTTTTTTCCAAGTCTGAGCTAATCAATTCCCGGGTCTCAGGAGAAGTGGGAACTGTTACAGCTGCGTCTAGGTAAATCACATTTCTATTCTAGTTTTCCACAGGTTTTAAGGTCAGATTGGCGTTTTTCGAGGATCTAGCGTTTTTGTCGTACCCAAATGTTTTAATGAACATATGAACGAGCAACTCACACTTTTAACCTCTGAAATTCAAATAATGCATGCCGAATCAACCAGAGCTATACCAGCTAGAAGCGCCAATAAACGTTCCAAAACTATGAAATCAAAAAGAATTTACTCCGCAGGTAACGATACATGGTGGAAGCTTTCCCAAGAAGAAAAAGAGTTAGGTCTGGCAGGAGTTCGCAATATTCGTTCCATTCTTCAAAAGTATTCGCCAAATGACATTAATTCAATAGCAAAAGCGAGTTAATACAAGTCAGCTAATCAGGAAGCCCTTTGTCGTGCCGACAACTATAGAGTGAATAAGTCCGTTCAAATCAACCGTAAAAATAGGTCGATTTTTGCTCGCTTAAAGACGACGTGGTTTGCTCCGACTCTATCTTTTTTTATCATAGTTTTTATTTCAGTCGCTTCTTATAGCGCTCAAACTCGCACCGCTAAAGTGCAAGAAAAAAATGATCGGAATGCAACAGAACAAAAGGCAAAAGAATCTATAGAATCAACCTTCAAACTAATTGAGACAAACACATCACAAGTTGCGTCTTTTTACGATCAAGATTCTTCAATATTCGAATCGAACTCAAAAAATTACTTAACAAGCACAAAATACAATTCCAATGTCAAAAGCGTTGCTTTCATGGCTTTTGTGCCTATGTCAACACCTGAGCAAAATCAAGATCCAACAATTTCTTTTATTCAACCAAGAAATCAAATTCCATCACAATCCGAGAACGCAGATGACCTAACTGGAAATCAAATATCTTCAATCACCGATTTGTCATCTGAAATCAATATCGCGAAAAATAGTGGTAAGCCATCAGTAAGCCAGCCTTTTATAAACAACGTTCTCATGGAAAACCAAAATGTTTTTATCGCATTAGTTTATCCAATATTCACAAAGGAAATTGATACACCAAACCAATCGGAAGGCGTTTTCCAGGGCGTTCTAGTTGCTCCTATTTCACTTGATATATTTTTAGACTCTGCTCAAAAACGATCGCAAACTTTCAAAACCTTTAGGATAACTGATAGTGAAAATAACGTCATTGCCAACGGAAACCGTTTTTTTGAAAGTGATAATACTGAACTAGCGACCACCGTAGCTGCAGTTGGCGACAGAAACTTCCGCATTGAATATGATGTCGTCACAAAAGATACGAGTGAAAGCACATTAGCAAGAAGATCAACATTAGGAACCGGACTCGGTTTGGCAGTAATAGTATTTATCCTTTTTTCGATGATGCGCTTGAATGAACGGCGTGCAAGAAAATTGGCAGACGAAGCTGAACGAGAGGTCTATGCAAGTGAAGCAAGATTCTCGGCATTAATCCAACAATCTAGCGACATCACATTAGTCATAGATTCCGAAGGCAAAATTAAGTTTGCATCGCCTTCAGTGGAATCAAAGATTGGATACAAAGTAAGAGATATCGTCGGTAAAAACATAGCAAGTATTGTTGGAATTGAAAATACGACAAGAAAGACAATCCAAGTTTTAAAATCCTTGAACTCCGGAAAACATGTCGAACCATTTGAAGCTCAAGTTTTAGCAAACGATGGCACCATACTTACTTTTGAATGTGTAATAAATGATCTACGAAATGATGATGCCGTTCAAGGCATAGTTTGCAACAGCCGCGATATTACAGAGAGAAAAACTGCAGAATCTCAAATTGCCAAAGCAAAAGCACTTTACGAAAGCGCATTGGAAAATGCACCAATCGGAGTAGCATTAGTCCATCAGGATGGTCAATGTTTCTTTGCAAACGAAGCGATGTCCGACTTCTTAGGAAGAACTTCGTCAGAAGTAAACGACACCAGAATTCGCGATTTCGTATATCAAGACGACAAGTTTGCCTTCTCCGATATGTGGCAGTCATTAGAACACCGAGGTACAGAACGCACATCAAAAGAATTACGATTCGAACATCCAGACGGTAGACAAAGATGGGGAAACATTTCCATTCAAGGAGCATATGACGGAGAAGTATTCCAGTATTACGTTGTGCAAATAGAAGACACAACAGAACGACGTTCGATTGCAGAACGCCTCGAATATCAAGCTATCCATGACCCATTAACAGGATTACCAAATAGACTCCTTTTTGTAGACCGACTCGAGGTGGCTTTACTTCGAGCAAAACGCACAGGTCTTGGAGTATCTGTATTATTTTTAGACCTAGACAGATTCAAAGTTGTAAACGACTCTCTTGGGCATGCCGCGGGCGATACGCTTCTTGAAGCAGTCTCAGAGAGAATCAAATCGTCTGTTCGACCTAACGACACCATCGCAAGATTTGGTGGTGATGAATTTGTTGTTCTTTGTGAAGACATTTCAGATGAGCGTCAAACAAATGAAATTGCCAATCGCCTTCTCGAAAGCATTAATCGACCAATCATGCTTAGAGAAGGAGAAGTTTATGTAACTGCCAGTATTGGTATAGCAAGAAGCCTAACTGGAGAAGATACTCCCGAAACCATCTTGCGTGATGCAGATACTGCAATGTACAGAGCAAAAGACGGTGGTCGAAATAGGTCTGAAGTGTTCGATGAAAGAACTCACGCACGTGCAGTTGCCAATCTTGAAACCGGTAACGGAATGTTTAGAGCACTCAGCGAAAATGAATTTCGCATGCGTTATCAACCGATTATAAGTTTAAAATCTGGACGACTTTCGGGTTTTGAGGCTTTGGTTTACTGGCAACACCCTGAACGAGGTCACGTCGGACCTAATGACTTCATCACCTTGGCAGAAGAGACAGGTGTGATCGTGCCGTTAGGTTTAAGAATCTTAGAAGAAGCTTGCACTGAAATTGCGCGCTGGAATAGTTTTTCCAAACAGTCTGCTCACTTGACGATGAGCGTCAATCTTTCTCCTAGGCAACTTGCAGAACCTACATTTGTAGAAGAAGTACGAAAAATTCTTGAACGAACGAAAGTTAACCCTGCAAGAATTTGGTTCGAAATTACAGAGAATGCATTGATGGTCGATGCAGATTCAACAATTGCAATGTTGGATCAGCTAAAAAATCTTGGAGTTCACTTTGAAGTCGACGATTTTGGAACTGGTTTCTCTTCCCTTTCATATTTGAAAAAATTCCCTGTTGATGCCCTAAAAATCGATCAAGGCTTCGTAGATGGGCTCGGTCGAGATCCAGAAGACAGCGCAATTGTTACCGCGGTTGTTTCACTGTCTCATGCGCTCGGACTACAAGCAATTGCTGAAGGAGTTGAAACTCCGCTGCAAATGGCTGAATTAAAGACATTAGGCTGCGAATATGCACAGGGCTACCTTTTTGCGCGTCCTGATATTGCTACATCCTGGGATTCAGCAGTGAGATCTAATGAGTTATTCACTTTTCAAGACGAACCCTCATCCTGAGTTGACTTGCATAATCTTGTATATTATTGTTTATAATTGAATCTTTGAAAGAGGGTAATTATGGACGAACTAATCTTCTATCCAACAAGTGTCAAAGTGGATGCAACAAACAGTTTTTTTGCCTACGACCCTTACATTGAAGCGTTTTGGCTCAAAATACTTGGCCCAACAGCGACTCTATTAACAAACCACTTAACGATAAATTCAATGATAAATACAGGAGCATTTAAGTCAGAACTAGGGACACTATCTGCACAAATGGGTACTGGAATGCGCTCTGGAAATCAGTCGCCAGTTGCCAAGCAGCTTAAAAGGCTGGTTCAAAATGAAATAATCTTTCAAATTTCGGAAAATGAATTTTTAGTGCCCAAATCACTGCGCGCCATGAATCAAATTCAAATAGCGAAATTAAGTGAAAAACAGCGTAGTGAACATGAGCAATGGATTTCTAGACTAAACGTCTCTCCGCTCTCCACTCAGCGCAAACGAATGAAATCCCTTCTTTCCCGTTTAGACCTTGTTGGAATGGATACGAAATCTATTCAAAACGCAATATCTTCATGTGGCTTGCATCCAAGCATTATCGGCGAAGCAATTGCTTATACATCCTTACAAATGGGCGCTGCTTGACTAATCTTTATTGGAATAACTTGAAATGAAAAGTGGTTTAATTAAATCATCGATAAAGGAAATTCCCTAATGAATGTAAGAGACCTCATCGCAGACGTAAAAAGTAAAATTACGGAAATAGAATCAACTGAGGTTGTATTGGATGAAGTCACCCTTATAGATGTTCGAGAACCTGCAGAACTCGAAGGTGGAATAATTCCAGGTGCCTTGACTATTGCTCGTGGAGTTTTAGAAACCAATATTGAAAATCGCATAGGTGACAAAAATACACCGATCATTGTTTATTGCGCATCTGGAATACGATCCGCATTCGCTACCAATACTCTTGGTTCACTTGGATACACAAACGTTAAATCTCTAATCGGAGGCTTCAATAAATGGAAGGACGACGGATTCGAATTTGAGGTACCTAAAACTCTTTCAAGCGATCAGCATGAAAGATACCAACGCCACATACTCCTTCCTGAAGTTGGAGAAGAAGGTCAACAAAAACTATTTGATGCAAAAATACTTTTGTTAGGTGCAGGAGGTCTAGGTTCGCCAGCTGCAATGTATTTAGCAGCAGCAGGTGTAGGAACACTTGGAGTTATTGATATGGACACTGTCGATCGATCAAATCTACAACGACAGATTATACACAGCATCCACAATGTAGGTATGAATAAAACTGATTCAGCTCGTGCACGAATTTTAGGTTTAAATCCTGACTGCAATGTTCTACTTTTTAGTGAAAGACTTGATGCTGAAAACGTAATCGACATAATCTCTCAATTTGATTTAGTTGTAGACGGAACAGACAACTTCCCCACCCGCTATATGCTCAATGACGCAAGTATATTGACTAAAACTCCTGTCGTACATGGGTCGATATTTAGATTCGAAGGACAAGTAAGTGTTTTCGACCCTGAAAATGGGCCTTGCTATAGATGTATGCTTCCTGAACCGCCACCACCCGCACTAGCTCCTAGTTGCGCTGAAGCTGGAGTACTTGGCGTACTTCCAGGAATTGTCGGTTCATTACAGGCACTCGAGGCAATTAAGTATGTTCTTTCTATTGGTGAAAGCCTCGTAGGAAAACTTCTTGCTTTCGATTCCCTTGAAGAGAGATTCAATACTTATGAAGTGAGAAAAAATCCAGAATGTTTGGCTTGCGGTAAAAATGCAAAGCTTGAAATCAAGGAGTACGATCAGTACTGTCTACCGTAATCGATCCCCAATGTCCGCGTTGGGGTCCGCCATGAAAATGGCAATGATAAAAGTATTTTCCGGGCACATCAAATAGCGCTACGTGAATATTTCCTGACCTGAGTGTTTCGCTGGAAAAATCTTTCATCGTATTTGTAGTTTCTGGTTCGCTTGAGCTTGGAGAATCTTCAGCTTCGTCCCAAATTACATCATGCAAAGATCGTCCGATGTGTTTCCAAATTACTATCGTACCTGCGTCGATGGTAGTTTGCTTCGGTGAAAAATAGTTGTCGCCTATTTCAATTGTTTTTTCTTTGTATTTTTTCTCTGCCCTAAGGTTTTCTAACTTAAGCTTTTCAGCCTTTTGATCCGAGGTACTAGTTGTTGAACAAGATGAAAGTAAAACGGCCAGGGAAGATCCCCCCACTAATGCTAAGAAGCTCCTCCTGGAGAAATTATTTTCAATCACAAGATGATTTTAATAATCAAGCGTAAGATTCGGCGAGTTGAACCAATGTTCGAATTCCGAAACCGGTTCCACCTTCGGTATTTTCGCCATCAGTTTTATCTAAAAACGCAGGTCCAGCGATATCTAGGTGACACCAATCTACGTTTCCAACAAACTCTTGCAAAAATAGTCCAGCCGTTATAGTACCTGCCCATCTAGGACCAGCGTTCGCGACATCTGCTACAGGCGTATCGATCATTTTTCGGTAATCTTCAGGCAAAGGCATTGGCCAGAATCTCTCACCCGCTTGCTCAGATGATTGAATTACTCGACTTCTAAGTTTGTCGCTATTGCTCAATGCGGCAGCAATTTTTTCTCCAAGAGCAACCACACACGATCCCGTAAGCGTTGCCAAATCTACAATTGCATCTGGTTTCGATTCGCTCGCATCTATCAATGCATCAGCGAGAATCAATCGTCCCTCTGCGTCGGTGTTCTGGACCTCTACTGTTACACCGTTTCTATAATTCAGAATGTCATCCACTCTGAATGCTGAGCCAGACGGCATGTTCTCGACCATAGGAATGTATCCTTCGATATTTACTTTTGGCTTAATTTGAGCAATGGCTTTGAACGCGCCCGCGACAGCTGCAGCACCTGACATGTCGCACTTCATTGTTGTCATTCCATCTCCAACTTTTATTGAAAGACCGCCTGAATCAAAGACAACACCTTTTCCGACAAATGCAAGGGTCTTCTTTGCGCCTGGAGCTTTATAAGAAAGTCGAACGTAACGAGGTCGATTTTCAGATCCTTGTCCGACTGCAATTACTCCAACCATTTTCTTACGTTTGATTGCAGCTTCATCTAATACCGTTACTTTAACTACTGAAGATTTGAATAGCTTTTGAATATCGGCAGCTAGGGCTTTTGGAGCTTTATCATTTGGTGGGGTGTTTATAGCTTGTCTAGCCCAAAGAACTCCTTCGCAAATTGCGGCTGATCTCTTAAAAGCTGCAACTGTTGGAGCTTTAGTAACGTCTGCGACAGTTACTTTCTTCAAGTTTGTTTTGTTTGACTTTTTATATGAGTCATAAACATATGTTCCCAGGCTAAGCCCTTCATACATTCCAGTAGCAACTTCTTTCGCATCAAGAACTTTCGAAGCGGCAATTCCATAAGAAGCAACAGCAGATGCAAAGCTGCCTACTGCTCTGCCTGCATGGGCAGAACAGCTCCTTAAAATAGGCATAGTAAGTTTTTTTGGGTCACCTAAACCGATCACAAGCACAGCACGATTTGTTCCACTCAATAAAATCGAAGTTTGTGCCTCACCTTTGAAGTTCAGACTCGATAGTGTTTGCTTGAAGTTTTTTCCAAGAGCTGATTCAACAGCTGCGTGTGCACCTGCAGGAAAACTAGTTGTCGAGAAAACGCCAACAATCTCAACTGGAGCACTAATCGCACTCGATTTTTTACTTGACCATGTAACAGCAGCCATTTTGCTACCTTTCAATTAGTGATTAGGGATTCAAATATCCAGGTTAGCCTGAAAATTCGCAGTCAAAATGGATTTCGGAAGTTTTTAATTTAATGACGATTAAGAGAAAATTGCTCGGGGTATAAGTTCAACACCGTTCGCCACAAGGATGGCTAAATATAACAATCCGGTTGTGGCCATAACAGCAGAATAGCTTTTTTCTTGCAGCGCTTTATAGGCTGCGAATATTAAAGCGCCGGTCGTTACGCATGAACCTACCCACATATAGCCTAATGTTCCGCCCCATCCATCTGAGACGCTACCATTTAATACAGATAACATTGAATTCGGAAGAAACCAGAAAAGAATATTCAACGCCAATATCCACATACAAGCGATACATAACCGACTTATCGGTTTTCTTGTCAGCCCTGGTTGAACCAAATACCAATGTCCGAGCAACATGGTTGAAGTCACACCACCCAAAAGCATACCGCCCACAATAAGTCTTACACTTTCAAAAAATACATAGATTTCATCCACAGCTTCGTTCGAAATAAAAACAAACAAGAAGATTAAAACAACAACATTCAACACATAAACGACTATTTCGATCGTTGGAAAAATTTCCCTAGTTTTTTTACGATTTATTATAGAAAAACTAAGAGCAACTATTGATCCTAGAAATAAAACCAATGACAAAAGCTGAATGATACCGCTAGAAGTAAACAACGCTATTGCGCTAAAACATACATTGGTGATCCACATCATCCAAAAGAACCCAGGTCCAACCAATTTTAAGTTTCGAATATAGAGAGTTGAAACGGTCATTCCAAAAACATAGGAAAGACATGCAGAAGCGAGTGTAAAGATCACACTACATTATAAAGAATGTCGATGTTACTTATGCTTCTCGGGCTACAGATTCAGAATTATCTTCGTTAGAAATCGTTTGAGTTCGTTTTATTTTGTTGTGAACACCAAGCGGCATTTGCCATTTGAAACCTTCGAGCCTGTCGACCAGATCTTCTAGGGGCTTAGCTTCGGAGAATACGTATCCTTGTACCACGTTACAACCCACGTCTATAACGGCTTGTAGCTGATCTGGAGTTTCTACACCGGATGCAACAACAGTCATATCTTTTGATCTAGCAAGCTCAACAACTGCAGGCACGATTGAAGTACTCGGACTTTCAGCAAATTCGGTTACTAGTCCTCTGTCGAGTTTGATTACATCATATTGATAGCTGTTCAAGGCTTGCAGTGAAGCATCACTACCAAAGTCATCAAGCGCTATAGCTATTCCTAAATCTCGAAGCTGATTCAAAAACGGATAAAGCAAGCCATTATCAATTTTGAATACCTGCTCTTCAATTTCCACACCAAGTTTGTCCGCAGTTGTTTCAGAGTTTCGCAACGCTTTCATGACGTATTGGTAAAATTCTCCTTGAAGCAAATGGCGAACAGATAGATTTACCCATACTCGTGTATCACGATTTGAAGTATTGGAAATATCGATGGCATTTTGAAAGGCCTTATTAACCATCCATCGGTCTATCTCAATAATTTCTCCTGTTACTTTGGCTGCATCTAAAAATTGATCCGGTGTTAGAACACCGAATACTGGATGACTCCATCTACAAAGCGCTTCGTACCCATAAGTACTTCCGTCTTCGACATTAACTAGCGGCTGAAGCATGTCTATGATTTCTGATCTGCTTGTTGCACCACGAATCGAAGTTTCGACTTCGTGGCGACCATCGACAATTGATTTGAGCTTGTGGTCAAATATTCTTATTCGATCCTCTTTGTCTTCTTTTGCTGCATACATTGCAGCATCAGCAAATCTTATAATCGAAGCCGAATCGCTATTGGCATCAAGTTGAGAAATGGCTATACCAATACTTGCTCCAACACATACCGGACCTGAATCCAACATTACCGGAAATCTAATTACTTCTATTAGCCTTTCAGCAATTCTCATAGCTTGAGTTTCGTCGCCTACTTCATCTAAAACAACAATAAACTCATCTCCACCAAGTCTTGCTAGAACATCTTTTTCACGAACTTCTTTTTGCAGTCGCTGAGCAATTGCAATCAAGAATTCATCACCCAATTGATGCCCTAAGGTGTCATTAATAGCCTTGAATCCGTCAAGGTCAATGAACAAAACTGCTACTCTTTGCATTTTCTTAGAAGTTGAACTGACTCTTTGTTCAAGCCATTTCTCAAGATAAAATCGATTTGGTAGACCAGTCAAAGTATCGTGTCCAGCCTGGAATGTAAGTTTTACTTCTCGTTTGCGTCGGAGTCGGTGCATAAACAAAACAACGAAAACTAAAACTGAGACAAATTGTATGTTGGCAGTTAGGAATGCATATCTTGTAGCTTTTCCATTGTCAAAAGACTGATTTACAAATTCTGATGTAGGAGTCACAACCGCTTTGAAATCACGTGTTCCAATAGTAAATTCAAAACTAGAACGATAACCTTTAACACCTTCGCCTTCCGGTTCAACTACAGAGTCACCTGACAGGGAATCCGTAATTGTTAAGTTCAAATCTTTTAGTGAATTTATTCCAGGAATAATCGTAGAAAAATCGACGAAAGCAAAAACCCAGCCTGGATATTTCTGAGTAGCATTCGACGCAAGACTTATCGGTGAACCTCCCGCAACTGGATAACCTAAAACGAAACCTGTAGTCGTATTTCCGTCAATCTCATATTTCAATGGACTACTTGCAACGGCTGTTCCGGATTCACTCGCAAGCATTAAACCTTCTCTGCTACCTGGCACTAAAAATGCATCCATACCTACAGGTGCTTGATCATTATTTGGAGAGACATAAATTAAAGTTGCGTGTTCACCAGGAGTTGATGGAGGATCAACTTCAAATTCGACGCCTAATGCACCAGCTTGAGCAACTACCTCGCTCGATTCACTTCCATCCATCCGTTGCGCAAAGGCTACGCCTTTAACGCCAGGAAATGACGTTTCGGTTCCCATACCTGCAACGAACTGCTCAAAACTATCTGGTTCTACATTCTGAGACGCGTTAAAAAATGCTCCGACAGTTGCAATTAGATTTTGATAACGAATTGTTTCTCTGTCGACTTCTTCTTTTACCTTTGCAATTCGAGTGGCAAAAGCTTTTTCAACTTCGTATTTATTTCCATTTTCGACAGAGGAATACACGAAAAAACTTGTCGAAAAAATAACCGTCAACACAATGACGATGGCAACAAATCGACGCAATAGTACGTTGTTATATAATTTCTCAAGCTTCACAAGGTAGTTATCGGCCTAAAATTGTCTCTAGGTAAGGCTTAATTCGCCAAATTACAAGCCAGTAATGTCTTTATTGTACCGTTTTTGAGGCACTTTTTGCGTGGTAAGAACTGCGAACCAAAGGACCTGATTCGACATGGGATATGCCTATTTTCTCGCCATATTCCTTAAATAATGCGAATTCATCAGGTCGAACGAACCTATGAACTGGCAAGTGTTGAGATGTTGGTTGCAAATATTGTCCGATAGTTACAATATCCACACCCACATTCTTCAAATCTCGCAATGTTTGGAATAGCTCAGAATTGGTCTCGCCCATGCCGACGATTATTCCTGATTTAGTAACAAGGTTCTCTGATTTTGCTCGCGCCAATACAGAAAGAGATCTCGCATAACTAGCATTAGGTCGAACTGCTTTTTGCAATCTAGCTACTGTTTCAATATTGTGATTTAAAACATCTGGACGTTCATCAAAAATTGTTTGCAAAGACGAAACTCTACCTCTGCAGTCAGAAATTAATAATTCTATTTGAGTTTTTGGAGAGAGACCTCGAATTTCTTTCACGGTTTGGGCGAAATGACCAGAACCGTCGTCATCTAAATCATCTCTAGCTACACAAGTTATGACAGCAAAATCTAAACCTAATTTCGAAATAGCTATCGCAACATTTTTCGGTTCATTTTCATCGACAGCTTGTGGTTTTCTAGTATCTACTAAACAAAAACTGCAAGCTCTTGTGCAACGCTCTCCCAAAATCATAAACGTCGCAGTTTTTTCTTCCCAGCACTCATAAATATTTGGACATCCCGCTTCTTCACAGACAGTATTTAAACCCAACTCGCTTGATAGTTGCTTTAATTGTGTATATCCATCAGTAGCTTTGAATTTATTCTTCATCCAATCTGGACGTTTTGTTCTATCTTTCGTGGAATCGACTGCAACCCCTGCTTTACTTAGTCTTCCCAGCAATCTCAAGCTTGGTTGCGCAACTGAAACCGCTTCACTCGAGAACCGCGACAAATCTTCTTTATTTGAAGGGAATTCTGAACGTTCGAGCGATATAGCGGAGCTCTCGGAGCGAGAAGGCTCAGAATCCCTGACAATATCGCTTGAAGGCACAGAGCTAACTCCGTTATGCCATCCAACGTTTGCGATGTCTACTGAATCATAAACGAATCGCTCTACGAAGGTTTTGGTGATCGTTTCTGAGACTTCGTCTACGGAAATGTGGTCGAACCCGAGTTCGTGGAAAGAAGTTACGCCGTAATTTTCGATTCCGCAGGGTACAATTTTTTCGAAGTATTCGAGATCAGCAGAAATATTTAAAGCGAAACCGTGTCGAGAACGACCGTGAGCAACTTTTACGCCAATCGCTGCAATTTTCTTGTAACGTTCGAATTCAGGATTTCCTTCACCGAAGTCTACCCATACACCAGTAAATCCAGATCTCGCTATCGCATCTATACCCAGAATACGCAACGCTTCAATAAGCACATCTTGTAATTTTCTAATGAACTTTAATGATCCTCGCACATCACCGCTTGACTGTTCAACATTAATAATCGGATAACCTACAAGTTGTCCAGGACCATGAAATGTTACGGATCCACCTCTATCAACTTCTACAACTTCGATATCAGATTTTTTAATATCTTTTAGATGATCGGGTTGTGTTCCTGAGCCGCAAGTGTAAACCGGATCATGTTCTAAAAGTAAAAGGTAATCGTCATTGCTTTTTCCAAAGCCAGTTTGAATACCAATGCCTTCCTCGAAGCTCACGCGTCCCAGAGAACGAACATAAAGTTTCTTCTCATCCACTGGTATCCTGCCTTTTGTTTTTAGGAACTTAAACTATTTCTGATTCCCAATCACGTTCTTCGAGAACTTCTCGTAATCTATTCAAGAATGCTGCTGTGTACCCACCATCAAACGCTCGATGATCCCAACCTAAGGTCAACATTCCCATGTGGTGAATAGCAATGACGTCTTGGCCGAATTCATCTTGAACTGCTACCGGACGCTTTTTGATTCCATCAGTTGCCAAAATTGCTACTTGAGGTTGGTTGATAATTGGAAATGTTTGGTATGAACCATATGGGCCTGGGTTTGTGATTGTAAAAGTCGAGCCCATGATTTCTTCTGGTTGCAATTTCTTTGCTCTAGCTCTTAGAGCCAGATCTCGAATTTCTTGTGCAATTAAACGGAGTCGTTTTCCATCAGCATTCCGCAAGGCTGGAACCAATAAACCTTTATGATCTAGATCCACTGCGATTCCAACATGGAAATCATGGTGAACCACTAAGTTGTCACCGTCTACAGATGCATTTACATTAGGAAACTCTGGAAGTACTTCACTTAGTGCACGAACAATGAATGGCAAGTATGTGAGAGAAAACCCTTCACGTTCTTTAAATGATTTTCCGTGTAGACGTCGAACCCTTTCTACATTTTCGAAATCGACTTCAACTGAAATGTATGCATGAGGGCTCGTCGCACGACTCATAACCATGTGTTCTGCTGTTCTTCTTCTCATGTTGTCGAAAGGAATTACAGTGTCACCTGAGCTTGGCTTTGTTATTTGCGCAGGGCTCGACGATGGTACCGGAGCTGAACTTGGAGCAACAGCTTGTGTGGCTTGTGACGAAGCACCTTGCCCTTGAGCAATAGCCTTGTTTACGTCATCTCGGGTTATACGACCGCCTACACCGGTTCCCGTAATGGCATTTGCATCTAGACCATTGTCATTTATTAATTTACGAACGATCGGACTCAGCAACTTACCTTTGGCATTACTATCAGCTGATGCTGTTGGAGCAATAGGATCTACAGCTGGCGCAGGAGCAGGTTCAGGAGCTGGCGCAGGAGCAGGTTGAACTGAAACTGGTTCAGGCGCTGGGACTTGAACTGGCTCTTCAGCCTTAGCTGTTTCTGCCGGTGCCGGAGCTGGAGCAGATCCAGCATCAGAAATAACAGCAAGTGGAGCGCCTACTTGGGCAACATCTCCTTCTTGCACAAGGATTTCTGTTAGAACTCCCGCAGCAGGAGAAGGAACCTCTGAATCCACTTTGTCAGTAGAAACTTCAAACAATGTTTCGTCGACAGCAACGCTATCTCCGACATTTTTAACCCATTTAGTAATTGTTCCCTCGGTAACGGTTTCACCGAGTTGTGGCATCGTGATTTCCACGTAGTCTCCTTAAAATGTAAACAAATGTGAACTTAGTCTATATATATTTGACTAAATATTTCGTGTCGTAAAGATAACCAGAGCTAACCGTGCAGCGCACGGCCTGTAAGCGCTAGCGCTGCTTCACCAAATACTTCGGAAAGCGTTGGGTGAGGGTGAACTAATGGAGCTATATCGTCAATGGTTGCTTGCCAATTCAAAGCCAAGTAGCCTTCAGCAAGCAACTCAGTAGCCCATGGACCGACAATATGAACTCCCAATAATGGCCCATCTTTTTCAGCAATAATTTTAACGAATCCGTCAGTTTCTCCGATAATTACAGCTCTACCGTCACCAATAAAGCTTTCCTTCTTAACTACAACATCAAATCCAGCTTCTTTTGCTTTATCTTCCGTCATTCCACAGAAAGAAACTTCTGGGTGGCTGTAAATTCCCCATGGTACTTTTGAATATTCAATAGGTGTTGGTGACTCACCAAGAATATCTTGAATAGCTAACATGCCCTCCGCAAAACCAACATGAGCGAGCTGAGGTGTAGCAACTAAATCTCCAACTGCCCAAACTCCTTGAACACTGGTTCGCATAGTTTGGTCAACACTTACAAATCCACGTTCATCTATAGCAATTGAATTTTGCTCTAAACCAATGTTTTCACTTCGAGGTCTTCTTCCAACACTTACAATTACAACGTCAGATTCAAGTGACTGCTTTTCACCTTTAGAGTCTGTAAATTCGACTATTCCCTTTGCATTTTTTCGAGAAACTGAATCTACGTTCACACCTGGCAGAACTGTCATTCCTCTCTTAATGAAAGACTTCTGGACAACTGCAGCAGCATCTTTATCGACACCAGCTAAAAGTGTTGGCGCAACTTCCAAGAGAGTTACTGCTGAACCCATTTCGTTCAAATAGCTAGCAAATTCGCACCCAATTGCCCCTCCTCCGATTATCACTACAGATGCCGGAGCATATTCGAGATTCAAAACATGATCGGAAGAAAGGATAACTTCACCGTCATATGGAGTGCTAGGAAATTCTCTTGGCGCTGATCCAGTAGCAACTATCAGACCTTTAGTTCCTGCAATTATTTTTCCACTAGACAAAGTTACTTGTTTACTTTGTGAGTTTGAAACAATACCTGTCTCGTTAAATACAGTAATTTTACGTCGCTTGAGTAAACCTTCGAGTCCACCTGTCATTTGATTTATAACTGCATTCTTTCGATTTTGTATCGCAGAGAAGTCAATCGTTGGCTCTGAGCTTGATACACCAAAGTCACTTGAATGTTTTACAGTTCTAGTCACTTCAGCAGTTTGCAATAATGCTTTTGCCGGAATACATCCCCGATGTAAACAAGTGCCACCAACTCGGTTTTCTTCTACAAGCCCGACGTTTAATCCAGCAGCAGCTCCATAAAGCGCTGCGGCATAGCCGCCAGGACCGCCACCGAGTACTACTACATCAAATGTTTCTATATCTGTCATGTCTAAATCTTAAAGCATGAGAGAAATGGTAATGAACTCGTAGCACCCCCAATTGCACCAATATCAATTTTGATCACCAATAACAGGCTAGGATTAAATCACCTGTCTGAGCACAGCCACAATTCTATGGAATCAAATAAAAATGTCGCAATCATAATTCCCGTCTATAACGAAGGGCCTGTGATTGCAAAGGTAGTTAAAGATATTATTGACGAATTTCCAAACGTGGTGTGTGTAAATGATGGGAGCTCAGATGATAGCTCTGAACAAATCGCAAAAACACAAGCTGTTTTGATAGACCATCCCATCAACCTGGGCCAAGGTGCTTCGCTTCAAACGGGAATCGAATATGCGGTTTCGAGAGAAGATATTGATTTCTTTGTGACTTTCGATGCTGATGGACAACACAGAATAGAAGATGTCAAGACTATGTTGTCATTTTTGAGAGAGAACCCTGAATATGACATCGCGATAGGATCTCGATTTTTAGGCGAAGCAGTAAATATGTCTAAATTAAAAAAGGTAGTCCTAAAAGCTGCAATACTTTTCTCAAATCTTACTAGCGGACTTAAACTTACGGATGCACACAATGGTCTTCGCGTATTTAATAGACATGTTGCTGAGACTTTGAACATAACAATGAATGATATGGCTCATGCCTCAGAAATAGTCGAAAAAATCAAGCAAAACAAGTATTCATACAAAGAACTTCCATGCACAATTATCTACACTGATTATTCAAAAGCAAAAGGCCAAGCAGTTATAAATGCTGTAAACATCAGCTTTGATTTAATTTTTAGAAAGTTTACAAAGTGAACAATAACGAATTAATAATAAAAATTATTCTTATCATGTGCTTCGTCGCGGTCGTGTTGTATTTAATAACGAATCGCCAGTCTGCACAAATACGAGCCTGGAGAAAACTTGCTTTAATCGGGTTCGTTGCTCTTGCAATTCTTTCTATCCTTAACCCAAACATCACAAACGATATCGCTTCTTTCGTAGGAGTTGGTCGAGGTGCCGATTTGGTTTTATATGCCTCTTCGGTTGCACTTGTTTTCCTAGCAATGCATAGTTATGCAAAATACCGACAAATTGAGACCACAACAACTCAATTGGCAAGGAAAATAGCTTTATTGGAAAATCGAGTCAAAGAACTTGAAAGTAAAATCGAAGAATAGATTTTTTTAAATTATTTGTTTTCAGACATCTGATCAATATAGTACTGGTAGGTTTTCTTCAAGCCCTCGTCAAGATTTGTTTTGTGTTTCCAGCCGAGGTTATTAATTTTCGATACGTCTAAAAGTTTTTTTGGCAATCCGTCGGGTTTAGTCTCATCAAATACCAACTTTCCATCATAACCAACCATTTTTTTAATTGAAAGTGCTAACTCTTTAATAGAGATGTCTTCTCCAGTTCCAACATTTATGAACTGTGGATCATCGAAGTTTTCCATCAAAAAACATATCGCATCTGCGAGGTCATCAACATAAAGAAACTCTCTTCGACTCTTACCAGTACCCCAAATCACAACCTCATCGAGCGACTGTATTTTTGCTTCATGAAATCTCCGAATCAAAGCAGGAACAACATGAGAAGACTCTTTTTCAAAACTCGCATTTGGGCCATAAATATTAACCGGCATGCATGAAACGAAATTCAATTCAAATTCCTTATATATATACTCACATAGCTTCAATCCAGCTATTTTTGCAATTGCATATGCTTCATTCGCTGTCTCGGGCTTACCATCCAACAGATAATCTTCTTTCATAGGCTGAGGACAATCTCTCGGGTAGACACATGAACTTCCGACAAAAAGAAATTTCTTTACTTCATGTTTTTTCGAGCTCCAGATCAAGTTGTTTTGTATTTGCAAATTTTCAAAAAGAAACTCCGCAGGATAAGTAACATTGGCTTCGATTCCGCCGACTTTAGCCGCACAATCTATGACATATTCCGGGTGTTCCGACTGAAAAAACGAGTCGACACTTCTTGAATCTAATAAATCCAAATCAGTTCTCGACCTCAAAATTAAATTGTTAAAACCCAAAGAGCGAAGTTGAGCTACTACAGCCGATCCTAACAGCCCTCTGTGCCCAGGTATATAGATCTTTGAGTCTGATCTCACAATAACTACCGATCTAACAATTGATAAGTGAGCAAAGTTCCGAAACCTCTGAATCGGTTAACTCTGGATTGTTACCAAAGTAAAAACCATTCGAATGAACGAGATCTGAATTTGGAAGTTCAGAAGAATCCGAAACGTACTTCTTGTAAAAAGGTTGCTTTGTCATATTTCCCGCGATAACAGGACGAATTTCTGCGCCTATTTCATCAAATTTTCCACGAAATTTCTTTGCTACATCTGCGTCTTTACAGATAATTGGCATTGAAAAGTTCGAGATAATATCCATGTGATCCAGCTCAAATTGGTGAAAGTCTTCATTATCTTTCATTGCGCTTTGGAACTTTTTAAAGTTACTTTCACGTTTTGAAACTATCTCATCCCAATATTGAACTTGAGCGTTGCCTATGAAACCATTGATCTCTGTTGGCCGGTAGTTCGACGCAAGATCGTAGAAAGTGTACTTTGCGTAAAAATCATCTACACCTGAACCTTGTCGTAATTTTTGTTGCGAATTTTCGCTTAGGTTTCTATCCCAGCCGTGCGCTCGTCCCATCAAAAGCGATTCATAGAGACCTTCATCATCTGTACAAACCATTCCGCCTTCGATTGTTGACATATGGTGACCGACAAAAAAGGAAAAAGTAGAAGCCAATCCGAAATTACCTAATAGCTCCCCATTTACTTTAGATCCAAGTGACTCACAATTATCTTCCATGAGAATTATATTTTCATCTTCACATATCTTTTTGATTTCTGGAAGATCATCGCAAAATCCAAGCACATTGGTAATAAAGAGACACTTCAGACCTGCGATTTTTTCCTTAAGCTTCGTAGGAGAAACATTCAATGTGGACAGTTCACAATCAACAGCTACTGGATCTAAGCCGAGTTGGATAATTGGCATCACGTTCGTAGGCCAAGTTAAAGCTGAAAAGCCAACCTTATCGCCTTTCTTTAGATGTCCCAGATTCATCATAGATTGGATGAGTAAAAGATTGGCAACCGATCCATTTGTTACGAATGCAGCATATTTACGACCTTGCTTTTTAGCAAATGATCGCTCAAAATTTTTACACTGTTCACCCATGCTCAATATTTCAGCCTCTAAAACAAATTGTGCGAGAGCGTCTTTCATTTCCTTTTCGTGATAGAAAGTAGACTTGATTAACTTGATCATCTCGCAGCCCCAATTGTTTTTCGTTCGAGCTCGAGATCGGCTTCGGTCATAATTGCAACTAATTGCTTAAAGGTTGTTTTTGGTTCCCAACCCATGATTTTTTTTGCTTTTGAATAGTCACCTATTAGAAGGTCTACTTCAGCCGGTCGGAAGTAATTCGGGTCAATGCGAATAATCGATTCACCGGTTTTTGAATCATATCCTTCTTCTTCGATACCTTCGCCTCGCCATTTCAGATCGATATCAAGATTTTCGCAGGTTAATTCTATAAATTCTCGAACAGTGTGAGTTTCATTTGTCGCAAGCACATAGTCGTCTGGATCTTCCTGTTGCAGCATCATCCACATACCTTCAACATATTCTTTTGCATAACCCCAATCACGTTTAGCATCGAGATTTCCTAGATACAGTTCATCTTGCGTTCCTAACTTAATTCTAGATAGTCCCCTAGTTATCTTTCGAGTCACAAATGTTTCGCCCCTTCGTGGGGATTCATGATTGAAAAGAATTCCATTACAAGCGAAAAGATCATAGCTCTCTCGGTAATTCTTAGTTATCCAATATGCATACACTTTGGCAACACCATAAGGCGATCGGGGATAAAAAGGCGTATCTTCTGTTTGCGGAACATGTTGAACGAGACCGTACATTTCAGAAGATGAAGCTTGATATATTTTCGTCTTAACTTGCGCTTCCCTGATGGCATCTAATAGCCGAAGTGTACCTAAACCGACGACGTCTCCAGTGTATTCTGGCATATCGAAACTAACTCGAACATGACTTTGAGCTGCCAAGTTATAGATCTCACTGGGATTAATCTGTTCAATCAATCTAGAAAGATTGCTTGCATCCGAAAGATCACCATAGTGGAGAAATAATTTTTGTTCTTTTTCATGAGGATCTTGAAAAATATGGTCAATCCGAGACGTATTAAAAGTCGATGACCTTCGAATCACACCATGGACTTCATATCCTTTTTCGAGTAAAAGTTCTGCCAAGTACGACCCGTCTTGACCGGTAATTCCTGTAATGAGAGCAGTTTTAGTCATAATGATAGTTGCCTTATCTAAGTTTGATTTCTATATGTAATCCTACCAAAACAAGACGTATGACGTATCTTTCAAGGTTGAGATTGTTTAGCAGCAATTTTACTCACTCGACTAGCTGCAACTGCAGATGCTTTCCTGATGAAAGGTTCCCACAATGGAGCAAAGCTCCTAAAAGGTTGCGCCAAATGCTTGCGCTTGACCATTTCGATTTCCTTTTGGGCTAACGATCTGTTTACTACCGAAAGTGAAGTCGAGTGCCATCGAAATGCTGCCAGAGTTTTCTTAGTATTTTGAAACTTACCCATTTTTCTAAGCCTTAACAACATCTCCAAGTCCATCGAGTACTTGTTATTTTCATCAAATTGTCCAGCTTCAATAAGTGTTGATTTCCTAAAAACAATTCCTGGACATGGAACTAAGTTTGGTCCCCATGTCATTAGCCACGGAGCTATCTTTCCAGCACGATTTGTAAATAAAACATTTCCTTTGTCATCTATATAGTCACAATATCCATATGCCAATACAGCCTTCGGATTCTCCTCTAGCGATCGAACGCCAGTTTCCACTGAATCGGGTCTCAATAAATCATCGTCACCAATCCATCCAATATATTTATGTTCATCCTTTGCTTGAGCTATTCCGGCGTTCACAGCTGCGGATAACCCACCCGGATCTTCAACTACCGTGGCGTCATACTTCTTAGCCATCTCCATTGTTTTGTCGTTCGAAAGCGGAAAGATCATCACAATATCAATTGGACTACGTTGTGACTTTATTGATTCCAATGTTTGAATTAAAAACTCGGGACGCTCGCCCATTGTTGGGACAACCATTAAAATACGATCTTCTTGAGAATTAATATTTTCAGACATAATTAAGATACTAACAAATTTGACTGACCACTATTGTTTCCGAGTTCCAATTCCCTAGCACTTGAAAGTTTTTAGTTCAATTGAGATGCATACGAAGAAAAAACTAAAGCAAATGCAACAAGAATCAACAAAGCTGTTAAGACTGACAATATCAACAATGTTTTGGTCTTCATAACATAATTCTAGAGTACAAGCTCACTTTAATTTCAAATATCCAGTTCAGGCTGCGACGCTTTGATCAAAGTAAAAATCTCGCTGGATCCGAAACTCTGACCAATTTGAGACTTGACCACTCTTTCAAATACGCATATTCGATCTCGAAACCACAGCTCTAACGATCCTTGCGATGCATCGAAAAAATCGATTCCGTAATTTTGAAAAACTAATTTTGCATCATCACTAAAGTCGATAGGCACATGGTATTCATCCACGCAAACAACCGCGACATATTGAGTGACTAAGTGATCAATGTCACACTCAAGCATTTCAGCTAAATGATTTATGCTAAAACTTCTTTCGTTTGTGATCACTAAAACAGAATCTCGATGGACTGAAATAGCTCTTAAAATACGGTGAGTCCTTACTTCATCATGTTCCACGTAGGGAACTTTCTCGAAAAATTTTGAATGTTTATTCAACAAAGCTACCCGATTCTTTTCTTTGATTTGATCTAGGTGTTCTAGCTCTTTTGTTGAACTACCTTGAATATGTAGTGCCACAGATCCCAAACTTATCGCTGAAACATATCCCAGTTGGAAGAACTGAATTGCCAAATCTAGATCTTCGCTATATGCCGGCCAAAAGATTGGATCGAAACCGTCTGTTTGATCGAACGCTGACTTTCGTATTGAGACGCAAGCAAATGAGGCATACGGAACGATTGAAATTCCATGGTCTACTCCAAGGCGAAAGCGCTGAGTTCCATTAATCGCTATTGAATTTCCTTGTTTCGTAAGTACACGTCCGGACTCCTCATATCTGCCGTATTCATCAACAAGGACAGAAGCACAAATACCTATTTTTGGTTGTGACTCCATTACATCGATCATTAACCTTAAAGTATCCGGTTTCAGAACAATGTCAGAATTCAAAAGGATAGGGAAATCTGTTGAAACTTTTTCCATGCCGATATTGCAGGCTCCACCAAATCCTTCGTTTTCCTGATTTTCAATAATGCAATCCACGAAATCATAAGACTTAACAAGCTTTGTTACTTTAGAAGGTACTCCATTATTTACGACTATCACTCTCACAGCAACACCAACAGAACTAGAAATGGAATCTAAGCAATCTTTCAAACGTTCACTTGCGCCAAAGATGGGAATAATTATTTCAACAGTTTCTTTATCTACAAATTCTGCGTGAGTTGGAAGTAAATTGGTAAATGGAACTTTTCGTTTGTCAAACTTCCTTCCCACACGAAATAAAAGATGTGCAAAGGCATTAAGTAAGTGCACAGAGGGAACATACCTCAAGGGCATCTGTTCTTCGTAAATTCTATCTGCTAACTCGTCGCTCGATTTCAAATCGTCGCCCTAACTAAAATTCTTATTTCTATGAGGCTTTTCTCTGCTGGGCCTCAAGAGAATGAATTTTATACTTTTCATGTAATTCAGGTTTTCTAGTAATCCAAAAACACCTAAACAAAGCAAAATTATACGCTGGTGATTTGACGAAGTTTGCAAATTTCATTCGAAGAGAATACTGTTTATCGCGTTTTATAAATGCCCAATCTTTCAACGTATGCCCGATTACGCCTCTTACAAAACCTTTGGCATCTATTCGATATATATCGCCAGTTGCTGCATAAACGCCTATTCTTTCATCGACTTTACGCTTGAAGTATTTACTAAGCGGATAGCTATGTGAATGATATACGCTACCGAGAGGAGCATATGCTTTTAACCAACCGTAATTCAAATGATCAGTACCCAAAGCTTGATCCTCTGCATAATCTAAATCTTGAAATGGTACTTCTTGTACACAAGCCTTTCTGACTGCAGAATTGACGTCAGACATAAATGTATTAATGATATTAAAGTTCGCAGTTAATTCTGATTTGCGCTGAATTGAAATAGAGGCGTCATCACCGAAAGATTGAAATACGCTTTCTACTTCCCTTTTTACAGGAGCAACACACGCAGGACGTGGTATTTGTTTACCAAAAACGCAACTTACTTTTTCGAAAAGCTCAAAAGGTTCTAGCAATCCTTCCAACCAGTATGGGCTTGAGGGAACCGCATCTTGAGTCAAGAAGGCAACATATTCCGAGTCTGCTAACTCAACAGCTAAGTTTCGTGTTTTTCCGTGTCCGAATTCGCTATTGGGGATCTCAACAAGACGAACTCCGCTAGTGCTATTAACGATTTCTAGAGTCCGGTCTTTAGATCCAGAATCAATCACTAAAATCTCAAAAGAATATTTAGTCTTTTGAGATTTAAGTGCATCAAAAAGTCCTTCTAAGAATTCATCTCCATTAAATGTTAATACTGCAACAGTTGCATCAAAACCCATTCTTTATGCATCCTTCGTTGCTAAATAATATTCCCAAGTCGCTTTAATACCGTCATAAACAGACATTTCAGCTGTGATTCCGAATTCATTCGTAAATTTCGTGACATCTAATACATTTTTTTGCACGAATGTACTAGGCGCTGCAACGTGATTCAACTTTGTAGTTTGACCTACTACAGAATATATAGCATCAACTATTTCATTCACGCTCACACCAGCCCCAGAACCTAAGTTGTACACATTAGATTTAGCTGATTGAAAGCTCTCAGTGATCATCTTTACAACATCGGTGACATAAATGAAATCCCTCACCATCGATCCATCGCCATAAACCGTGATGGGCTGGTCTTTTATAACTTGGTTTAAAAAAATGGGAATTACTCCCTGTCTTGCATTTAATGACTGTCTGGAACCGTAGGGGTTTGAAATTCTATAGATAACACTTTCCAAACCAAATTTTGCCTCGAAGTAACCTAAGAACTTTTCGATTGAAAGCTTTCCGATCGCATATGGAGAAATCGGATTAGGTGTGACATCTTCACTAATTAAATCTGCGCTCGAATTTCCATAAACAGACCCTCCCGAAGATGCAAATATTACTTTTTTGACTCTCTTGTCTACGCATCTACTAAACAGTTCAACACTGTAGCGAATATTGGTATCTATCTCTACGAGTGGATTGTCCTCAGACGAGATTGGAGTTGTCGTAGAAATGAAGTGAAAAACGTAATCTATATTCTCTAAAGATTTTGCTAAATCGCTTTCATTCAAGAATTCTCCATGAAATATTTCGATATTTTTTGAATAGTTAAACCTTGTTTTGTCGTCAACATATTTATCAAAAGCTCGCACGAAATGTTTATTTTCATTTAACGAATCGACGAGGTGAGAACCTAGAAACCCATTGGCTCCTAAAACTAAACAATTAGCCACTCATTTCACCTTCTATTATAGAAACGAACCTTTTACCAGATTCTTCCCAGCCTTGAGCAGAGACACTTTCCGAAGCTTTCTTCGCATATTCTACCTGGTCTGGCCTATTTACAGCTTCATCGAGTGCTTTCGCCAATGATCCTGGTGCGCTTTCACAATATTTAATATAAACATTGTCAGCTACCATCTCGTTGTTAGAGCCTTTATTTAATACCGGAATTACACCACAGCTTAGAAGTTCTAGTGGCAGTAAAGAAAGATTTGAAAACGAAAGCACGAGAGCTGCAGCGCATGAATTATATATTTCGGGTAGATCAGCAACGTCACTTACACCTAGATCCGTATAAGGAAAATCAATTTCGTAGTTAGATACGTCCCACCCAGCCATGACAATTTCAACATCAGGATTTTTGCTATGAAACTTTTCCAATGCTAACAAACCAAGTTCAAATCCTCGTCTAGGCGTAACCGGTCGCGCATAGAAGAATATTCGTTTTCTTTTCGCAAAATTTGTCATTTTGTAGGCAGAATTATCTACTCCAAAATCATAGAAATCACATTTCATTGAATACTCTTCACGCAATTTTGTTGTGAGCCATCTACCTGCAGTAATTCCTGTAAAGCCAAAGTTATAAGTGTTCTCTGCCAATTTATGTTCTGATCCGACCGTATAGAAGTACGGCTCAAAATCTTGCACGAAATAGAATCTTCTTGCATTGCTTTTTTGATTATAAGCTGGATAAGCAGTTTCCCATCCTGTAGCAAAAATGCCGTCAGCAGGTTCCATCTCGCCATCCAACCACTCAATTGAAGCGTCAAGTTGGTCATATCCCACACTAATATTTTCACGAATGCGTTCTATAGTTGGTTTCGAATGAGCTGAGTATAGATAAATCCGACATTTATGCCCAGCTTTTTCTAAATATTTCATGAATCGAAACAAATTTTGATGTCCACCGCTTCCCCGCCCTGGAGGATGTACTATCCAATTAAAAACATATGGTCCTTTTTTAGGGGTGGTGTCAAAAGTTTTAGGGGCGATATCGAAATCGCAATTCATAACATCAACTTTGTCCACTAGAAATACAACTTTAATCTTTTGAGATTTTCCGAAACGCTTCTTTGCCTTCTCCTTAAACACTCTGGTTATTCCAGCGATTCCATCGATTTTGTAGAGAGTTAGTGCTGTATTGAGTTTTTTCATACAGAGACAGTCTATTACTTGGCACTCGATTAATTTGAAATACGCTCAGATTCTTAATAAAGGTATGGGTTAATTAAAAACCTTATTTAATTACTGTTTGAGGTTATGATAGCGGGCATAATGTTCAAATAAGTTAAGGTTAATAAGTGGCATCTGAGGCAACTAGAAAAAATGAAAAAACTACTTCTGCTCCCACTGGCTTAAAGTTTTTTGAATCAATTCCAAAAGGCACATTTGCCATTGGTTCGGGTATGGTAGTTGGTGCGTTAACTGGCTATATAGTTGTCATTCTCGTTAATCATGCTGTTGGAGATCGAGCATACGCAGGTTTTGGAGCATTTTGGAGTTTGATATTTGTTGTTGGGCCCGGTCTTTTTTTACCACTCGAACAAGAAATAAGTAGAGCTGTTTCACATAGGACAGCTCAAGAAGACGGAAGTCAGCCTATTGTGCGTATTGCTATTTTAATGGCAATCACAATTGCAATAGCAATGACGCTGTTTTTCGCTGCTTTAAGTCCATTGATAGTTCGAGATGTTTTTCGCGACAACGGCTTGCTGCAACTTGGATTTCTTATCGGAATCGTAGGCTACGGAACGCTTCATTGCACTAGAGGCATACTCTCTGGAAATCACAGATTTGGTGCTTATGGAGCCAGTCTGGCAGCAGAAGGAACCGTTCGTTTTATTGCAGTCGTGGCATTGGCCGCATTTGGTATAAAAAATGTTGGCTATTACGGTCTTGCTATGGGAATAGCTCCACTTTTGGTGATTCTTCCGTTTATTCCATTAGTGAAACGCTTGACTTTGCCAGGTACTGCTGCTTCTAAGCGAGAACTTGGAACAGCGCTAGCTTTCCTCGTTTCGAGCTCAGTGTTGTCACAGCTGTTGGCCTATTCGTCATTATTTCTGACTAACGTCCTTGAAGGTGATTCGGGTCAAACAGCCAGATTTTTTACCAATGCATTTTTCATAGCTCGAATTCCTGTCATTGGTTTTATGGCCGTTCAAGCCGCCTTACTGCCAAAGCTTTCGACATACCATGCCATAGGAGATCACAAAGAGTTCCGAATACAATTTAGAAAATTACTTTCATTAGTTTTCTTTTTAAGTATATCTGGAATCGGATTTATAGCATTGCTAGGAAATCCGCTCGGACAACTACTTTTTGGTGAAGAAAAGTTCCAATTAGAACTGTCTCATTTCATCGTTCTTTCAATCGGTAGTTGCATATTTTTAATTGCTCAAACTCTTCTACAATCATGTATCGCCTTACAGCATTACAAAATTGTATCTGTTGCCTATATCGTTGGAGTTATTGCGATGGCAATTTCGTCGGTATTTTTTGCATTTTCAAATGTCGCAACCACCCTTTGGGTATCAATTTCATTTTCAATTGGTTGCGCTTTCGTCGTCTCAATACTTTATGTTGCTTACGAAAAAGAGATACATAGTTTGGTGGTAGCACAAGAAGAAAATGAGAAAGAATTAGCTTCTAGTTAGAGAACGATCTAGTCGAGTACAATTTCACTGTGGCATCGTAAGTGCAGAGTCCCAAGTGTTTTGAAATTGTTAGTCACTTCAAAAGACTGGACTTGTTCCTGCCAGTCATACACAATGCCCCCATCTAAACTCGTAATGCTGATGTTGGCAACATATTTTCCATCGGCAAGAGGAATTTCATCCCACAAAAACAAAGTAGTGCCTGTACCCTTTACATTTCCAGAACAAGAATCGCGAGTAAATGCTTCGAAAACTAAATTAGCGCTTGAATCGAATACTTCTATTGAAAAATTAACATCTTGAACTTCATCCACGTTTGTTTTCCAGTTGATACGAGCTTGCAGCGGTCCACCTGTATGAATTTTATTTGAACTTGTTTCATCAGGATTCGAAAAACCTGCTTCAACTATTTCTATAGCTTTGTGTTTCGTATTTAATTCAGGATCTTGGTTCTGAGCAATGCGGTTTTTATCGCTTGTAGTAATGACACCAGCAGAGGAATCCGTATCGACTTTTTCTTCAGGTGCTGCTTCGCCTGAACCAGAATACAACTTTTCCCTAAAAGCCCGAATCGCATCCGATGTTTGACCTTTAAAAAGCAACTCGCCTTGATTCAAAACAGCAGCTGCACTCGCTATCGCCCGAACTTGGTCAGCAGAGTGAGAAACCACAACAATAGTTCGGCCTTCACGCTGAAATTGTTTAACACGTTCCATACATTTTCGCTGGAAAAGCTCGTCTCCAACTGCTAAAACTTCATCTACAAGTAAAATGTCTGGGTCAACATTTACCGCTATCGCAAAACCTAAACGAACGTACATTCCAGAGGAATAAAACCTGACTTGAGTATCGATAAACTTATCAAGTTCTGAAAATGCGACTATTTCGTCAAAACGTTTTGTTAATTCTTTCTGAGACAAACCCAAAATCGCACCATTAAGAAAAATATTTTCACGTCCAGTTAAATCTTGCTGCATACCTGCACCAAGTTCTAACAAGGCTGCGATCCGACCTTTTGTGATTATCTCGCCTTCACTAGGTTGTAAAATTCCGCCGACAAGTTTCAACAAGGTAGATTTTCCGGAACCATTGTGACCCATAAGGCCATAGGTAGTTCCTTCTTCTATATCAAAACTCACGTCACGCAAAGCCCACAAGTCATCATATGACTTGTGTCCGATGTTTATAACTCGCTCTTTAAGAGACATATAGCGTTCATGTTGGAGACGAAACTTTTTTGACACGCCCCTTATTGAAATAGCAGCACTCATTAGAGCTCCTCAGCAAAATTGCCTTGCGCGGAATCGAAGAATCGCATCGCAAAGTAGAATAAAATCAACGAAAAACCCAACGTTATTCCTAGGTTTTTTGCATACCAAAGAACACTTTCATCTGGGAGAATCTGAATTATTGACTTGTTGTCTACGGTAGAAGTAACGGTTTCATTGTTATAAATAACTCGTTGAAATGGCAAAATTATCGCAGACATTGGATTAGCCCTAATGATCGAAGCAATAATTCCTACAAAACCTTCTTTTGGAAGTTCTCTGGTGTAATAAACAACTGGGGTAATCCAAAACCAAGCTAAAAGTATTAGTTCCAACAAATGCTGCATGTCTCGAGCGTAGACATTTACAGCTGAAAGCAAAATTCCTAAAGATGACACAAAAATAATCAAAGTAACTAAAGAAAGTGGCAACAGCCAAATGAGTGACCAATCGATATTGTGCTGAAAAACGACCAACATCGTGACTAGCACTGAGACTTGTAAAAGAAAGTGCACAATAGATGCACCAACAGCAGATAGTGGAAGTATTTCACGAGGGAAATATACTTTCTTTACTATCCCTGCATTTGCTACGACTGAACTTGTAGCACCATTCAAAGAGTTAACAAACAAGTTCCATACAAGTAACCCAGATGCAAAAAATATCACGAATTCTGGAATTCCATTAGGGATGAATCTTGTGAACACTAACCAAAAAATTACAATGTAGAGCGCAGGATTTAACATTGTCCAGAAAAACCCAAGAATTGAGTTCTTATATTTGACCTTCAACTCTTTTCTTGTCATACCTATAAGGAGCTCGCGATATCTCCATATTTCGATAACTCTGCTACGAACTGATGAACGTGGTTTAACAACTTTTGTAAATGACTCTTTGGACATATCTGTCCATTCTATATTGTTTAAGTAGTTAAAGACGTAAAGTTAGGTTAGGCTGGAAAAGTGGTAATACGCGTTACTTTTGATATGACACCTGCGATCGGCAATCGCACAGGTATCGGTAACGTGGTGGCTCATCTTTTCGATTCGATACATAATTCAAAAGAAGTCGATTTGTTGCCTTACACCTTGAGCTATAAAGCAAAAACATTCAAGAGTGACCTTCCAGAAAATAACGTTTTTATTAACTATCCAGCAAGTGTGATGTCATATTTATGGAAATTTACTTCTCTAGGTTCACTAGATAAAAAAATAGGAAGTTTCGACCTATGGCATGCCACCAACTATTTAGCACCGCCAACTGACTTACCTACATTAATAACGATTCATGACGTGACGATGCTCAAATATCCCGAGTTAGTACCAGCCAAGACTAGGTCTATAGCTTCGATTATTAAAAAAAGATTAAGCAATGGAGCCCACGTCCATGTGCCAACCCAGGCAATTAAGTTAGACGTACTGGAACATTTTAAAGGACAAATTTCCAATTCAGATCGAGTTCACGTTGTTCCTTTTGCCGTTCCAGATTTGATATTAAAAAAACCTTCTCAAAACGCAATATCTCTTTCTAATGGAGATCCCTACATTTTGTGTATAGGCACATTAGAACCTAGAAAAAATCATGCTCGACTGATTCAAGCCTTTGGCACTGTTCAATCCAAGAGCCCCAATGTCCGTCTTTTGCTGGTAGGAGCAGACGGACCTGCAAGACCTCAAATAGATTCTGCGATGGCAGATCTAGATCCTCAAGCAAGGTCGCGTGTCGTCATTACAGGACCCGTTAGCCAAGCAGATAGAACTCATCTGTTAAAAAATGCACATATAGTTGCGTATCCAAGTTTGTATGAAGGTTTTGGTCTTCCACTTTTAGAAGCCATGACTACAAATTCTCCAATTGTGACCACTAAAGAAGGTTCTTTAGAAGAAGTTGGAGGAAATGCCGCACACTACGTGGATGCACATTCAGCTGATGACATCGCTCGAGGTATAATTGAAGTTCTTGAATCAAATGAACTTAGAAGTGAGTTGATCGAAGCGGGCAAACTGAGAGCAAAGCAGTTTTCTTGGGATACATCTGCGAAGATGTTAATAGATGTTTATAAAAAAGTTGCAGGTTAAAGAGGAAAAATGAAGGTTGCTTTACATGTTGGACAAGTTACGCAGCCTATTCCTGGCGGGATAGGGAGATACACCAAATCTTTAATCAAAGCACTTCCTAAAGATGAAATTACTTTATATACTTTCGCTTGCACCGAACCAACGCTAGATGCGCCTCCGCGATATAAAAGAATCTCAAAATTAAATTTCCGACTCGAATATGAACTCTGGCACAGATTCCGTTCAAGAGACATAGACTGCGAAGGTGACCTAATTCATGCTCCTTCATTAGCTGTACCTCCTTCCAAATCTAGACCTCTTGCTGTAACCGTCCATGACATTGCTTTTTTACGACATCCTGGGGCATTCTCTAGAAGAGGGATACATTTCCACACTAAGGGTCTAGACATCGCCAGAAAAGAAGCTGCCGCGATTATTGTTCCTTCCAGGTTTACCCATGATGAACTTGTTAGAGAAGGTATGGATCCTTCTCGAATACATGTAATTCCTCACGGTATTGATATTGAAGAGAACGTAGATACAACAAACGACACCGAAATCATTTCCACTCTTGGAGTACCGAAACGTTATGTACTAGCTGTAGGTACGATTGAACCTAGAAAAAATCTTCCGCTACTTGTTCGAGCAGTAGATTCGCTTAGAGACAAGGGAGAAGATTTAGCTCTGGTTCTTGTAGGACCTAGAGGCTGGGGTGAAGTGAAAGGCCTAGACAAAGATTTTGTCTACGAAGTGGGTCGAGTTTCTGACGATATCTTGAACGCATTAATGAGACAAGCGATTTGTTATTGCGTGCCTTCGGTTTACGAAGGTTTCGGAATGCCTGCTTTAGAAGCCATGGCTAGAAAAACCGCCGTTATAGCTTCGGGAGTTGCTTCGTTACCCGAAGTAGTTGGTGATGCAGGAGTACTCTTAGATCCCCTAGATTCCACAGCATGGGCAAATGCAATCGAGAAGATGAGTTCAGACGAAAAGTATCGCAACGAACAAGCCCACAAAGGACTCGTGAGAGCAAAAAGTTTTACTTGGGATTCTTCCGCTCGAGCTCACGTTGCTGCATATAGAGAAGCGTTACGCCACTGGCGAACAAAAATTCGTTAGACGAGAAATCTTTATGACAAAAATTACCATTGCCTTTGACGCTACAGCAACACCTAGCGAATTAGCTGGAGCGGGATATTACGTTAAAGAACTCTTGCATGAGCTTGATGTTCGAAGTGAAGTTGAACTAAAAATTATTACTCGAAAAAGTGATAAAAAACGCTTCAAAGAATTTGCTCCAAGCGCAGAAATAATCAATGTATCCCCTGACGACAAATTGGGTCGCCTATTTTTTCAAACGTTTAAACTCGGACCTATCGTTGACGAGCTTGAGGTCGATATTTTCCATGGGCCTCACTATCAGATTCCGAAAAATATGAAGACCAGAAGCGTGGTTACTATTCATGATATGACTTTGCTAACCCACAAAGATGTTCATACCTTAACAAAGAGACAATTTTTCACTCGAGTTATTCCTGCATCTATTAAAAAGTCGAAAAGCGTAATCACAGTCAGCCAGAGCACAGCCGATGATATTAAAGCTCTAATTCCAAACTATCCAGAAATATTCGTAGCTCCTTTGGGAGTAGATTCCAATAGGTTCAATCCAAATAAATCCAAAACAGATGCTAATTTACTCAGCAATCGAGGAATTACAAGTCCGTACATAGCATTCCTTGGATTATTTGAGCCAAGAAAGTCAGTGCCGACATTGATAAATGCATTCGAAAGAATTTCGAAACAATATCCAAACTTGAAATTAGTTTTGGCAGGTGCACCAGGATGGGGAGCTAAAGAAATACGAGAAAGCATTGTGCAAAGCGGAATTGCTACAAGAATAATTGTTCCTGGCAGACTATCCAATGATGAAGTCGGCCCGTTTTTAAGAAACTGCGAAGCTTTTGTGTATCCGAGCCTCTATGAAGGATTCGGTATGCCGGTATTAGAAGCCATGGCATGTGGAAGTCCGACAATTACAACAAATTCTTCGTCATTGAAAGAAGTTGCTGGTAACGGTGCTCTGCTTTTCGAACCAAAAGATGAAGTTGAATTAGAAAAACTTCTACTTTCTTTACTTAGCGATGAGGCTCTTAAAAAGGAAATGTCCGCCAAAGCAATAAAACGAGCCAAGGATTTCACCTGGTCAAAATGTGCGCAAGTACACATTGACGCATTCACAAAAGCTATGGAAAATTAGATCTTCCAATTTTTGAGACATCCAAAATCTTCTAAGGTATTTTGACCGTCGAGGTATCCCCAACCATCACACGGAATGCACTTGGTTGACTTTCATCTTTTGTTACTATTGCTCCCCTGCCGATCAGAGAGTCGACTAAACGTGTAACACCATGAATTTTTGCTCCGTCCATCAAAACGCTGTGTTCAATCTCGCTATCAATAATTTCCGAATTGACAGCAATAGATGAATATGGCCCCACATAACTTCGCTCGATTATTGCATTTTCGCCTATTACTACCGGGCCACGAACTGTGGAATCAATTATTTTTGCACCCTTAGAAATAACAACTCGGCCTTCGATACGACTCGAATCGTCGACAGTACCTTCATTTATAGAATCAATTTCATCCAATACAATTCTGTTGGCTTCTAAAAGGTCTTGCAACTTGCCTGTATCGATCCATGGAGAATCAATTGTGTGTTGTCTAACGGTTCTACTGTTCTCAATCAACCATTGAATGGCATCTGTTATTTCTAGTTCACCTCTGGCAGATGGCTTTATGGCTCGAACTGCTTCATGTATTGATTTATCGAAAAGATAGACACCAACTAGAGCTAAGTTGCTTGGCGGATTTTGAGGCTTTTCGACAAGTCGAATTAACGACCCATCCTGCGCAACTTCAGCTACTCCAAATTGTCTCGGATCATCAACTTTATTAAGAAGCACCATTGCATTCGCGTTCTGTGCGGTGAATTCGTTCACAAAATCTGTAATACCACCGAGCACAACATTATCGCCAAGATACATAACGAATGGTTCATCACCTAAAAACTCTCGAGCAATTAGAACTGTGTGTGCCAAACCTCTTGGAGAATCTTGCTCAATGAATGTTGGATTGATCCCCAATGAAGAACCGTCACCTATAGCCTCTCGGATGTCTGGACCAGTATCGCCAACTATTATTCCTACCTCTGTAATCCCTGCAGCTGCAATAGCTTCAAGACCATAGAAAAGTACGGGCTTATTTGCCAACGGGACGAGCTGTTTGGAACATGTATAAGTTATAGGTCGAAGTCTCGAACCTGTACCGCCTGCGAGTACTAGTGCTTTCATGGCAACTATTCTAGGTGCTCTCAGTTGTCTCCGTCGAAAGAGGTTCGATATTTGGATTAGCGCCGAACCTGTCAAACCAACCAAAAAGAGTTGCCACAGCCCTCGGATCATAGCGAAGCCTGTGGCCTGCATTGTCAATTATTCTTTTTTCGCAATTTTCTCCCAATGCATTTTGAAGCTCATGTGCAGCTGAAACTGGAACCACTTCATCGTCAGAACCGTGTATCAAAAGGACGGGAATACTTTTCAATCTGGCATTTACATCTAAGGGATTAAGCGTTTTAAACTCCTGCATCCACACTTTTGGATCTCCAGGATATAGAGGATCGTGTAGCAAGCCAACCTCACGAATATGATTCATAAACTGCTTTTCATTATGGATCCAACTTTCCAAAGATACGGGAGTCGAAATTAATACAAGACCTGATATTCGTTCGTCTGAAGCAGCATGATCTAGTGCCAGTACACCTCCCAATGAAGTTGCCACCAAAACAATTGAGTCTATTTCTGGGAGAGCCGCCATTGCATCAACTGCAGATCGAATGTCACGTCGCCAATTCGAAATGGAAAACTCACCTGGAGAATCGGCTGTTCCTCTCATCAACATAAATAGAGCGGTGACTCCATTTTCTTCGGCAAGACGATCTCCAAGCTCAGGATAGGAGGAAACAAAAGTCGCGCCACCATTCGAACCCACTGGGATCCCATGAATGATTATCACTCCTACGCGACGAACATGTTTTTTAGGTTTAGACCAATGAGCAGTTAAAGTAGCGCTATCGGATTCGAGAGTAGATTCCACAGAGCTATGTTAGGGCATTAATCTCTCTAAGGTAAGTAAATGAAAGATCAATTACCTTTAAAATGCTCTCATCTTGAACATCAATTTCTGAGCTATTTTGCTTGATCGATTCGAGAATCGTCTCATAATCCAGCGTTGAATTCGCTTCAACTTTTTCGGATTCAGCTAAATTTTCGGATATCAAACCTTTTCTACCTAGTGCCACAACGAATCCATTCAAAATTTCTGAAAGTTCTTTTGGAGTAATTAAAGATCCAGTTACCTCGTCTAGTCGTTCAAAAATCACATCATACATCCGGTCCAAATCAATTAAAGGAGTTGGTGGATTGAGAGCAAACTTCTTTGCATCACGTACAACAAAATAACTGCTTGTGATTAAAGAAGTTATAACAACAAGCATTACTAAAGAAATAGACATGATTAAATTATATCGACACGAAAATCAAAATATCTTGCCAGCCAAAACTTTTGAATGCTCGCTAGGCATGCCGAGATAAGCGTTCATAAAAGCCGCCCTTTTAAAGAAAAGCTGCACATCATTTTCCATCGTGAAACCGATCCCGCCATGAATTTGAAGGTTCTCACCGGCTACATTACTCAATGCTTTCGAACAATAATACTTTGCCATAGATGCTATTAAACCTAAATCATCTTCTAGGTCATCATTCGAAAAATCTTTATCCATACTTGCAAGCCAGGCTCCATAAAGCGCTATCGAATATGCACTCTCAGATTCTAAGAGCATGTCTGCTAATTTATGTTTTATAGCTTGAAAGCTGCCGATTGGGCGCCCAAATTGATTTCGATCTTTTGCATATTGAACAGCCATATTTAATATTGATTTCATGGTCCCGACCATTTCGTTGCAAGCTGCAATAGTTGCTCTGGCTTTTGCTCTCGCAAACGACTCTTCAATATCTTTCGCAACTATTTCGATTGATGCGTTGGTGCATTCAATTGCGCCAAGTATTTGTGTCTGATCAATAGATGCAGTCAAAGTCTGACTTACACCATTAGACAAACAATCCAATCTAGCCAAACAAGGTGATCCATTTATTTCGATTTTAAAATAAAGCACATCGAGGCTCGCACCAAAAGGAACTCTTGCGAAACGACCCGAAACATGAGTGCTCTTGTCGTCAGTAAAAATAACAGTGGAATCCAAATCATCGAATACTGCACCTGCAAGAGTTTCCCCACTAACTAGCGGAGAAATAAGGGCACTCCTTTGGTCGCCAGTGACACATTCATCCAAGACCATGATTGCGTTCCAATGCATTTTCAAGGGAGTGGCTGCTAAAAAATATCCATGTTGACTTAACACAACTGCTGCTTCTACATCTTTGGCTCCAAAGCCGCCAAGTTCTTCAGAAACCAATAGCCCGGCGAGTCCTAATTCTTCACAGGACGACTTCCAAAGGATTTCGTCAAAACCACAATTCGAAGCAAACGATTTTCGCGTTTGTTCAAAACTGCATTTACTTGAAAAAAAATCACGGGTTGCGTCTGAAAGCGCCGACTGTTCTTCGTTTAAAGCAAATTTCATTTCGCGCTTCCCTCAACGAATTTTGGTTCTTTAGGTAATCCCAAAACCTGTTCAGCGAGAATATTTTTCTGTATCTCGCTAGTACCCGCATAGATAGTTTCAGATCTTGAAAACATGAAAATTCGTTGCAAATCATTGACTCTATAGTCGTTGGGATCCTCGTAGGTTGCTTGCAGTCCTTCAGTTCCAAGCACATCCATTACACGTTCTCCAAATGTTCTATGCCAATTGCTCCAATATAATTTTCCGATACTTGAAGCTGGCCCTAAAACACCTTTTTCGACAAGTTCTGTCAACATTCGCATGCCGTTGTACTTCATAATTTCTACACCAACGTAGCTATCGACAAGTTTTGAAACAATTGCTTCATCATTATCGACGCCTCTGTCTTTTGCGACATCTATAACGCTTTGAACTTCGCGCGAAAAACTAAGCTGCTGCGCAAGAAATGCTGTTCCTCTTTCAAAACCCAAAGTTGCCATAGCAACTTTCCAGCCGTCATTTACTTCACCGATAACATTATCTTTATGCGTCCTTGCGTTTTCGAAAAATACTTCATTAAATTCTTTTGTACCTGTCATTTGCACCAAAGGGCGCACACTAACTCCTTCTTGGTCCAATGGAATTAACATATAAGTAAGCCCAGCGTGCTTCTTAACCTTTGAAGCTTCTTTATCAGTTCGAACTACTGCAAAAATCCAATTCGACTTATGCGCCAGAGTCGTCCAAGTTTTTTGTCCATTGACCACCCACTCATCTCCATCTAGATAAGCATGTGTGGATATAGCCGCTAAATCGCTTCCAGCATTTGGTTCGGAGTACCCTTGACACCAAATTTCTTCACATTTTTGGATTTTCGGCAAAAGCGTTTCTTTTTGTTTCTGTGATCCAAAAGCTAATACTGTAGGAGCGAATAGACCTTCCCCAAAAAAACTTGCCCGGGCTGGAGCATTTGCGCGCACATATTCTTGATTAAAAATTACTTGTTCCATGAATGAAGAATTTCGGCCACCAAATTCTTCTGGCCAACTCATGCCTAACCATTTGTTTTCGCCAAGAAGTTTTTCCCATTCAAGACGAACCTCCCAGTGTTGGTCATCAATAGCGCCGCCTTTTCCTCCAACTTCCAAAAATTCGGGAGTCAAATTATCGCTCAACCAAGTACGAACTTTTTCTCGAAACTCAGAGTCTTTTTTAGAATCCGTTAAATCCACACTATACCTTCGTCTTTATAATAATTATCTTAATAACTATCGTAGACAAAGCCATCAGACCAGACAGCCATTTACATGCAATAATGTGTATATGGCCATAGTTTTCGAAAATAGCGATTTCGTTTTAGATCATGTTGTCGTTGGGCCATTAGCCAATAACGTATTTACCATCAAATGCTCTCAAACAGGTGAAGGTTTGCTCATAGATGCTGCCGACGAAGATGAGTTGCTGGGCGAAATCTGCGAACAATATGGTGTACGTCGAGTGCTTACTACCCATGGTCATTTCGATCATATTGGCGCTGTCGTCGGACTTCGCGATAGAGGAATTGAAATTTATGTTCATGAACTCGATTCAAGCATGCTACCTTCTTACGATCTCAATATAGATGGCGATAGCATTATCGAAGTTGGAAAGCTAAAATTTGAGGTAATTCATACTCCTGGACATACTCCTGGATCGTTAAGTTTAAAACTAAGAAATTCGCCGTTTCTTTTCACAGGTGACACTCTATTTCCCGGCGGACCCGGTGCAACTCATTTTCCTGGCGGAGATTTTCCAACAATAATGAATTCGATCGAATCAAAATTGATGGTGTTTGAAAAAGAAACTATCGTGCTCCCAGGACATGGCTCATCAACGACCATCGAAGCAGAGCGACCATCTATAGATGCCTGGGCTAGTCGGGGTTGGTAGCACGGAAATCTCTAATTAATGAACCAGATTCTTCAAGAAGAGAATCTATATCCTCCATTAAAGCGCCTGACCTCTGAACCGCAGATTTCCCTTCTGGTCTATTTCGTGTATCCCCTGGTTTGCCATTTTTAGAATCCGATTGCTCAGCTTCGCGATCGCGTTCTCTTATTTTTGGTTGCAACTTTGACAGTTGTGCTTCAAGTAACGGTATTAATTCTGATCCACTGACCAAAAATTCTCTATCAGTCCCATACTCAACAAATTTATATTCACCAGGATTGCTACCTTCATGAACAGGGTGATCAGTAGTAACTCCCTTGGCGATTTGAACATCAATAGCTTTGACTTCTTGTCTATCAAATGGTCTGTCTATCCCATTAGATTTTAATACTTGAGCGTTAATTAAATGCCTGCCGTCAAATTCAAACACAATCCAGATTTCGAATTTTGGAGCAATTGCAACAAGACCGCTCTCGGCGGGATCGCGAAAGACTCGAGAAAGTTTTACATTACGATCTCGTTTTGAAATACGTGATAGATCTATATCATCTGTCATTTCATTTCTTCCTTGATTACTTGCAAATATTCTACTTCATGTTGAAATTTCCCGTTTTTTGAGGCGTAGTAGGACTCGATGGCAATGGCGCACAACTGAAATTTGAAAGAAGTTTGCCTTTAGAATGGTAGCTATGGCTAATTTGTCAATCAAAAATCTAAGTGTCCGGGTCGATGGCCAAAACATTTTAAGCAACATCAATTTAGAGGTTCCTGCAGGTCAAACACATGTGCTCATGGGACCTAATGGATCTGGTAAATCGACTTTATCAAATGTCTTACTTGGTAATTCTCAATATGAACTTCTAAGTGGTTCTATTCATATTGGCGACGTAGACATAACGGAAATGTCAGTAGATGAACGAGCAGGCTCTGGGCTTTTCTTGGCGTTCCAACATCCTGAGTCAATCCCCGGTGTTAGCGTCACTAACTTTTTACGCCAAGCAATGGCTAAAAGAAAAAATGTAGAAGACTTTTCAGTTCTAGAAGTGAGACTTGCAGTTATGGATTGGGCTGAAAAACTCGGAATGGATACTCAGTTTATTGATCGATACTTGAACGAAGGTTTTTCCGGCGGAGAAAAAAAGCGAAACGAAGTTCTTCAGATGGCATTGTTAGAGCCAGAAGTAACAATTCTTGACGAAATAGACTCTGGACTCGATATCGATGCAGTTGTGGCTGTTGGCGAAGGACTAAAAACCATCCGGGATCAAAATCCTGGCATGGCCTTATTGTGCATTACTCACTATCAACGTATCCTGGAATATATGGAAGTTGATATGGTTCATGTATTAGTAGACGGAAAAATAGTAAAGTCGGGCGGACCCGAAATTGCTGAAATTATTGAAAATGATGGTTTTGATGCCATCAAAGAAGGCTTAGCTTCGTGAATGAACTAAATATTGATCAAATCCGGAAAGATTTTCCAGGTCTTTCTCGGATAGTTCATGGTCACCAGATTTCATTTCTAGATTCTGGAGCCTCATCTCAAACGCCTACACAAGTTATCGAAGCAATGAACGATGTCTATAACACCCACTATGCAAATGTACATAGAGGTGTTTATACAACTGCTCAAGAAATTTCTGACCAATTCGAAGGCTCTCGAAAATCTGTCGCAAAATTTATAAATGCTAAATCTGACAAAGAAATAGTATTTACTCGGAATGCAACAGAATCAATCAACTTGGTTGCAAGGTGCTGGGGCGATGAGAACGTCAAAACTGGTGATGTAATACTGTTAACTCAACTTGAACATCACAGCAATATCGTCCCTTGGCAACAGCTCGCGCAAAGAACTGGCGCAACAATTAAGTGGGTACCAATAGATTCACAAGCTCGTTTAGACCTTAGCGATCTCGACAATTTACTCAAAGGCGTAAAAGTATTCGCGTTCACAGGCGCAAGCAATGTAACTGGAACTGTAACACCCTTGACTGAACTCGTGAGCGCCGCAAAAAGAGCAGGTGCGATAAGTGTTATTGATGCTTGCCAGTTAGTTCCTCATGAAAAGTTAGATGTAGGTAATCTCGATGCGGATTTTGTTGCTTTTAGCGCTCACAAAATGCTTGGACCTACTGGCCTTGGAGTTCTTTGGGGGCGCCAAAGTATTCTTGAATCTATGCCTGCATTTTTAGGTGGCGGATCTATGATCACAGATGTAACTCTTGAAGGTTTTGAAGTTGCAGAACTACCATTAAAATTTGAAGCGGGAACTCCTGCATTTGTTGAAGCGGTAGGAACTGCTGCTGCTATTCAGTATTTGGAAAATATTGGTTTCGACCAAATTGTCAATTACGAAAATAAATTGGGAAATTATGCTCTAGAAATGTTTGAAGAAAGATTCAAAGATACGATAACGGTTCATGGCCCTGACACTATGGAAGATCGATTGAGTGTTTTTAGTTTTACCGTCAAAGACATTCATCCCCATGACGTTTCACAACTTCTCGATGAGTATGGAGTTTGCGTACGTGCTGGACACCATTGCGCCAAGCCACTTATGAGAGAGCTAAGTGCCGATGGAGTTAAAGGAATAGGGGCGACTTCAAGAGCGAGTATTTATCTATACAACGACGAAAATGACATCGATTCTCTTGGTAATGCCTTAGAAAAAGCCATTGCATTTTTTGGAGTTAATTAATAAACACTTTTTAAGAAGTTCGACCTTCAAGAATATCTCGAACGTCTTGCAAGGACACGCCAGCTGCTCTTATTGCTACTAAAACATGGTAAATCAAATCTGCTGCTTCCTCTGCCACTGACAATTCATTATTGTCTACACATGCAACAATTAATTCAGCCGCTTCTTCGCCGATTTTTTTCATTCGAAGGTTTCGATCAGCTAAAAGATTATCTGTGTAACCATTTTTTGGGTCAGCAATACGATCGCTAATCAATTGATCTAGTTGCGCCAGAACATCATTTTTTTCATCGACAGTCATTTATTTACTTTCTATATTCAAACTTGGTGTATCTATAAAACATGTTAGACATCCTCTATGGCATGCTGGACCATCGGGATGCACAATTGCCAAAATTGTATCTTGGTCGCAATCTAAAGTTAGGGAAACTACATTTTGGTAATGACCGCTAGTGTCGCCTTTATGCCATAGGCCGCGTTTGCGAGATTGATAGAACATCTGACCAGATTCAAGTGTTTTCTCGAGTGCTTCTCTATTTGTATAAGCGACCATAAGGACATCTTTTGTGTTTGCATCTTGGGTTACAACTGGAATCAAGCCATCGCCTTTTGAAAAGTCACAAGACTCAATGAATTTCTCGAATTCTTCTTTCATCTTTTCCTGACTGGCAGTTTTGCCCGAACAAGTTCTTCTTTAATGGCTTCTATGGTTGTTGATCCATCGTGCAATATTCCAGCCAACAACGCAGCATCGGCACTATTTGTTAGATAAAGCTCGACAACATCTGAAATCTTCCCTGCTCCACCACTAGCAATAACTGGAACATCGACAACGCTTCGAACAGCCTGACATAGTTCCAAGTCATATCCATCTCTGGTGCCATCTCGATCGATGCTGGTTAGGAGTACTTCTCCTGCTCCAAGTTCGCTCGCTTCTTTCGCCCAAGAAACTGCATCTAGCTCTGTTCCAGATGAACCAGACCTGACAACGACTTGCCAATGTCCATCTCGAACTTTAAGCGCATCTATTGAAACCATTACACATTGAGATCCAAACCTTGATGACAGTTCCGTTATGAGTTCGGGATTCGCTACGGCAGCAGAATTAACTCCAACTTTTTCCGCGCCAGCTAAAAGAGCATTCGTTGCATCTTGAACTGATTTAATGCCTCCCCCAATTCCGACTGGAATAGATACTGTGTCAGCTATTTCTTCCATCACATGGAAAAACGTGTTCCGTTCTTCCTGCGTTGCTGAAATATCCAAAAGAATTAGCTCATCTGCTCCATGGTCTTGGTAGCGTTGAGCTAGTTCGACAGCATCGCCAACATCTTTAAGTTCTTTAAAATTAGTTCCCTTAACAACTCGACCATTTAGCAGATCTAAACATGGAATTAGTCGAGTGCAAGTAACGTCACTTGCAACTTTACTCATCGATAGTCCAGCTAGCAGCGCCTTTAGTTGAGAAGACTGTATCGTTGTTTGCCATTGCTTGTTCCAAACAAATACCTAAACCTTTAAAAGCAGCTTCAATAATGTGGTGCTCATCAACTCCACGCAATACACGAACGTGAATATTACATTTCATGTTTTCTGTAAGCGTTCTGAAAAAGTGTTCGTACTCAGTAGTTGGAACAGGACCTTGATAAAAATTTCGTTCCACCAAATCAATGGTTACTTCAACTAATGCATCATCCATAGGAACACGAGCAGTTCCGTAACGAGCACAAGTATCAGGAGTAGCTTTACGAAGAGCAACACCCAAAGTAATAGCAACATCTTCGCTTATGTGGTGATCCAGATCCCCTGTAGCCTGAACGGAAAAATTCAACTGTGAATATCGAGAAAGAGTAGCCAACATATGATCAAGAAATTCCAAAGTCGTTGATTGGCTCGGTGGATCTATTGTCTCAGTTCCTGGGTTAGGAATTGAAACAACGATATCTGTCTCTTTAGTTGTTCGCTTAACTTGTACCATTTTTCACCTTACTGTTGTTCTACGTTAGGTTTTCGACTGTTTTTTACTCGTTCTTGAAGTGCATCCGACAAATCTGGGTCTGTATATATTGCTGCACCAAGCACCACTTCTTCAATTCCAAGTTCCTCTAAATCATCAATATCGCCCATAGTGGTCACTCCGCCGGAAGCAACGATAGGCAAATTGGTCAATGTTCGAATTTTCTCGAATAATCCCAGATCTGTGCCTTGGCGTTGTCCTTCTTTATGTATTGCTGTGACAAATATGCCAGCAATGTTGAAATCGTTGAATTCTTTGATTAATTCTTCCAGAGATGACTCGTGCTTTTTTGTCCATCCTGAAACCTTCACATCTATTCCGTCAACTTCTAAGGCAACGAAAACCTGTGAAGGAAACTCGTCAGAAATCTTTCTGAACCAGACGGGTTCTAGTATTGCCTTTGTTCCTACAACAACTTTTTTTGCTCCAAAACCTAAAAGCTGTTGGATGTCCTCCGCAGTTCTGATTCCACCTCCAACTCTAAAGTTGATGCTTGAATTAGTTGCACATAGTTTTTCTATGACTTCAATATTGCTGCCACGATTTGTTGCACGATCAAGATCAATAATATGAACATCACTAAAGCCCTTCGAAATCCAATCGTTGCATACAGCGATTGGATCTGGGAGACGAAATAGTTCATTTTCATATTCACCTCCTACTAGTTGGACACAGTTGCCTTCTCGAATATCAATTGCCGGACTTATAATCATGAGAGAACCTCAGCCACGAAATCGTGCACTAATGCGACTCCAGCTATGTCACTTTTTTCAGGGTGAAACTGCGTACCTAAAATGTTGCCCTTTCTTACTATTGAAGAAAACCTGTCTCCTTCGTAAGTAGTCCAGCCTGAAACAATAGATTCATCATCTGGCCTGCAAGCATATGAGTGAGCAAAATAGGCCCACGGAACCTTTGAAGGCGCTCCTGCTGAATCGAATATTTCATTCCATCCCATGTGCGGAACAGTTTTAGAAGCAATCTTGGTTACACTACCTTTGAATACTCCAAGTCCGTCTCCAGAACCTTCTTCGCTTTTCTGGAAAAGAAGTTGCATACCAAGACACACTCCCATTGTTGGTTTACCTGCTTGGATGACTGAAACTAAATCGTTCTTCCAATCGCCAAGTTGTTCACTCGCAGATCCGAAAGATCCAACTCCAGGCAAAACAATTAAATCTGAGTTTAAGATTTGTTCATGATCCCTTGTCAGAAGGACATCAATCTTTTCGCCACTTTCCAACTTTGTAGATTCGATGACTCGCGAAACAGAACGAATGTTTCCAACTCCGTAATCAATAATTGCAGCTACTCTATTCGTCATCTCGCGCTACCCCTCAATAAAGAGTCCAAAACATTCAAAACTTTAATCAGAATCTCTTTTGGCGCGATTGTGATTCTCACTCCAGAACCATAAACCGCTAGATCTTCAAATATGCGAATTGCGATCTCAGCACGATCAAAAGCCGCTTTATAACCCTCAACAGATTTAATCGGAATAAACACAAAGTTTGCATCAGAATCAATAGGAGTCAAACCGAGCTTATAAAGCTCGAGAATAAACCAATCCCTAGTTTGTCTTGTTTGAGAAACTACATCATTTTGAAACTTAATTTGAGACAGTGAAGCAATAGCAGCTTCAATCGCAACAATATTGGCCTTATATGGCCCTCGCAAGGCTTCTACGGCTGAGATAACTCTTGTATTTCCAATTCCGTACCCAATCCGCAAACCTGCCAGAGCGTGAAGTTTTGAAAACGTACGAATGACAATTAGATTTGGAAAACGTTCCAACAATTCAAGACAATTTTGATTCGAGAATTCAGCGTAAGCTTCGTCGACTACAACAAAACCACTAGTTCCTCCTAAGACTTCCAAAATCTGATCTAGTTCAATAGATAATCCAGTCGGATTATTTGGAGAACAAAGATAGACAAGTTTTGCTTGGGCGCTAATTATCGCTTCAACATTTAAACTTCCATCTTGATTAAGTTCAATACCTTGAACCCGACGACCATTAAATTTTGCAAAATATCCAGCCATAGGAAAAGAAGGCGTCGGGTTGATGACCAAGTCGCCTTCATCTGTTACAGAACGAACTATACAATCGAGAACATCATCAGTCCCACAACCAACAACTATCTGACTGGTCGGCGTCTCACCTAAATACTGAGAATAAGTCTTAGATAAAGCAGCTTTAAGCTTGCTGGCATATATATCTGGATATCGAGAGAGATTCACTTGGTCGTCTTGCGCCAGCGACTCTATCCGTGCTTCTACACCAGGAGCCATGCCCCATTGGCTCGTATTGTCACTCAGATCATAAATTACAGGCTCACGCATCGGATCATAAAGATCAACATTGCGAACTCTTTCTGGCAACAAATCATCAAGATCGATGGATTCTATGCTCATGGAATGAGCCTTTCGATGTGTGAAACTAAAATCCCGTGAACGCCTAAGTCTCTTAGCTGAGGAATTACATCATTTAATTTCGAGGCTTCAATTACAACATGGACAGCCACAACATCTGTATTGCCATAGAGGTCCAATACAGTAGGACTATCTAGTCCTGGAACTATTTCTTTAACTTTTTCGAGCGTTCCTTTAGGAACATTCATCATCATGTAACGCTTACCTCTTGCTTCTAATACTGACGAGAGAGCTTCACAAAAATTCCTTGCTTCGAAACTTAATGGGTTAGATGCTTGCATATCAAAAGATCTAGGTGCAATTATGCAAGCTTGCACGTCGAGTATTTCTTCGAGGACAGATAATCCATTAGTTTTCATTGTCGTGCCAGTTTGAGTGAGGTCGATAATTGCATCAGCAATTCCTAACTTTGGAGCGATTTCTACTGACCCTGAAAGTGGAATGATCTTGATTTCAATTCCGTTTTCTTTAGCCCATTTTTTAGATAAAAGAGGAAACGATGTTGCTACACGAATACTTTTTGGTTTGCTCTGCTTATACTCTTGCTCAAATTTTTCTCCAGCAGCTAATACGAGTTTGCATTCAAAAAGAGGTAACGGGCTTGCAGTTTGCACATCTAATCCCGATTCGTCGACAACGTCTGTGCCTGTAACACCAAGATCTACAACCTCATCTGCAACTAAACCGACTATATCAGTTGTTCTAACAAACATGACTTCTACATTTTTTGTCAATTTTGCAAATAATGCTTTACCATCGTTCGATGGCCACGAATAGCCTGCTTCTTCGCAAAGTGGTTTTAGTTGTTCGGCTATTCGACCTTTTCTAGGCATAGCAATTCTAAGAACATCAGGTTGAGTATTTGAACTATTCATTTGAGGCACTTTCTGTGTTTCGATTTCTAGCTATTGAACTGAGACCGTGTCCGATCAGTCCTTCCATATCTGCAAATTCTTTAGCCGGAGCGCTTAGTTTCTCATATGCGGCTCCTCCAATTTCAATAATCGAAGTTCTTCGGTAAAAAGATGTCGCGCTTAAGCCTGAAGTAAATCTTGCTGAAGAATTTGTTGGCAGAACATGACTTGGACCAGCAACGAAGTCTCCTAAGGGCTCTGCTGAATGTGGCCCCACGAAAATAGCCCCCGCATTTTTTACCAATTTTGAGTCTTCTTGTGCATTTTCGGTTTGAATTTCTACATGTTCTGGAGCACAAGCATTCGTTATATTAATAGCTTGCTCGATTGACGAAGTCTGAACAAGATACATTGACTTTTCCCATACAGATTGGAAGCCATTGTTGCTTGCGAGCTCATTTTTTAATAGTTCTAACTCGATTTCTACAGCTACTATTAATTCAATTGAGTCGCTCAACAACACACTAGCTTCTGAACCTGAACCGTGTTCTGCTTGAGCAACTAAATCACAAGCTATGGCATATGCATCTCCAGTCTGATCTGCAATGACGAACACCTCAGATGGCCCTGCGACCATATCTATACCCACCGAACCAAAAAGTGCACGTTTTGCTTCCGCTACATACTGATTTCCTGGCCCGCAGATAAAATCAACTCGCGCAATAGATTCAGTTCCAAGTGCAACAGCGGCAATTCCTTGTGCGCCTCCTACAAACACGATTTCTGTGACCCCAGATTGCAGTGCAGCATAAGCAACAGCAGGATTCAAGTCTTCTTCACTTGGTGAAGTTACCATCACGATGTCTTTAACCCCAGCAGTTTTTGCAATCGCAGCCGTGTGAATCGCAGTCGAAACCAGTGGAAACGAACCTTGCGGCACATAACAAGCCACTCGCTCGAATGGGGTGAATCGCTCACCGACTACTTGGCCATCAGGTCCAGCGTCACTCCAGTCTTTAGGAATACTTTTTGAAGCACACCAAGAAACGTTTATCACTGCCTTGTCTATGGCTTCTATTTGTTTATCACTCAATTTAGCCACTGCAACATTTTTACAATAAGAGGCAAGCTCAGCACGAGACATGATTTTTGGCTTCTCGCCATTGTCTATTCCATCAAATTTTAGAGTGTATTCATTAAGCGCACGATCACCATATTTTCTAACTTCATCAATAATTTCGGAGACGGTAGAGGTAGTATCTGGACTCGAACGGATAAGAAGTTTTGGTAAATCGACTTCATTCTTACTTGCATCTAATATTTTCATTTTTATGGCCTTCTATTACGGATAAATAACGTTTCTTTTGCGGAAATTAAAAAACCCGCCTCATTTTGGCGGGTAAAAGATACATCAACTCAAAAAATTAAGCTTAACGCGTCAAGCACCCACCGAAATATGGTGATGATGCAAATGTGTGTAAGCAGAAGAATTATTCATTGCTTAATATATTATCGGAAAATTCCAGAGATAGTCAATTGGCGGGCTCAAAGGAATTTTAAGGCTCAAAATTGATAGAAACAGGGCAATGGTCAGATCCCATAATATCCATATGGATCTGCGGGTTTGAGACTTTCTCGATCAAAGAATGGCTGACCATCCAATAATCGATACGCCAACCCACATTTCGGCTTCGCGATTGCGCGAAATTGCTCCACCAAGAATATACGCCTTCGGTTTCTGGATTGAAATATCTAAAAGTATCAACAAATCCTGCTTCCACCAAATTAGAAAATCCAGCTCGTTCTTCAAAAGTAAAACCATGTTTACCTACATTTTGCTTAGGTTGAGCTAGATCAATCTCAGTATGAGCAACATTTAAATCACCACAAAATAATACTGGTTTTTTTGATTCAAGCATTTTCATATATTCCAACCAGGCTCTGTCCCAGTTATGTTCACGCATTGGAATCCGAGTTAGGTCGCTTTTGCCATTAGGAGTATAAACGGTAGCCACAAAATAATCTTTGAACTCTAAGGCCAAAACTCTACCTTCAGCGTTTGTGTCACCATACTCATCTTTAAGCTCATATTTATCAACTATTTCGTCTGGAAAATCTAAAAATACAGCTTCAGGTTGTGTCTTAGTAAAAATAGCTGTTCCGCTATAGCCTTTCCTCTGCGCACTATTCCAATACTCTATATAGTCAGGCAAATCTACTTCGACTTGTTCCCTTTGAGCTTTTGTTTCTTGCAGACAAATAATATCTGGTTTGAGCTCATCAAGCATTGGGCCGAAAGCATTTTTTTTAATTACAGCGCGAATACCATTTACATTCCAAGAGACAAGTTTCATTTTTTAACTCACAGACGTTGTTTCGTTAGATTTTTTTGCAGCAACTTTTTCAACATGAATTTGCGGAATTATTTTGTCTAACCATTTTGGAATCCACCAGTTTTTGTCTCCCAATAATTCCATCGTCGCTGGAACAAGAAGCATACGAACTAGCGTTGCATCGAGCAAAACAGCAACTGAGAGACCTAATCCCATAAGTTTCAAAGCTCGATCGTCGGCAACGATGAAGCTACCGAATACACAAACCATGATTAAGGCAGCTGCGGTAATCACTCTTGCAGTTGCTGCTAAACCATGTGAAACAGCTTGAGAGTTGTCTTTTGTTTCATCGTATTCTTCCTTAATTTTGCTAAGCAGGAATACTTCATAATCCATGGAAAGACCAAATACGATCGCAAACAACATCATCGGAGCCCAAGGCTCTATAGGTCCAGGTGCACCTACTCCAATTAATTCTCGAAGCCATCCCCACTGGAAGACTGCAACGACAACACCGTATGCTGCACCGATCGAAAGTAAGTTCATTATCACAGCTTTTAGTGCGACCATTACTGATCTAAATACAGACATCAAGAGCAAGAAGCTCAAAATTAAAACGGCGCCAATAAATATTGGTACTTTCTCTGCCATTGCATCAGCAAAATCAATATTTCCGGCAGTCAAGCCGCTTAAATAAACATCAGCTCCAGTTGCATTTTCAATTGGTGGCAATATCTCATCTCGGAGATCATGCACCAAATCGCTTGTCTCCTCATCTTGAGGGGACGTAGTCGGGAAAATCTGAATCGGAATAACTGTCGGTTGTTCACCTTGGATTTCATTTATCTTGCTGTTAAGTTCATCGACTTGAGCTTGCTGGTCAGCAGTTAAATCTCCACTGGTCGTAATTTCAGTGTTAGATGTGATTGGGCTTTGCCCTTGTGCTGACAGCATTTCTGATGAGGGAACGACTTTGGCGACACCATCGGTTTGTTCAACTGTTGCAACTATTTTTGCTAGAGCTTGAACATCTTTTGAATTAGTTAAATCGACGACCGTAAATATTGGGCCATTGAAACCAGGACCAAAACCTTGTGCGAGTATGTCATAGGCGCGTTTTGTGGTTTGTTTATCTTTTCCATTTCCTTCGTCAGTAACACCAACACGAAGACTTAGTAGCGGAATCGAAAGTACAATCAAAATTGTCACGCCTAAAAGCGCCATAAACCAGGCTCGACGTTGAACAAATCCACTCCATCGCACCCATATTAAAGGCTTATCAGAAATTTCTTTTTTCCTTGGTAGAGAAAGCTTATCGAGGTGTTTACCTATTGGTGATCCCAAAAGAGCAGGAACAAAAGTCAATGCAACCAACACCATTATCGCAACTGCAGTTGATGTTCCAATGGCTATACCTGAAACAAAATCTATGTTGATTATCAACATACCAAGCAAAGAAATAACAACAGTGATACCTGCGAACAAAACTGCTGCTCCAGCTGTTGTCATTGCTTCAATAACTGCGGGTTCTCGTTCATGACCGAGCTTTAACGCTTCCCGATATCTTGTGACAATAAATAGTGCGTAATCAATACCGACACCAATAGCAATCATGGCTGCAATGTTCGCCGTGAAGTTTGGAACTCCAACAGCATTGGACCAAAGGGTAACCAATCCAGATCCAACACCGATTCCAACTAACGCAGTGAATATTGGCAAACCTGCTGCAACTAAAGATCCAAATGCGACTAGTAAAATAAGTAGCGCAGCGACAATTCCTATCAATTCACTTGCAGGAAATTCAAAATTCGCAAAGGCATATCCACCAAACTCAACCGTTAACTCTTCGCGAATTTCAGTGGCCCTATCAACTGTTGGTTTACCCAAACCTTCAATTTCTGCTTCATCAACAAAAACTAATGTCGCATACCCTACAGTTCCATCTTCGGAAATTTGTTCACCATCCGAATCAAAAGGAGATATAACATCTTGGACTTTTGTAGCAGATTGGTCTTCAACAAGTTTGTCTAAAAACTTTTCGATGGAATCTTTCTTTGATTCAAGACCATCTGAACTTTTGAATACTACAGTTCCAGAATTACCATTTGCTTGGGCGGCCTGTTCGGGTAATTTTTCTTCAAGGATTTCTAGCGCTCTCGCAGATTCAGTGTTTGGCAGCGATCCTTGATCTAACCAAGATGGGCCGACTGCAATACTTGTAGCAGTGACCGCAACTAATAATCCTAGCCAAGCAACTACAACAATTACCCAATGACGAAAACAATAACGAGCAATGGAATGTAACATGATAAGTATCCTAAACTAAATTTATGTCATCTTTAGAAGATCTTTACAGGGAAGTCATTCTTGACCATTATCGAGCTCCACGCAACCGGGGCGAACTAGTTTCACCGCCTGCAATTAAATCTGAGGGGAAAAACCCAGTTTGTGGTGATGAGTTAACTCTGTATCTTGAAATTGACGGAGACAAAATAAGTGATGTAAAAATTGCAGGTAGCGGCTGTTCTATCTCGATGGCAAGTGCTTCGATGATGTCCGTAGCTGTTAAAGGAAAAACCCCAGAACAAGCTCGAGAGCTCATTAAGTCATTTAAAGAACTCATGCACATCCATGAATCGAATTTGCAATCTAGTGATGTCGCAAAAGATGAGGAACCTAAATCTGGTGAACTCAAACTCGGCGAACTCGATGCTTTAACTGGAGTGGTCAAGTTTCCCGTTCGAATAAAGTGCGCTACTCTTGCGTTTAACACCTTAGAAAACGGACTAGATTTTACTGAGGGACGCTCTAAATCGGCTGTAACTTCAACGGAATAGGTAAAATCCAACGAAATCCTCTGGAGTTAACGTAATTTTTTACACAAAAGTGCAGGTTAAACAGCTCTTTTCGAAAAAGCCGACTAGCTGGGAATACGATTGTTAGACTCGATGTTTATAGGTAAAAGGCCTAAAAATGACAAATTAGGTCTCGACAAAGAGGACAAACAGGTACACAATGGAATACACAGCCCCTTCAATAGAAACGGACAGCGCCATGGAAAACGCAACGCTACTCCTCTTAATTGACTCCAAGCTTGATGAGTTCAAGAACCGTGAAATGGTTGCTGGCTCTGAAATTGTAGATTTTCTTTTGGACCTTCGAAACAGCGCTTCTGCTAAAAACAGCGAAGATCCGAACAAAGAACTTATTACTAACTAGCTCCCTGGACTAAAATAATGCCAGATGCACATCTGGGAACAAGTCTAGGATTCGTTTTGAAAAAAATCTTTAAATCTCGCATATTTATTGTTTGTATTAGCTGTGCTCTTGTACTTTCTTTGACTGCATTCGTGGGATATTCATTTCGAGACACAGCTGAAGCAGCTCAGGTAAAGGCCGCACCAAAAGCTGTAACTACTTCGACGACATCAACTACGACGACTACAACCGCACCTGTAACACTTATTCAACCCGCACCAGCTTCACTTCCACTTTTAGGAGCAGGCATAACTTTGGCTAGCGGATCTTCGAATCCCAACTTACCTCTTTATGAACAAAGAATGGTAGATGTAAAACTCGATCCAGGAACAGTTGATGACAAGTTCGACAGTAGTACCAATTTTAGTGTTCAAACATTACAAAAACTAAAAGGGCTTCCCGTAAATGGAGTTTTAAGTGATGCAGAAATTACTGCACTCAATACTTTCCAATTTGATCAACCACATGTTTTTCCAGGATCGTCTACAAGGCTTGAAGTAAATCTTGATACACAAATTGGTACCGTATATCAAAACCACCAAGTCCGTTTAGTAACTACAGTTTCAACTGGAAATCAAGCTAACTACACTTACGTTTCAAAGAAAACAGGTCGTAGAGTTAGCTCTAAAGCCAACACACCAACAGGTGACTTCGAGTTCTTCAGACGCTATAAAGGCTGGGAGAAAAGCGATTTAGGGCGTTTATATAACCCTGTTTATTTCAAAGGTGGAATTGCCGTACACGGATATCCAAGTGTTCCTGCTAAACCCGCAAGTCACGGTTGTGTAAGAATTCCAATGTATATCGCTGAGTACTTTCCAGGTTTAGTTGAAAATGGAAATGCAGTCCACGTATTTGGCTCACAAGAAGTTCCGTATTATGCAGATCGAGTTGGACCAGTTGTTACTGCAGCTCCAACGACGGCTGCTCCCGTAACGACTGCGCCTGCAACAACTACAGTTCCAGATACGACTCCGGACACCACACCAGATACAACCCCAGAGTCTACGCCCTGATCCTAATGAATGCTAAGCGTTAACGAAAGATTCGTAACCGGCTTGTTCTAATTGAGTAGCTAATTCGATTCCACCGCTCTTGATTATTTGCCCGTTTGCAAAAACGTGAACATGCGTCGGTTTCAAATATTTAAGTAATCGATCATGGTGAGTAATCACGACGATACCTAATTTCTTTTCTTCTACTAACTTCATTATTCGCTTCGCGATAATTTTCAAAGCGTCGACGTCCAAACCTGAATCGATTTCGTCTAGAACAACATACTTTGCATTACTTAAAACAAGTTGGAGTGTTTCCATTCTCTTGCGTTCTCCGCCAGAAAATTCGTCGTTTACACCTCGTTTTAAGAATGATTCCTCAATTCCCAATGCTTTTGCTTGTTTGGCTATTTCTACATCTTGGTCACCATGGACTGCAGTTACGAGCGCTCCTACTGGTACCCCAGGGATTTCCACTGGATATTGCATAGTTGCAAACAACCCAGCTCGAGCTCTTAAATAAGTTGGTTGTGAAGAAATGTCTTGCCCATCAAGGACTATATGCCCTGAGGTGGTTTCGTATTTAGGATGACCCATAAGGGCATGCGTCAATGTAGATTTTCCAGAACCATTAGGACCCATAATTGCATGTATCTCACCTGGCGCAATCGTCAAATTCACGCCATGAATTATTTTTTTAGAACCATCTGTTAGTTCAACATTCAAATCTTTAAGCTCAAGCATCACTATTCTCGATTTCTATCAAAATTCGACCTTCGCTGACATGAGCCTTATAAGTAGCAACTGGTTGCGTAGCTGGTAAGCACATTGCTTTACCCGTTTCTATATCGAATAGGGCTCCATGTTTTGGACATTCAACTTCTTTAGCATCAACATCCAACATTCCTTCGGACAAGGAAAAATCTGCGTGAGAACATCGATCATCTAAAACGTATATCTCGCCCGAAATATTTATGAGACAAAGTATGCGATCGCCTACCTCAACTTTGAGCATCGAACCTGAATCAATTTCTTCAATTCCTGCTACATCAATCATTTGGCAACCTGTTCATCTTCACGTCTAACTAATAACGTAGAAATTTTTTCATTCACACTACGTCGCAGTGGTTCAACCAAAGCAGGAATCGAAAGTCTATTAAACACATCTTCGAAGAACCCTAAAACTATGAGTTTTTCGGCATCTTGCGGTGAAACACCTCTGGTAGCCAAATAGTACATTTGTTCTTCATCTATGGGACCTACTGTTGAACCGTGAGAACATTTAACATCATTAGCTTCAATCATTAAGTTAGGTATCGACTCTGCGTGTGCTCCGTGGTCGAGAACCAAATTGCGATTAGTTTGGAAAGCTTGAGACCGTTGAGCTTGTTCACGCAAATGCACCATTCCTGAATAAACACTTCGAGATTCGTCTTCAACTGCCCCTTTAAAAAGCAAGTTAGATGTTGTATTTTCAGCTCTGTGATCTTGCAGGGTTCGGAAATCTAGCAGTTGATCGTTGTTGCCATAATAAACAGCCATAACATCACTATTTGCGCCTTGCTCTAATAAGGCAACTTCACACCTAAGTCTTGAATATTTTCCACCCAAAGATACTGTTGAAGATTCAAAACGGCCATCTCTTTTCACGTGCGTTCGATGCAACCCAATGTGGGTGGTATTCTTTCCATCTTCTTGAGAGGTTAAAAACTTCACATTGGCATTTTGTCCAACGAGAACTTCAGTAATTGAACTGATAAACATTTCCTCATCACTAGATTCAAACCGTTCAATTATGCTTACTTGTGCGTTAGTTTCAACGTCAACAATTGTTCGGTCAAAAACAGCTACTTGGCTACCTTCACTCCAGTGCACAATTACAATTGGTTCCTCAACCACAACAGATTTAGGAACATGAATAAAAGTTCCTCCAACTGAGAGAGCTTCGTTCAACAAGATAAAGGTATCAGATGATTCATCTGATATTTTTCCTATTCGTTCTTGTATTTTTTCTTGAACATCATCTTGTGCTTCGACGATTCCTGAAACTATTACACCTTTTGCAATTAGTTCATCGCTCAATTTGCAGTGCACGACTCTGCCGTCACGAACAACGACCAAAGCGCTATTTTTTCCAGCTTCAGCGGCAACTACTCCTCCACCTGGAGACTTCTTTTCGCCTGGCTCACCCAAATCTGAAACTGTTAAAGGGCGATAATTGTTGATGTCAAAGCTATTGATGTCTGTGTAGCGCCAAATTTCTTGTTCTGTAGTCGGGAAAGATTCATTGTGAAATAGCTCTAAATATTTTTCGCGTCTATCTTTTAACCATTGAGGTCCTGACAATGATTTTGACGCATTGTCGACATCGAATTTAGGAGATTTAGAAACTTGTGTGGATTGAACTGTCATCCAACCGAATCTTCCATGTTAACTTCTATCAAACGGGTAAGTTCGACAGCATATTCCATAGGCAAAACCGACACGACCGGTTCAATAAATCCATTGACGATCATTGCAGTTGCTTGGTGTTCACTAAGCCCACGGCTCATAAGGTAGAACAGTTGCGCATCTCCAACTTTAGAAACGGTAGCTTCATGACCAATGCGGGCATCTTTTTCTTCTACTTCCATGTATGGATACGTATCGCTTCGAGAATCTTCATCAAGTATTAGAGCGTCACAACGAACATGTGATTTCACATTTGTTGCTCCGTCTTCAACTCGAACGAGACCTCGATATGTTGTCCGTCCTCCATCTTTTGAAATTGATTTAGAATCGATTACAGAAGTTGTTTCAGGAGCAGCATGGGTCATTTTTGCTCCAGCGTCTTGATGTTGGTCTTTTCCAGCATATGCTACAGACAAAACTTCACCGTGAGCTTTTGGTCCAGTCATAACCACCGCTGGATATTTCATCGTCAGCTTTGACCCTAAGTTACCGTCTACCCATTTAACTGTTGCTTCTTCTTGAGCTTCAGCACGTTTGGTCACCAGGTTATAAACATTTGGAGACCAATTTTGGATAGTCGTATATTGAATTGTTGCGCCCTTTTTGGCTACTAATTCAACAACAGCTGAGTGAAGAGAATCAGTTGTATAAACAGGAGCAGAACAACCCTCCACATAGTGCACGTTTGCACCTTCATCTGCAATAATCAACGTTCTTTCGAACTGACCGGCATTTTCAGAGTTGATTCTAAAATAAGCTTGAAGCGGCATTCCAACATCAACACCCGGCGGAACATATATGAACGATCCACCCGACCATACTGCCGAATTCAATGCAGCAAACTTATTATCACCTGGGGGAATAATTGTTGCGAAGTGTTCTTTAACAAGGTCTTCATGATTTCGAAGAGCTTCATCCATTGAACAAAAGATAATTCCCTTTTCTTCCAAACCTGCCATGTTTTTATGCATTACAACTTCAGATTCGTATTGTGCTGTCACTCCAGCAAGATACTTTTGTTCTGCTTCTGGAAGACCCAAACGTTCATAGGTTGTCTTCATCTCAGAAGGAAGATCATCCCACTCTGAAACTTGCTTGTTCGTCGGTTTCAAATAGTAATAAATGTCGTTGAAATCGATATCGGGCATGTTTTCTGAAAACCACGGCAACATTGGTTTCTTTTCAAAACGCTCCAGCGATTTCATGCGAAAATCTGTCATCCATTTTGGTTCACTCTTAGAGTGCGAAATTTCTTGGACAACTTGAGAATTGAGACCTTTTTTGGGTTCTATGGCGTAGTCGACTTTGTCTGACCACCCGAGCTTATATGCGCCCAAGTCTATATCTGGTTTTGCCATTTTTATCTGCCTAACACCAACAAGGATTCAGTCCTCTGAGGTAATTGCTTAATCTGTTAATTTCACCAGACTATTTGTCTATTCTAACAAGGTTACGTACCAAAATCGATACCTGGCTCTAATTACTTCCAAAACTGAACTTATTTGCTCCTTCTGATAAGTTCATCAACAAGTGCTGCCATCTCGTCGGCATTTTTCTGTAATGCCCCTAGGTCTAGCGGATCCTTCGCCTTTTGAAATCCATCACTAGCCGCAGACAACCTAGAAAGCAATTGTTCTTCGGTCAACTTTGTTAGATCCGAACTATCATCTGGCACTGGTTCACTCGGAATCGGTTCAGGATTTTGTTCTGGAGGAGTTTCTTCTTCAGTTGAATCGGAAGTATCGACCACATTTTGAGTGAACGGCACACACAAAGAAGTATTGCTTACAAGTGCATCAATTGCTTGATTAATTGTCGGTGCACAAACAGTTCTTCCACTTACAGAAACAGTTACGTAGGTTAAGACAGGTAAAGAATCTCTCGATTGTCCTCTCACATAAATAGGTTGAACATATACGACCGTGTCGGCAACAGGAACTATTTGTAATGGTCCACTAAGTACTTCTGATCCTCTTTGATCTAACAAAGTGATTTCTTGAGAAAATTCCTTATCAGTATTGATTTGCCCTATAGCTTGAGTAGGCGAAAGAGCTGAGGCGTCTGCTTCGGCATCAAAAGACACCAATCGCATTTTTCCATAATTTTCTCCATCTGAACTAGCAGATAGGAACGAATCCATTTGGAAGGAACTTCGAATAGGAACATAGGACCTAGTCAACAAAAATTCTGGCTGTTCCATCGCGGTATGTGAAACATACTGATAAAGCGGAGGCAAAGGGACCCCTGATGATCTTGACCTATCTGCACGTCCGCCCGTTGGAGCAGTCGTTATTGCAGATATTTCCGTAATCTCACTGGTATCAGTTAAATTCGAAGGAGCAACTTGCCAACGCTGAGAACCTTTAAGAAGTTCTGTTGGGTTAGTGACGTGATAGTCGGCGTACACTTCTGTCTGGACATTAAAAAGATCTTCTGGATAACGATAGTGAGAAACAATCTCTTTGGGAGCTTTCGAACCATCTGTGAAAAGCTTAGGGAATGCCTTACGATATGCTTTTATTATTGGGTCTTTATTATCAATAACGTATAGCTTCACTTCACCAGTCAGACCGCTAACTACTGCTTTTACGCTGTTTCGGACGTAATTTACTTTTTTATTTAAAGAATTATCTGGAAGTAAATTATTGGTTTCTACGAATTGAGAATACGGGTATTGGTCTGATGATGTGTATGCATCAACTACCCAAAAAACTTCACCTTTAGAAACAACAGGATACGGGTTCGAATCTATATCTAGAAAAGGAGCAATCTTCTTGACCCTGGCAGCAGGATCTCTTTCGAATACTATTTTCGACTTCGATGTCACAGTGTCGGCTATCAATATGTTGTAGTCAGAAAAACGCAATGCAAAAGCAGCTTTTTTAAATGCGTTATCAACTTTTACCCCGCCTAGCTCATCAACATCAATTTCATCTTTAGTCGGTGTTTGTTCAGCCCTATTCGAACCTACAAATACGAACTCTTCAAATCCTTCACCAAAGTATAAGCGAGCACGAGCTGTTTGCAGATCTACATTCTTCGCGGTTTGCGTTTGTTCGTCACCTGGTAAATCAGACACGAGATACTTTGGTTCATTTTCGCGAATTACTTGTGAGCCATCTGCTATTGCTGCACCAAAACCATGAGTAAAAGTCGCGTGCAAAGACTGCCAAGAAGTATCTGGAAGCTGATCAGGAGCAATTAGTTCTCGGGCCGCTACGAATGCAGGAACCACTTTACCGTCGACTTCATATCTGTCTCTATCTGCATTTCGAAACTCGTAGATTTGTTCTCCTCGCCTTTGCTGAAACCAAGGCTCAAGTGAAGTGTCATCCCACAATAAAGAATTAGCTAAAACTTCTTTTGCTTTGACTGCCGTATCTTCATTCAATACTTGTTTAAAACTCACGGGAGTTTCTTCAACATCATTCAAATCGAAAGCTGTTTGGGTTGCTTCGATATTACGTTTTGTAAATGGAGTTTCTTTGGTATTTCTGGAAGGCTTAACAACAAAATTTTGAATCACTAATGGATAGATGCTGCCTACCACGATTGAAACGATGAGCCACAAAGAAATTGCCACTAGCGGCAACACAACTCCACGCCTATATACATTTACTAGCAAAAGAATCGAAGCAATTATTGCTACAAAAACCAAAAATCTCGTTGCTGGCAAAACAGCGTTTACATCTGTATAGGTTGCACCATCTACTGCTCCCCTTGTTGAAGTTACAAGAGCAAAACGATCGAAATAGTACTGCGCTGCTTTGATTAAACCAGCTAACGCGCACAGGATAGAAAGATGAATTTTTGCTGCGACAGAAACATGTCTTTTTACTCGCTCAAATCTTATTGAACCATTCAAATAATGAAAAAGAAAAGTAACTAGAACCAAAATTACCATCGCCGCGAATAGCCAAGAAATTACGAGCCTTATAAATGGTAATTCAAATAGATAAAAACCAATGTCTTTTTTGAACAACGGGTCTTGGACATCGACTGTTTGGGAGTTTCTGTAAAGTATCCACTCTTTTTCAAATCCAACAGTTGTACCTGCAAAAAGTAAACCAATAAATATTGCAAATATATTGCGAACAATGTTTGCTTTGCTTCTAGCAAATCTTGCAAATGGTATAACCCATTCGTCAACGCTTGTCGCTATAGCATTTTTCTTCCCGAATCGCGTCGCAATAAAAATTGTGACAGCAACACAAATAGTCATAGAAACAAAAGCGACAATAGGTACAAAAAATCGCGCATTTAATAACGTGTTAAATGTTGATCCCTGATTCAACGATCTAAATAACAAAAGATCTGTGTAGAAAGTCGAAATTGATCGCAAGCTAGAAACAAAAAAGAATGCAATTGCTAATGCAATCAGAATTCCTATTGTTTTTTTGGAAGGTGGCTTAAATTCGACTTGGTTTGGAACTCGCGTTACTGGCATACCTCGAGATTAGGCGATTACGATCACACAACGACAACCGGAATGTGCCGGTGGAGCAATTTGACCAGTTGGAAATGATTCTCCAGCAGGTGTTGGCTCTAAAGCATTATCGTCACAATCTGGACACTGCCCGGCTTTTTCTACTTCCCATTTCAAAGTTGAATCTTTTTTAGCTGCGCTTAATACGCCATTGTTGTAGGCACTACAAAGTGCATCATACAAAGCGTTCTTTAAATCAGAATTTCGCCACTCTCTATATTTCGCACCAACTCGAGTTCCACTTTCGGACGCTTCACCTTCATCTATAGCAACGACAAGCGTTTCACGCAAAGGTGCGATTATCCACTGCACTGCGCCTTGCAAAACTTCTTCGCTAGCTTGAACTTTGTCAGACGACACTGTCTTCGCGCCTGCAGTGAAAACATCTTCTAATTCGTTTCGGATTGCTTCAATCCAATTTTTGGTTTGAGATTGTTCTTCTTGCAAAATATTCTCAGAGGAAACTCTCTTCTTAGACTTTATAGTTCTCAATGATTCCAACAATTCGTTTTGTTCATCTTGAAGTTGTCGCTTGGCTTTACGCAATATTGTTGAAGTGATGCCATTTAAAGCATCATTGCGAAGCGCGACTGGGTCTTTTTTTACTGAAGCTTTCTTCTTAGATGATTTTTTCGCTTTTTCAGTTTTAGCTTCATCCGCATCTGAAGATTTTGCTTGGGCTACATCTGAAGTTTCTTCTTTAGTTAGATCAAGTTCACTAGCATCGTTAGTTTCTTCAGAATCACTTATGTTTTCTTCGTTCTGTACTTTCAAGCTTTCAAAAAGCGCGCCAACATCTTTCTTTTTAGGCACGGTCCTTACTTCACCAATGCCTGTAGCTTGTTGACCTAGTTCTTGTTCTTTTTCAGATTCTATAGAAGTTGCTATATTTTCTTCTTGTTGACTTTCGCTATCAACTTCAGAGCCTAAAGCTTCTTTTACATACTTTTTGAGAGTTTTTCTTTTTCCAGTTAAAGAAATCTCTTCTTTAACTTGTGGTGCAGCATTTGTCTCAACATCTTCTTGTGTCTGATCGTAAATCGCCGAAGGTGTTTTTTCATTTGATTCCACAGGAACAGATATCTCCGCTATCGGGGCGACTTCTTCCTTTGTCTCACTAATTGTTAGTGGCTTTGTAGGATCTAGAGCACTTGGTAGTTCTACCGGAGCCTTTAGCAATTCGTCAACATCGATTGGATTCTCGTTTAGTTCACTTGAAGCCCGTTTTTCAACACTTTGCAAAGCATCGGTTGCCTTTTGAAACGAACCTTTTACAACTTTATAACTTTCAAGAAGTTCTTCTCTTCCAGTTCTAAGTTCGTCGATTTGTTCCAAAAGCAAATCTCTTCGACGAAGCAAATCTTTCAAAATCCGTTCACGAACAACTACGGATTCTTGAAAAAGTTCTCGACCTTTAGTTCGTGCTTGTGAAACCACCATTTCAGAATCACGCTTTGCTCGCTCTTCCATCGCTTTGGCTTGGCTTTCAGTTTTTGCTATCAGTTCATCGGCTTTGGACTTAGCTTCGCTCGCAATTTGTTCCGATTTTTCTTTTGCGTTCGTTAAAGCTTTTTGTGATTGCTCCTTAGCATCTGCAATCATTTGTTCAGCAGCTTCTTGGGCGCTAGATAAAACTAAAGTGGTTTGTTCTCCCAAACTTTCTAAAAGCTCAGCTTTAGTAGCCTTTGGCTTTGAAGATAAAGCCTCTTGCATTTCAGATATCTTCGATAAAAGCTCATCTTCTCGTTTGCCAAGTCGCTCAACTTCTTCTGCAACTCGTTTGAGGAAACTTCTCACATCAGTCTCGGAAAGACCTCTAACTTTTGATGCAAATCCTCGCTGGACGATTTCTTCACTTGTCATCCGCACAGAACGTGATCCAATTCGATCGGTATCAGCCACTTCGTGCCTCCTTGAAATAGAAAATATGGTGATATCTATTGTACTAGGTAGAAGGGCATGTCTGCACCTGCGTTAATTTTTCACCACCAGATTTTTCCAAAGCATCAATCGCTTGTGAAATATTTTCCACTTCAAATACTTTCATCGAACCAGAATTTTTCTTAACCAACGAACCTTCACCTTTAGGGACAAGTAAAACTTGGGTACCAGCTTTTTTAGCTGCGACTGCCTTTTGTTCAACTCCACCTACTGGACCTATTGCTCCATCAAGAGCAATTTCTCCTGTTGCAGATACGACTTTCCCGCCTGTAAGACTTCCCTTTGTTAACTGGTCAATTATTGAAAGCGTAAAAGCTAACCCTGCAGATGGTCCACTTACCGCTCCTGGATCAATTGAAATATTGACAGGAAGATCGATATCTAGATCTCTTGTTAAAAGTCCAACGCCTAAGAAAGAACTACCTTTTGAATAGGGACTTTCGACCAACGTTACAGATTTAGTTATTCTCTTATTCTCTTCGCCTCTTTCGACAATAACGTCAATTTTCTCTCCAGGATTGCTTTTTCTGATCTCTTCTCCAGCTTGGACATCGAGGCTGATTTGTTTTCCATTAATTGATACGATTACATCTCCAACCTTGAATGCATCCATTGCAGGAGATTTCTCTTCGATCGCAGAAATGATTGCACCGGTTCCTTTTTGTTCAACTTCGCAACCTATGGAATTCAATGCAACAAATGCAGCAGTGTTTTGCGATTGCTTCATCAATGCATTATTTATTTCTTCGCTTTCCTCATTTGTTAAGTTCCCATTAACATCTTTCCAAGGTAAAATTTCCGCATCGTCTTTCAAAAATTTAGCTACCAAGTATTCCATATAAGAAGGTTTCTTAGAACTTACAAGAACTGTCAAAAAACGTATCTCGCCTTCACTTGTAAAGGTAGGCGTTCCATCAAAATCGATTTTGTCTTCTACTGTTTCAGCTGAACCTGGTTCAATAATCACCTTGTCTACTTCGATCATGCTCAAAGAGACAATAGCCACGATCAATAACAATGATAAAAAAGCCGCGATGAGCTTTATTATGTTCCCAAGGGTCCAACGTTTTTTTTCGGAAATTTCTTCTGCCATGGAATCTATACGTTAGCGGGTACCTTCGTGGGTGGATCGACTAAATCGCCATAAATCACATATCTTTGTTTTGCAGATCCTGGAGGGTGACATGCAAACAAAGTTATTCGATATCCTGGAGTTTGATCCACAATCCAAATATCTTTAGGAAATACGATTTCACGCCCTGTGACTTTATAAACGTGTCGACCTGTAGATGTATTAACGATTATCTCGTCACCATCGGCTAATTCATCTATTTTTCGGAAAGGCTTCGAATGGGTCACTCTATGGCCGGCAATAACTGTGTTTCCATATTCTCCTGGCTCCGCAGTCCCTGGCCAGTGACCTGGGCCAACATTTAGAACTGTCAGCCATACTCCTTCATATAAAGTGTGGTTAAGTCCGATCTTAGGAATTTCAATCGAGCCGATTGAATTAACTGGGACTTTTTCGTACGGATCAGCTGGTGAATCTTGTGGTTGAGGCAATTGAGGAATTGGCAAAGTCGTTGAAGTTGTGCTCGGCATTGTTATGTCAGCGATCGGATTTAATTTTGAAGCGTTAGCATTATCGCTTGGAAACACAAAATACACAGACGAAATAACAGCGACAGCCAAAACTGCGGTCACAACAAAAATATGTCGTTTATATTTAATCGAAGCTAAAACCTTCATCAATCCTCATTTTCGACCACTTTACCAGGATACTTAACCTATCACCACTCGTTTTACCTCAGAAATCAGGCACGTTAGGATACTTTCTGCCATATCACATCGCTAAATTCTTGAATCAAAACTTTGACCTGACCCGCTGGGCACGACATCTTGTTCCTTTAATTTATTCACCACGCATTGAGGCAATCGAGAATGCGGGACATTTCGTTGGTTTGCCCCGCGAACAATCCCTCGAAGGCTCAAGGCTTTATTAATAGTTATGGGAGCCCCAGATATACGTTCCACGAATCCAAGCAATTCTGGCATTCCACCAAATACCTTATTTATAGTTGGCACGGTTGGAATAAGTACCGAAGGAACACCCAATTCCGCAGCCGCTTGTTTTGCTTGTGCACTATTCAATGTTCCAAATTCATTAAGTATTCTTGTTTGAATTTTTACTGCCGCATTTATTTCTTTAGGCATTGGTGGATCGCAAGATAATCCCTGGGTTTCTTGCTTCTTAAGCCACAGCATCCGATAGCTCGCAGCGACATTAGCTTTATCCCATCTTTTAATCTCCTTACCGGCGCCAACGGCATTTGCTTTACGAAGTTCCATAACGGCCAGAGTATTTGACACTGGACATCGGGCTGCTCGTCTTATGTCATCGAGCGTAAAATCTTGCGAATCCTCTGCGTTCCTCATCCTTGCAATCAAGCGGCCAATTCTGGAGGCAAATTTAGTACCAAACTTTCGATCATAATCCGACAACATTTCTACTGTAACCAAACGGACATCAGGTTCCAACGGTTGCGGGTAGTAATAGGAAAAAGCGATCTTGTAACTTTCAACTGCGTCATCAAATGTAATCGGGGATCTCAACGAAGCAAGTAAGTCATCATTTGAGACCGCCATTGCTTTTGCGACAATGTCCGGCCAGGATTCTCCCGGAAAATTTCCCAATATTCTTGTGGCATCAGGCGCTCGACGAAAAAGGCCTGGCACAAACAACGATGAGCGCGATAATCGCTTAATATCGCCGGTAGATGGAATGACTGGCTTGCCTGCTTTTTGGTCCAAAGTCAGCAGATCACTAGCAAATCTAATTACTGCAAGAGACTCTGCTGGTTCATGAACTGTTCCATCAAAGCCCATCAATCGCCTGACTGCCGTTCTAAATGGAATATCAATGTTGTGGGGAAATAAATCAACGAAAAGATAGTCATCGATTTCTTCTTGGGTGAAAACTGTTTCTATGCCAAGTTTTTTCGCAGTTTTGTTGATATTAGAAAGCGTGCTGTTTTTGGGAATGAATTTTCCGTGTTCTTGGAAATAGCTCTCAAAAATTTGTAAAATTTCTTTTTCGTGAACTGACAATCTTCGAAGTAGAAAGCTTTGTTCCAACTCGAAATCAAAACTTTGCCGAGGAAAAGGTACATTTAATCTCGGTCCACGTTTTTTTACAGGGTTTTGTCTACGTCCATATGCAAACAATAATTCTGGCTCATCCATGGCAAATTAGTTTTCTATATGTGTTTTAATTTAGCTGTACACTGACGGTTTACCCATGAACATATCTTTAAGCGAATCGAATGCTTCCAAGCAACGACCAGCACCTAGAACTACTGATTCTAATGGTTGATTTACAATATGCACAGGGAGTTGAGTTTCATTAGATATTCTTTGATCCAACCCTTTAAGCAAACCTCCACCACCGACCAAGTGAATTCCTCGAATTATCAAATCTTGAGCTAATTCTGGAGGTGTCCGTGAAAGTGCAGATACAACAGCATCACAGATTTCTCGAACCTGTTCTTCTATTGCTTCTCTAACTTCTTCAGGAGTCAAAATAACTGTTCGAGGTAGTCCTGTCATTAAGTCTCTACCTCTAACTTCAGCATTACATTCATCCGGAGTTGGGTATGCCGAACCAATTGCGAGCTTTATTTCTTCAGCGGTTCGCTCCCCAATTGCTACGCCATGTACTTTCCGAACGTGATTTTGGATTGCAGTGTCAATATCAAACGAACCAACACGCTTAGCTTCAAGTGCAACTATTCCACCTAAAGAAATAACTGCAACTTCGCTAGTTCCTCCACCAACATCAATCACCATATTGCCAACAGGTTCATGGATATCTAAACCAGCACCAATAGCAGCAGCCATAGGTTGTTCAATCAAATATGTTGCAGCAGCTCCAGCTCTTCTTGCGGCTTCTAAAACAGCGCGTTGTTCAACATGAGTTATAGCAGACGGAACACAAATTAAAACGCGGCTTCTATTCATTCGTGATACACCGACTCTTTGAAACAACAAGCGAATCATTCGTTGAGTTACTTCAAAGTCTGTAATGGCACCTCCGCGCAAAGGTCGTGCCGCAACAATATAGCTCGGAGTTCTTCCAATCATTTGCCATGCTTCATGACCCATTGCGAGAACTTCTTTGTTCTGTTGATTCAAAGCAATAACGGTTGGTTCGTTTAAAACGATACCTTTACCCCGCGCATATACAAGAGTGTTGGCCGTTCCTAAGTCGATTGCTAAATCACGTGACATGTATCTCATCCTTGAAACCATATTTAGCGTCTGCGCCGAGGTTTAGCTGGCGCAAGTGCTTCTCGAGTCTGTGAAAATGTGTCAATGCTCGAATCCATCGAAGATGGACTACGGTGTCGTAAATGAACGATTCCATATCCAATAAAACATAGAGCTAGAGCAAATAGTAAAAACCACATAATTGTTAACCCCTATGTTACTAGCAAGCCTATAATTTCTTCCACCCCACCTATTTGATCAACAATTCCACGTATGGGTCAACTTTCGATGAGAATATAGGTATGGATATTACAGATCGCCAAAAAGAACTATTAAATGCAGTCCAATGGTCTTTCCCTATGGTCCGACAGCCCTATAAAGCGTTGGCAGAAAAGTTTGGGATCTCCGAAGAAACTGTTATCGAAGAACTTAGAACCGTTAAAGAACTAGGGATACTGAGACAGTTAAGCGCAATTTTTGATACTCGCGCCCTTGGATACCTTTCTGCACTTGTTGCCGCAAAAGTTCCTGACGACAAAATTGACGAGGCCGCAAAAATTATTAATGCTCACCCGGGCGTATCTCATAACTATAAAAGAAACAACGACTACAACCTTTGGTATACGGTTGCAGTTCCTCCAGGACAATCTTTAGATGCTCATGTAAACATGTTGCACGAAATGAGTGGTTCACTAGTAACTAGAAAACTTCCAACATTAAAGCTCTACAAAATTGGCGTGAAGCTAGACATGACAGGAAAAGCAAAACCTGACGACAAAGCAGAAGTTCTACCCCACGAAAAGCCAAAGCGCGAAGCCGTTATGGATGTACCAGAATTTAGCGAAATGCAACTAGCAATAATTCGAGAAGTACAAGAAGATCTACCGCTAGTCTCAAATCCATTTGCAGCAATAGCTGTTGAAGCTCAGTGCAGCGAAGACGATGTGATGGATGCATTAAATGAATTCAAAGAAAAAAAATACATGCGAAGATTCGCGGCTGTCATGAATCACCGACACGCCGGCTACAAAGCTAATGCAATGGGCGTCTGGGCAGTACCTGAAGAAGACTGCGAAAAAATAGGACCTCTAATGGCAGGTTTTGCGTCTGTTAGCCATTGCTATAAAAGACCAACCTATGAAGACTGGCCATATTCGATATTTACAATGGTTCACGGACACAAAGCGAGCGACTGTGAAGAAACTATTGCTGCAATAGCTCAAGAAACAGGGATCAACGAATACACATTGCTTTGGTCAATTAAAGAATATAAGAAAGTGCGTGTTCGCTATTTCACTCCTGAATGGGATGCATACATTGCGACAAACATGGAAAAACTCGCGACTTTCGCTTAAATAGCTCCTCATTTGCCATTAATTAAACTTTAATTCAGACGAGAATATCTCTATGAAATTCTTTGGTCGAGCAATTCGCTTCTTATATTTAGGGTTCGCGAACTGGGCTTTGACCTCTATATATAAGTGCATCCGTCTTAGCCCTTCGCTTTGGAGATTTGCAGCACGTCATTACAGCGAATGGATGGGATCAGTAGGCAAAATACACGCGTATCTTGCATGCGCCTGGAGTTCATATACAGTTCCGGCATATAAAAATTACTTAAAAGAAAACAATTTTGATTGGCAAATATTTTCACTAAGTTCCTTCCCTGAAACCTGTAAAGAAAAATACATCAAGAAATATCCTCCTATTCAAAGGTGTCGCTTTGGGAAATTATCAATTAAAGGTACACACATAGATGAGTCTGCAGGTTCTTCTGGCACTCCATACAATTGGATGAGATCTGAAAAAGAGCTCGAACAAATTCACAAAAATATGGCAGGCTATCTCTCTCTGGTTTTGCCGGCAAAAAACCGTTTTACGATTAATGGGTTTTCAATGGGAGCATGGGCGACGGGAACTATAACTGGCGAAGCAGCAGCTCGAATTGGAATGGTAAAAAATACCGGCCCTGATATAGATAAAATGTTTGACACGATCGAACACTTCGGATCTGATTTTAATTATCTAATTACTGCATACCCTCCATTTTTAAAACAACTAATTGATGAATTCAGCAGAAGAGGATTTAACTTTTCTGAGTACTCAATAGATGCTGTTGTCGGCGGAGAAGGTATCACCGAAGCATTGCGTGAGTATTGCGAGCAATACATCTCCAATGTTCGATCGGTATACGGAGCAACTGATTTAACTTTAGGTATTGCCGGCGAATCTTCCTTCACAATATGGTTGAGAAAGAAACTATTGAAAGATAGCCAGTTAAGGAATCTCATTCTTGGTGCAAGCGAAAATAGAACTCCGATGGTTTTTCAATATAACCCTCTTGAAAATTTCCTAGAGGTCAACGATGAAAACGAATTAATTTGTACAGTTAATTCTTCACATGTGCTCGCTCCAAAACTGAGATACAACTTGGGCGATGAAGTAAAACTGCATACTCTGCGCGAAGTTACTCAAATATTAAAACATGACCCAGATCTATATAAAGAAGCTATGCGAATACTTAAAGCCGAACCACTAAGACTGCCACTTATGTTCTTTTTCGGCAGAGCTGACAGTACAATAAGTTACATGGGTGCAAACATCTACCCTCAAGATGTAGAGTACGGAATCTATAGCAATCCTGAAATCGGGAAACTAGTCTCGAGGTTTTGTTTACAACTGAATGAAAATAAGAAACTTGAACCTGAACCGGTTTTACATATTGAGTTGATGAATGAACTTAACTTTTCCGTCGGAGAAACCGAAAACCTTGAAGGTCAAATTTCCGCCGCCCTTGTCGAATACCTTTCAAGCATAAATCGAGATATCGCTGAGGCAATCGAGGAAGACTCGTCTGGATTTGAGATTCTCGTCAAAGTGCACAACTTTGAATCCGGCGTGTTTTCAGAGATGAAAGCTGGATTGAAAAACAAATACCTAGTCGATTGAGACATTGCCGCTAAGTTAATTTCGATATAACGAACAAAGGAATCCCAGTGAGAACTAACGATTTTTCCCAAGCGCCGAAATACGCTCATGGAGAGTCGATGTTTGTTGGAGCGACAAGATACAAATCGCCAATATCTTGGTTCAGATTAGTTAGACACTGGAAACCAATGATGAAAGATCTGAAAGCTGAAGATGGATACTGCTGGCACAGAACATTCTATATTCCGCCGTTCACCCTCGGAACTATTGCTGCTTTCAAAGATAAGGATTCGCTGCTAAATTTCGCTCGAAGCAAAACACATCACAGCCTCATTAAGTGGCTATTTTCTAGAAGCTCAATTGCAAATGGTGGATTTATCAGAATTTACAACGCAGAAAAAGAAGGATACTCAAACGGAGTCTGGCGAGCTGAAGACAAAGTGTTTGCGCACATAGAAAACTTTACTCCGATCAAGGATGAACTAAGCGGTCCCCCAGTATAGAAAAACCAAGTATGAATATACATGCAAAAAAAGTCGAAACTACGAGCGACATAAAAGACTTTCTCAATTTTACTTGGGAGCAACCGTACCAAAGATTTGATATACCGATACTCCACAATGTAATCAAATCCATGCTCGATGGAACCCACCCCAGTTGCAAATATGGAGAGCTAACTGGTTGGCTATTGTTTAAAGATGATGAAGTTGTTGGTCGCACGACATTACACACCAATAGCCTTTTCAATGAAAAGCTTGATTCAAAAACACTTTTATTTGGATGCACAATCGTAAAAAATGATTCGCAAGTGTTTGATGCACTGTTTAAATTAATTGATGAGCAAGCTCAATTGATGAAGGCTACTCAAGTATTTGGGCCTGCTTCCCTGCTGCCAAATCAACAAGGCGGAGCAACTATATCGAACTTCGACACGCCTGGTTTTGTTGACAGTGCATACACTCCGCAATTTTTCGTTGAAAAGTTCAGCGAAGCTGGTTATAGAAATGTAAACCAAGCTCAAACATGGATTTGCGACAACATTCAAAACTCCAACTTTAAACCGACGAGTCTTTTTAAATTCGATGATGCAAGATTCGAACGCGAAAACTTAAAACTGCGTTTCGGGAATCGAAAGTCATTCGAGAACCAAAGATCAATTCTGCTTCCACTTATAAACAAAAGCTTTTCAACACTTCCATATTTTACGGAAATTGATGGAAATGAATTCAAATTCCAAACAGAGGGGCTCGAATATTTAATAGATGAATCACTGCTAATTTACTTAGAAAAAGATGAAGTACCCGTAGCGTTTGTATTGGTGGTTCCAGACATTTCTGAATTCCTCATCAAATGTTCCGGCAATCTCAATTTCATAAATCAAGTCAAATTATATTTCTCTCGAAAAAAGTATCGACAAGACGCAGTATTGATTATAAAAGGCACAGATCCCGAATGTGCAGGCATGGGGTACCAAACGTTGTTGCACCGAGAGCTTTTCAAAAATTTGAAATCTGGCGGATACATTGCTTTGAGATCAACGTTTGTCGAGCATTCAAATCCTGGATCCTCTGCTTCATACATACGCGCTGGAGGTCGGCCAATTCACGATTTTGCATTTTTCTCAAAAGAAGTCGGAATTAAACAATCATGAATATAGGAGACATATTTATAAAACACCGTGCTTTGATTCACCGCTCTCCTTCTCCCCACAACACTCAACCTTGGACGATCGAATTACTCGAGAATAAAATAGCCATCGGTTTTGACTCTCATAGAGTACTGAAAGTAACTGATCCTACCCTTAGAGATTTGTGTCTTTGCTTAGGAATGTTCATCGAATCTATAGCCGTGGTAGTTGGTGAAGAGACAGGGAAAGCACTAGATATACAATATCGATCAGAAAATGATTTATTTGCAGTTTGCGACCTATCTATTTCATCGAAAAGTTACGATCCAAAGATAACAAGTGAAGATTTACGCAATAGATCTACAAACAGAAAGTTATTTCAAATACCAAATGAACAAAATTCTCTAAGCGAAATAGGTTCAATCTTAAAAAGCACAGGCGCGCAATATATAGTTCATAATTCAGAACCAATTGCAGATCTGCTAGATCAAGCAGATCTAATTCAAATGTCGGACACGGAATCTAGCGTTGAATTAAATCAATGGCTTAGAGCCGAACGTCGATTAATTTCAAAAGACGGTTTAAGTTCAGTTGCTTTGGACCTAAAATACTATGAAGCCTTGCTTTTAAAACTAATTTTTTCAAGACAGGCGCATCTCGTATTGAAAAACCTAGGTATCGCAAAATTTCTACTCAAATCAAGACCTAATCTTTTAACCAATGGCCCACTAGTAATTGCGTTCACGATAAATTCTCCATGGCATTCTTTTGACGTCATCGAGACTGGAAGATTATTAATGCGTGCATGGTGTGAATTATGTCGAAATGGTTACTCAATTCATCCTTTAAGCCAACTTCTGGACGTAGTGGAAGTGAAAACCGACCTTGAGGATTTGATGGGTATCGGCACCTCATCAGAAATATTATTTATTGTTCGAATTGGATATGCGAGTACTCATACAGGTCGATCTCGACGACTAATCGAATAGAAAATTATCTAACAAATCGTTGGAATATAGCTACCAAATCAGGTGTTACATATACCGTAAGAATATTGAAACACGTATAGAAATTAAACCTATAAACGCGTAGGATAGTAGATGTGAACCCCCCTGAAAACAACAACTTCGATAACGAAGAAAACGAACCCAATCCGTTTGGCATAGACCCAGAAGCTATGTCCAAGATGATTAATGAAATGATGTCATCAGGCTCAATGGGTTTTGCCTCTGGAATTGGCGGAATGGTAAATCCAATGGGTGATGGCCCTATGGGAATCGCAAAAAGAGTTGCAGCAGATATTGCATCCAAAGACATCGATCAAAATCAATTAGATGATCCCACTGGAGAAGAAGATTTAAGTCAACAAGATCCCATGACAGAAATTATGGGAATCATTTCTATGCTTTCTTCTCCTCCTCAAAACACAAAGCCACTTGGCGTCGATAAAGTTTTTCAAGACCGCTGCGAACAAATATATCCAGCTGCGCAAAGTTATGTTGCTCGAGAAGCTAAAGCAGAATCAATAACTGCTCTTCCCTTAGTAGTCACTGACCGAGTTTCATGGACCAAAGATTACATCACTTCAATGCAAGGACCTTTGGAAGTTGCATCTAAATCTTTGAGCCCAAGTTTCGGTGAAGAGACAAACAGCCCAGAAGATCCAAATCAACCAATGGGTGTCGATATTCAGTCGATGATCTCTAAAACTGTTGCCCCAATGATGTTCGGTGTACAAGCAGGGACAATGCTTGGATACTTAAGCCATAGGGCATATGGGGATGATGACGTTTTGTTGCCAACCAAACTTCCATTTAGAGTTGGCTTAATTGCTTCTGCTGTTCAAAAGTTCTGCAACGATTGGAGCGTTCCTGCAGACGAAGCAATTCTTTATTTTTTGATACTACAAACTCTAAGAGCACATATCCGTGCCGAGAGTTGGCTAACTAAAAAGCTCGACGAACTTTGTACCCAATATGTAGCGGCCTATGAATTGAATCCGTACAAACTTGAAGAGCTGATGGGCGACATGAATATTGAAAATCCCGAATCGCTAACAGCTATCAACGTTACTCCAGAGCAAATGTTTCAAACTCTGCGGACTCCTACACACGATGTCTTAGATGAAGAAATAGGCCGGATTTCTTCTTTGCATGATGCTTACGTTGAGTGGGTAATGCATAAAGATATTGAAAAACTGCTACCCAACTATAGGATCATTCAAGAAGCTCGAAAAAGAATTACCGTCACAACTTCAGATGCGGATCGTTTTGTAGAACAGCTTTTCGGGGTAGCAACTTCTAGAAATACTCGCGAAGAAGCTGCCACTTTCATTGAAGGCGTAATTGAACGTGACGGACAATCACGACTACATCAACTTTGGACTAATGAAGAAATGATTCCTACACAAGCTGAGTTCAGTGCGCCTGGACTATGGCTAGCCAGACTAGAGATGATGGACTAGATCAAAATCGTTCATTTGTTTTTTTCCAAACTTGCACGTTCGACCTATAGGCTAAGAGGCTAAGTGTCATCGAAAGTACAGTAACTAGACCGAGAAAAATTGGCTCGAACGAAATCACCGCTAAAACTGCCCCAGCAACCCAAGAAAGTTGCATCAAAACTTCACCTCTCGAAAATATAGCTGTATTTAAGTCTTCAGGTACTAAATGCGCAATTCTTGATTCATAAACAACTTTAGAATAAGCACCTATTGCTCCTAGCGTGCCACAGAATAAAATAAAACTCAATCTGCCGTTTGAAAATGCCAAAATAAATGAAACCGCAATCATGGCTATGCCACATATATATACAAAAGTTGAAGAAAATCTAGTTTTGTTTACAGCTACAGCAAAAGCATTCATAGAAAATGAAGCCAATGACGAAACCAGAAAGCACATCGCCAACATAAAAGTTGACGTCCGAAATTCGAGGCTAACTCCAATAGTTATCAAGCCAACTACTAGTCGTATCGAAGAAATAAATGTAAAAAGTGATTTGACAGCTCTAATTTGGTTGCGGCTAGAAAGTTTTGGAAAATCGTGATCTACTTCACCCAGTTTCTTGTCTGGATCAAGATCAAAATCAGCATCGATTTTTTTCTCCACAATTTTATGACCTAAACGAGAGTAAGAAATTAATGCCAATATGATCAAAATAAATACAATGACGCTGGAAAAATATAGAGTTACAGACTCAGAAAAAATTCTATTTATTGCAAACAACAGAGAGCCCGAAATAACTCCCACTATTCCTGTGGTCATCGCCAATCTTGAAGAAAAATATGGGAAACTTTCTACCGTAGTAATTTGTGGGAGAGTTGAAGTTTTAATTACCGAATAGCATTTAGATAAAGTAAGCATCACGAAAGCTAATGGGAAAATTACGAGCCTTGTTGTAGAGCTTTGGGAAGCCGCAATAGCCATAAGTATTAAACCTGCTAATCGAAAAGTATTAATACTTAAAGCCAAAACAATTCTGGGGACTTTGATTTTTTGCACCAATAAAGCTGCCGTTGGAGCGAGCGCGATGAAGGGTATCATCGTGGCAAAAAGTGAGAGCAAAATGGATATTTTTGCATCGTTGATATCCACAGCGAACAAGGCGCTCGTCGCCAATATTACGGCCACAGACGCGTCTAGAAGGCCTGAGGTTGCATGAATAAGCACCATTAGCGGGAAATACGGGTATTGGCGCACAGGGCCCGCGGTTGGCTTATAAGAATTCACAAAAACAATGGTAACGAACATTGGCTCACTTGCCGATGCATTCATCATGGAAAATGAATTTTTGGATCGAGATAGCTCGTGGCTCGACTTCAATGAGAGAGTGCTTTCTTGCGCATTTCTCCCAAATATACCCCTATTGGAACGGGTAAATTTCCTAAGTATTTCATCTGCGAATCTCGATGAATTTTTCCAAGTTCGCCTTGCGGCACTTCAAGAAGAATCAAGTGAACTGAGCATTAAACAATCCCATCGTCGAGATCTAATCAATAACTTGCTTGAAAAGATACATGAGTTTTCCAAAAAACAACAAAAAGCATACCGACTTCTAAAAACAGAGCTAGATAAAAATGGAATAAAAATTTCCAATATTGATGAACTCACTCAAGATCAGCGCCTCTTGCTAGGAGAATACTTTGATGAACATATTTATCCGATACTTACACCACTAGCAATAGATCCGGCACATCCTTTTCCATGGATTTCTTCGCTAAGTATAAATCTCGCTTTCGTTTTAAGAGAGCCAAAAACTGGAATCCAAAGATTCTCAAGAGTCAAAGTTCCAACAAATATAGAACGTTTAATTCAACTTCCTGAAACTAATATTTTCATTCCGCTTGAAAATCTAATTCAACACTACTGGGAAAGACTGTTCCCTGGAATGGACCTAGAGTCACATTTTGTTTTCAGAATTACCCGCTCGAGCCAATACAAACTCGAAGATGCAGATGACATTCTCGAAGCTATGAGCGTGATTGTGAGGCGACACCAAAAATTTGGAAAAGCTGTACGTCTTGAAATTGAAAATGGGTTAGATGATACTTGGCTTGAACTTTTGCAAAACGAAATCACATTAGATTCGAACAGAGTTTTCCCAGTAAGTGACTTACTTGACTACACAGATTTAAGAGAAATCGCGAAACTTGACATTCCAGAACTCAGATATAGCCACTGGAGTCCAAAAATTCCATCGCGACTTAAAAAAGTGCCAACAATTAGGACGGACTTTTTTGCTGAGCTTCGTTCTAAAGACATGATTATCCATCGCCCATATGAAAGTTACGAAAAAACTGTTGAAGCATTTCTTAAACAAGCCGCACTAGATCCAAATGTACTAGCAATAAAACAAACACTCTACCGCGCTGCAGGAGTTGACTCTCCAATAGTTCTTTCTCTCTGTCGTGCAGCTGAAGAGGGAAAACAAGTTGTTGCACTAGTTGAATTGAAAGCACGATTCGACGAGCAAGCAAATATTGAACGAGCAAAAAGACTAGAACGAAGCGGCGTCCACGTAGTTTATGGAAAAGTCGGCCTTAAAACGCACGCAAAGCTATTGCATATTGTGAGAGAAGAGGGCAATTCAATTTTTTACTATTCACACGTCTCAACTGGAAATTACAACCCTTCGACTGCAGGAATCTATGAAGACTTCGACTTATTTACTTCAGACCAGCGAATCGGACGAGATATTGGGGACTTGTTTAACAATTTAACAGGCTATACAAATATCGAAAATTTTCGTGAACTTATTGTTGCACCAACACATATGCGAGATTCGATCATAGAACTAATCAATGAACAAGCAACACCTGGTGGATCAATTGTTCTCAAGTGTAACAATATTGTTGATAAACAAATACTTACTTCTCTTTGTGACGCTTCTAATGCAGGAGCAAATATAAATCTAATAGTCCGAGGATCTATAGGATTGACACCAGAAATCATTTCTCGTCATCAAAACATCAAGGTTAAATCCATTATTGGGAGATTCCTAGAACATTCACGAGTATATAGATTTGGAACCGGAGAAGATTCCAAGATCTATATCGGATCTGCAGACCTCATGGTAAGAAATCTTGATCACCGAGTTGAAGTTTTAACACCTGTATATGCAGAACATTCCCGTCGATACATAAATGAAGCTCTGAGCGAGTTACTAGATGATGAAAACGAACATTGGGAATTGAACTCTTCTGGCTGGGTACACAACTATCGCTCTAATAATGCCCACAAAGCGTTGATGGAAATTGCGTTAGCAAGAGCGAATACCGAAAAGAGACTTCCCGATACTCAACGTAATATGCCCGAAGACCGCATGGAGGAATCCGAAGACTATTAAGACTTCTAAGGATTTAGCTTTGCGCTTCCTCTTCGTCGAAGCCAAGGTCCCATTCGACAACAATACCTTCTCGTTCAGCATCTTTGCCTACACGTTCCTTGTTTCTTCTGAACTGAGGATCATGTGGAGGAACAAAATTCAATCTTGCAGCTACTCTTTGACGAAAACCATCAATAACGTTTTCATCTCCGAAAAGTTTATCTATCCCCCAATGAGGATGCACAGGGCCGTAATATACGATCTTCACATGACCGATGGTAGGGATTTCAGGTTCGATAGTTGTCATGCGTATAGTCTACAACGGACGCTCTACTAAGGTCACGTTGGTCGTTTTTTCACTTCCACGACGATCGTATTTGATAGCTACTCGCTCGCCTGGTTTCTTTGATCTTATGGCAGACACCATGTCGTTTGCGCCGTTTATTTCTTCGCCATCAATTTCAACAATTACATCGCCTAAAGCCAAACTACTCCTTGAAGCCGGTGAATCCGCTTGAATTTCAACGACTAAAGCGCCCCTAGCTACTTTCAAATCGAGTTCTTTTACTAGCCGATCATTAACATCTTGAGCAGCTACACCCAAGAACGCGATCTTCCTGTCTTTACCTTGTCGCAGATCTTCAATAATTGGTTTGGCTCGATCTATAGAAATTGCAAAACCGACATTTTGAGCAAACGAAGGATTAGCGATTGCAGTATTAATTCCAACTACTTCACCTAAAGAATTAACTAAAGGCCCACCAGAATTTCCTCTATTAATTGCTGCATCCGTTTGAATAATTCCTTGGAGCTGGAAGTTCAATTCAGTATCTATAGTTCTATCTAATCCAGATACGATTCCGCGAGTTACGCTTAGCCCACCTTCAAGAGCAAGCGCATTACCTATAGCTATGACATCGTCTCCAACTTTTACTTTGGATGAATCACCTAACTTAACTGTAGGCAATCCAGTAGCATCAACTTTTAACACAGCTATATCTTCAAGTGGATCACGGCCAAGCAAGGTCGCACGCAGAGTACGACCGTCGTTTAGCGTTACTTCGATCCGCTCCTTAACATCAGCAATCACATGGTTATTAGTTATGGCTACACCGTCTGAGGAAATTACAAAGCCAGTTCCTGCACTTCCACCCGCATTGATTCCGCCATCGACGCTTACAGCTACAGTTGCTGGTTCAACTTTTGCCAACACTTCTTGGACATCACGAGGCTTCTCTAGAACTGAACTATTTGATTGAATTTTATAAAAGTAAGTGTTGCGATTTTGATAGAACCACATGCTTCCAACTACAAGTGCTCCAACTACCAAACCGGCAAATAGAGCCATGGCGACTGCAGATTTTTGATGTCGGACTACAACCATAGGAGCAGGAGCATCTTGAGACTTTTCAATACTTGGAGCTGGTGTTAAAGGACGTTTTGCGGGTTCGCCGGACGGATCAGAATTTTGATTTTTGTTTTCTGGCGGACTAAAAAATGGAGGAAGTTCGTCGCTCATGAGTTAAGCCTAATAGTTCCGATAGACTTTCACAGACTTTGGAGAAGCTCTTACTAAATTATTTCTTTTCGTCAGTGTCTTCTTTTGGCTCATCTTTTGAACCTTCGCTGACTCCTTTTTCAAACTCATTTTTGGCTTGACCTATGCTGCGTGCAAACTTAGGAAGTGCAGAAGCACCGAACAGAAGAATTATTACTACAGCTACAATTGCTATTTCTGGCAACCCAATACTATTTGCAAGAATCATGATTTTCCTTTCGAATCACTATTTAATGACCCACACTAGAGCATCGACAGCAATAGAGCTGTGATTTAGGTTAATTTAAGCCAGCTATTTTCAGTGCTCGACCCAAACAATCACCCAGATGAGTTAGAACTTCGTTGGAACCTACGTGAAATGGAGCAAACCCTGGATTTACAATTATCTCATTAACTCCAAGTCCTGCCCATTTAGAAATTTGCTCAGCGACTTCTTCGGTTGTCCCAACAAGCCTGCTCGACTTCCAGCTTTCAAGAGTTTTCCCATCTGCAACTCCCGGGGGAGATAGTTCGCACATTTTATTGAAATATTCTTCTAATTCATTTTGAGTATCTGCCACAACACAATAAAGTCCAAGGCTTCGATGTATCGATTTTGGATCACGGTCATATTTCTCGCAAGCCCTATTTAAAGATTCAACCCTATCTCTGTAATCATCAAATTCATAAGCCCAACATGTGTTCCAGCCGTCACAGTACCTGGCTATAATTCTCAATAGCCGGTCGCCTTTCCCTCCGAGAAAAAACGGGATATTGACGAACTCCATATTTTTCGTTTCAAACGTGGACTCAAGTGAAGCATCCTTTGCCGAATAAAACTTTCCCTCAAAATCTAAACTCTTTCCATCAAAAAGTTGGCGGATAATTTGAGCCGATTCTGTAAGCCTTGTCATTCGGTCTCCAATTTGAGGCATTGACTGACCAACTACTTCATAATCGGGTTCGTACCAACCTGCACCTAGACCGAGAGAAAATCTCCCGCCTGAAATGTCATTTAATGTTTTTGCTGAAGCAGCGGTAACAACAGGATGACGGAGAGCTTCACAAAGAACTAGAGTTCCTAATTTTATAGTTGAGGTACTTGCCGCAATTGCAGCCATAGTCGTTAAAGGTTCGAGGCTTTGAAACTTTGGGAATGCTCCAGACTTTTCATCTCTTCTTCCCCCATACTTTCCTATATCTAACGCCAAATGATCTGAAATATATAAAGAATCAAAACCTGAACTCTCTATAATTTTTGCCGCAGTTAGAACTTCATTGAAAGAAATAGGACCTTTGGAATCGAAGCTGTAATCATAATGAGGAAGAGTAATACCTATTTGCATATCTCAAGTTTATATGCAAGCAATTTTCGTGAGAGAATAGTGCGTGGTCTATGAGTGTGTAATAAATGTTTCGCAAGGTCGAGACGAGAAACTCTTAGATGAATTAGCTACCAAATTTAAATCCTGCCTTTTAGATATCCATCGTGACCATGACCATCACAGAAGTGTTCTTACTTTTGCTCATAAACAACTCGAACCTCTCGCAAAAACTATTAGAGAATTTTCAAGTTTTGCATTGATGCACTCAACATATAAGGACCATCAAGGGGTGCATCCTAACTATGGTTTTATCGATGTAGTTCCTTTTGTCTCTTACGATGAAAATTCTAGGTTTCCAAATTCCGAAACTATACAAGCGGCGAGAGACTATGGAGTATGGATAAATGAAACATACGATATTGCAGTCAGTTTCTACGATCATGCCAGTCCAGAAAAAACATCTTTGCCGCAACTGCGTAAAAATTTGAAATCCGATTTAACTAAATCAGACATACTTTCAATCAAACAAAGCGCTGAACATGGGGTTATCTGTGTTGGCGCTAGACAACCGCTCATCGCGATCAACGTGAATCTCTTTTCGGATGATATAAACGTTGCAAAAAAAATCGCATCTGACGTAAGGGAAAGTTCTGGAGGAATTAAAAATGTTCGGGCGTTAAGCTTCACACTTGATTCGCAAAATAAAACTCAAGTTTCAATGAATATAATCGATGCCCAAGAAACTAACGCCGGAGAAGTAGCGTTGAAGGTTAGAGAACATGCGAGGTCACATAACATTGAAAGCGACGTTGAACTAGTTGGGCTAGTGCCAAGTTTTCAATTTGAAAAATGGAGTGAAGAGTTTTTACTCTGGAGCCAACTCGATGCAGATATCACCGTTGAAAACAGATTAAAAGAAGGTGCTATTTAAGCAGATTGAGATGCAACAATTTTTGCTGCTTCTTCTTCTTTTTCTTGTTCCATAGCTTTTCGCACTAATGCGCGTTGTCTTCGCAATCTTCTGCGTTCACGTTCCGAAAGACCTCCCCAGATCCCGAACTTTTCGCCGTTGCTCAGCGCATATTCAAGGCAGTCATCTTTGACCTCGCAACCAGAGCAAACTGATTTAGCTTCGCGGGTCGATGCACCTCTTTCTGGAAAAAACAAATCTGGATCTACTCCAAGGCAATTGGCACGTGTTTGCCAACGACCAGGATCTCTAGAAGTTTGTAGTGCAAGCATTTCAATCATGTTGTCCCCCTCGCTCACATTTGTTTCGAATAACAAACGTGAAATTACAGACGTGTAACTTTGCTTGTTTTTGACCCCTAAATGCAAGGGGGAAAAGCATTTTGTCCTAATTTAGTTAGTAAATAAGGGCGAAGATTCACTCTACGCGCCAAATAAATTCTTAATCCTCACTTGAGGTGTTCGATAGAAAGGGCTCTGACCAGGACGATTACTCTTTAGAACATGAAATCCCTTCATCTAACTGGAATCCACAAAACTTTAACTATCGTTTTTCTCGCTTTTACCATTTTGGTAATTGGGGCGTGCGGAGATTCTTCAGCCTCAAAGCCTGAAGGCAAGCTTAAGGACACTGACTACTGTAAAAGATACAAAGAATTTGAAGAAAAAGTTCCGGTAGTAAAGGCAGACGAGCAATTAGAACTCTTGCAAAAGATTCCCGAAGCAAAAGATTTTCCAACTGAACCAAGCAGCCTAAAAGATGACTACGAGTTCCTAATTGAGGGTTACAAGCAAGTTGAAAAAGGCACCTACGACATAAACCAACAAGATAAATACAAGCAAGCAAGCGAACGCACTCAACGCCACGCCATAGAAAACTGCGAGATACTTGTTTCCAACTCAGGGACTTAATCTATTTTCGTGCTGGTTACGATTCCGTCTCTAGATGAGTCAGTTTTCTAGCCAACGCTGATTTACGAAGTAATATCTAATCGAGTTATCTCAGAACAGTGATCGAATTGGTTGCGTGCCCCGGAGGATTAAATGAGCACATTGGCTAAAACGGAAAAGGCTTCCGATAAAAAATCTAAGCCTGAACCCATTAACAATATAACTAGTCGCAAATATCCTTGGCCTATTGCTTTTTATCGCACCTCGGTAGGCAAAAAATATGCAATGGCAATATCTGGTGTCGTACTTCTAGGTTTTGTTTTCGGCCACATGGTTGGAAACCTCAAGATGTATTTAGGTGCAGAAACATTTGATCACTATGCAGAATTTCTGAGAGAAATTGGAGAACCACTTCTCCCTAGAACCGTCCTTTTATGGATTATTAGATTTGGTCTAATCGCAGCTTTCGCAATTCACTTTCATTGCGCGTATGCCTTAACAATGCAAAATCGACGAGCGAGAAAATCTGCGAATAATTACCAAAGCCCTCGCGACTACATCGCAGCAAGTTTCGCTTCTCGCACAATGCGCTGGGGTGGACTTATAATTTTATTGTTTTTAATCTGGCACCTGGCTGACCTCACATGGGGATTTGCGAACCCAGAATTTGTCAGAGGAGACGCATACGACAACGTAACTGCGTCCCTACAAAGAGTTCCTGTAACAATATTGTATGTAGTTGCAAATATAGCGCTCGGATTTCATATTTCGCATGGCGCTTGGTCTATTTTTCAATCGCTTGGAATCAACAACCCAAAGTACAATGCCGCTAGACGAGCATTCGCAAGAAGTTTTGCAGCGATCATTGTGATAGGGAATGTAAGTTTTCCAGTAGCTATTCAACTAGGTATAGTCGGTTAAGAAGGATTTAATTAAATGTCAAAAGTTTCATCACCAGACTTAGATGCAAAAGTACCTGAAGGTCCGATGGACCAAAAATGGGACAAGCATAAGTTTGATTCAAAACTCGTCAACCCTGCCAACAAAAGAAAATTCGAGATTATTGTTGTCGGAACAGGATTGGCTGGAGCATCTGCAGCAGCAACACTCGCTGAACTCGGATACAAAGTAAAAGCTTATTGCTTCCAAGATTCGCCTCGTCGAGCTCACTCAATTGCGGCTCAAGGTGGAATCAATGCAGCGAAAAATTACAAGAACGATGGAGACAGCGTAAAGCGATTGTTTTATGACACCGTTAAAGGTGGGGACTTTCGTTCACGTGAAGCCAACGTTCACCGTCTTGCACAGGAATCAAACAATGTAATCGACCAATGTGTAGCCCAAGGTGTTCCGTTTGCGAGAGAATATGGTGGTCTACTAGACAATAGAAGTTTCGGTGGCGCTCAAGTTTCACGAACTTTTTATGCACGTGGACAAACAGGTCAACAGCTATTGCTGGGAGCTTACCAAGCACTTGCTCATCAAATTGCTCTTGGAAATGTTGAAATGTTTCCTCGTACCGAAATGCTCGACATCGTTAAAAAAGATGATCGCGCAGTAGGAATTGTAACTAGAAACTTAGTTACAGGCGATATTGAATCGCATTCTGGACACGCGGTTGTATTGGCGACAGGCGGATATTCAAACGTCTTCTATCTTTCTACAAATGCGATGGGTTCAAACGTTACTGCAACATGGAGAGCACACAAAAAAGGTGCCTACATGGCAAACCCTTGTTACACACAGATTCACCCTACCTGCATCCCCGCTTCCGATGACTTTCAAAGCAAGCTGACTCTAATGAGTGAGTCCTTGCGAAACGATGGACGAATCTGGGTACCAATCAGCAAAGACGAAACTCGCTCAGCTGCAGACATTCCAGAAGATGAACGTGACTATTACTTAGAACGAAAATATCCTGCATTTGGAAACTTAGTCCCAAGAGATATCGCTTCAAGGAACGCCAAAACTGTCGTTGATGAAGGCCGCGGTGTTGGCCCATTAAAAAATGGGGTCTACTTAGACTTCTCTGATGCAATTGAGCGCTTAGGTAAGAACGTAATTGAGGAACGATACGGCAACCTGTTTGAAATGTACGAACGAATTACCGGTGAAAACCCATATGAAGTTCCGATGCGAATATATCCTGCATTGCACTACACAATGGGCGGAACCTGGGTTGACTACAACCTTATGAGTACGGTCGAAGGACTATTCGTTTTGGGAGAAGCAAACTTTTCAGACCATGGAGCGAACAGGCTTGGAGCTTCTGCACTTATGCAAGGTTTGGCTGACGGATATTTCGTTTTACCAAACACAATTGGCAATTATTTAGCACCCCTTCTGGGAGAAAAAGTTCTACCGACAGATGCACCAGAATTTGTGGAAGCAGAAAATGCAGTACACGACCAAATAGACAAACTCATTTCAATTAATGGAACAAGATCTCCTGATGATTTCCATAGAGAACTTGGAAAAATACTTTGGGACAACTGCGGCATGGAACGATCCAAAGAATCGCTCGAAAAAGCATTGGAAGAAATTCCAAAACTTCGAGATGAATTTTATAAGGATCTCCGTATTCTTGGTTCAGATGACGAATTTAATCAGACTTTAGAAAAGGCAGGAAGAGTTGCTGACTTTTTAGAGTTTGGTGAACTCATGGTTCGCGATGCTCTTCACAGAGAAGAGAGTTGCGGTGGACACTTCAGAGTTGAAAGTCAAACTCCTGAAGGTGAAGCACTAAGAGATGATGAAAATTTTGCTTATGTTGCAGCTTGGGAATACACCGGAGATTTGGCCAACCCAACTTTGCACAAAGAATATCTCGAATTCGAAGAAGTACATTTAACTCAAAGATCATACAAATAAGGAATTTCTCATGCATGTAACGCTAAACGTATGGAGACAAACTTCAAGTAAAGATGAAGGCTATTTCGAAACTTATGATGTAGCTGACATCAATGAAGACATGAGTTTTTTGGAGCTTTTTGATGTTTTAAATGAACGTCTTTTGGCTAAGGGACAAGATCCGGTAGCTTTCGACTCTGATTGTCGCGAAGGAATTTGTGGAATGTGTTCCATGATGATCAATGGACAAGCACATGGTCCAGAGACAGGGACTGCTACTTGCCAACTACACATGAGAAAATTCAACGATGGAGATGTAATTACAGTTGAACCTTTCCGAGCGACTTCTTTTCCGATTATCAAAGACCTAGCTGTTGATCGTTCTGCATTCGACCGAATTGTTGAATCTGGAGGATACGTAGATGCGCCAACAGGAACTGCAGGCGATGCTAATCTGACTCTCATTCCAAAAGCTGTCGCAGACAAAGCAATGGATGCAGCTCAATGTATTGGTTGTGGGGCTTGTGTAGCAGCTTGTCCTAATGGAGCAGCAAACCTGTTTACTGCTGCAAAGTTAATGCACATGAATTTGTTGCCTCAAGGTCAACCGCAGCGTTTTGATAGAGCAATCGATATGGTTGAAACTATGGATGCATATTTTGGTTCTTGCACAAACCACGGTGAATGCCAAGAAGCATGTCCGAAAAATATTTCGATCGACTTCATTGCTTTAATGAACAAAGACTACGTAAAAGCTCAACTTAAAAATAGAGCGACAGTCTCACAAAAATAACGCAAACCCAAAGGCTACATATTCCGGCGATTAAAGTGGGCAAATGCAACTAGCCGTCATTGCCGCAATCCTTACAGGTCTTTGTTGGGGAGTAGCAACATTTGCAGGAGGAAGAGCGGCCAGAGATGTAAGCCCTCCCCTGTTAACCGCAATCTACAATATCGTTGCTGGAATTATTTTCGCTTCATTGTATTTATTAAGCAATGAAGACAAGCATCTCAATTCTGCTGTTTCTGATTCGTCGCAACTTTTCACTAAGACAATTGTCTTTGGAACAATTGGTGGTCTGGCATTCGCAATTGGATTAACTGCTATTACTTTTGGGCTATCTCATGGCAGATCTGCCGTCGTTGGTCCGCTAGCTTCAACTCTAGAAGTTTTAATTCCATTCGGCTATGCGCTCATCATCAATGAGTTGCCAAATAATTTGGCGGTTGTTGGAATTATTATGCTTTTCTTTGTTCCTTGGCTTGTTACAAGATCAAAAATTAAGAATGAAAATCACACAACTTCCATACAACGCGATATAACTTTCGGGGCGTTATCCGGAGTTGGTTTTGCAAGTTACTACCTGGCCCTAATAATCGGACCAGAAAGCACGCCGCTATTGACCATGACGATAGTGCAAATTACGAGTGCATTGGCAATGCTCATAGTTCACATTTTGATGAGACGACCATGGAAAATACCGTCACACCACTTTGGTTCTGCTGTGATTTTCGTACTGTTTGAGACTTTAGGAGCCTTAACTTTAAGGTATGCCATTTCAAATGGCTCTCCATCGGTGGTTGCGACATTAGCCGCGGTACTTTATGTTGCATCTCTTCTTTTACTTTCTTATATATTTTTAAAAGAAAGATTTTCTCGAGCACAAGCAATTGGAATTGCCTTAACTATGGCTGGTGTTGCTCTAGTTGTCCTCAACAGCTGAGGGCTTTTGAATACTTATCATTGTGAGAATTAGATTCAAAAACGGTGCAGCATTTTTGACCTTTTCCAAAAGAGAATCCACTTGTCCATCGTATTTAGGAACAGATCCGATTAGACGAACTCCCAAAAATAAGGAAATGATACCTATTGCAACATCGTCATAGGTGATCTCTGCTGGCAGTGAAACATCCCCCAGAACCTGTGTTAAAGATTTTTTGGTTAGTGAAATAAACTTTTCAAACAAAGGTTCTAAGGCAGTAGCAAATTCAGGCACATTTTTTGCGCCTGCCACCATTTGACTTAAGACAATATACGATGGCCCATGACGGTCTTCTTCAAATACTTCAAAAGTTACTCCTAACAGCTCTTCTACTGTTTTGACTTGGGACAATGCGCTCTCATAGGCCTGAAACCTTGTTTCATTCAAAGAATTGACTGAAGCAATAAGGAGTTGCGTTACCGAACCAAAGTGATAGAAGATCAATGACTGGTTTACTCCAGCAATATTTGCAATTGCTCGAGCTGTAGCTGCTTCTATACCTTTAGTACCAACGACTTCTAAAGCGGCAGACATGAGCTGCTGTTGTGTCTCGCCGGTTTCGATTGTTGTTTTTTTTCTGCCCATTATTTAACCTTTCAAGTCAAGCTCACCAACATCGAAGCGACCATTATAAATGCAAGAGGAATGACAAAGACCAGGATACTCAAACCAATCACAGCCATATCAAATATGCTAAAAATTCGACCACGATTATACAGCTTGTGAAACTGAGGAAATTTCTTTAAATCCTTAAGTGATCGACGATATGCACGAAGAAAGAAACCTAGCAAACATGCTAAAAAAATGAAACAAGCAAAGAGAAAGACCTCATATTCGATGAATGTTCCATACACAAACCAATATATTTCTCCTAAAAATGTAAAGTTCAAAATATCTCGAATAGGACCAATAATAAATGAATAGTTCACCAACTCAATAAACAATGGAATGAAAAGAAATACAAAGAAACCGATATGGAACCGATTCATTCGGTGGACAAAAACATTTGGATACTTCTGATACAGCTTTTGATTTTCCATTTTGGGCCTCCTTCCACAAAATAAGGGTGGACACGAAGTCCACCCTTTAGTTTCTGGTTATCACTATCCTGCGAATGGTTCTCCAGGAACTTTGTTCTTAGCCAAAGCCTCGTTATATTCTTCGAGAGCTTTTTCATACGCTGCTTTCATACCTACTTTGTCATCTTCAGAATGTTTGCGTTCTGCTGTTTTTCTCATGTTGTTAAGTACAAGCATGTTGAACAAATGAGCGAATGCTAAAACAACAAGCAAAATACCAAACTTCTTAGTACTCGCTTCGAAAGCCTGAGATGCAGTTGCTGCCTCTCCTCCTGCAACAGTTAACGATGCAAAGCCAAGGCTGAACATGATAAATCCTGTCACAAGTAAATGGTTGACGGCTTTCGCGAGTTTCACGTTCTCCCTGAAGACAACAGCAAGAAAATGAGCACCGTTCTTATAGAGAGTTATCGCCAACCACGAAACAAGGACGATTGAAAGTATTGAATAAACAACATAAACGTTGATGATGTAATCGTTTGTGTTTTCAACGACTGTGCTTACTGGTTCTGTGTAGTCGTATTGTAATTTCATTTTGGGCCTCCTAGCCTTGGTTTATATTTGAACCTTTTGCTCATTGTTTGAGCATATGCTTAATATAAACCAAGTAAGAGACATTTGTCAAGCGTTTGCTTAAACTATTTGCTCAATACAGCAATCCGCCTAGAGGGACAACGGATGTAGGCGATACGAGAGTGATCACATCTCCACCGTTTGAGCTCGTCTTAGAGCCATCAGGGAGCTGTCCAGGGACACCCAGAGTAAGCACCTCGCTCATAAATGGCCCAATTTGGCGAGGAGGAAAATTGACGACGCAAAGCACTTGTCGACCCACAAGATCTTCACACGAATATAAATCTGTTATTTGAGCAGATGATTTTTTTATACCAATTTGATCACCAAAATCAATCGTCAATTTATATGCAGGTTTTCGAGCTTGTGGGAACTCTTCAGCTTTTAGAATTTGTCCAACTGCAATTTTTACTTTTTCAAAATCATCATAAGTAATTTCTTCAAAGGCTTCCATACCAACTACTCTTCTTCGTCTGTTGTTTCAAAAACATTTTCGACTTCAAAGCGAACCGCTTCAATTCGAGACTGACAGTATTCAAGAAGTTCATGAGCCCTCTTGACTTTTGTTGCAAGCAAATCGATGTCTGCATTTCTATCGTCGACTTGTGCCACTATTTCTTCGAGTTCGACCATAGCTTCTTTATAAGACTTTGGTTCTTTTTGTTTCAAACTTTTCTCTTTTGCAGTTGGCATCATTTTTCCTTCATATTCTTTGTAGTTATAACTTTTGATTCGATTTCTCCATCAGCAATTTTTACGCTTACTTCATCTCCGGCTGAAACATCATTGATACTTCGAATAACTGATCCATTTGAAGCATAAATAACAGAGAAACCTCGTTCTATAACTCTCATTGGATCTAAAGCATTAACAAGGCTGCTAATAGATTCGACTCTACTTTTAGAAGTTTCAATCACTCTACGTATGTTGGAACTTATAGATTTCTCATAATTATCGAGAGTATTTTTCGCTCTCTCCAATACAATGTTTACGTCACTTAACCGCGAAGTTACATTAGCTAAACGTAAGTCTGCAGTTTCAATCGCATCTAAAGCAGAACTGTTGATCTGTTCCGACAATTCGATTGTGGTTTCGAGCGCACTTTGTGATCTTTCAATAAGAAACTGAGCACAAGCAGTAGGTGTTTTGAGTGCCTTATTAGCAACCATATCTGAAACACTTACATCAATTTGATGGCCTAAACCAGATAAAAGAGGTTTACTTAAACTCGTAATGGCTCTCACGACTTTCTCGTTATCGAACGTAGCCAAGTCAGATTTAGCGCCACCTCCACGACACAACAAAATTGCTTGTACATCTAGCTTGTTGGCATATCGCAAAGCTTGCACAACAGATGCAACAGAATCACTACCCTGCATTAGCGCATTAACTGCAATGATTTTGAAACCTAAACCGCTTGCCTTTATTTGATCTACAACATCATGATAAGCAGCTGAATCAATTGAAGTGATTAATGCTACGTTAAAAATTAGCGGTTCAAGCTCTATTTCGGAATTGCTTTTGAGAATTCCTTCTTTGTTTAATTTTTCAATCAATTCTCGTCTGGCAATGGCAATCTGGCCCAATGTATAAGAGCTATCAACATCACTTGCAGCAAGCGACATCTTTCCGTACGGCGCGTAAAAATCTGGTCGAGCAAGAATGCGAACTTCACGATCTTCAACTAAAATTTCACGTAGATCCGCCTTAATCTTTGAAGCATTCCATTTCAATAGAGTCACAGGTATTGTGCTGGCAGATGAAGATTTAGAACTTGAATCGACCAAATCAAAATAGATATGCCCACTCGTATGAAAACGAAGCCTTTGCACCTCTCCTTTAACCCATATGTCTTTGGGAAACGCGCTAGATATAGATAATGAAATCGCTTCATTTACTTCTCTTACGCTAAATGTAGCGTTATCGCCGACTGGTTCATCGCCTAAAAATTGATCTCCAAATTCAAGTACCATGATTTATGCGCCGATTCCATCTATTGAACTCACCTAATTAGACTAACTCGAACCCATGGCAAATATCCTCTTTCTGCACGCTCACCCAGACGATGAAGCAATATTTACGGGTGGCACTATCGCCGCCTTGGCAGACCTCGGACACGAAATCACAATAGTTTTTGCAACTGGCGGCGAACTTGGAGAAACTATTGGTGAACATGATTTAGCTCTCACCCGACGGGAAGAAGCAATACATGCCAGTTCAATACTAGGCGCTAAACACGTTCAATTTTTAGGATTCCACGATAGCGGTTTAGACATATTAAAAATGCCCGATAATGCATTGGCCCGAGCAGACACTCAAGTGGCGGCTCAACAATTAGCAAAAATACTTGCAGAAAGAAATATCCATACCATTTTCTGTGATGATGAGTATGGAGTTTACGGTCACCCAGATCACGTTAAATGTCACGAGGTTGCTTTTTTGGCAGCAGAAATGCATGGACTCGACTGTGTAATGGAATCAACAGTAGATGGAGAACACCTTCACTTTGTTGAATCCCATTTAGTCGAACATGCTTTTCAAGCTTATGGGATTGAACCTGAATCTGCTTTATTTCGATCTAACTCTTCAAGACAACATCCAGGTTTGACCACTGTAGAGATTTCATCAACTGTGAATATCAATGGAGCACACTTGAAGGCAAAAAGAGATGCAATGGCTGCTCACTCGAGTCAAATACCAGATTCAAGTGAAGCTTTGCTTTTCGACGACGAAAAATTTCGTGAAGTTTACGGTTTGGAATGGTTTCGCCATGTTTCAATCAAAGAAGGACACAAAGCTTCTCGTTCACTATTAGATGGCCTTGAATGATACCAAGCTAAACTAACAAAGTGAATTTCGCTTCCGACAATAATGCTGGCACACACCCCACAATTCTCGAAGCGATCAATAATGCAAACGAAGGTTATGCTCACGCATATGGAGATGATCCGTGGCGGGAAAAAGCTCAAGAAATTTGCATTTCAATGTTTGGGAACAACTCCAATCTTTTTCATGTTTTCGGAGGAACACCTGCAAATGTTTTAGCCATAGAGCCGCTCCTCGATAAATTTGGAGCAATCTTGTGTTCAGATGAAGCTCATGTTTTCAGAGATGAAGCAGCTGCACCCGAAAGAATATTAGGCAACAAGCTATACAGTGTTGAGAGTGAAAATGGAAAAATCACATCTCATTCTCTAATTGAAACGCTTTCTCAATTTGAGGACGCACATCAACCGATTCCTCAGGTTTTAACTCTTACTCAAACAACTGAACTTGGAACTGTCTATACGCTAGATGAACTCAGCGCTATTTCAGAAACAGCGAAACGAAATAAGCTCAATATTCACCTAGATGGAGCACGAATTTGTAACGCGGCCGCATCATTACAGTGCTCATTGAATGACATCGTTAAAGCAAGTAACGCTGATTCGATCAGTTTAGGGATGACCAAGAATGGCGGAATGTTCGGAGAAAATATTGTTTTCTTTGATGAAAAATATGCGCACAATTTCCAATTTCGTCGAAGAAATCTTATGCAAGTTCAATCTAAAATGAGATATATTGCCGCACAATTTAATGCGTTCTTTGAAAATGACCTGTGGTTAACAATTGCCGAGCATGCGAACAGCATGGCCGCTCTGCTCGCAGAAGAAATATCAGGAAATAAGAAAATTCAAATACCTATTCCAGCTCAAACGAATGCAGTATTTGCCACAGTCCCAAGCCAGCTAACCGAGGCACTACTTGAGCAAGCGTATTTTTATATTTTTCGACCAAAAGAAAACATGGTGCGTTGGATGACAAGCTGGCAGACGACTCCAGAAGAAGTGCGAGATTTCGCTAAAATCATCAATGAAAATAGCTAAGGAAAATAATGACTGAGAAATATACAGAAATAGATGTTCAAACTGCGCTACAACAACAAGCTGAAGGCAAGTTGCTTCTTGATGTGCGTGAAAAAGATGAATTTGAAGCAGGTCATGCCGTCGGCGCAGTTTCTATTCCTCTGAGTGAACTTGGAGATCGAATTTCCGAGATTGACAAGACAGTTGAACTCAACGTCATTTGCAAAAGCGGAGGCCGAAGCGCCCAAGCATCATTAGCTCTATTAGATGCAGGCTATAAGGCAGCCAATGTCAAGGGTGGTTCATTAGAGTGGCTCGCCGAACAACAGCCTTTTGTTTCAAATACAGGCGATGAGCCAAAAGTTATTTAAGTTCGAACCTTATCGGCATATCTGATATCTCTATTTCGTTCTTTTCGACAAGAATTTCTCCTGATAGCATCCAATTTTCGCCGTCTGAAGTTGTAGCATCAAGCTCATATCCAAACGGGATCCGATCCCCTATCAAAAGTCCATCTTCTGTTTGCTTGAATGCTAAATATTCGTCGATCGGAGTGCGCAAAGCGAATGACTCCATTGAAAAACTCCAGTGTTCGTTTTTAATTTCACAGTTTGAATCGGCCCATATTCCATCTCCACGAATTTCATAAGTGTTACCTATTGGCAGTTCTTTATCTGAAAAAACTATACAATCGTGTTCATCTTCAGCAAAAACTACCAACAGTGATCGAAAAGTTGAAGAAGGATTTGAAATATATCGATAAATAAACTGAGGAATTATCCCAGCTTTCGCAACAGTCTTAAAATTTATCGAATCAAACATTTTTTAAGTTGACACCTTCGTGGCGCAACAACCAACGCTTCATTTTTTCGCCGTTTTCAGCTTCTCCCATGTAACCACCGATTCCTCCATCAGATTGAAGGACCCGATGGCATGGAACAATTATTGGAAGTGGGTTCTTGCGCATTGCAGTGCCTACTGCCCTGGCAGCTTTTGGATTTCCAGCAAGCGCAGCTAGTTCACCATAAGAGATGGTAGAACCAGTAGGCACGTCATCAACTAGTGCTCGATATACATCTTGATGAAATTTTGGTGCATCAAATTTTCGGGACTTTGGAACACAAAGATCAATTAGATTCTTATAGGCAACCTTAGCTTTTTTAGCGCTAGTTGCATCAAAGTATTCATAAAACGCTTTTTCGACTTTTCCTGTAAAGGCTAGATCTTCTTGCGCGGTTGGAGAAATGTCAGTTTGCCAACCAGGCATGAGTATTTCTACAACGCTTTTACCGTCTGTAAAGACTCTTATTTCTCCGATTGGTGTGTCTATAAACATATATTCAGGCTAGTGCGTTGTTGTAAAAAACCTCCAAAAACGACACAAAATAAGCCCAACGCGATTAGACGAACTGCATTACGTCGGCTTGTTTTGCCCTTACTGCATCTGCAGCTTGAACCAAGGCTTCTTTTTCATCCGCAGAAAGATCAAGCTCAACGACTTGTTCGACCCCTTTAGATCCAATAACAGCTGGAACTCCGAGGTAAACATCGTTTATTCCGTATTCGCCATTAACTGATGCACAAACAGGCATTTGCTCTTTCGAATCAGTTGCAATTGCTTTGACCATATGTGCCGCAGCTGAAGAAGGCGCATAGTATGCAGAACCGGTTTTGAGTAGTCCAACAATCTCTGCTCCACCATCACGAGTTTTTTGAACAAGTTCTTCAATTTCATCTGCAGATAAAACATCGTTTAATGCTTTGCCCTGAACTGTTACTTGGCTTGGAACCGGAACCATTGTTTCGCCGTGGCTTCCCAAAGTCAAAGCAACAACTTCCTGTGGCCTTACTCCAGCTTTTTCTGCAACGAAATGCTTAAACCTGGCAGTGTCAAGCATTCCGGCTTGACCCATAACTCTTTCAGGGGTAAAACCAGAAACCTTTGCGGCTAGTGCAGTCATTTCATCGAGTGGATTAGAAACAATTACAAGAATTGAATTTGGGGACACCGCAACAAGAGATTTTGTAACTTCGGAAACAATCTTTGCATTAACTTCGAGTAAATCCATTCTGCTCATGCCTGGTTTTCTTGGCAAACCTGCAGTGATAACACAAATATCAGAGTTTGCAGTTTCTTCGTAAGAGTTTGAACCAACAATTCGAGTGTCGAAATCTTCAATGCTTCTAGCTTGCATCATATCTAGCGCTAGACCTTGTGGCTTTCCTTCAAGGATATCTACCATCACAACTTCATCTGCGTAATTTGCTTCAGCAATTCTTTGTACTGTGGTTGAGCCGTAAAAACCTGCTCCTACAACGGTAATCTTCATGTTTCTCCTATTAATCGTTTTCTTGGACACCAGTTTAACGAGAGCAGACATAAAGATTCCTAACGTAAAGTGCTAAAGTCAGAGTTAGCAAACATACATCTGGGGAGCTCGAAAGGGCTGAGAGGAAGCAAAGCTTCGACCCACAACCTGATCTGGGTAATGCCAGCGGAGGGAGCTCTTTTGAGATCTAAATTTCGACCATTATTTTTAATTGTTATTTTAATAGTTGTTGCCATACTGGCAACAAGTTGCGGAACAAGCGACCAATCATCAAGTTCAAGCAAAACCTTAACGCTCGTTACATATGATTCTTTCCCCGAAAAAGACACGTCTTTAAATGAAGCATTGAAATCTTTTGAAAAAGAATCTGGAATCAAAGTTAAAATTGCCAATGCTGGAGATACAGGAACCATGTTGAGTAAAGCCATACTTACAGCGGGCAACCCCGAGGGCGATGTAATTTGGGGCATCGATAATGCTTCTATTGCTTTAGCTATCGAAGAAGAAATATTTCAACCGTACAAAACTAAAAACTTCGAAAAAATAAATACCAACCTGTCCAACATATTAAAAGACAACGAAGCAACTCCGGTAGATTACGGTGACGTCTGTATCAATTACGATATTGAATATTTCGCTAGCAACAAACTAGAAGTACCTCAGTCTTTATCCGATTTAACAAAACCTGAATATAAAGGCCTGCTTGCGGTTCAAAATCCTGCTTCCTCTTCTCCAGGTTTAGCATTCCTGATGGCAACTATCGTTGAGTTCGGAGAAGATAATTGGCAAGAATTTTGGAAAGATTTGAAAGAAAACAATGTAGAAGTTGGTGAAAGCTGGGACGATACTTACTATCAGTCTTTTAGCGGGTCCTCAGGAGATGGCCAATATCCATTGGTTGTTAGCTATTCCACGAGCCCAGTTGCTGAAGCTCTTTTCTCAGAGCCACCTGTTGAAATCTCGCCTACCGGAAACATTGATTCAACATGTTTTCGACAAGTTGAATTCGCTGGAATCCTGAAAGGAACTGAAAAAACCAAACAAGCTCAACAACTCATCGATTTTCTTGTTAGTGAAAAATTCCAAAAAGAAATACCGCTTAATCTTTTTGTCTACCCTGCCGCAGAAAATATTGAGCTAGATCGAGCCTTCACTAAGAATTCGAGGATCATAGAAAACTCTTACCAAATAGATCCAAAACTCATTGAGGAAAATCGAAAAGACTGGATAGAGACGTGGACACAGATAGTTCTGCGATAAAAATCGACACCAAAAACCAAATTTCAAGCGAAGTTCGATTTACTTTCCTTCTAATCCCAGCTGCCTTCCTGGCGCTCTTCTTCACTTTTCCGGTGTTCAAAATATTCTCAAAAGTATTGAGCATTAATGGAGTTCTTGAAACGCTAACTGACGAGCAAATATTGAAAATTGGCCTATTTACGATTTCTCAAGCGCTACTGTCAACTTTTGCTACCTTATTTCTAGGGGTAATCCCTGCAATAGTATTGTCAAAGTATGAATTCCGGGGGCGAAGGGCTATTGGAGCTTTGGTTTTAATTCCATTTATGCTTCCAACAGTTGTTGCTGCGAGCGCATTCGTTGCTTTACTTCCGGAGAAATTACACAACACTTTGGCAGCAATAATTATTGTTCACATATTCTTCAACATTGCAGTTGTAGTTCGAATTGTTGGACTTGCTTTCGCCCAAATTCCAAAAGGAATAGAACAGTCGGCTCAGACATTGGGAGCAAGCTCGATCGAGACTTTCTTCAAAGTTCATTTTAGACTTTTAACTTCCGCATTAATTTCTTCGGCCGTGGTGATCTTTTTATTTACGTTCACCTCATTTGGTGTAATTCAAGTTATTGGTGGACCAACCAATTCAACCCTGGAAGTTGAAGTCGCACGAAATGCATTAGTGCTTGGAGATGTTTCGAAAGCTGCTGCTATCTCGGTTATTCAACTCATATTCTTATCCGCAGTGCTTGGAATGAGCTTCTACTACTCGAAGCGAAACAACGTTATCTTGAAATCCGAGGATCAAGTAAGAAGCAGACCAGAATCCTTGCGAGAAAAATTTCTTGTCGCTTCGGTTGTGTCAGCGATTATTGTTGCTATTTCTATTCCAATCATTGCTCTAATATCTTCATCGTTTCGCTTAGGTGGCGACTGGTCACTTTTCGCATGGAGAAATTGGAACGCTTCTGAAATTAGACCTGGGCTTTCAACAGGTGTCGACCCAATGTCTTCGATAGTAACTTCAATTCAGTTCATGATGGCATCCGTTGCTATAACTCTAGCTATAGGACTAATAGCGTCTATTGCAATATTTATTAACGGCCGGGCAGGAAAAATTTTAGATTTAGGATTTGCTCTTCCCCTAGCGACTTCTGGAGTTACTCTTGGTTTTGGAATCTTAATTTCTTTTTCTTATTCGCCTATCGACTGGAGATCGAACTGGTGGATCATTCCTGTTGGACATTCGCTCATCGCTATACCATTCGTCATTCGAATCCTTCTTTTAAAACTACGTGTTAGACCCTCTACTTGGCCACAAGCTGCAGCGACTTTGGGTGCTAGCCCAATAAGAAGTCTTTGGACTATCGACATTGCCAGAATGAGAGCTCCACTTGCAATCGGAGCCGGAGTTGCAGCTGCAATTTCACTTGGCGAATTTGGTGCAACCACTTTGTTGACAAGAACAGGGACCGAGTCCATGCCAATAGCCATTGGCAATCTTGTAAGTCAGACCGGAGACATTCCACGCGCTCAAGGTTTTATGCTTGCAAGCATTCTTGCTGTTGTTACAGGAATTGTCGTTTTTTCGATTGAGTATAAAAATGCTTAGCGTAAACAAAGTCACAAAGTCTTTTGAAACAAATTTAGTTTTGGATGAACTCAGCTTTGAAGTTCCAAGTGGCGAGACTTTAGCTGTGCTTGGACCGTCTGGCTGCGGCAAATCTACTCTCTTGAAGATCATTGCCGGCTTGATTTCTCCCGATCAGGGAAAAATTGAATTGAATAATGTTGATGTAACTAAAGTTCCAACACATAAACGAAATATTGGATTCGTTTTTCAAGACAACCAACTCTTTCCTCATTTAAATGTTTCCGGCAACATCGAGTTTGGATTAAAAATGCTTGGTTGGAAAAAAAGACTACGTCAAGTTCGCGTCGCCGAACTTCTCGATTTAGTTGGACTGTCAGGTTTCGAAGAACGGAACATTTCTGAGCTAAGTGGCGGCGAAGCAAAAAGAATAGCTTTGGCTCGGTCACTAGCACCTACTCCTAAGGCTCTTTTATTGGATGAACCTCTAACGGGGTTGGATGAAGAACTTCATGACCAGCTAATGGTTGATTTGAATAACATTCTCAATCAATCACAAACAACAACGGTATTGGTTACGCACGACCGTTCCGAGGCGCATAATCTCGCAGATAAAATTCTTGAAATGGATTAGCAACTAGATACAAGTTCACGTTGTTGTAAAAAACCGCGAAATACGGCACAAAATAAGCCCAACGCGGTGTGGGTGGCGGTGTGGTGTGGCGGTGGACGTTACATCCGCTCAATCATGGCGGCAGCGAAGTCACTCGTTGAAACTTCGGTTGCACCTTCCATTGCACGAGCAAAATCGTACGTAACAATTTTGGCAGCAATTGTCTCTTCCAGAGATCGAATGATCATGTTTGCAACATCAAACCAACCAAGATGCTCGAACATTAAAACTCCGGACAAAATTACCGAACCAGGGTTGACCTTATTTTGGCCAGCATATTTTGGTGCAGTACCGTGCGTAGCTTCAAAAACTCCATGTCCTGTTACATAGTTAATGTTTCCACCAGGTGCGATTCCAATTCCCCCAACTTGAGCAGCAAGAGCATCGGATAAATAATCGCCGTTTAGATTGCAAGTTGCTAGGACGTCATAATCTGCAGGCCTAAGAAGAGTCTGCTGAAATGCATTATCAGCAATCATGTCTTGCACCAATATTTTATCTCCAGGATCTCCCCCGCAGTCTTCCCAACTTACACAAGTATCTGAAAATTCATCTCGGACTAGTTCGTAACCCCACTGCATAAACGCACCTTCGGTGAACTTTTGGATATTTCCTTTATGCACCAATGAAACGTTGCGTCTGTTTCTATCAACTGCAAACTTCAATGCAGCACGTATCAATCTTTTAGATCCAGTTTCAGAAACAGGCTTGATTCCGATTCCAGAATCTTTCCGAATTTCCCAGCCGAACTGATCGTGTAAATACTCGATTAACTGAGCAGACTCCGGAGTATTAAACTCAACTTCCATTCCCGCATATATATCTTCAGTGTTCTCACGGAAAATAACCATATCTACATCTTGAGGATTTCTAACCGGAGAAGGAACTCCATTGAAATATTTGACCGGACGCAAACAAACGTAGAGGTCTAATATTTGTCGAATAGCAACATTCAAACTTCTAATGCCACCACCTACTGGAGTAGTAAGAGGCCCTTTAATTCCGACTAAGTATTTTTTGAAAGCATCGATCGTGGCATCTGGCAACCACTCGCCAGTATCATTAAATGATTTCTCACCAGCTGCAACCTGCATCCAAGCAACTTTATTTTTTCCATCAAAACATTTTTCGACGGCTGCATCAAAAACTGCTTGCGCAGCTGGCCAAATATCTATTCCTATTCCATCACCTTCAATGAACGGTATTATTGGATCCGTTGGTACGTTCAATGTGAGGTCATCATTCAGGGTTAAAGCAGTCGACATTGATTTTTCCTTGTCATTTGGGCATTTTACGTGATATGTATAGGATCAATATTAGCTTACATTTGGACGATAATAGATCATGTCACAGATACAAACACCAGAAACTCCAGCAGAACTTCTGGGAATTATCCATCAATCTCGTTTAGAAGAAGACTCGGAACCAGCAATCGCAAACTTTGAGACATTCGCTCATGCTAGAGGCGCAGAGCTAGCTGGTTCAGAAGAACTCACAACAATGATCGTGAACCTGTCTTTCATGGAGGAAGTCGAAAGAATGCATGGAGTTCTAAATCATCTTGCCCAAGAACATACTCATGCTTTGGCTTCTAGCCCTTCATTTGGAATAGTGATCGAGTCTCTGTGTCGACTTAATCAAGAGGTTGAAGCTCTGCAATATTTAGCGACTTGCGCATTAAAGGAAGGCGAAACCCTGGTAGAAAATAGAAGTCTGGGTAGAGCTATGAATGCCTTATATCGTAAAGATGCGGTTATAGAAGTCGAATCGTTAATGAATTGGTTCGAAGAAGGCTGTGATCCAGAAACTTTTCCCAGTTTCCCAAGATTGGATCAGATTATCGCGTTTAGAACTGAATCTGGTGAGGCACATTCACCTATTCAAAGGTAATCTATTTCGACAAAAATATTGCAACGACTGTAGCGATATATACAAAGCCAATAATGCTGCCAAATACCAGCAGATCATTAAGACCTGGGACTTTTCGAAGTGGCTGGTGATAATTACAGACTGGGCACTTCACCCAAGATACAGATTTTCCAGATTCACTATTCTCTTGTGGAACTGGAACGTCATGAAGACATAAGTTGCACTGAACAAAATTGATTTCTTCAGGCTGAATTGATTCTGGCATTGCTTCGGTCAAGACAATTATTCTCTCACATCTATTCAGTCACTTTGCTATTTTTAACACTTAGTGTGTTTTACTGAACAAGTGTTCGAACTATCAACTTCCAAACGTAAACGCATTGAGACTTACACCGCTCGGTACTTGAAGTTCAAGGATGAAGTCCTCGTTGAATTTTGGATACTCAACAAGTCGGTAAAGTTCAAAGTTCTCGACGCTTACCTTAGAAGATTGCACATCGCTACCGGCAAACTTGGTTTTGTTAATGAGCTTGTTATCTAAAAGTACCTTCACATCTTGGCTTTCTTCTGAGCCCATAACCAGATAAGCCTCTTTCGCTGCAATTCTAATTCTTAATACTGAGTTAGATTTCGCAGTGATATTTTCAGCAGACACATCCCAAGTTCCATCTAAAGTCCACTGGTTTATTTCTAATTCATCTTCGGCTTTGAAAACTTTATTTTCTCCGGTGATCAACCTTGTATCTCCAACGAAGTTGCTGGCACGCCGAGATCCTAAGTAAGTTTCTGGAGTTTCATCTTCGCCACTAGTTCGCCCTTTAGTAGTTTGCGCTCGGGCTCCTGGATCTGTACCATTTTTTTCTTTGAGCAAACCGCGAATTGCTTCTTCGGTCTCTTCGTAACCGCCTTCGCCGAAATGCACTCTTCGAATATTTCCTGTTTCATCAACAAGATATGAAGCTGGCCAAAATTGGTTGTTAAAAGCATTCCAAGTAGCAAAATCATTGTCTAGAGCAATTGGATATTTAAGCCCAGCTTCTTTCGTTGCCTTTTCTACATTTTTCGGTACTTTCTCGAATGAAAATTCTGGCGCATGGACGCCGATGATTTCAAAACCATCGTCTTTATAAGTCTCGTACCATGCTTTCAAATATGGTTGAGTTCTAATGCAGTTGATGCAACTGTATGTCCAAAAATCAACCAAGTACACCTTACCTGAAAGTTCTTCTTTTGTTAAAGGTTCTGAATTTATCCAATTTTCTAAGGAGACAAATTCAGGTGCCTCGATTGGTTTAACGTTATATATACCATCTTGGGATACCCTGTTTGATTTGTCTGGAATGAATTTTGCGCTAAGCCCATCAAAATCGAACGGCGTATTTTTTGATACCCAAGTTTGCACTTGAGTTGTTGTTCCAGTGAACACAAGAACCCCAACAATAATAAAAATGATCGCTAGAACTTTCTGGAAAATGCCTTTTGGATTGGCGGCCCAACGAACTTTACTTATGAATCTTTGCGAGAAAATTCCGACGAGCAAAAGTACAAAACTGAGTCCAAGAACATATGCAATTATGTATGACATTGCCAGAGCAAAGTCTGCTGGAAGAATTGTTGCGATTATATACGCATATACAGGCGAGCAACTTGAAAATACAGGTCCTAATGCTGCACCAGTAATGATTGCACCGACATGTTTATTTTTGTTCTGATTTCCCGAGTTGAGCATCTTTTGACTTCGAGAAGCGAAGCCTAGTTTAAAAGATATTTTTTCGTAGACCATTGGAAACAAAGTTGCTATTCCCAACAGAATAATTATTGATCCTGAAATATAGTTTATTGATTCTGGCGGAATCCCAATCAAGACTGTTGTTGCTTTTAACAACAGAGTGAAAAGAATAAGAGATGCCGCTAAAGAAACTGCGATGATTATCGGACGTTTTCTGTCCGTTGTTTCACCGCTTACAGAGCCTCCAATAATTACAGGCAAAAGTGGTAACACACAAGGGGCTAACACTGTCAGCATACCTGCAACAAAAGCTCCGAACAATAACAACATCTCTATATCCTTCTTTCCCAGATAGGCGCTACCAAGGGGAGCCGAGTAACGCCGTTTTGCTAACTCTACGCTGCTGGCATTAATACTGACTTGATAACGTGAGTCACTCCATTGCTAGAAATAACGTCTGTTGTTTCGATCTCAGTAATGTTACCCTTGGCATCTTTAAGAACTACCATATTGTCTTTAAGTTCTGGAGTTAACATTTCACCTTGAACAGTAGTCAAAGTTTCACCGTTTTTAGCCATTACTTTTAGATCCGCACTTGTGTAGGTTCCAGAAACTACGTGGTAGGTCAAGATTCCTTTTAGAAGATCTACGTTGGCAGGATCTTGAAGGGCTTTGATTGTGTCTGCATCAATCTTTTCAAATGCGCCGTTGTTTGGAGCAAATACAGTAAACGGTCCTTCTGATTTCAAGGTGTCAACAAGGTCAGCAAGTTGAACTAACGAAACAACTGTTGAAACGTTCTTTGCATTTACGGCGTTATCAACTATGTCTTTTTCTTTTACCATTTTTGCACCACCAACAGTTACACCGTCAGTTTCCATTGCTTTAACCATGGTCTCCGTTGAAGCTTTAGAACTAGATGATTCTTCATCGCTATCAGATGAACAAGCTGCCGCACCGAGTGCAAGGGTTCCAACTAGTAGTGAAGATATAAGGATATTTGATTTTTTCGTTTTCTTTGTTCCCATTTGGGACCTCCTGTGTTATGATATACTTAACTTTGTTAAGCTTTTATTACATAGATATTGACGTAGCCGGAGGCAAAATTGGATGATCGAATACTTTTAAGTGAGATATCTACTTATTCATCAGGGATTCTTCAAGGCCGCGCCTATAGGAAATTGAAAAGAGTTACGTCTGATATCTTGAAAAAGCATGGTCTTAGTGCAAGCGAATGGTTCATAATCGGGACAATTTATGATTCATGGCCAAAAGGATTATCTATTACTGAACTCTCGAAAATCACAGATACGTCTCTGGCTTACCTCTCAAAGACAGCTACAAGTCTAATTAAAAGGAACATGTTGATAAAAATAGAATCCGAATCGGATTCTCGCACCAATTTAATCAACGTTACTAAGAGTGCGAGGAAACAAATTCCTGAAATCGAGTCAGCTGTAAGAACAGATATGAGAAGAATTATTTATCCCGAGCTAACTCCAGAAGAACTGCAGACTTATATTCAGGTCCTATCTAAACTCTCAAAGATCTAGAATGTAAATTCCAAAGCTAAATTGTAATTTCATTACTCGGCACGATATCTCTGTGTTTATTTGTATTGAGAGTAACGCTTACAATGTCTCCTGCTTTAAGAACTCCATCGCCAATATAGAAATTCTTAGAATAAAGCCTTGTTAATTTTACATCGTTGACATAAATGTGTGCATGTCCTTCATTCTGAGGAGTTTTACCTTCATCTTGGTTAACATTTTCCGGTTTGAATTCAAAATTCTTTGTTTTAACAGCGAGGTTGTAACCCATCATTGAATCTTTCGTTACTTCGATCATTACTGATGGAGTAGGTAGCGACGAATTTAATTCTATCGCATCATGAACATTCCCCATAGACATTGAAGTATCCATCTTCGAGTCGGCAGTTTCATCTTCCATCTCAATTTCTGGTTCTTTAGTTGAATCCGACTCAAGTTCTGTTGTTGCTTTCATATCTTTAGAATCGGAATCAGACACTTGAGTTCCGATAAAAAATGCACCAATGATTAATACAATACTGATAGCTATAATTGCAGAATATTTTTTCAACTCATTCAACTTTCTAGATTTAAGGCTTTATACAATTAAGAAGTCATTGAATGCTGGAAAATAGTTCCATTAGTTAATAAATTTTTTGAAATTTCTTTTGCCCTGTTGAAACGAGATCTAATAGTGCCAATTGGAACATTTAACACCTGCGCCGCGTCACTATAAGAGAAACCAAGAACCGAGATCAAAACTAGAATTTGTTTATGCTCCTCGGAAAGACCATGGAGAAGTTCAAGATCGTATTTACAATCTGTCGTCAAAGGTAATTTTTCTGGCAAATCCTCAAGCTCATTCTTTAGAGTGTTTACTTTTGATTTGGCATTATGGTAGTCCGCACAAACACATTTAGCTATAACAATCATATAAGCTTCAGGATTCTCTACATTCACAATTTCCGTCTTACCTCTAATAGCTCTGACATAGGCTTCTTGTGCAAGATCCTCGCAATCATGCCTCGAACCTATAGCGGAACAATATGACTTCACGGATTTGTATGTTCTTTCAATAAGTTCCCTATATGCATTTTCATCACCATATCGAGCTGCTTCAACAAGAACAGGGATTGATGACCCACTCGCACCACTAGAAAATCGAAGCTTTCTCACGTATCTTATGATACTGACATCGGAGGCTAGCTAGCATATTGGTGTGAGCAAAAATCCACGCCTACCAGGAGAAAAAGTTTCTCAGTTAAGCCAAGGGCAACCTAAGCAGGACTTTTATTTCTTTGGGCTCTTCGACGCTCGCGAGAAGTCGTTAATTCCTCTTCAACTAATAGCGATAGCTTTGGCAATAATTGAATCTATCCAAGGGATAATCAACATTGTAAATCCCGAATCGGATGAGTTTGCCCATACCTTCGCTCACCTCGGTTCATATAGCCTTGCATACGCTGCGGCACTATTTGTGGTCGGGTTTAAACCAGCGCGAGCCAGAGGTCTTCTAATACTGTTTGTTGTAGCTACACTTGGATTTCTGGCCACATCTATCATCGATGTCCTGCAAGGTAACGCTGGCCTCGCAACAGAAATTCAACATATTACGAAGTTAATTCCCCCATTCATTGTGTGGATAATTTCAAAACGTGCTGTATACAAGTTCCAACCACGAAAAGCAAAATAAATGGAACTTATTAAAGATAATCTCAGACTACATAAAGTGAGTCGAATTTTTCTAACTTCATTGTCAAAAACTTTACTATTGATAGTTGGATTCATTATCTTTGCTAGTTTCATTTTGCCTCAACCGGCACAAGCTCACTCTCAACTTAGCGACTCGAGCCCTAAACCAGATGAACAATTATCTTCTAGCCCAGAGAAAATTACTCTTACTTTCAAAGCTGGGATAACGCCAAATAAAGATTCTATAAAATTATTTGACAACACAGGCAAGGAAATATCTAGTGATTCCGAACCACAATTAGTCGCACCAAACCAAATAGAGCTAAAACTAAGCAAGCTTGAACCTAGTATTTACATAGTCAATTGGAATGTTGTTTCAAAAGATTCACATCCGATAAGTGGGACATATACTTTTACAGTTGGCGAACCAATTGCCGAAAAATCAACAATCGATCCTGTAGTTTTCGAAAATATTGTTTTACTTAGCGATGAAAATATACACAAGGTTCCAGCAAATATAAATAGGTGGATATTATTCATCGCTTCCGCGGCCACGATTGCGATTTGTCTACTTTTTGCTTTAGGTACAATCAAAATACCTACACAGTCACGATTCAAGATTCTTGTGGTTCCAACCTCTCTTGGTATTTTGACTACTTTGGCGAGCATCTTCATTCAAAATGCGACCATCGATAACAAGTCAATCGCATCTTCTATTTCGATTCGTTCTTTCGTCGACCAGCTCCAATATGATTTTGGGATAGCTGCGACAATTCGAATTGCCGCGTTTATTGCTCTTTTTATATCGCTGATCAATATAAAGATTTTCAAAATACTTGCACCGATACTTTCGATAGTACTCATCGGAACGATTACTTTCTCAGGTCATAGCGCTTCGGGAGCTTATTCAGTGCTATCAATTCCGATGAGCTTGATCCATGTTGGAGCCACATCTATCTGGTTTGGGGGTTTAATTCTTGCTTTGACATCAATAAAATTCAAAGAACTCCAATTTGATTTCCAAAAGTTTTCAAAAATTGCCTTATTAAGTGTCGTCGCGACTGTCCTTACAGGAATCTTTGCTACTTGGCGTCAAGTTGGAAACATAAATTATGCAAGAAATTCTGAATTTGGGCAAACACTAAGCTACAAAATTGCGCTAGTACTTATAACCATAGCGGTAGCTTTTTTTACCAGGAAACTATTAAAAGACAATAGACGAATGGCCATGCGAAAGTTAATCGCAGTTGAAGTCGCTCTAATGGTAGGAATACTAGCTTTTACTTCTGTTTTAGTATCAGAAATTCCTTCAAAAACATCTGCCGAAATCCCAGTTACTGTTAAAACAAAAACTGAAAACGGAATTCTAGAAGTGAGTGCCGACCCCGCGAAATCAGGACTCACAGAAATACATGTCTACGTTTATGACGACAAAGGATTGCCGCTTCAAATTGAGGCAAAAAGTCTTAGTGATCCTCCAATTCAAGTGACCATTCAAAATGAAGAAAAAGAAATAGGTCCAATTTCTGTCGCCATGCGTTTTCAAGGTTTGAATCATTTTAATTCTGTTGGTCTCCGAGTCCCCTTTTCTGGCGAATGGAAAATAACTGTAAGAGTTCAATTAAACGATTTTGATGAAATTGCTGAACAAGTCAAAATTAAATATCTTTAACCGGTTACGAATCGAAATTTAAACTTGGGTCATCTTTGAATTTTTCTTCACAAGTTGCACTTGCATCATCAAATATTTTTTTCTCTTCGGCGTTCAGGTCAACAGGATATTGCGCAGATCCGTCAAACTCTTTGACTTCTTTCATAGCTACAAGAGTCTCTGCAGAAAGTTTGTCGTATGATTCATCAAAAAGACAACCGTAAACTTTTTCAAGAGTTTCTTTAGGGATCAAAGAAGAGTTTCCGTCTTCACCTTGAGCTAACGAAACGAAGTGGTCAGTTAATTCTTGTTTTGTAGGTTTCGCGACTGCATCTGAATTTGTATTTGAGCTACAACTAACAACCGAAAATGCCAAAATGCAGATGAGTAATACGGTTCTAAATGTGAGTTTAACTGTTTGTTTCATGATGTTAGATTAGACCACACATAATCAAAAGATTTGGATTTACTATGGAAACTCACAACTATTCATTTGAGGGTGAAGTCTGGCTTTGGAATAACGGCAAAGATGTTGCATCTTGGCATTTTGTAACAATACCTAAAGACCTTTCAATAGACCTTGGAGATATGTATAGCGAAGCCAAAAAAGGTTTTGGATCGCTAAAGGTTCAAGCAACAGTAGGTTCAACAACCTGGCAAACTTCTATTTTTCCTCAAAAAGAAGAACGAACCTACATACTTCCGATCAAAAAATCAGTTAGAGTTGCTGAGAATATAGAAGTGAATTCGAGGGTTGCAGTTGATTTAGGAATACTAATTGACTGAGTAACTTATTTTGTTTGAGAAATCTCTGAAGCCGTAACTGTATTCCGCAAAAGCATCGCAATCGTTGTAGGTCCGACGCCCCCAACTCTTGGCGTAATCCAACTCGCTTTTTCTACACAATCTTCGCTTATGTCAGGAATTAATTTTCTACCTTCACCAAATGTCATCCCAGCAGACACTAAAACTGCTCCATCTTTTATCATTTCTGGAGTAATAACGTTTGGAGAACCAACTGCTGCGATTACAACATCTGCTTTGAGCGTATGTGCAGAGATGTCAGGTGTACCTGTATGAACTACAGTCACAGTTGCGTTTGCTCCATCTTCTTTTAATGTTAAAAGATTCACTAGCGGGCGCCCTATCGTCAAACCTCGTCCGACTATCACCACATGTTTTCCAGCTAACTCGATACCATTGTCTTTTAAAAGCGCTTGAATACCTAAAGGAGTACAAGGTCGAGGAGCATCAACTCCCATAACTAATTTACCTAGATTTACCGGATGAAGACCATCAGCGTCTTTGTCTGGTTCAATTGATAATAAAGCTTGCTCTTCGTTACAGTGAGCTGGCAACGGGAGTTGAACTATGAATGCATCAATATTTTTGTCGACATTCATTATATTGATTACTTCAATAATTTCTTCTTGGCTAGCTTGATCACTTAACTCGACATGGTGAGAAACAATTCCAACTTCTTGACAAGCTTTTCTTTTGCGTCTCACATAACTTTGGGAATTAGGGTCGCTACCAACGAGTATTGTTCCCAGACCAGGTGCGCGATCCAACTTTGAAATTCGCTCAATGAGCCTTAATTTTTCATCTTCGAGAAACTGCGTGCCTGAAAGAATTTTAGCTGTCATGCTATAAGACTAGTGTCGAAAGTGTCTTGTGCCAGTAAAAATCATCGCAATTCCATGCTTATTGGCAGCTTCGATCACTTCGTCATCTCTCATGGAACCTCCCGGCTGAATTACAACGGTCACTCCAGTTTGTGCAGCTGCGTCGATGCCATCTCGAAAAGGGAAAAATGCGTCCGAAGCACAAGCTCCGCCCTGCGCTCGATCTTGTGACTTTTGAGCTGCGATTTGAGCCGCATGAACTCGACTTTGTTGGCCGGCACCAATTCCAATAGCTTGAAGATTGTTGGTTAGGACAATTGCATTACTGGAAGTTCCTGCACATACAGTCCAAGCAAACTTTGCTTCTTCAAGTTCTTTATCTGTTGGTTGACGATCAGTAACGACTTTCCACGCAGATTCGTTATCGCTAAAGTCATCTGCACGCTGAATCAAATATGCTCCGTCAATGTGCTTGATATCGCCTCCAAGTTTATTTGGCTTTGGCGCAGTGATAACTCGCAAGTTTTTCTTTTTAGCGAAAATTTCCAATGCTTCAGATGAAACACTTGGAGCAATTACAACTTCAGTAAAAGCTTCCCCAATCGCGTGGGCAGTTTTCCCATCGATTTCACGATTGATTGCCACTACGCCACCGAACGCGGAAACATCATCACACGAGAACGCTTTCTCGTATGCTTGCAAAGGAGTCCCCGCAACTGCAACTCCACATGGATTTGCATGCTTTACGATCACACACGCGGTGTCGTCAAATTGGTGAACGAGTGACCATGAGGATTGGAGATCCAAGTAATTTATATAACTCAAATCTTTACCTTGATGAACTGTCATCAATTGCGGCCATGAATGAGGACGATTCGCATCGTCGAAAATTGCTGCGTTCTGATGAGGATTCTCACCGTAACGAAGATCTGAACGCTTTTTAAGAGAAACAATAATTTCTTCAGGAAGCACGCCCTCGGTCGTATCACTCATCCATTCAACGATCGCAGCGTCAAAAGTAGCAGTTAATGTAAATGCCTGTCTGGCAAGTCGCCAGCGCAAATCATCGGTTAAACAACCATCGTTTGTCTTTAGGTCGTTTAATACATCCTCATATTGATCTGGATTAGTTACCACTCCAACAAAAGCATTATTTTTCGCAGCAGCCCGGATCATTGCAGGTCCACCAACGTCGATTGTTTCGATTCCTGGCTTTTCAAAAAAAGGATAGAGGTTAACTACCACTAGACCAAATGGTTCGATACCAAACTTTTCCAAATCTGTAATGTGGCTTTCTTTATCTAAGTCAGCCAATATTCCGCCATGGATTTTTGGATGCAGAGTTACAACTCTGTGATCAAGCATTTCAGGCATACCTGTCGCGTCTTCGACAGTCGTCACATTAATACCTGCGTCTGAAATAGCCTTTGCCGTTCCACCCGATGAAACAATCGATATTCCTAATTCGTCTAGTTGCTTGGCAAATTCAACCACTCCTGTTTTATCGAAACAAGATATGAGTGCGCGTTTTACTGGCAAGGTCATTTTGAGCCTTTCGTTTTTGTTTTAAAATTTTCTGCGCAAAACTGTCGAATAGTTTGCGGGTAAAGTTTGTGTTCTACTTTTTGAATTCTTTGATGTAAAGAATCTTCATCGTCATTATCTAAAACCTGAACTGACTCTTGAGCCAATATAGGACCGGCATCTACTTCTTCGGTAACAATATGAACTGTAACTCCTGTCACTTTTACACCAGCTTCAAGTGTTGCCGTCATAGTGCCTTTGCCATACGTTCCTGTGAATGCAGGGAGAAGGCTTGGATGAATATTGAGAATTCTATTTTCAAATTCTCGAACTAACTCTTCGGTGAATATAGTCATGAAACCGGCAAGGATAACGAGTTCGATTTTGTTTTGTTTTAATTCTTCGACAATTTTTGAAGTGAATGCTTCTCGCTGACTTTTATATAATTTTCTATCTACAACTATGCATTTGATTCCTGAGTTCTCGGCGCGACCTATTGCTGCTATGCCTGGTCGGTCGCACAAAACCAATGAGACTGGGATTTGGTCGTCGATAATTGACTGAAGATTGGTTCCTGATCCTGAAACAAGTACAGCAATCCGGGGAAATAGTATATGGTTGCTGTTAGTTTCCAAGCCTCCATTTTCTCACATTTACATGGAAAATTGCGAAGCAACGAAGTATATAATTTACGAAACAGTAGATAAATCAGTGAATCCCAGTACCAAGTACAAAAATACAATTGCCAGATATATGACCACAGAAGCGATTCCACAGCTCAATCCACCAATTGCCATTCCTTTTCCTGTGAGTTGACCTTCTGATTTTCCGATTCTTCCAATAGATAAAATTCCAAAAACAATCGCGATTACACCAACAATCATCCCGAAAATACCCATAATGCCACAACATAATGTGAGAACAATCGATGGCACTCCAGTAGAAAGGGAAGTTATTGCGAAAGGATCATTTTTAGGCCCTGCAACGTTATATCCTTGAGTGTTTGAATAGTACGTACCTTGAGCCGGTGCCTGATATTGAGGTGGCGGCGGAGGCATAGCTCCAGGTTGGATTATTGGGTCAGGTTGAACCGGTTGGGGTGGTTCTTGAGGAGGTTCAGGCGGTTGCGCACCAAAAGGTGGTGGCGGCGGAGGTGTAGCTCCTGAGTTATCCGAATTAGATTGCCATGGGTTTTGGTTGTCATCGCTCACGAGTTATCTTTCGTCCGGTCGTGAGATAACTTTACTTTCTAATTAGAAAGATTAAGAGGCATTTGGCAAAAATGGCGTATTTATAGGCAATTTGAGCTTAAAGTTCTTTCAAAACTCCGGCCATTGCATCTCCAATTTCAGTTGGATTCATAACAACGGTTGCCCCAGCAGCCTCAAGTGCGCTCATTTTACCTTGCGCTGTTCCTTTTCCACCAGAAATAATTGCACCAGCATGGCCCATCTTTTTTCCAGCTGGAGCTGTAACTCCGGCAACATAAGCAACAACAGGCTTGCTCATTTTGTTTGCTATGAATTCTGCGGCATCTTCTTCTGCTGAACCACCGATTTCACCAATCATAATTACTGCTTTGGTTTCGTCGTCTGCTTCAAATCTTTCCAAGCAATCGATATGTGAAACTCCAGGTACTGGGTCTCCACCGATTCCGACACAAGTTGTTTGGCCAATACCTCTTTGAGATAGTTCATGCACTGCTTGGTAGGTCAAAGTTCCAGATCTTGAAACAACACCGACAGGTCCGCCAGGCAAAGCAATTTGTCCTGGGATAATTCCTATGTTGCATTCTCCTGGAGTGATAATTCCTGGGCAGTTTGGTCCAAGAATAAAGGTGTTAGGAAAATTAGTTTTAACTTCATTGTAAAACTGTGCTTCATCGTGACTCGGTACACCTTCAGTTATAACGACAATGAATTCAATTCCAGCATTTGCCGCTTCGAGCACTGCACCTTTGACCCCTGGAGCTGGAATGAAAATACAGCTCGCTGTAGCGCCGGTTTCTTCTTTAGCCTCTTGGACGGAAGCAAAGATTGGAATACCATCAACGTTTTCGCCTGCTTTTTTGGGATTGGTTCCAGCGACTACTTGGGTTCCATAATCTCTGTTTCGTAAGCCGTGGAATCGCCCTTGAGAACCAGTTAATCCTTGATATATGACTTTGGTATCTTTGTTTACAAAAATGCTCATCGATTTTTCCTTATGCTTTAACTGATAGCTCTACGGCTTTTTTCGCTGCATCCAACATTGTTGATGCAACTACAACCATTGGGTTTGGATTCGCTTCTAAAATCGCTCTTCCCTCTTCAACATTTGTTCCATCCAGTCGGACGACAATAGGCGACTTCAACTCAACCCTTGAAGTTGCTTCGATAACTCCATTTGCAACATCATCACATTTGGTGATTCCACCAAAAATGTTAAGAAAAATTGCTTTAACTTTTTCGTCGCTATTAACAACTTCAATAGCGTTTGCTAAAAGTTCAGCGTCTGCGCCGCCTCCTACATCCAAGAAGTTTGCTGGACGACCTTCAACTTGATTTACGATATCGAGCGTAGACATAACAAGACCTGCACCGTTTCCAATAATTCCGATCTCACCGTCAAGACCAATATAATTTAAGCCTTTTTCTCTAGCCATAAGTTCTCGTGAATCAAGAACTTGCGTGCTCTCATATTCTGTCCAGTCTTCATGACGGAATTGTGCATTCTCATCCAACGTAACTTTGGCATCCAATGCGTGCACAGCACCTTCTGGAGTCAAAATCAGTGGATTAATCTCTGCCAAATCGCAGTCACCTTGAACATACGCATTATAAAGTTTCATCAAAATATCAATAGCACCTTCACGGGCTTTTGGATTCAATTTTGCTGCATCGACCCAACTTGCACACTGCTCTTTAGTCAAACCAATGTAAGGATCAATCCAAATTTTGCTGATTGCATCTGGATTTTCTTCCGCAACAACTTCAATCTCAACTCCACCTTGCGCACTTAACATGCCAAGGTGTTTTTTCGCAGCACGATCGAGTGTGAAGCTTGCATAGTATTCTTCAGCAATATCGCTTGCATGTTCTACCCAAAGAATTTCAACAACGTGTCCTTTGATGTCCAATCCCAAAATGTTTGTCGCGTGTTCTCTGACCTCTTCTTCGTTATTTGCGAGTTTTACTCCGCCCGCTTTTCCACGACCACCAATGAGTACTTGCGCTTTAATGACAACAGGATACCCAACTTCGTTGGCTGCATCGACTGCGCTTTGCACATCTGTAACCGCTTTTCCATCGCTAACTGGTATGTCATACTTCGCGAAAAGTTGCTTGCCTTGATATTCCAAAAGATCCATAGTTCTCCTTGAACTCTTATTCAGCTGGCTATATTACTTGACTTAAATTGAATCATACGAGTTCAATAGGCGGATTTAGCGAGGCCATAAATGTTCTTGTCCTATCCGTAGGGAAATCAACGCTGATAGCAACATCACCATTTCTATGTTCATCTAACTTCGTGATTGTGCCTAGACCATATTTCTCGTGGGTCACGCGTGAACCTACTTTATAGAGGGACGTATCAAAGTTAGTTTCGAGAGGTGGAGATTCAATTTCTTCTTGTCTTTCGGATTCAACTTCTATATCGCTGACAGAGTTGGAATTCCCCCAAATTCGAGATCGAATAATTTCATCTGTAGCAAAATCTCTTCGCCTTGGATTCCTGCCCTGCCCTATTACTCTACCTTGCTCATTTTGATCATTTGGATCAATGTCGTCGAAGGCAAAGTCATCATAGATTTTTGAATATCTAGAACTCTTGCTATTTGCCCCTGGAGATCTTGAAGACATGAAGTCACTTGGAGCTTCTTTATCTTCAATTGCGTTTACCAACTCAGCCGGAATTTCCTTCAAGAAACGACTAGGCGAGAAATAATCTGGTGTTGCATACATCATTCTTGACAATGCACATGTTAAATAAAGTCGATCCATTGCCCTTGTAATGCCCACATAACAAAGTCTTCTTTCTTCTTCTAATTCAGACACATCCCCCATTGATCGTTCATGAGGAAACAGACCTTCTTCTAAACCTGTAATAAACACAGTCGAGTATTCAAGACCTTTTGCAGTGTGGAGAGTCATAAGGGTAACGGTTTCATCACTCGCGTTGGTTTGATCAGACTCGGCCAGAAGAGACACCGCTTCTAAGAATGCTCCGACACGATCGAAAACTGAGTCGGGATCTATGAGTGCTTCATCTCCTTGTGCGAATGCTGGAATAATTAAATCTCCAAGATTTTGGCTCTCTTGTTCTGCTTTTTTATCGATAGCAATATCAAATTCTCGCGCTTGAGAGAATAGTTCTAATAGATTTTCAAGTCTCCCCTGTGATTCGAAAGAACCTTCGTCTTCAAGCATTTTTGTATAACCCGAAGCTTTCAATAAGTGCTCGAGAACTTCTGCAACAGTTTTGTATTCCCCACTTGCAGCTAAATCAAAAAGAGTGCATAAACCCAAAGCCGCATTTGAAGCTTTTTTTGAGAGTCCAATTTCATTAGGACGTTCAAGGGCTTGACGGAAAGAAACATCATAGCTTCTTGCAAAAGAAGCAATTTTTCCAATAGATGTATCACCTAATCCCCTTTTTGGTTCGTTGACAATTCGCCGCCACGAAGCTTCATCTGAAGGATTTGAAAAAACGCGTAAATAAGCAATGGCATCTTTTATTTCACGCCTATCAAAAAACTTTGTACCACCAATTATCTTATATGCGATGCCATTCCGAATTAATTGCTCTTCAATCAATCGCGACTGAGCATTTGTCCTGTAGAAAACTGCAATCGAATCAAGTGATTGAGATTCCATAAGCTTATTGATTGTTCCCGCAACGTATTGAGCTTCACTTCGATCACTATTGGCGTAGTAGACGACTATTGGTTCGCCCTGACCTTTATCGGAAACAAGCTCTTTTTTATGCCGCGAAGTATTATTAGAGATAACAGCATTTGCCGCACTTAGAATATTTTCGGTAGATCTATAGTTTGTATTGAGAACTACAACGCTGCAATCTTTGTACTCTTCTTCAAATCTCTGCATGTTTAGATGGTCAGCGCCTCTAAATTTATAAATTGACTGATCGGCATCTCCCACGACCGTTATATTTTGATGTTTGCCAGAAATAAGACGAACTAATTCCCACTGAGCCATGTTTGTGTCTTGAAACTCGTCGACCAACACATGTTTGAATCTATTCTGATATTTTTCTCGAACTTCTTCATTTTCGCGAAGTAGCTCTACACATTTTCCTAGCAAATCATCAAAATCAGCGGCATTAGAAGCACGTAATCTGTTCTCATACTCAGCATAAATTTTCGCCACCGTGCTTTGAGTATCCATCTCGGCTTTTTCTAGCGCTTGAGCTGGCGATATGAGTTCATTCTTAAAACTAGATATAGTCCGTTGAAGGCTTTTTGCGCTGAATCGTTTTGGATCTGCACCTAAATCTCGTCTCGCATAATCAACAAGTCTCGTGGAATCAGAAACATCATAGATTGTAAACCCCGATTTAATTCCAACACTTGCACCATCCATTCGTAAAATACGTGCACAAGCTGAGTGAAAAGTAGAAACCCACATTCGTGAAGCTATAGGACCGACTAACTTCGAAACTCTTTCAACCATTTCAGCAGCAGCTTTATTTGTGAATGTTATAGCTAGAATTTCAAACGGGGAAATATTTTCAACGCTTATCAGGTTTGCAATTCTTCTAGTAAGAACTCTTGTCTTGCCTGAACCAGCACCAGCCACAACTAAGAGAGGTCCAGCTTGGTGTTGAACAGCTTGTTTTTGAGATTCATTTAAGTCGCCAAGAATAGAATCAGGTTGTTCATTGTTTTCTAAATTTGCTAATGCAAAAACATTTGCAGGAAAAGTCACACTAATAATTTAGGCTTTATTGAAAGCAATGTTAGGCTCGTAGTCACCTTCATGGTCTTCTACGTCAATATAGCCTCTCATAATCCGAGTCTTCTCTGAATTCAAAAATAATGTGAAAGCTGAATTATCTGTATCAATTTCGAGATCACAGTAGGACTCCCAATCGCCACTCAAAACAAATGCTTTTGGATTCATGTCTCTAGGAATTCTTCGGTACAACATACGAGTATCATCAAAAATCCACCAACTGTTTGATGTAGGAAGAGTGATCATCTGAATCGGTACCTTCGTTTAAAGTGAAATAAGTCTAGAGCATAAACCAAACATTATGCTAATGCCCTGGATATTGCTATTTTTACGGTGAAGTTCCGATTTCAAATGCCCTGCATTTAGAAATACCAGCTGAGCTTCCCACTGTGAGAACACTTGTGAAACTCTCATTGACTGCATTTAGGTTCTCTGTGTATTCTCCACCTAGAGCAATAAGACGAGTCAATATGGCAATTGTCCTAGCAGGATCGGTGTTTGTTTCGGATTCTGCTAAAAGTGCAACATATTCCGCATATTGTTTTGAAACTAAATTAACTTGGGATTTTAACGACGATAGCGAATCTAGTCCTCGTTGCCATTGTGCGGATTTATCCACCGACGGTTTAATTGCAGAAAAACCTGCCTCTAAATTACCTATCGCTTGTGTTGCTTCATCAAACTTTGCTTGAAAATTCTGATCTTTAACCGGATCAACTTTTAATATGGCATCAAATACCTTTGGATCGACACTGTCGCAAACAACTTGAACTTGCTTCGTAAAATCACTTTGGCTCAACGTCGTAGCAGTTCTAGGGCTCGTGGTGCTCGAAGTTGAAGGAGATTTACTTTTATCTTCAGACGAACAGGAACTTAGTATAACAATTAATCCTAAAACTATTACGAAAATTGATTTGCCCAAGATTATTTTCATATTTCCTCTACTCAATTGTGTTGGCGCAATCATCTATTTTCATATCTTTTGTAAGAATCTCAATCTCGTTTACACGCAATTCTAATTCTCGTAAAATTAGCTCGATGTCCTCAAATAATTCTTCCACTTCATTCATTAGATCGATTTGATTCGCAGGATCATCAATAATTTTCTGATTTGCACTGCTTACTTTAATTAGAATTTCCGCAAGCTCTGGAAAGGTATCTCTAATTTCAGCATTTTCACCTAGATATGAATCCCAGTCGTCTTCAAATTTGGCTGGTGGTTCTACTAATTCTAGTTTTGCAATGAACTTATCCATTTCGTCTTCAGTAGTTTTCAGCGATTCCGCCATTTCGCCTGGATCTGTTGTTGCCCCTGAACTTATTAAGGACAGCGACAGCACAACTTTTTCATCGACGCTTGAACAAATCGCTTCAACTTTTTCTGCGAACAATTCTACAGACTTATCAGTATCTTTTTTAGAAGATGACTTGTCGCTTTCGTTTGAAGAACCAGAGCATGATGAGAGTAACAATCCAATTAATGTTAAGGAAACGATTAACTTGAAACTCTTTAACATTATTCCCATTCAATAGTACCCGGAGGCTTAGAAGTAACATCGTAGGCCACTCTATTTACCCCTGGAACTTCATTTATTATTCGATTAGCCATTTTTTCTAACACTTCAAAAGGAATTCTCGCAAAGTCTGCCGTCATCGCATCGTCAGACGTAACCGCACGAATAATTATTGGATATGCGTAAGTTCTTTCATCACCTTGAACGCCAACGCTTTTGACAGTTGGAAGCACTGCGAAACTTTGCCAAATTTCTCGGTATAGACCAGCTTTTCTTACTTCATCTACAACAATATGGTCTGCAGCTCGAACAATTTCTAAACGTTCTAGCGTTATGTCACCAACTATTCTTACCGCTAGTCCTGGTCCAGGGAATGGTTGCCTCCAAACAATGTCTTCTGGCAAGCCTAATTCAGCTCCAATAGCTCTGACTTCATCTTTAAACAAATTTCGAAGTGGTTCAACCAACTCAAATTTCATATCTTCAGGTAGACCACCAACATTGTGGTGACTTTTGATTGTAGAAGCATCGTCATTGCCAGACTCAATTACATCTGGATAAAGAGTTCCCTGAACTAAAAACTTTGCGTCTTGAATTTCGTCTTCAACCTCTTCGAAAATCCTGATAAAAGTTTCGCCAATAATTTTTCGTTTTTCTTCTGGTTCAGTAACACCTTTTAATTGTTCAAGGAATCTATCTTCAGCTTTAACATGTATTAGATCAATTTTGAACTGATCTCGAAAAGTTTTTTCGACTTGCTCAGATTCTCCAAATCGCATCATACCTGTGTCGACATAAACACAAACTAACTGATCACCAATTGCTTTATGCATAAGGGCTGCCGCAACAGATGAATCAACACCGCCAGACAGTGCACAAATAACTTTGCTTTTCCCTACTTGTTCGCGAATAGCGACGACTGAATCGTCAATAATATTTGAATTAGTCCACGTCGGAGCACAACTCGCTCCTTCATACAAAAATCTCTTCAGAATTTCTTGACCATTAGGTGTATGTTTTACTTCGGGATGAAACTGCATACCAAAGATAGAACGGTCAGCATCTTCCATAACTGCGCAAGGAGTGTTCGCAGTTGAAGCACTCACAAGGAAACCTTGCGGAGCTTTAGTAATAGTATCGAAGTGGCTCATCCACACGCTGTGAGATAGATCTAAATCGTGAAGTAAAAGTGAGCTGTTTAGAACGTCTAAATCTGTGCGGCCGTATTCACCTGTTCCTGTTTTTGCCACTTCTCCACCGAGCTGTTTTGCAATAAGTTGCGCTCCATAGCAAATTCCGAGAATTGGAATACCCAAATCGTAGATCTTTTCGTCTAAAAGCGGCGCATTTTCTTCATGAACAGATTTTGGACCACCAGAAAGAATGATTGCAGCAGGTTTCTTCGCTTTAACTTCTTCGGACGAAATATTCCGC